>MKWU01000404.1_pt1 | contig 83197 bp, 78 predicted proteins | sample 809101 | NCBI WGS metagenome assembly MKWU01 (sample SAMN05860141, study PRJNA318959) | sponge metagenome | host: Aplysina aerophoba | place: Slovenia: Piran, Adriatic Sea, Gulf of Piran | collected 2013-05-07 | reverse complement strand
CCCCCCCCCGTATATTCGCGCCTGAAATCGACCTAGCAATAACTTGAAGCTACACAGGCTCCTGCCCGAGCGGCGCTTTGCCTCGCACACGACGGCGTGTAAAATGAAAATACGCGACACGAGGAAGGGACATCATGGAAGTCTGGCAAGCCATCCACAGCAAACGCGCCATTCGCCAATTTCGCGATGAGCCGCTGCAACCTGCGCACATTGAGCGCATCTTGCGGGCGGGGCGGCGGGCGCAAAGCTCCAAGAACAGCCAACCCTGGCATTTTATCGCTGTGCAAGACCGCGCGCTGCTAAAAAAGCTCGCCCAAACTGGCGCTGGGATGGGACATGTGGCCGGCGCGGCGCTGTGCGTCGTTATCGCCGTGCCCACACAGAACGAGCGCACCCTGTGGCATTTCTTCGACTCGGGGCAGAGCGCGGCTTACATGCAACTGGCCGCCACCGAGCTGGGCATTGGCTCTTGCCTGGGCACGATCTATGAGCCTGACGAAGCGCGCGAGCTGCTGGGCATGCCGGCCGATATGCAGACGCGTCTGGTCATTTCATTCGGTTATCCGGCCGATGCTGCCGCCGCAGCCAAGCCACTCCAGTCTGGTGGGCGCAACAGCTTTGACGATATCGTGCACTGGGAGACCTGGTGAGCCCGGTCAACCGTCCGCGCCGCCTGCGCTTGACCCCAGCCATCCGCCGCCTGGTGCGCGAAACGACTCTGCAGCCCGACGACTTTATCTATCCGCTCTTCGTTCGGCACGGCGAGAATCGGCGCATCCCCATTGATTCCATGCCGGGGCAGGCGCAACTGACGATCGACCTGCTGGCGGAGGAAGCGCGCGAAATCTCGCGGCTGGGCATCCAGGCGGTGATCTTGTTTGGCATCCCGGCCCAAAAAGATGCGATTGGCAGCGACAATTTCAGTGACGATGGCATCATCCCCAGCGCCATCCGCGCCATCAAAGCGGCAGCGCCCGACCTGCTGGTCATCAGCGATATGTGCTTTTGCGAATATACCGATCATGGGCATTGCGGCATCGTCAACAGCCCCGAGCACGATCGCTACAATCCGCGTCTGCCGGCCGGCTACCTGCTCAATGACGCCACGTTGGAGATGCTGGGACGGGCATCGGTGGTACATGCTTGCGCTGGCGCCGATATCATTGCGCCTTCGGGCATGCTGGATGGCATGGTCGGCGCAATACGCGCGGCGCTGGATGGCGAAGGCTTCGCGCACACAGCTATCATGAGTTATGCCGCCAAAGCCGCCAGCGTATTTTATGGACCTTTTCGTGATGCCGCCGAGAGCCCGCCCGGTTTTGGCGACCGCGCCCAATATCAGATCGACTCGGCCAATCGGCGCGAGGCGCAACGAGAAATCGCGTTGGATATAAAGCAGGGCGCAGATATGCTGCTCATCAAGCCAGCCCTGCCCAGCCTGGATATCATCCGCGATGCCCGCGAAAGCTGCAATCTGCCGCTGGCGGCCTACCAGGTCAGTGGCGAATACGCCATGCTGCACGCAGCGGCAAACATGGGCTGGCTGGGGCTGCAAGGCGCAGCGCTGGAAAGCCTCATCAGCATCAAACGCGCCGGCGCCGATATGATCATCAGCTACTTCGCCAAAGATGCCGCGAACTGGCTGGAGCGGGCATAGTGCCAGCACAGCATTCCTCGATCCTCAGCCGTTTGGCTCGCGGATTGCGCCCGCACCTTTTCTTCGTCTTCGCTGCGCTTATCGCCATCATCGCGATGACCAGCCCCAGCGCCGCAATCGTCCTGGATACGCAGACTCTGCGCGTGCCCACTGCGCCGACCGACATCTTCATGAAATACTGGGATGCCTGGTACGGCGCAGAGATTCTGGCCGGGCGCGCCGATTTCTTTCATACCGACTTGCTTTTCTATCCCAATGAATTGTCGCTTGCCTTTCACAATTTCAGCTTGCCGCATATGCTGGTTTTCGGCTCGCTGCAGAAGCTCTTGCCGCCCGTCAACGCCTATGTATTGACCTACCTGCTCATCATCGTCGCCAACCTGCTATCGGCTTATGTGTTTTTGCTGCGCCTGGTTTCCCGCCCGCTGGTCGCCTGCGCCGGCGCATTCGTCTTTGGCATGAGCACCTTCGTGATGAAACATCAAGAGCACCCGGATATGGCGCTGATGGCCACGATTCCCCTGGCGCTCTATTGTCTGCAGCGGGCAGTGCACGAGGGACAGTGGCGCTGGTGCATCTTTGCTGGCATCGCCGCGGGTTTCACGGCCTTCATCGGCATGTATGTCTTCATCTGCCTGATAATGACGGTGGGCATCTACGCGCTGTTCCTGGCGCAGACTCGCTGGCGCGATGCGCGCTTTTGGCAATTTCTGGTCCTGCTGCTGCTTGTCGCCGGCGCCATCAGCCTGGCGCGCTTGTATCCCATGATCGCCGACCGCGCCTTGCTGAACGAAGCGCTGGACAAACGAAGCGGCGCAGAACGACATAAGGACCTGCTGATGCTCTTTGTAAATACCGACCATCCGCTGATGCTGTCGGTCAAGCAGCAGCTATTCTCCGCAGGCAGGCTGTGGGCGTATGCCGATGGCTACTTGGGTTACCTGCCTATCGCAGTCATCGGCTGGCGCCTTCTGCGCTGCCGGCGACGCAGGCGCCTATGGCCCTGGCTGGCCATCGCCTTGACCTTCATTGTCTTGCGCCTGGGCAGTTTTCTCACGATCGGCGGCACACAACTCGGCATCCCTCTCCCGAAATACGCGCTGGACAAGCTGCTGCCGTGGGTCTTCAAGGCTGTCTGGAATATCTCCAACTTCCAAATTGGCGTCTTGCTGCCCTGGGCGGCGCTGTTCTGCCTTAGCCTGGATTGGCTGCTGCGCAGTGCATCCTCTCGCAAGCGAGTCACTGCTGTCGCCCTGGTTCTGCTGGCGATCTGTTTTGAAAATTACAGCAATACGAACTGGAGCTATTCTTCCGACCCCGAGCGGCTGGATTGGATCGACTGGCTATCGAACGAAGACAATTTCGAAGACATGCATCTGATTCATCTGCCCATGGGCAGAAATCAGTCCAAGCAATATGGCTACTTCCAGACCTTCAACCGCATCCCGCATGCCGAAGGGCTGGCATCGCGCACGCCGTCGCAAGCCTATGCGACGATCAACAGCAATCTGCTGCTGAACACTTGGCAATATGACGCCTCCTTGCAGTGCGGACCCGAAAATCAGGCGGCCTATCTGAGCGCCGTGGATGAGCTGCGGGGGCTAGGCTTCACGCATATTGTTCATCACCGCCAGCAGATTGATGCGCTGAAGGTCTTCGCCAGTTTTGACCATGTGCCGTCGGCATTTGATGACCGGTTCGTGAGCATCTTTCTGGTCGAAGACCTGCCCTATGCCTGCGATTGGGGTGAGTCGCTGGCAGCCGCAAGCGCGGCGCAAAAAAGCCTATTGACAGATTATCCAGCAATCAGATCGGCGTCCGGCATAACGACAATCACCGTTCACAGCGAGTCGCTGGTTACGATGAATGCGCTGCACAGCGAGATGCGCGTCGATCTGGAAAGGACCGCCCGCCGCGCTCAGGCAGAAAAAATTGTGTATGACCAAACTGGCATACTGTTGGCGCATACCGACACGACAGCCGAACAGCTGCACAGGCTGCGCAGTTGGCTGGCGGACGACTTCAAGTATTGCGACACGCTTGCTGGTGGCAGCGAATGGCGCCTAGAAGTCTTGATTCGGCGCGGCTTCCCTTGCGTGTTGCTGCTCAACCAGGCGCCACTGCGAGTCGACTATGAAAATGGCTTGCGACTGCTTGATTTGGCGCTGGAAAAAGACGGGAAGGCGCTCGACCTGTATTTTCTGTGGCGCAGCTTCCCCGACGACCTGTCTTCTTTTTCGCTGCAGCTGCTCGACGCTGCCGGCGAAAGATCGCTGGGCTTCGACAAATTGATCCACCACGACAGGCTGGTCCATCACCAAGCCGACCTGTCGTCGCTTCCGCCAGGCGACTACCGGGCGAAGCTGATCGTCTACAATTTCGAGACGCGCGCCAGTGTTCCAGGCGTCATCGTGGCAGCGCAGACGCCATTCCAGCGCGAAATCGATGTGGCTTTGATTACGGTGGACTAGGCTGGCGATTGTCCATTGGCGGCTTTTGCCACAAGGGCGTCAAAGAGCGCCTGCTGGGTGTGGTCCTGCGCCGCGGTAACTTCCGGGTGCCATTGCACAGCCAGCAGCCAGGCATGTCCCGGCATCTCCAGCGCCTCGATGATGCCGTCGGTGGCGCGGCAGACCACCCGCAGCCCCGCGCCGACATCTCTCACTGCCTGATGATGCCCAGAAGCCGTGCGCAGGGCTGTCGTGCCCATCACCTTTGCCAGCAGGCTGTCTGGCTCGATGCGCAAGTCTTGCATCGCCCAAAAGTTGCTGCTGCTGTTGCGGTGAATGTTCTGGTCGTGGATATCGGGGATATGCTCATGCAGCGTGCCGCCCGTCGCTACATTCAAGGTCTGCAAGCCGCGGCAGATGCACAGCAGCGGCATTTGTCCTTCGCCCAGCAAGTGCCGCACCAACGTCAGTTCGCTGAAATCGCGTTCGCGGTCGGCCGGCAGCAGCGCGGGATTGGCGCGGTCGCCGCCATATTCGATCGGGTCGATATCTGTGCCGCCCGTGACGATGAGGCCATCCAGCAGGGGCAAGACAGACTCCCAGTCGCTAACGGCAGCCGGAACGATCAGCGGGATGCCGCCTGCCCGCAGCACCGCATCGACATAGGGCACGGGCACACTGAAGTAACCGTCATAATAGGGCGCTTTCACATAGCCTTCGCTGCGTCCGCCGCTGGTGATGCCGATGACTGGTTTCTGCATGTGCCTGGCCTGCCTGCTGCGCTCGATGAATGGCGGCTACTATAAACGAAGACCCCAGGCGGCGGCAAGCATGAAGCGGCGCTGACGAGTGAGTGGGGCAACTCGCCCGCAAGTTCATCGCGCGCATCGGCTACAATGAGCCAAGGCAGCAGAATACCAAAGAAGGTGACTCGATGATCCAGCGTCTCCGCTTCTATGTCATGTACGCCCTGCGCAATATCCAGCGCGGCGGACGCTGGACGACACTGGCTGTCTTGTGCATCACGGCGGGCGTGGCGACTGTCGTGGCGCTGCGCTCGCTGGGCTTGGCTGTCGGCGACACGCTGACCAACAATGTGCGCATCGAGATCAAAGGCGACCTGCTCATCCGCAACGACAATATATTTGGCGGCTTCGGCAGCAATGACCCCAATGCCTTCTCGCCTGCCGAGCTAGAGACCTTGTTGGCATGGGCAGAGGGCGAGGGCGCGCAGACCACAGCCTATATGAGCGGACGCAATATGCAGCTGACGCCGATAGACGCCCGCCAGTTTGGACGCCCCAGCTTCATCGGCAGCAACTTCATCGATCCGCAGACCTATCCGCCTACGCACACCATCCGCGCGCTGGACCCGCCCGATGCGCCGCTGGCGACGCTCTTCACGGGCGGCAACGATGTGGTCATCAGCGACAATCTGGCTTCATCAAGCGACATTGCCCTTGGCGATTCTGTGCGCGTCAGTGGCACAGAAGAAGTCTTCACGGTGCGCGGCATCGTCTCCGTTGCCGAAGAAAGCAGCGTTACCAACTTCCTCAATGCCTTTTTTGGCTTCGCCTACTTCGACCTGGCGAATGCTCAAAATGCCATCAACGAAGACTTCGCGCCCAACCGCATCGGCCTGTTCTTCGCTGGCGGCGTTCGCGACGAGCAGCTGGCAGCCTACAGCGCAGAAATCGAGGCTATGGCGCCAGGCGTGAGAACGACCGTGATCGCCGATTTTCTGGAACGTTACGCGGTCATATCCCAATATCTTGGCGACTTTGTCGTGGTGATGGGCTTGGGCGCGCTGTTGATCGGCGGCGTCGGCATCATGAATACCATGTTGGTGCTGGTGCGGCGGCGCACATCCGAGATCGCCGCGGTCAAGACTTTCGGCTTGCAGGGGCGGCAGGTGGCGGCGCTCTTTTTGACCGAGGGCTTGCTGCTGGGCATGCTGGGCAGCCTGCTGGGTATGCTGGTGGGCATCGGCTTGAGCATCATCGTAAACCAATATGGATCGGTCGCGCTGCGCCAGCCGCTGATTTGGCAGGTTTATCCCGAAGCGCTGCTATTTGGTTTCGTGCTGGGCATGGTCGTAACGGCGATATTCGGCGTAGCGCCTGTATTGACCGCTGTGCAAGTCCGCCCCAGCATCATTCTGCGCCCCAACGAAAATCATCTGATTACGCTGGGTATTCTGCAATCTGCGGCGCTGCTGGTCTTCGTTATCATCAGCCTGGGCTTGGTCACCGGGCATATCGTGCGCCCGTCATTTGAGCTGACCGCCGAGCGCATGGCAGAAAGCGGCGACGAGCTTGCCGGGACGCGCCGCTTCGGTTCTGACACAGCGCCGGAGTCGCGAGAAGACACCCTGCCTTCGCCCTATCTGGTGGGCGTGGTGGGTGTCAGCGTGGTATTCGTCATCTTCGCGGTGATGATCGGCCTGCTCTGGCTGATCGTCTTCGTGATCGGCAAGCTGCCGACCCTTGGCGTCGTGACGGCGCGGCTGGCTTTGCGCAACTTGTCGACCAACCGCCTGCGCACAGCCGTCACCCTGCTGGCGCTCAGCGCGGGCATGATGGCGCTCAGCAGCATTGCCTTCGTCGGCGAGGGCACGCGCGAATTGCTGAACTTGCAGCTGAGCCGCAGCTTCGGTGGCAATGTGCTCGTTTTCGCTTTTCCGGGCTTGCCTCAGAGCCTGGTCTCCAATGGCATCAACAAGGCCTTGGCCGATCTGCCGGTCGAATATCGCACCACGATCGAAAGTTATGAAGCCGAGCCGCGCACGATCAACGGAGAGCCGGTTGTCGACGCCAACCCAGTGGAATTCACCGCCTGGGACTCCGACAAACCCGATATCTACAGCGGTCAGCCGGTTCTGCGATCCGGACGCATGTTCACACAAGCAGACCGTGGCGCGCCGTTGCTTGTGCTGCCAGCAGCGAGCGCTGACCAACTGGGCATTCATATCGGCGACCGCGTCGAGCTGGATATTGCCGGCGACCGTGAACTGGAAGTAGTCGGCATCACTGCTGCGACTGACGGCTTTGGATTTGGCGGCGAAACTGGATTGATCCCGCCCGATGTGCTGCCAGAAAGCGCCTCGTCTGCGTTCACGATGTACAGCTTCCAGATCCCCAGCGAGGCATTGAACGAGGCCTTGGCCGAGCTGTCTGCGCTGATCTTTGCGCTGGCGGTCGATGTGCAATTCATAGACGGGCTGATCGGCCGGCTCATTGACCAGTTCGCCGCCATCCCGACCATCGTGGGCATTCTTTCGCTATTTGCAGCCGCAGTGATCATGGCGAACACCGTGGCGCTATCGACGTTGGAACGCCGCAGGCAGATCGGCATATTAAAAGCCATCGGTTTGAAGTCGCGGCGCGTGCTGACGGTGATGTTCATCGAGTCGAGCTTGATCGGCTTGCTGAGCGCGGTTATCGGCATCGGATTGAGCGCGGCAGTCATCAGCGGGCTGGGCGCGACAGGCGGGATCGTCATCCCGCTGCCCACCGATGCGCGCCTGGTCGCAGCCGGTCTTTTGGTCGCGGCGGTGCTGATCGGCTGGACAGCGACATTTCTCAGTGCGCGCGTCGCCCTCAAAGAGCGGGTGATGAATGTGCTGCGCTATGACTGAGCGCGCCGGCAACCGTTGTGATTAGCGCCAAGCTATGCTATATTGTGGACGATCATCATTCGGTTTTTGTTCTCAACGCAAACTCGCCGCAGGAGTGGTTTCATGGCAAAGCAATCACGAGGTACAGAAGGACAAGGCCTGGTCGAATACGCATTGATTCTGGTCCTGGTTGCCGTAGTCGTCATCGTCATTCTGCTGCTTCTCGGTCCATCCATTTCCAATATCTTCACCGAATTTGTCGACTCAATAAATGGTACCGCTACCGTCACTCCCGCCGTCACCGCCACCGCCGCTCCTACTGCCACCGCCACACCGGGCGCGTAGTTGTGCGGCCAGCATCCCCCACGCGATAAGGCGCCTCGATGATCCTGGAAAGCCTCTCAAACGCCATTGGTGTCAGTGGCGAAGAAGACGAAGTCCGCCAACTGCTGATTGATGCTGTCCGCGACCATGCCGATGACATGCTGGTCGATGCGCTGGGCAACCTGATCGTCTTTCAGCGCGGCACAAGCCATCCCGATCACACGGTCATGATCGCCGCGCATATGGACGAAGTCGGCTTGATGGTCACGGCTGTCGATAGCAAAGGTTTGCTGCAATTCACCAATGTCGGCGGCATTGATGCGCGCATCTTGCCCGGCTTACGCGTCAAAGTGGGCGCAGACCGCAAGCATGGCGTCGTCTTGTGGAAGCCAATCCACATGTGGCGCGACATGAAAACTGTCGAGATGGATAGCCTGCGCATTGATGTCGGCGCAACAGACAGCAAAGCCGCCAATCCTGGCGAGCGCATCGCTTTTGACGCCGAGTTCAAAAAGCTGAGTGAAACGATCGTGCGCGGCAAAGCGCTGGACGATCGTGTCGGCTGTTCGCTGCTGGTGGATATCCTGACGGGCGGGCCCTATCCTGTAACCGTGGCGGCTGCCTTCACCGTGCAAGAGGAGATCGGCCTGCGCGGCGCGACTGTGGCAGCGCGGCGCATCAATCCCGACGCGGCTATCGTGCTGGAAGGCACCCCCGCATTTGATGTGCCCGACCCCACGCGCGAAGCCGACGCAGGCGACCTGCCAAGGAATCCAGCCACGCGAATGGGCGCTGGCGTCGTGCTGACCCTGGCCGACGCCAGCATGATCTCCGACCCGCGTGCCATCCGTTTTTTGCAAGAGACGGCCGATGCGCAGGACATCCCTTATCAGCTGAAGACAGTCGGTGGCGGCGGCACAGACGGTGGCGCAATTCACACAGCACAGACCGGCGTGCCCACCATGACCCTTTCTGTGCCCTGTCGCTATATCCACTCGCCCAGCGCCCTGCTGGACTTGAAGGACTATGACTGTGTGCTGCGGCTCTCGCAAGCCCTGCTGCGGCGCATCGACGCCTCCACATTTCGGCGCGACTAACCGGGCAGCAGAAGCTCTTGACCGACGCTCAGTTGGTCGGGGTTGGTCAGGTCATTGAGCTCGATGATCGCATTGACATCGACGCGGTATCGCAGCGAGATGCTTTCCAGCGTTTCGCCAGCCGAAACCACATGAAATGGCGGTCCCGAGTCGGACACGAGCGGGGCCGGGATCGAAGTCACGGTCGGTGGCATGGTCGGCTCTGGCGAGGGCTCGGGGGTCGGCGTCAAGAATACGCAGCCCGGTATCTGCAGCAGCTGTCCCAACGAAAGCACATCTACATCGTCCAGGTCATTCAACGCTGCCACTTCGTCCATGGTTGTTTCCCAGTTGAGCGACAAGCGGAAGATGCTGTCGCCGCCTTGCACTGTATGGACGCAAGGGCTGTCGGGATCGAGCTCGACTGGCAAGACCTGCGTAGGGATGCTTGTGGCAAGCGGCGTAGAACCGATTGGCGGCGCCGTTACAGCGATGACTGCCGCGCTCGTAGCCGGTATGACAGTCGGTTGCTCGACTTGGCCCGGCACCGTCTCGGGCGTGATATATGGTTGGCGCGTCTCTATGCCCGTTTCATCCTCGCTGACCACGATTATGTCTTGCAGGCTGGTCGGAGTCGCGTCGCTGACCACCACAGCGCTGTCGACCTGCTGGAATGTCTCTTCGGTCTGTCGATAACAACCGGCCAGCAGCAGCACACAAAGCAGCAAGGGGACGAGCAATCTCGGCTTCATGCGGACAGAAACCTCTCGCATACAATTTCGCTGACGGCATTATAGGGCAGGCGCAATAAACGCGATAGCCAGCCAGGCGTGTATTTGCCGCCACCCGCTTTATGCCAGGATTCTGCCCGCGCCGCGGAAATCGAAAGTCATGGCTGCGCCGTCATCGCATCCAATCACTTCGTATCCAGCAATTCACCACGCCTGTCTCGCTTCTCCTCGAGAAGGGGCGAGGCTCAGCCTTGATTCGGCAGCAGCGACCAATTCGTCTCCAGCACAGCAGCGGATTCCTTGATGACGTTGGCCTTGCGCAGCGCCGCTTCTGGAATCCGTTCCAGCACTTGCGCGCTGTCGCTGTCGCTGTCATAAGCCACGATGATCACGCGCTCGTAGGCGATTACTTCATGCGGGCTGAGCGGCGATATGATGCCGGCTTCGGTCATTTTCAGGCTTCCCATCGTTGGGTACTTCTCGGCGTGATCGTGCAGCAGCGCATCGGCACGAAAGTCGCGGATGCCATAGCGCAGCGCAAACAGGTAGGGGAAGCGCACATCGCCCGGGTGCAGCGCCAGCTCGCTCTGTGGATCCGCATCGCTAACAAGAAGCAGATAGGGTCGAGCCTCCGGCGCGAATTCTGGGATCGCTTCGACGATGGCGTCGATCACGCGGCTGCTGGCTTCGTCCTCTGCCCGCAGAATCGCCTGCTGCTCGTATACGAAAGAGATGCCCGGCGCCAAGGTAAGCGCCAGGTAAGCCAATATCAGCGCGCCACCGACCCGCCGATGCCGCCCATGCAGCCAAGCCAGCAAGCACAAAATCAGCATGGCGCTTCCCACTGACGAGGCATAGAGCAGTCGCTCGTGACCGCGGTAGACCCAGTGGGTCGGCGCAGTGCCGGCGATATTCAAGATTGTCAGCAGCAACCCAAAAACCGCCAACCAGGCCGGCGTCCAAGCTATCGCCTGGGCGTTGGATCGCGGCGCAAACCACAAACAGCTGCCAAATATCCCCGCCAGCCCCAGCGCCAGCAGACTCAGCAGCCAGAACCGGCTCAGCGCGGCAGCAGCGCCCAGCCGACCAACATAGTCCAGCGGACTGAACAGCAATACCAGCGCGTCAGCGAATTGACGAGAGATATGCTCGGGGCTGAGCACGAGATTAGAGTTGCCGCCCGGAAAGAGAATCAGCAGCAGATAAATGTACAGTCCAGCGAAAGCCACAGGCAGCGCTGCATCGAGCGCAATCTGCCACAGATAACTCCGCGAAGCGCTACTTGTGCCCAGTCGGCGGTCTTCGATACAGGCGATCAGCGGCTGCAGCAGAAAGAAGAAAATCGATTGTTCATAGATCATCAGCGCCGCGCCGAAGCAGGCGATATTCAGGCTGTACCAAGCCAACTGCTGCCGTCTGCCACGCACAAAACGCAGATAAGACCACAGCGCCAGCAGCGCCAACAGCAACGCCGCCTTGCGATGTGTGCCGGTGGCGAAACCCAGCGTGGAAGGTGTTTGCAGCGGATCGAAGACGAAGAGCAAGCTGATGCCCAGCGCCAGCCAGCGTCGCTCACCTCCCTGCAAGGCATCCACCAGCAGAAAGACAGCCAAGCCAACAGCGAAATGCGCCGCCAGCGCCAGCGCATACCATAGATCATAGCGGTCGGGCGCCAGCGCATGCAGTGGCGCAGAAAAGAGCGCGCCCAGCAAATGCCGCTGCCAGTGCTCAGTAACCAGCCAGTTCATCCCGCCGATGAGGCCATCAAAATGATAATGGTAGTGGTAGTCGAGCACATCGCCATGGAAGCCCAGCGAGAAGCCCCGCAGCGCCATGGCAGCAAAAGCAGCGACATACACAAGGCTCAGGGCGATCCAGGGATTCCAGCCCGACTCCAGCGCCCTCGCGAATCGACTGGCAGCAGCCTGCATCAGCGCCGTCCGCAGCCGAACATGTCGCTAGCCAACTTGCGGCAGCTCGGCCATGGCGCGGTCGATGGCTTCCTGCGGGTATTCATAATTGCTCAGCTGCCCGCCCAGGTAGGCATCGTAGGCGCTCATATCGAAATGCCCGTGCCCGCACAAATTGAACAGGATGATTCGTTCTTCGCCAGCTTCTTTGGCATCCAGCGCCTCGCGGATCGCCCCGGCGATGCCGTGCGCAGCTTCTGGCGCGGCGATGATGCCCTCGGCTTTGGCAAAGGTGATGGCAGCGCCAAATGTTTCCATCTGCGGGATGGCGCGCATGTCGATGAGGTCTTGATCCCACAACTCGCAGATGATGGACGCCATGCCGTGATAGCGCAAGCCACCGGCGTGCAGCGGCGGCGGCACAAAGCTGTGTCCCAACGTATACATTTTGACCAGGGGCGTCATGCCGACCGTGTCGCCGAAGTCGTAGGCATATTGGCCGCGCGTCAGACTGGGACAGGCGGCTGGCTCGATGCCCAGCAAGCGGGTCGTCTTGCCCGCCGTGAGATTTTGATGCAAGAAGGGCAAGGCGATGCCAGCGAAATTGCTGCCGCCACCCGTGGGGCCCACCACCACATCCGGATAAGCGCCCGCCAGTTCCATCTGCTGCAAAGCTTCTTGCCCGATGATCGTCTGGTGCATCAGCACATGATTGAGCACACTGCCCAAGGCATATTTGTATTTGCCCTCGCTGGTGGCTGCCGCTTCCACCGCCTCGCTGATGGCGATTCCCAGCGAACCGGTGCTGTCGGCATCTTGCTCGAGGATCGTGCGTCCGGCATGGGTGGCATCGCTGGGGCTGGCAGTAACGCTCGCGCCGAAGCTCTGCATGATTGCCCGTCTATAGGGCTTCTGCTCATAGCTGATGCGCACCATATAGACGATGCACTCCATGTCGAAGAAGCTGCAAGCCTGCGCCAAAGCCGTGCCCCATTGCCCGGCGCCCGTCTCGGTGGTCAGCCCGTTAATGCCTTCCTGCTTGTTGTACCAGGCTTGTGCCGTGGCGGTGTTGAGTTTGTGGCTGCCCGATGGCGATACGCCTTCGTACTTGTAATAGATATGCGCCGGCGTATCCAGCGCTTTTTCCAGCCGACGAGCGCGCAGCAATGGCGTCGGGCGCCACAGCTTGTAAATCTCGCGCACTTCGTCGGGGATTTCGATGTAGCGATCCTGGCTGACTTCTTGCAAGATCAGCCCCATGGGGAAGAGCGGCGCCAGGTCGTCTGGTCCGACTGGCTGATGCGTGCCCGGATGCAGCACGGGCGGCAGCGGACGCGGCAAGTCGGCCTGGATATTGTACCAGTGCGTGGGGATGGCGCTCTGGGGCAGGTCAAATCGGATCGTGTCGGTCATGGCTCACCTCGTCGCTGGGTCTGTCTGGACGCATTATGACGACAGCGCGGCTATTTCGCAACTGGCTGGGAGCCCACAGGCTTGACGCTGGTGATTGCGCCGACTACACTGTCGCCCAGATGAGCCGGGTCCCTTGCGGCAGTAGATTCCGAACCGTGTCAGGGCTTAACGGCAGCAGCACTAAGGAAAACCTCTGGGTGTCTTGTGGTTTCCTGGCTCATCGTCCTCGCAGCTTCTGGATGTCACGATCGGCTGCCTCAGCGCAGAGTCGCCACAGTGATGACATCATCAAACTGACGACAATAGATTATGGCGGATTTGTAGATCGTCAGGTCGTGCTCGGCCGGCAGCATGTAGCTTTGATCGCCGATATTGCCTTTGAGCCGGCCCAGATCGAGGAAGTCCGCGCCGATCTGCGCCTGCTCAAGTGGCTGTGGGTCGCGCGAAAGGTAGACGCGCATATCGCCGCCGCGCGCCGACTCAAAGTTCATCAGTTGCAGGGTGCGCTGACCGTCCGCCCATTCATAGATGGTGGCATTGCCTGCTCCCCAGTGCAGCGCGTTCAACTGGATGAAATCGCCGCTGACCAGTGCCCTCGCATTGTTCTGCGCATCGCTGCCGGTGGCATCTCGGGGCGCGAGTTCCGGCTCGCTGATGGCAACCCGCACCATAGCCAGCGCTTTGCCTGAGTCCATCGCATGTTCAGCCAACAGCTCTTCGCGTTGCTCGCGGGGCAGCGCCAGGTATTTGTCTTGCAAGTCCATCTCCAAGCCCGGGAAGCCGGCCCGCAGCGACGGAGGCTGCAAGCTGTGTCGCCAGGATGGAAAGCTCCAGACAGCCACCGCGACCAAAGCCACCAGCGTCAGCAAAATCAGGCGCAGTCGCAAATCCATTGGGGCAGTATCCATCCAGGTGTCGGGTTGGGTAAGATTGTGGCAGAGTCGCGTTCAAGAGGCAAGCCGACGGCAGAGGGTGGAGGTGAATTCCGTGCATTTGGCGCCATCCTTACCGCCCTCTCGACAAAATTCGCGCGGATTTTGCCTCCCCCCGAGTTTTCGTGGGGACTGAGGGGGTCATTGAAAACGTCATGCCATTTCGTTTTGAATGGAAAGATGAATCCAAGCGCGCCATCTGTTACATAGCTGAAGGGACCTGGAACTGGCGCGATTATCACCAGGTAGTTCGGGCAGCCGCATTCACATTGTTGGATGCCCAGCCCGGCGTGCATAGCGTCATTGATCTGCGCAGCTCGACACGGACCGGATTGCCGGCTGGCGCGGTGGCGCATGTACGTAGCTTCGGGCGCATCACGCAGGTGAATCTCAGTGGGCGCGCGGCGGTCATTGGTGTGGATAGCGCGCACTGGGCAGAACTAGGCTTGAGCGCCGATGGCAGCCTGATCACGGCCGACGGCATGGTGCGATTCGTGGAGAGCGAGGCAGAGCTTGAGCGTCTGCTAAACCGGTGGGCTGGCTAGAGATCTTCGTGTCGCGTTCGTGCTGCGGGCAGCGCAACGATCAGTGGCAGCGACAGCAGGGATATGAGCGCAGCCAGGATGAACGCCGTCTGCAAACCAAAAGCATCGCCCAATACGCCGGCGATCATCACATTCACCGCGCGGACTCCGAAGGCGTAGAACATGAAGAGGCCGTTGGCGGTGGCGCGGCTGTCTGGCAGTTGATCCTGCACCAGCGCCAGGAAGACCGGTGAAACGGAAAGCGCCGTCAAGCCCAGCCCGATCAACAGCGGCGCCATCAGCGTGCCTTCCACATGCACGAAGAGCAGCATCAGCAGCGCCGAAACCAGCGTAGCGCCGGCCACCATCCTGCGCCGTCCAACGCGATCGCTCAATGTCCCACCAGCCAGCGCCCCGCCCACACCCGAAAATTCGTATAGCGCGAGCGCGCTCGTTGCCAACGTCAAGTCATACCCGCGCACATCCACCAGGTAGACGACCATGAATATGCCCAGGCAGCTGACTGCCATGTTGCGCAGCAGCATCACCCCCAGCAGCGGTGCGAAGACCCGCGCAAAACGCCGCAGCATCGGTTTGCCAGCGCTCTTGCGTCTCTCTCGCTTGGCGGATACATCGCGCAGACGCCACCACAGCACGGCGCTCGCCAGCCAGCCGAAGAACATCAGCCGCCACAAGCCTTCCATGCCCCATTGCGCCACGCCAAAACCCACCAGCAGCGGTCCGACTGTGCGTGCCAGTTCGCCACCCGCCATGAAGAAGCTCATGCCGCGCCCGACCTTTTCGCCAGAGACATGCGCGATCATGGCCGGCGCAGGCGCGTGAAATGCCATGATGCTGACGCCAACGCCAAAAAGCAGCAGCGCCGCCGTGCCATACGTGGGCATGAAACCGATCAGCGAAGCCATTGTGGCGGTGGCAGCTGGCGCAAAGATGACCAGGTAGCGCAGGCTGAAGCGGTCGGCCAACCAGCCAATCACAGGTCCCAGCAGCGAAGGCATCTGCATGAACACGGGCAGCGATCCAGCCATCGCTAGCGACAGACCCAACTTGTCGATCAGCAGGGGCAACAGCGGCGCGATAAATGCCGAAAAGACATCGTGCACGAAGTGGCCGCTGCATATCAGGACGATTCGGCTCGTCTGGAATGGGTTGCGCTTTTGGGATTTGCCGGGCAGGGCTGCCGCGTTTGTCGTCATGTACGAATCATTTCGCTGCTTGTCTGTCCTGGCTTGCGACTTGGGGCTGCTGCTGTTTTGGTATAAAAGCGCTTTTATGAGAATAGTCAATTGCAACCAAACGAGCCTAACGCAATTATCGTTGCGCGGCAAGCCAGCCAGCCATTGGGCGTGGCGAATGCTGTGCTTGCGCAACATCGCTTAGCAATGTAGGGTGTGACTCACAGAGTCGTCCCTACAAATGACTTCGTATCCAGCAAATTCGCCACTCCCAGCCATCTGTCAGCATGAAATCGCGCGCATTGTCTGCTAAGATGAACGGTATGAAAAACTTGCTCCCAGCCTTCAGCAACCGCCGCTATCTGGACGCCATTGACGACCATATTGTTGTATTCGATGGCGCTATGGGCACCAGCATCCAGCAATACGACCTGTCTCCAGCCGACTTCGGTGGCGAGGCTTTTCAAGACTGTATCGACTACCTGGTCATCACCCGTCCCGATGTTGTTCGCGCCATTCACGATTCCTTTTTGCAGGCTGGCGCAGAGGCAGTCGAAACCAACACCTTCCGCGCCAACCGCCGCACGCTGGATGAACACGGGCTGGGCGCGCGCACGTTGCAGATCAACCGCGCCGCAGCCGAGATCGCCCGCGCAGCTTGTGATGCCGCTGCAGCTGAAACCGGCCTCCCGCGCTTCGTCGCTGGCAGCCTGGGTCCCAGCGGCATGCTGCCTTCTGGCGACGACCCCGACCTCAGCGATATCACTTTTGACGAGCTTGCCGACCTGTTCCAAGAGCAGGCGCAAGGGCTGCTCGAAGGTGGCGCGGATTTGCTGCTGCTGGAAACCAGCCAGGACATCCTTGAGGTCAAGGCGGCCATTTATGGCATCAGCTGCTGCTTCATAAAACTGGGCAGGCGCGTCCCCTTGCAAGCGCAGATCACCCTGGATGTCAGTGGACGCATGCTCTTTGGCACCGATATCGCCGGCGCGCTGGCCACCCTGCAGCCGCTGCCGATTGATGTGCTGGGCTTGAATTGCTCGACCGGTCCGGAATATATGCGCCAGCCCATCCAGTATTTGCTGGAACGCTCGCCATTCCCGATCAGCGTGCTGCCCAACGCCGGCTTGCCCATCAATGTCGATGGCGAGGCGGTGTACCCCATGCAGCCGCAACCATTCGCCGAGATGGTGAGCGAATTTGCGCGCTGGGGCGTGAATGCGGTGGGTGGCTGCTGCGGCACGACGCCCGAACATATCGCCAGGCTCTTCCAGGCTGTGCACGGTTGCTCCTACGCCGATGTGCTGGCCGGGCAGAACAATCGCCGCGCGCCAAATCTCAGGCAGCCCTTGCACGAGCCACAAGCCTCCAGCGGAATGACCGCCACGCGCATGCTGCAAGATCCAGGTCCCACCCTGATCGGCGAGCGCGTCAACAGCCAAGGCAGCCGCAAGGTCAAACGACTGCTGTTGGCGGACGATTATGACAGCATCGTGCAGATCGCGGTGGGGCAGGTCGATGGCGGCGCGCACATGCTCGATGTCTGCGTCGCCTTGACCGAGCGCGATGACGAACTGACACAGATGCAGCGAGTCGTCAAGAAGTTGTCGATGGCGGTGGAAGCGCCGTTGATCATCGATACCACCGAAACGGATGTCGCCGAAGCGGCACTGGCGCTGTATCCCGGGCGCGGCATCATCAATGGCAACAACCTCGAAAACGGACGCGAGCGCATCGACAGCATCTTGCCCATCGCCCGCAAACATGGCGCGGCTGTCTTGTCCATGACCATCGACGAAGATGGCATGGCGCACACCCGCCAGCACAAACTCGCTATCGCCCGGCGCATCTGCGCAATCGCTATGGACGAGCATGACTTGCGGCCCGAAGACCTCATCTTCGACACGTTGACCTTCCCGCTGACGACGGGCCAGGCAGAATTGCGCAATGACGCTGTCGAGACTCTGGAAGGCATAGGGCTGATCAAGCAACGCATCCCCGGCGTGATGACGGCGCTGGGCATATCCAATGTCAGCTTTGGGGTCGGGGCGGCGGCGCGCGGCGTATTGAACAGCGTCTTTTTGTATCACGCGGTCAAGGCAGGGCTGGATATGGCAATCGTCAATCCCGCGCATATCACGCCCTATGCCGAGATTCCCGCCGACCAGCGTCAGGTCGCCGAAGACTTGATCTTCAACAGCGATGCCGATGCTCTGCCGCGTTTCATCCAATACTTCGAAGACAACGAGGTGCAGCTGGCGGGCGCGGAAGTTATCGACCCCACTGTCGACATGACCAGCGAAGAGGCGCTGCATTGGCAGATCGTGCATCGCAAGAAAGACGGCGTAGAAGCGCTGATCGACGACATCTTGACGCGCATGGATGCTGTCGACGCGTTGAATACGGTGCTGCTGCCGGCCATGAAAGAGGTCGGCGACAAATTCGGCGCGGGCGAGTTGATTCTGCCTTTCGTGCTGCAATCGGCGGAGGTGATGAAAAAGTCGGTCGCTTACCTCGAACAATTCATGGAAGTGGTCGAAGGCAGCAGCAAGGGCATCGTCGTGCTGGCGACTGTCTACGGCGATGTGCATGATATCGGCAAGAATCTGGTCAAGACCATCCTCAGCAACAACGGCTACACCGTGCACGACCTGGGCAAGCAGGTGCCCGCCAACACCATCATCGAAAAAGCGCTGGAATATGGCGCGGACGCCATCGGCTTGTCGGCGCTGCTGGTCAGCACTTCGCGGCAGATGCCCCTGATCGTCAACGAATTGGCGCGGCGCGGACTGCAGATACCGGTTCTGGTGGGCGGGGCAGCCATCAATCGGCGCTTTGGCTCGCGCATCCTGTTTCTCGATGACGGGGGCGATCCTTACGAAGCCGGCGTCTTCTATTGCCGCGACGCCTTTGAAGGGCTGTCGGTGGTCGACCAGTTGCTGGATGCCGCGCGCCGCGACCAATTCCTGGACGAGGTCTTCAGCCAAGCCTACGCCGAAGTGAATCGCGCTCCCCGCCGCCGTCGCCCCAGCCGCAATGGCCGCCGCAAGACAGTCGCCCTTGCCGCGCAGATACCCGCGCCGCCATTTTGGGGCGCCCGCGTCGTGCGTGAAATGCCGCTGCCTATCGTCTTGCAGCACCTGCACAAGCCCGAGCTGTATCGCTTGTCCTGGGGCGCAAAGAACAAACAGGGCGCGGAATGGCAGCAACTGCAAGCCGAGTTTGAAGCGCGCTTGGGGCGCATGTCGCGCGCTGCCCAGCGCCGCCGCACACTGCAGCCGCAGGCGGTTTATGCTTTTTTGCCCGCCAACAGCGCTGGCGACGACCTCATCATCTGGGATGCCGAGCAATTTCAAGCCAATGGCGAATTGCAAGAAGCGGCGCGTTTTGGCTTTCCGCGACAGCCCGCTGGCGAGTTTCTGTGCATCAGCGATTACTTCGCGCCGGTTGACGGCGGACAGGTGGATGTGGCGGTGCTGCAAGCCGTGACCGTGGGCGAGGCGGCGACAGAAGAATTCGAGCGACTGCAAGCGGCTGACGAATACAGCGAAGCCTACTTTTTCCATGGGCTGGCTGTGCAGGCAGCCGAAGCGGCCGCCAACTATATGACGCGGCTCGTGCAAGGGCAGCTGGGCATCGCGGCGGGGCAGGGCAAACGTTACAGTTGGGGTTATCCGGCTTGCCCGGAATTGCGCGATCACGAGATCGTGCTGCGCCTGCTGCCGCAGCTGGAAACAGAACTGGGCATGGGATTGACCGAGTCATGGCAGTGGCTGCCCGAGCAGAGCACCGCCGCCCTCTTCACGCATCATCCCGATGCGAAATACTACAGCGTCGGCAACCTCGACCGCGCTGCGCAGGTGTTGGGATAGGTCAATCCCCCCCCCCCCCCCCCACCCCCACACGGAAAAAAACCACCCCCCCCGCCCCCCCCCCCCCCGGCGCGGGGTGGTTGGGAGGCGCACCCCCCCCCCCCCCCCCCCCCCGCTCTTCGTAAGAAATCCATCTGAATCCGTAATATTACACTTGGTGTTAGCCAATCTATTGACACTGACAGGATGGTGTTCTATATTATCGATGTCAATAGGGTTAAGGACTGCGCAATGACCGAATATCCATATATCAATACGACCGGCAAGCTTCGCGAGTTCATTAGCAAGATAAGTAGCATGGGTGTTCCGGACACAGTTACAGTCAAATGGCTGCCGACGGTCGGTTTCGGCTCAACAAACCACCGTCGTATCCTCAAGGTATTGAGGTTTATCGGCTTCCTTGAAGGCAACATGCCGACTGCGCGTTGGCAGAGCTTCCGCGATAGCACAAAAGCTCAGTCCATTATGGCTGAGGCAATTCGGGAAGGCTACAGTGAATTGTATCACACCTACCCAGACGCTCATTTGCGGTCGGACGGGGACCTGAAGAACTTCTTTAAGGGTCACATGCCTGGCGGCGATCAAGTCATTGGAAACACTGTCGCAACCTTTAGGTCATTGTGTTCTTTCGCGAATTTTGATGCCCATGCAGTACTGGAGACCGATAGTGTGACGGGATCAAAGGACGGTGATCATGCAGCAAGTCCGTCTGTCAAAGCAAATGTGCAAAACTTGCCACTTGTGCCACTGCACATTCACCTGGATATTCACATATCTTCGGACTCAACAAGTATGCAGATTGATCAAGTCTTTGAAAGCATGGCACGTCATCTCTATGGAAGGGAAGTCCTAGCGGGTGAGGCTGACTACATCGCAAGAGAGGTGGACGAATGAGACAAATTCGCAAAGCTCAAAGCCAGGTACATCAAGTAGTCCACGCTTTGGTATCATGTTGTTGTATGAAATTGACGCGCCAACTGAAGAGAGGTGCCAATTGTCGAATTCGGCTTCGGGCACTGCGTACAGATCTTTGGCGATTTGTCACGAAGATTGGCAAGGGTGTCCTGAGCATAGTGTGCCTGGTAGCGATTCGCTTTGCGCTTTTTGAGCCTCTGGGAGAGTTGACATCAGAGATGATTGTTGAATCGCTGTTGCAATCTGGCTTCCTGCGCTTCGTGACAGAGTCCTTCTCTGCAAGTAAGAAAGTAGTGGATGAGCAAATGAATCTATTCTCGAAAAGCAAACGTAAGCGCTCGTAAGCTGGGCCTGCACGAGCTACGAATAGCGACAGAGTTGACTTAACAACTATACATAATGAATACAGGAGAATCTCCATGACCCACACCATCACACGCATCGGCTTTGCATCGACAGTCAAAATCGCCGCGATCGTCTCGGCATTGGCGGCGGCGCTGCCGGTGGGGCTGCTCTTGCTGCTCAACAACCTCTTCCAATTCTGGGATGTGTTTGTGCCGCCCGATGTGCTGGCTCCCTTGCTGGCGCAGATGGCTTTGCTGGGCGCATTGGCTGGCGGCATCTCCACCGCCCTGACCGTGTTGATCTACAACTTGTGCGCGCCCATCTTCGGCGGCGTTACACTGCACCTGAAACCCCAGCATCCGCCGCGCAAACAGAAGAGCGATGTCGATATGGTCTGATGCGCCGCAATCGCTTGACATTTGCTCGCGGACTGCCCAAACTATGCGCCAAAGCAACCCGCAAGAAGTGAGGCAGATCATGCGCACCGCCATTCGCCAGGAATACGATGAACGAGGCTATGTAATCGTCCGCAACGCCATTGATGCCGCGCTCGCGCAAGAAACCGCCGAGCATGTGCACTGGCTTGCCAAGCGCCACCCCGATACCCGCCCCGAGAAATTCGGACACGACATGCTGGTTACCGACCCTTTTATGCACCGGCTGGTCGGCGACGAACGGTTGCTGGATATTGTCGAGCAATTCCTCGGACCCGATATCGCCATGTTCGCCGCTCACTACATCGCCAAACCGCCCAAGCATGGGCAAGAAGTTCTGTGGCATCAGGATGGCAGTTATTGGCCCCTCGAGCCGATGGAAGTCACCACCATCTGGCTGGCTGCCACCGCCTCCACGCGCGAAAATGGCTGTATGCGCGTCTTGCCGGGCACGCAGAACAACCGTCTGCTTTCGCGCCGCGAGATGGTCGATGTGCCCGACGGCAAGAATGTGCTGTCTTCGGGCATTCATCCTTCGCAGATTGACGACTCTGATGTCGTCGACCTGGAGCTGCAGCCGGGCGATGTGTCCATACACAACCCGCGCATCATCCATGGCAGCAAGCCCAACACATCGGACAACTGGCGCATCGGGCTGACCTTGCGTTACATCCCGACATCCACCTGGGTCAAGCGCGAGACGCACGCCAGCATCTTCCTGCGCGGCGAAAAAGATGCCAGTGTTAAAAATCTGTACGCTGCTCGTCCCAGCTATGACAGCGCAGTGCACATGCCCTTCCGCGGCATGGACGCCTGGCTGCCAGCCTAAGCAGGCACATAGCCCATTCTGCCAGCGCAACAGCGGACGAGAAAGCAGCACCGTGCAAAGACCAAACATCCTCTACATCCATTCGCACGACACGGGACGTTACATCAGTCCCTATGGCCACGCCGTCCCCACGCCCAACTTGCAGCGACTGGCCGAGCAAGGCGCGTTCTTCCGTCGAGCCTATTGTGCCGCGCCCACCTGCTCGCCCAGCCGCGCCGCCTTGCTCACCGGCCAATCACCGCACAGCGCGGGCATGTTGGGCTTGGCGAATCGCGGCTTTCAGCTGCGCGACTTCCGCCAGCACATCATCCATAGGCTGAAAGCGGCTGGCTATACCTCGGCGCTGGCCGGCATCCAGCACCTCAACCCTTCGTGGCGACCCAATGCCGCGTCTGAAGTCGGCTATGACCGCGTTTTGACCGACCAGCACAGCCAGGCGCATACAGCCGCGGTTGATTTCCTGCGCAGCGCGCCGCCTGAGCCATTTTGGCTGACTGTTGGCTTCTTCGAGACGCACCGCGAGTTCCCGCTGGAAAACGATGTCGATCCGGCTTATGTGCTGCCGCCGACGCCTATGCCCGATACGCCGGATGGACGTCAGGACATGGCCAACTTCATCGCCATGGCGCAGATCCTCGATGACAAGATCGGGCAGGTGCTGCGCGCGCTGGACGAATGCGGTCTTCGCGACAATACCCTGGTCATCTACACGACCGATCACGGTCTGGCCTTCCCCGGCATGAAATGCAACTTGACCGACCATGGCATCGGCGTATCGCTGATCATGCAAGGGGAGGGGCTTTTCGCCGGCGGACGGGTCATTGACGCCATGGTCAGCCATATCGACATCTTCCCTACCATCTGCGATCTTCTGGACATTGAAGCGCCTGACTGGCTGCAAGGAACATCCATGCTGCCGCTGTTGCGTGGCGAAGCCGACTCGATCCGCGCTGAGCTCTTCGCCGAAGTCAGCTATCACGCCGCTTATGAACCCAAACGCGCTGTGCGCAGCGAGCGCTACAAATACATCCGCCGCTATGATCAGCGCCAGGGACCCGTGCTGAGCAATATCGATGACGGATTCGCCAAATCCGAGCTGCTTGCCGCGGGTTTCGGCGAGCGTCCGCCCGCGCCCGAACAGCTCTATGACACCTTGCTGGATCCGGTCGAACGCAATAATCTCGTTGATGACGCGGAGTATGCGCCGGTGCTGGCTGACCTGCGCGCGCGACTCGACCGCTGGATGCGCGAAACAGACGACCCGTTGCTGCAGGGCGCTGTGCCCGCGCCGCCCGGCAGCTTCCTCAACAGCCCAGATGCCGCTTCTCACCGCGAGCCGACTCAACCAGCCAAGGCAGGAAATACGCTATGACCACCCGTTTGCAGCAGCAGATCAAATATTACCGCGCCCGCGCGCCAGAATATGACGAGTGGTTTTATCGAACAGGCCGCTACGATCGCGGTCCGGCGCACACCCAGCAATGGCAGCGGGAAGTGGAGATCGTGCGCCGCCAACTGCACAGCCGTCCGCGCTGCGAGCAGATCCTGGAGCTTGCGCCGGGCACGGGTATCTGGACGCAGGACTTGGCGCAGCTGGGCGAGCGGGTCACAGCGCTGGACGCATCGCCAGAGATGATCGCCATCAATCGCGCCAAACTGGCCGCCGACAATGTCGAATATGAGCTGTGTGATTTGTTCCAGTGGCAGCCGCAGCGGCAAGTCGACATGGTCTTCTTTGGTTTCTGGCTGTCGCATGTGCCAGCCGACAAGCTGTCGGGCTTCTTGCAGGCGGTGCAGGCGGCGCTGAAACCTGGCGGTCGCTTGTTTATTGTGGATTCGCGCGAGCCCGACCAGTCCAATCCGCGCACGGGCACACAGACCATCGAAGGCGACCGGCAACAGCGCGAACTCAAAGACGGACGACAATACGAAATTGTCAAGATCTATTACGAGCCACAAGCGCTGTCGGCGATCTTGCGCGAGCATGGCTTCGACATCGAAGTTCAAGCCACCGCCAACTTCTTTTTGTATGCCGATGGCGTCCGCTTAGCCTAGCGCCGCCCGATACAGCTTGCTCACCTGCTCGGCGACCGCCTGCCATGTCTGTGTCTGCGCGTATTGCTTGCCCGCCGCGCCCATTGTCGCCGCCCGTGCCGGATCGCTCAGCAGCTGAAAAAGCGCTAGTGGCAGCTCGCGCGCAACCTGCCTCTGCGAGACGACCAAGCCGGTTTCGCCATCGATGATGGCATCAGCCACACCGCAATTATCTGTGCCGACGACCGCTGTGCCCGCCGCGCCAGCTTCCAGCAGCACCAGCCCAAAGCCTTCGAAGAACATGCCATCGTTCATAGCCGGCAGCGCCACCACATCAGCCGCAGCCAACCAGGCGCGCATGACCGCCTCGTCTACGAAGCCTAGGATGCGCACATGGTCGCCCAAGTCCAGTTCATCTATGCGCCGCCGCAGGCGAGCCGTATAGTCACTGCCATCTCCGGGATCGCCCAGGATCAAGCATTGCGCCTCTGGCAGCGATTCCCGCAGCACTGCCATCGCCTCGACCAGTTGCAGTGTGCCTTTGCGCGGCTTGATTCCGCCAGCGGTCAGCACTGTTGGCGCTCGCTTGTCGACATCTGGCGCGGAGCTTGCAAATCGCGCGGCATCCACGCCGTTGTTGATGACGACTGTTCTGACGCCAGGCATCAAGTCTTCCGCCACTTTTGCTGTATGACGGCTGACGCAAATCAACTGCGCTTGCTGCATGGCGCGCCGATACAACGCTCCCACGGGAAAGCGGCGCATGCGTGGCAGATTGACATAACTGCCGTGGACGGTGATGAAGAGCGGTCGTTTCTCCGCTAGCGCAGCAGCCAAAATCGCGTAGGGTTCGGCTGCCGCGTGAATGATATCGCAGCCGCGGAATATCGTCCGCAAGCGAGGCAGCAAGCGCAATGAACGAGCCAGACTATGACTATCTGGGGGGGTCAGAGTTGGCAGCAGAGTCTGCGTTTTAATGTGAGTCGGCGGGCTGTTCCGGGCGCTCGCGATGACAACCTGGACATCAAGAGCCTGCAAGCTCTCGACAATATTGGAGCTGTAGGTCGCCCAGCCGTTTGCGCGGCTCAGCTCGGCAGTCAACAGCCCAATGCGCATTGGCGGGGTCAGGCGTCGCTCGTTTCAGCGGAGCTTTGGCTGCTTTGGGCGCGCGCTCGCCAAGCCAGCACAGCGGGAGAATCGGTCGCCGCGACTTCGCTTTCTGATTCTTCGCGCGTGCCGATGCGCATGACCGCCAGCAGCAGCAGGATATTCAGCGCGATAATCACCGCCATCACCGTGATTGCCATAATTGCGCTCCTGTCATTGCGATCACTCGTGTCGGCATTATGTACGCTATCAGCCACGATTTCCAGCCTGTGTTGCCTATTGATGCCAGCCTGTCCCGAGCGCAAACTGGCAGCTTGCGCTCTGTCTGCAATCTGTGCTAGTGTGTCGCGATCAAATGCTCGTGGATTTCATCATGTCGCTCAACCCTGCTCGTCCTCACCCAGCCATCCAAGATCTTATGACGGTGTCATTTACGCCCGCAGCCGATGCGCGCGGACGATTCATGGAAACCTTTCGTTGCGAGTGGTTCCCACAGGTCAGCTGGGCGCGCATGCAGAGCAACCGCAGTGACAGCAAAGCCGGCGTCGTGCGCGGATTGCATTATCACTTCAAACAGGTCGATTACTGGTGCGTAACCAGTGGGCGCATCCGCGTCGGGCTCTTTGATCTGCGGCGCAGCTCGCCGACCTACTTGCAGTCGACTGTTATCGACCTGGGCGGCGAAAACCAGTTGGGGGTTTTCATACCGGTCGGTGTGGCGCACGGCTTCGCCGCTCATAGCGACTGCACGTTGCTGTATATCGTCAATAACTATTATGATGGCGAGGACGAATATGGCGTCGCCTGGAACGACCCGCAAGCCAATATCGACTGGGGTTTGAAAGCGCCACAACTCTCGGCGCGTGACTGCGCGAATCCACGCCTGGCAGAACTTCTCGAGGCGGAGCTGCCAGCCTAGCCTCTATACCGCAAGCCTGCCATGCCGCGCCACTGTCAGTTCTCGCATGCGGTCGAAGACGTCGACTCCCAGTTGCGCATACACATCCAGCAGATCGACCAGCACCCAGTTTTCGCGGATCAGCCCATTTTCGCAGCGCCAGAAGTCGAGGCTGCGCATGGTGATCGCCTGTCCCGATGCCGCGATGCCCAGCCAGCCATCGCCGCTGACAGTCATTTGCATGCCCGGGAAGGCCGTAAAGCCGACATATTGCGCGTCAGCAAAAAAAGCGCTGCGGCTGCCCAGGAAGGTGTCGCGGTCGGGCAAGGCTTTCAAAAAGGGAATCTGATGCCAGTTACGGAAGCCACTGATGCGCCGCATAGAGCCGATCCCCGCCGGTCCATACCACATCATCTGCGGATGCCAGTACTTGTCCAGCTGCATGGCCTTGACGCCTTCGGGGCTGCGCTTCAAGGCGACCAACATATCGCGTACCAGTTGCATACTGGCTTGCGACTGCGCTGCATCGTAGGGGCTGCTGATGAGGCCATCTTCTGTTGCTGGACCCGGCACGACCCACTCCACCGCCAGGCTCGGCGACATCGCCCAGGCGCCCGCCTGCATCATCACCTGCGGGATATCCCACAGCGCTTGCATCTCGACAATCTGCCCGCCTTGCAGGCGGAAGAATTCGTGATAACGCATCGCCATCAAGTGCTGAGTCGGCGGGATGCCCAGCCAGCTGCGCTCGAAGACGCCCATATAATGCCCACAGCAGCCAACCCAGTTGTGCCCATTGCTTTCGCCGGCCATGACGATGAAGTCGCGCCGTTCCAAATCGGGCAGGGCATGCAGCAGTGGCGCATAAGCCTCTTCGTAGAGCTGAGCGGGGCCGGTCATTTTCTCCAGCGGATTCGCCAAATGCACAGCGCAATCGCTCGCGAAGAGCTCAGCCAACTGCCCGCGCAAAGCCGCCGCGTCAATGTCATAGAGAGCAGCGCGCAAGTCGCCGATTCGCCGCTTGTTCGCGTTATGCGCCGATTCGCTCATGCTGTCTCCTTCGTCGCTCAGCCGCCGACCAGCCACTCGCCTGCCGACCAGGCATCGCGCTGTCGGAATTGATGCCGCATGCGCCCAAATACATCCAGTCCCATCTGCAGCAAGATATGCGGCACATCCATGGGCACCCAATTCTCTACGATTGTTTCGTCATCGCAGCGATAAAAGTCCATGACGCGCATTTTGATGCGCTTGCCCGTGGCTGGCACGCCAAAGAGACCGCCGCCGGTGTGTGTCGCCCGCAGATAGCCCCAGCCGCCCGTAACCGCAAAATGTCCATCGCCGATGCGGATGAAGTGTCCTTGCTCGCTGCCCGCACGGTCGGGAAATGCCACCAAAAAGGGGATTTGGTGATAATCTTCAAAGCCGCGCAAGCCGCGCGTCGTGCCGATGCCGGCTGGTCCGTACCACATAAAGTTGCGATGCCAATGCTTCGCCTGTTCCATCTCATCCAGGACGGAGCGAGTCGGCGGCTGACCGCTGTAGAAGCCCAGCGCCGCGTGCATGCGCAAGATCGTTTCGATCGTCCTGCGCGAGCGGTCTTCGTCTTGCGGCGACAAGACAAGGCCGTTCAGCGTGCGCGGTGGCAGCCAAGCCATCTCTTTCCCCAGGCTGGGCGCGATCGGGAAGTAACCGGCCTGCCGCATCAAGTCCAGCGCGTCCAGGAAGATATAGCTGGTCGCGATCTTGTCCTTGTGCAGGTTGTGCGCCTCGCAATAACGCAGCTGGACGACGCCGCGCGTGGCCGGGATGCCCAGCCAGTCATTGACGAAATTGCCGACATATTCGCCCATGCAAGCAACCCAATCGCCATCGCGATAGCGTCCGCCCGCCACAAAGAAATCACGCCGTTCCATATCGGGCAGCGCCTGTCGCAGCGGCATCCACAGCGCCGACAATCCCGCTGCGGCGCCACTCAGTTCATTGATGGGGTGCGTGACATGCAGCGCGACATCGGCAACATAGCTTTCCCGCGCGACCTCGGGCAGGCTCTCGATTGGCTGCTCGACCAGCGCCTGTTGGATGGCGATGATGCGCCGCTTGTTGGCGATATTGCGCGCCTGGTCGATGGGGCTGTATTGAAACGAAGCGGTGAAATACTTGTCGTCGGTCTGGGTCAAACTCAGTCGTCTTTCTGCATGTCCGGCGCTAGGCGTAGATTTGCGTCAACAGGGCGAACTCGTCAAAGACCGTCCACTCGTTGGCGATCAACCCGTCCTGAATCAAGTGATGCGTGATGCCCAGCAAGCGCACCGGATTGCCGGTCGGTTCGCCATAGCGGCCATAGCCCGTATGCGTGCCGCGCAGAGTCCAGCGCGTCGCTACCCGCCAGCCCGACTCGGCGTCGCCAACATGACAAAAATGATCGGTGCTGATGGCGAGATCTGGGAAGGGCGAAAGCAGCGACAGCACATAATTGTGAAAGTCGTTGATCCCCAGGAAAGAGCGGCCCGTGGGCCCCTCAAAGGCGAAGTTCTCGTGATAGAATTCGCGCGCTTTGTTCAACAAGCGCCAATTCCAGATTTCGTGAAACATCTGCCCAATGAAATCTTCGGGGTCGAATGCCTCGCTGGGGCGGGAGATCCACTCGGCTGGCGGCAGCTGACCGATGCCACGTTCGATATCGCCAGCGATCTGCGCCGAAAACGCGGCATCATCACGCCCACGAGCAGCCATTTCTTTGGCTGTGGCGACAGGGTCCAAACCCAGCTGCAACACCTTGCTCAATTCATCGCGCACGACCCACTCTTCCACGACCATGTTGCGCTTGCACAGACAATCGGCGATGGCGAGATAGCTGACGCGCTTGCCAGTGGGCGGACCATAATTCGACCAGCCGCGGTTTGTGCCTTCGTGCATCAATCGATGCGAGGAATACAAGCCAACCTGGTCATCGCCGCCCCAGATCACCTCATCGCCATACAGCCGCCGGTCGGGATAAGCAGCCATGGCTTCAATGGTGCTGGCAAAGACGGCTTCGCGACCAAAAATCGTGCCGCTGGCCGTGTGAAAATGGATGGTGTTGGCATAATAGTCGTAGAGCTTGCCGATGCCTTTTTCTTCCCAGATTTCGTGGGTAATGCCGATGATATAGTCCACGAAATCGCGGTAGCGCGGATTGAAGCCCTCCATCGACATGGCGCGCTCGCTGGATTCGGGCATAAATTGGATGTCGAGCTTGTCCGCCAGCGTGATGTTTTTTGGGCTGTCCCCGTCTTTTGCCGCTAGCTGCAAATCCGTCGCTCGTTTGCTGTTTTCCGCCATTTTCTAACCTCGGTTCGCCCCGCCGCTGCGGCTCGTAAAAGTGATTCTGCTCTCGCCAAGCGACTCTACCCGCAAGACCAGGCAAAATCAAACGATGCCCAGCGTGGGAGTGGCGAATTTCCTGTACATAGCTTTCCTTCCATCCCCGACAACCCACCAGAATCCGCTCATGCCGTTGCCTCCCCCTGACCTGTCGGGGGACCGAGGGGAGTGCTTGTATCCAGCGCCCAATCCAGGGCCGCCAGAGCATGCAACTCTGTGCTGTCGTAGGTGGGCAAGGCAGAGTCCTGCGGCTTGATCAACAGGCTAATCTCGGTACAGCCCAGAATGACGGCTTGGGCGCCAGCCGCTCCCAACTGCTCGATAACGCGCTGATAGTCACGCCGTGACTCGTCGCGGATCTCGCCGCGCACCAGCTCGTCATAGATGATGCCATGCACGACTTCGCAGCCGGCTTCGTCCGGGATGAGCACGTTCAAGCCATGTTGCTCGCTCAGTCGCCCACGATAGAAATCCTGCTGCATGGTGAAGCGCGTGCCCAGCAGACCGACAATTCGCATACCAGCCTGCAAGATGGGCTGGGCTGTGGCATCGGCGATGTGAATCAATGGCAAGTCGATGGCTGCCTGCACGGCCTCCGCCATCCGGTGCATGGTGTTGCTGCAGATGACGATGCAGCCAGCGTCCGCTGCTTCCAGCTGTTGCGCTGCCGATACCATGCGTCGGCTTGCCGCCGCCCAGTCGCCCGCCACTTGCAGGGCTTCGATCTCGGCGAAGTCGAAAGACAGCATCAGGCAGTCGGCAGAATGCAAGCCGCCCAGTCGTCGCTGCGCTTCTTGGTTGATGATGCGATAATATTCGACGCTCGATTCCCAACTCAAGCCGCCGATCAAACCAATTCGTCGCATGGCATTTGCTCCCGCGTCAGTATAGCAGCTGCCGCCCGCAGCCGTGCTAAAATGGACACATGGCGCATTATCGCAGGATCGACCGCAGCAGAAAGCGACACTTCTTCAGTCAGCGGCGGCGTGGCTTGTCGGGCGTTCCGCTTGCTCTCTTCGCCGGGACGATCCTGGGCATCTGCGTTACGCTGCTGGCGCTCACTTTCTTTTATTACGACGAGATGCAGGGCGCGGCGCTGTCCTTTGTGGGCTGGTCGCCGACGCCGACGCTCTTCCCCAGCCAGCATGCCGAGAAGGGCATTTCGCTTTACAACCAGGGCGATATTGAACTTGCGCTGGCAGATTTTGAGTTGGCAATCAAGCAGCGACCCAACGATGTGGCCTATCTCTACGAATATGGGCGCGTGCTGATCGAAGCCGACCAATACGAATTGGCGCGCGAACTGGGCGACCGGGCGATTGCCGCAGCGCCGGACGATCCGCGTGGCTATGCCTTGAAGGCGCGTTCCTTGATATGGACCGACCCCGGCAGCGCCATCCCCGTGGCTGTTTCGGGCTTGGAGCGCGATGCCAACTTTGCGCCTTTGCACGCCGCGCTGGCCGTTGCCTACACAAATATCGGGCGTTATGCAGAAGGCTACCAGCGAGGTTTGCGCGCCACCCAGCTCGACCCGCTCGATCCTTTTGCTCACCGCGCATTTTCTATCCCGCTCATCTATACCGGACGCAGCAACGAAGCGATCGCCGCGCTGGAACAGGCTGTGGCGATCAATCCCAACCTGACTGCGCCCTACTTTGAGCTGGCGGGCCAATACCGCAAACAGAATTATCAGGAGATGGCAGTGGGCATTTATCGGCGCATCCTGGAGCTCGAGCCAGACAACGCCAAAGCCTACCTGCGCATCTGCCAGACCTATGCCGAAGTCGGCGAATTCCTGGAAGGCAGCCGCTATTGCGAAACCGCCACCGAGATTGACGATAGGTATGCGCCAGCCTGGCAGTATCTGGGGCAGCTGCAATACAACCGCCGCAACTATGAAAGCGCGCTGGACTCGCTGGAGCGCTGCGTCGAGCTGGGGTCGACCGCAGTGGAATGCTATTATATTCGCGGCCTGGCCTATTACTTTCTGGATCAGTGCGATACAGCCTGGGAAGTGCTGCAAGAGGCGCTGCAATATACGCGCCAGCCCAGCATCATCGCCATCATCAACGAAGGCTTGGGCGGCATCCGCGCCAATTGCCCGGGCTATGAGTCTGCGCGACTGCCCACCGCCATCCCGCCGACGACTATCCCGCCCACGCCCATCGGAGGCATCTAGGGCATGCAGATCAAGCGTGACTACAGTCAGCCCTTCTTCCGCCAGCCCAAGCGCCGCCGCATCCGCAATCTGTTTATTGTCGCTGTGCTGCTGGCGCTGTTGATTTCGGCGTTCATCTGGCAGTGGGATCTGCTGGCCGCCACCGTCACCAGGCTGGGAGCGCCGCCATCCACGCCCACGCAACGACCCAGCCAACGCGCTGCCCATGCCGCACAGTTGATCATCGACAACGAAATGCTTGCCGCCGAAGCCGAGTTGGCCATGGCAGTCGCCGAGCGACCTCGCAGCATCGCCTATCTATATGCGCATGGCAGTTTGCTGATTGAGTTGGCGCGCTATGCCGAAGCGCTGGAACTGGGCGCGGCGATTACCGATCTGGATGCTCGCGATGAGCGTGGGTTCGCCTTGCAAGCGGCCGCATTGACCTGGCAGGGGCAGGCCGCCTTGGCGATCCCTATCGCCTTGTCGGGCTTGGAGCTGAACCCGCGCTATTCGCCGCTGCATGCAGCGCTGACCCGCGCCTATGTCGATGCCGACCGCTGGACAGAAGCGCTGGAAACTGGCGAACGCGGCTTGTCGGTCAATCCTGATGATGCCGATCTCAACCGCGCCTATGCCTATGCCTTGCAGTCGGTCGGCTCGTACAACGATGCCATCAACCACTTGCAGCGCGCCATTGAACTGCGCCCGACTTACTTGCCGACCCAATTCGAGCTGGCTGGCTTGTACCTGGCGCGCGATGAAAACAGCAGCGCCATCGACCTCTACAACCGCATTTTGTCCATCGACCCGCGCAACGCCCGCGGCATGCTGCGGCTGTGCCTGGCTTATCGCAAAGTGGGCGAATTCGCGCGCGCGCTGGGCTTCTGCAAAGACTCGGTGGACAACGACCCCAGCGACGCAGCCGCTCAATTCCAGTTGGGACTGCTGCATTACCGAGAACGTCAGTTCAATGAGTCGCGCGCGGCATTCCAGCTATGTCTGACGCACGATGACGGCGCCTACGACTTGTCTTGCCGCTATCGATTGGGCTTGTCGCATTATTACACCGGCGATTGCACGCGTGGCTGGTCGCTGCTGCGCGAGTCGCTGGCGCTGGCACAGGCAAACGGAGACGAAGCGACCACGCGCAATGTGCTGCAGGGGCTGGCCGCTATCGAAAGCGACCCCGACTGCGTTGACGATGCAGCCGCGCCGGTCGGTCTGGGCGAGTGAGTGGCTCGGCTGAGCATGTGGCATAATACCCCGCAGCCGCCAAGCAATACGAGAGCGCAGAATAACGCATGAGCGTCATCAGCGACTATCTTTCGGAAATTCAATCCAAGTACAAGACCGATGTAGCCGGCGAACACGCCTATCGCCCGGCGCTGGAGAAACTGCTGCAATCGGCGGACGCTGGACTGAACGCCGTCAACGACCCAGCGCGTACAGCAATTGGCATGCCCGATTTCGTCGTTCTGCGTCAGCCCGGCAACGTGCCCATTGGCATCGTCGAAGCGAAAGACATCGGCAACCAGTTGAGCCGTACCGAAAAGACAGGGCAAATCAAGCGATACCTGGCGCATGGCAATCTGATTCTGACGAATTACCTGGAGTTTCGCTGGTATGTGAATGGAGAAAAGATCGAAACCGTCCGAATAGCAAGAGTAAAGAGCGGCAAGATAACCCGCATCTCTACAGCTTACGGCGACTTGACCAATATGCTGCGTCGATTCGCCCAGCAAACGACCCAATCTGTGAACAGCGCCCAGGAATTGGCGGAGCGGCTCGCTCGCAGCGCGCAGTTCATCGCGCACTTTATTGAAAAGGATCTCAAGAGCAGTACACCAAGCGCGAATCTGCAAAATCAGATGGCTGCCTTCCAGAAAACGTTGCTGCCCGATCTCGACATCGCCAGTTTCGCCGATATGTACGCTCAAACCCTCGCTTACGGGCTATTTGCATCACGGGTGAATTATCCCGGCGATCCGTCAAAATTTAGCTTGCTCGGGGCGGCCGAAGACATACCCCGCACCAATCCCTTCCTGCGCGACCTCTTCTATCACAGCCGCTTCGACATCGGCAAACGACTAACATGGATGGCTGAGAGCCTGGTCGAGATCCTGCGCCACACCGATATGGACAGCATCCTCGCTCACTTCGGTCGGCGAACTGCACAGACCGACCCCGTTCTGCATTTCTACGAGACCTTCCTGCGCGCCTACAATCCGAGTCTGCGAGAAACGCGCGGCGTCTACTACACGCCCGAGCCAGTCGTGAAATACATCGTGCGCAGCGTCGACCACATCCTCAAAACCCGTTTTGATCGACCGCGCGGATTGGCCGACGAGAACGCGCTGATTCTTGATCCAGCCGTAGGGACGGGAACATTCCTGTATTTTGTCATTGAGCAGATAAAAGAGGCATTCGCCGGTCAGCAGGGCTTGTGGAAGAGCTATGTACGGGAGCACCTGCTGCCGCGCCTCTTCGGCTTCGAACTGCTGATGGCACCCTACACCGTCGCTCACATGAACCTGAGCTTGCAATTAAAAGATGCCGGTTATGACTTCAAGGAAGGCGAACGGCTGGGCATCTATTTGACCAATTCACTGGAAGAAGCGGTCGAAGCGCCGCCGCTGCCCTTTGCCAATTTCATCGTCGAAGAAGCCAACACCGCCGCCGAAATCAAGCGCGACAAGCCGATAATGGTCGTGCTTGGCAATCCGCCATACTCCATTCACTCCGAAAATGACGGTAAATTGATAAACCAACTGATGGAGCGGTACAAAGCTTTGGTCCGACACGAACAGAACATTCAACCTCTATCAGATGACTACATCAAGTTTCTTCGCTTCGCTCACGATAGAATTGAACGCACAGGTCATGGTGTAATTGGATTCATTACGAATCATACGTACTTGACTGGTCTACTGCATAGAGGAATGCGAAGCGAACTTATCAAGTCGTTTGATGAGATATATATTCTTGACCTACACGGCAATTATCGTAGAGGATTGTCTTCACCAGATGGGGCGGCCGATGAAAATGTCTTTGATATCGGACAAGGCGTAGCAATAGTCGTTTTGGTCAAACTGGAGAAAAGCACTGCCGACACAGGTGTATACCATTTCGAACTTTGGGGAAAGCGACCCTTTAAGTATCGTTACTTGAAGAGGAATTCTATCCGGACGACACGATGGAATAAACTTCAACCTAGTTCGCCGAACTACTTCTTTGCTCCACATGATGACACCCACTCTGAAGAATACAATTGCTACGTTAGTGTCGAAAACGTCTTCGGAAGTAAGAGTACTGGGTTCGAAACTGGAAGGGATGCACACCTTATCCAGTTTGATAAGCATAGCATTAGGCACTTAGTAGCAGATTTGGCTAACCAAGAAATCAGCCCTGCCAAAATTGAGGAGTGTTACTCTATCAGGAACACAAGTGGCTGGAATGTGTCAAAGAGGCGCACGGCTTTGTTCAATAAGGGATATCAATGCAGACATAATCGTGCGATATCTTATCGACCCTTCGATTCAAGATTTACCTATTACCATGGTTTATTGCGTCGAGCACAGTGGGAGAATCTGCGCCATACTTTGCGGGATAATCTCGCGCTAATTGCATCAAGAATCATCAAGGGCGAAATTCCGAATCATGCCTTTGTTTCGACCCTTCCTGTTGAAAAGATATTCCTATCGCCAAGAACCTCCAACAATGCCTTCGTATTCCCTCTTTATTTGTTCCCCAAGACTGACGAGGTTGACACAGGCGATGACGCCAGCGAATTCCCGCTAAGCCACAAGGGCCGCCGACCCAACCTGTCCAAAGCCTTTGTCGCCGACATGGAAACCAAACTCGGCCTGCCCTTCCAAACCGAAGGCAGCGCTTTTGCCGAAGGCGATGACGCGCCCGATTGCTTCGGTCCCGAAGATGTCTTCTATTACGCCTACGCCATTTTCCACAGCCCGACCTACCGCGAGCGTTACGCAGAGTTCCTTAAAATCGACTTCCCTCGCCTGCCCTTAACAGCAGATCTGAGCCTCTTTGCCAATTTGGTCAAGCTCGGCGCGGAGTTAGTAGACCTGCACCTGATGAAATCGGCGAAGCTGTCGGACTTCATTACGACATTTGATATTGAAGGCGACAATGAAGTAGCTCGTGGATTTCCTAAATACAACGAGGTCAAGCAATGTGTGGAAATCAACAAGACTCAATACTTCGGCGGCATTTCGCCCGAAATCTGGGACTTCCACATCGGCGGCTATCGCGTGGCCGACAAATGGCTTAAAGACCGGCGCGGCCGAAAACTAGCATACGAAGACTTGAAGCACTATCAGAAAATCATCGTCGCTCTGTCGGAAACCAGGCGCATCATGTCCGAAATCGACGCAGCGATTCCGCGTTTCCCGATAGCGTAGCTGCCTAAATCTCAGCCAATTCCCGCCAAGCCTCGCCGATGCGCAGAAAGCCTTCTTCAATTAGGGCTGGCGGATGCAGGCCGAAGTTCAGCCGCAGCGCATGTTTGTGTCCGCCACGCGTCGAGAATTGATTGCCCGGCGCAAAAGCTGCTCCTTGTTCCAGCGCCGCTTGCAGCAAGTCCGCCGCGTTGGGGCCCGCCGCCGGCAGCTCTGCCCACAGATACAAGCCGCCCTGCGGAGAAAACCAGCTTGCGCCAGCTGGAAAGTGTCGCTGGGCAGCCGCCAATGCCGCTCCTCGCCGCCGCCGCAGTTCCAGCCGATTACGCTCCAGTTGCTTCCCCAGCACGCCCCGCTCCAGCAGCAGGTGAATAGCGCGCTGATTCAAGCCCGATGTCGAGATATCAGCCGCTTGTTTGACCCGCACCAGCCGTTCGTACCATGCGCCGTCCGCCACAAGATAACCGATGCGCACGCCCGGCAGCAGCACCTTGGTGAAGGCGTTGGTATGAATGACCACGCCGCTTTCATCCAGCGCCTTTAACGGAGGCAGCGCCTCGCCATCAAAGCGGAATTCGCGGTAGACCTCGTCTTCCAGGACGGGGATGCGCAGCCGGGCCGCGAGTCGCACCAGTTGTCGGCGGCGGTGCAGGGGCATCAAGTGTCCGGTCGGGTTTTGATAGCTGGGCATGACATAGATGAGGCGAGGCTGCAAGTCGCGGCAAGCCCGCTCCAAGGCATCGATGCGTATGCCCTGGTCATCGACCGGCAAGCCATGGATGCGCACGCGCCGCGCCTGGGCGATGTCGATGATGCCCAGATAGGTCGGGTCGGCGGTCAGCAAGGTCTCGCCTTGCTTCATCAGCGATTGCACGACCAGGTCGATGGCTTGCTGTGCGCCGCCGGTGATCAACACATCCTGGTGGCGGCAACGAATGCCAATCGCCCGCACATAATCGCGCACGGCGATGCGCAGCGGTTGATACCCTTCCGCCACTTCGTAGGACAGAGCGTCTGCGCCATCTCGATCGATGACTTGATTGATGGCGTCTTGCAGATAGCGCACCGGGAAGAACTCGGTGGGTGGCGTGCCGCCGCTGAAGTCGATGATGCCTTCACGGCGGTCTTTGCGCAGCATGTGACGCAGGGCGGGGGCGCGCCGACTCGGTTCGGGAAGCTGTGAGCGAGGCATGGCGCTGGGGACCGTCTGGCGCGCGACATAGGTGCCTTTGCCCACCTGGCTGCTGAGCAAACCTGCGCCGCGCAGTTCGCTGTAGGCATTGACGACGCTGATGCGGCTGATGTCCTGCTGGCGGGCGAGCGAGCGGCTGGCTGGCAGACGAGCGCCGGCGGGCAGATCGCCGCTTTCGATCATGCTGCGGATTTGCGCGATCAGCTGGCGATAGATCGGTGTTGCGCTTTTGCGGTCCAGTGTGATGTTGAGCGCCGACTTGGTCATCATGATCAAGACTATAGCGCTTGACAAGCCCAATCTGCCACGCGCTGTCGGACAAGCGGCGCCGTTGGCATTTCAGGTGATGCGCGCCCCTGTGTTACAATCCCGCCAGCGCAACAACCGGGGGCGAGCCAATGGCAACGCGCAGCGACAGCGCCGGGCTGGAAAAAGCCCATCTGCTGGATATGTTGCCCACAGAGGCAGGGCATGTGCTGGAGATAGGCTGTGGCGACGGGCGACTGACACGCAAGTACCACGATCGCGCCAAGAGCGTGGTGGGCATCGATCTGCCAGATACCTTGGAGACAGCCAGTTTCGATGACATGCCACAAGCGCAGTGCCTGGCTGCCAGCGCCATAGAACTCCCCTTCCGCGATGGTTGCTTTGACGGGGCGATCTTCGCGCTGTCATTCTGATGAATCGACATTGAGGGCATGGTCCATGCCCTGTCAGAAGCGCGGCGAACGCTCAAGCCCGGCGGTTGGCTGATCGACCTGCGCCCCACCAAGCGCGACCGCAGAATCGAGCTGGATATGCCCGGCGGCTGCGTGTACATCGGCGAGGTTGATGCCAGCGCCACCAGCCCTGAGCGCGACGCGGCCGACGCTGCGCTGGGTGATGCCATCGCTGCGAAGCAATTGCGCGCCCGGCACAGCGCTCTTTTCGAGATCGTCATCGACTGCGACAGCGCTGATGACCTGCGCGACTATGCGAAAGGATTCCGTCGCAGCCGGTTGCCCGCCTTTATCCTGCCGCGAATCGAAGAATTGACCGCCCATGCCGACGACTTCCTCATCCGCATCCGCCGCGAAATGACCATCGCGCTGTATAGACGTCTCTAGGCGGCGCTGGTCGCGGGTATACGCCGTTGCATTGCCAGGCATTTGCGTTACACTTGGGTCGTGGTACGTCCCGTCCAATTTCATTCCCGTGGAGGAAGGTAATATGCGCAAGTTTCCCTTGTTCGTGCTGGCAGTCGCTGTCGTGTTGGCTTTGGTCGCGCCGGCCGCAGCGCAGAGCGACCTTGTCGTTGGCGTCGTGCTGGTGGGTCCCAACGACGACCGCGGCTGGAGCACATCGCATCACGAAGCTGGCGAATATGTCGCAGCAAAGACGGGCGCGACAATTCTGGAATTTGAAAGCCTCAACCCCGCCGACTCGCCCGAAACCACCCTCATGGACGTGGTGGAATTCATGGTTGATGATGGCGCTTCAGTCATCTTCACCACATCCGACAGTTTCGAAGAAGACACCAATGTCGTAGCCGCCGCTTTCCCCGATGTCACATTCATTAACATCACTGGCAGCAACGCCATTCAGTCCAGCAGCATCGTCGAAGGCGAGCACGCCATGATGCACGAGTTGCCCGAGCTGCCGTCCGCCAACATCGGCAACTTCAATACCTATATGGAGCTGCCGCGTATGATCGCTGGCTGTGCCGCCGCCCTCACCAGCGAGTCGGGGCATATCGGTTATCTGGGCGCGCTGATCAACCCCGAAACGCGCCGTCTGGCTGCCAGCAGCTATCTGGGCGCGCGTTATTGCGCCGACAACTACCGCGACGACATGTCCGCCGACGACATCACTTTCGAGGTCGTCTGGATCGGCTTCTGGTTCAATATCCCGGGCGTGACGCTTGATCCGACCGAGGTGGCGCAGGGCTTCCTCGATGGTGGCGCCGATGTCATCATCAGCGGCATCGACACCACCGAAGCCATCACAGTCTCCGGGCAATACATGGCAGAGGGCGATGCCAGCTATGGCGTGCCCTATGGCAATGTCAACGGCTGCAGCGAAGCGCCGGATGCCTGCCTGGGCGCGGCTTATTACAACTGGGGTCCCGCCTACCTGGATGTCGTCGAGCGCGTCATGGACGGCAGCTGGTCGCAAGAATGGATCTGGTGGGAGCCGAAGTGGGACGAGATCGGCGATGATGGCTTCTACACCGATAGCGATTACAGCGTCGGTGGCTATGTCTTTGGCGATGCGCTGAGCATGGAAACGCGCGAGACGCTCAAAGCCTTCGCCCAGGAAATCCACGACTTCCAGACCGACCCCATGAATGCCGGGCAGATGTTCGGCTGGAGCGGACCGCTGAACCTGCAAGATGGCAGTCCGCTGGCTGGTGACATGGAAGCTGTCAGCTTGCTGGATATCTGGTTCTTGCCCCAGCTGCTGGAAGGCATGACTGGCGCAAGCGAGTAGACAAGCCCCTCTGTCCCCCCGCGGGGCGAGGCACAAGAAAGTTCCCTCCCTCATTTTTGGGGGAGGGGTTTGAGGGCAAGGCAATCTCATGCGGGCGATATTCAGGATTTGTCTGTACGCCCTGCTGCTGACTTTGCCTGCCCAGGCACAGGACACCCTCCCGCTCTACCTCTTCAACACCGTGATCGGCAGCCAGCCAGATTTGTTCGGCGGCGAGATGCCGGTGGCGCGCGGCCAATTATTCAATCATGGCGCGGAAGCCTACACGAATATCGCCCTAAGCCTGAGCGCCTATGACACCGCTGATCAACTGATTGGCGAGGGCTTTGGCTACCTGGTGGATGCTTGCGGCACTGCGCTGCTGGACTACGCCCTGCCACCCGGCGCCTATCAAGGCTTCAGCGCGCCGTTTGAACTCTTCGCAGACGGCGATATCGCGCGCCTCGAGCTGGATGTGGCTGCCGATTCGGTCGCGCCACCGCCCACTTTTCCAGCCATGCCAGGGGTTCGGCAAATCAGCGACAAAGAGGTCGTTTTGCTGGCGTGGCTGGACGACTCGGCTTTGATCTTCGGGGCCGGCTGTGATGGCGCGCTCTTCACCAGGCTGGACTGGCAACGTTACAGCCTGACGGATAATGCCCTTGTTGATATAGAGCATCCCGATGCGCAAAAGATGAGTCCCGACCTGATAGCCAACAGCGGCGCAGCCATGATTACGCAAAGCGGCGAGCACAGCCCGGCGCTTTTTGACAGCTCACAGATGACTTTTCCGCCCAATGCGCGGCGAGTCGTTTATCAGAACGATTTGCACACGGTCTTTTCGGCCGAGCCCGATGGCAGCTTCCCGCGTTTGATTCACGATGGCTTGCATCAATACAGCCTGCGCGGCTTCCAGTGGGCAAGGCAGACCGGCGTCTTCCTGGCGGTCTATTTTGGCAGTTATGGCGAACCCGTGCGCTACTTCGCAGCCACCACCGCTGGACGTCTGCTGAGCCTGCGGCTGGAAGACATGCCCGCTTCTATCACAGTGCCGGCGCCCACAGACGATGGACTGGCGGCGCTGGTCGGGCGCGCGCAAGACGGCTTCGGCGGCTATTATTTGCAGAATGTATATGGTGGCAGCCAACTGCTCTTTGAAGCCGAGTTGCCGGGCAACAATTTTCCTGCGCCGATCCTGGATGGCGAGCGCGTTTATGTCTTTGCCGAGGGTGATGTTGCGCCGCAGTTGCAATGTTATCGGCGCGATTCGGGCGAACTGCAGACGCTGACTGCGCTGCCATTGCGCTTGACGGGGGCGACGCGGGCATGGGCTTGGCTGTCGCCAGGCGGCGAGCATATCGCGCTGTCTGCCAACGGCGCGGATGGCGGGCTGTGGCTGGTGGATGTGGCGGGAGATTGCGCAACCCCCCTCGGTCCCCCCGACAGGTCAGGGGGAGGCTAGAGCTTGAGCAGAAAGGGCGCAAAATCTCTATCAATTAGGCGATAAGTCTTTCTTAGCTGCTTGACCAAAGCATCGAATTCAGGAACCGTTCTTAAGAGCATTGGCTTCTGCTTCTCGCTCCAACCGCCACTCCTCGAGAAATTCTTGAGCCGATCGTGTTTCTCCGCGTTCCGATTGTTGCCAGCTTCTCTCCAGGCTGCGCAGCAACTCGCGCTGTTCTGGCGTCAGATTCGCTTCTGCCTGCGCCTCTGCTTCTTGCTGCGCTTGTGCAATATCGCCAACCCTGTCCATACGCATGCTCCCTTCTGCTGCCTCTTGCCCTGACAAATACTATAGGATATTTGCTCGCTATATGTCAAGATAGTGCGCAACGCCGCAACGCCGCTGTTTATGCGAGAACGAGGACGGTCGCTATGGTCGAGCTGATATGGGATGGCAGTATGACGCTGACGCCGCTCGCATTCGCCGATTGCCTAGGGGCGGCGGCAGTCCAACAGGCATTTGATGCTCAGGATATGTCAACCGACAGCGCCCGCAGCAAAGATCTCCCATGACTGAACACTATGACGCCATCGTGATCGGCCTGGGCGGGATGGGCAGCGCCGCGCTCTATCACCTCGCCAAACGCGGACAAAAAGCGCTGGGCATCGACCAGTTTGGCATCCCGCACGATCGTGGCTCTTCGCATGGATTGACGCGCATCATCCGCCTGGCCTATTACGAAGATTTGTCCTATGTGCCGCTGCTGCGCCGGGCCTATGCGCTGTGGGCGGATCTTGAGCGCGAATTTGGCGAGCAGCTATTCTATCAAACTGGCAGCATCGACATGGGTCCCGCCGACAGCGATGTTTTTCGCGGCAGCCTGAACAGCTGCATCGAGAATGACTTTCCTTACCATGTCTTTGACAGCCGCGAATTGCGCGCGCGCTTCCCCGCTTATCACATGCCAGCAGAGACCAAGGCCCTGTACCAGCCACAAGGCGGCTTGCTCGTCCCCGAACGTTGCATCGTCGCCCATGCGGAATTGGCACAGCAGCATGGCGCAAGACTACATACCGGCGAGCGCGTTCTGGGCTGGGAAATTCTGCCCGACGAGCGCGTCCTTGTGCGCAGCGATCAAGGCAGTTATCTGGCGGAGAAGCTGATTATCTGTGGCGGCGCCTGGATGGCGAAGCTCGTGCCGGCGCTGGCGGGCAAAGCCATTCCCGAACGCCAGGCGCTGATCTGGTTGCAGCCCAGGCGACCCGACTTGTTCGGCTGGGAGCGCTTCCCCGTGTGGAATGGGCAGGTCGAAGAGGGTCGCTATTATGGCTTGCCCGAGTTCAATCCGAGCGGAAACACACCGGGCATGAAGCTGGGGCGCTATCATCACCTGGACGAAATCTGCGATCCCGATGCGCTCGAGCGCGATAGTCAACCCGCAGACGAAGCCTTGCTGCGGACTTTCGCCGAGCGCTACTTCCCCGAAGGCGCCGGTCCCACGCTGGACATGGCTGTCTGCATGTTCACAAACACAGCCGATGAGCATTTTGTGCTGGACAGCCTGCCCGATGCGCCTCAGGTTTCGGTGGCGGCTGGCTTCAGCGGGCACGGCTTCAAAATGGCCAGCGTGGTCGGCGAAATCATGGCTGACCTGGCGCAGCAGGGCGAGTCGCCCCAGGACATCTCATTGTTTCGCCTGGCTCGTCTATGAGCGCTCGCGGCAAGGGCAAGCGATGAACAAACAGGTGGAATGGGCGCAGCAAATCGCCGCGCTCGCCAAGACAGGTCTTTACTACGCTCAAAACGACTATGATGGCGAACGTTATCAGGCGCTGTTGGATATCGCCGCGCAGATGCTGGCCGATGCCGCCCATGTCGATGCTGTCGCAGTGGCGCTGCTGCTGGCAGCGGACGATGGTTATATCACGCCCAAAGTCGATGTGCGTGGCGCCGTCTTCAGGCACGACAAAATCCTGCTGGTGCGCGAAGCGGCCGATGGATTGTGGACTCTGCCTGGCGGCTGGGCAGATGTTGGCGATGCGCCCTCGCAGGCGGTCGAGCGCGAAATCCGCGAAGAAAGCGGCTACGAGACAAAAGCCGTCAAATTGCTGGCGCTGGAAGACCGTCGCCGCCGTCATCCGCCCATGATTCATGCCGCTTATAAAGTCGCCTTCCTCTGCGAGTTGATTGGTGGCGCAGCGCAGACTAGCAGCGAAACAACCGCGGTAGGCTGGTTTGGTGAAGACGAGATCCCGCCGCTGTCCCTGGGGCGTGTAAGCGCAGGGCAGATCCGCCGTTGGTTCCAACACTATCGCCAGCCCGACCTGCCCAGCGAATTCGACTGATCATGCGCCTGCCGATCTCCCTGCGCGAGCGCCGCTGATGCCTATGCTGCAAGCCTTTATCCTGCCCGCCATTGGATTGGGCTTGAGCGCCGCGGTGATCCCCGGACCGCTGCTGGCGTATCTTTTCAGCACGATCTTGATGCGAGGCGCGCGCAGGGCGCTGCTGGTCGTGCTGGCGCCGCTGCTCTCCGACGCGCCCATCATCGTGTTGATGACCTTTGTGCTGGGGCAGTTGCCACAAGCCGCTTTGCAGCTGATTCAGGTCGCTGGCGGCTGTCTGTTGCTGAGCATCGCCTGGGGGGCAAGCCAACAGACTCAAACCGACTCGCTGCTGACTCTGACGCCGGACGGGGCGGTGCGTTCCTGGGCCGCAACTCGCGTCTTGCTGACGGCGGTGATGATGAATTTGCTTAGTCCCGGACCCTGGCTATTTTGGGCGACTGTCAACGGACCGCTATTGCTATCGGCACTGGAGCTGTCGGTCATTCATGCCTTGGCTTTTCTGCTGGCATTTTACGGTGTATTCCTGGGCGGGCTCTGCGTTTGGATCGCGCTATTTCACCGTCTGCGCCATTTCAGCGCCCGCTACCTGCGCATCATGATCCTGGCGACGGCTTTGCTGCTGCTGTGGTTTGGCACGGGGCTGATCACTGCCGCGCTGCATGCCAGCCAGGCTCAGCTGCTGCTGTCTTTGGCGCTGCTGGCGCTGGAATTGCTGCGCCGGGCTTGGACGAGACGCAAGGCTTCCGCCATGTGACACTGAGGGGGTTTAGTAAGGGTGGGTCACCGCCTCGCCCCTACCTCCAACACCCCGCCCTAGAGACAGAATCCGCGCGTACTTTGCCTCCCCCTCCCGACTTTTCGGGGGATTGGCATTCATCGCCACCTGCGCTATCATTAGTTAAGATTAGGTAAGCATTTCGTTAATGATACATTGTATCAGCTAAGATGCAGGCGATGGCTTTGCGACGCTACACCATCGGCAATATGGACTGCGCCAACTGCGCCCGCGAGGTCGAAAGCGCTGTGCAAAAGTTGGACGGCGTGCAGTTTGCTCGCGTCGACTTTCTCAGCTGCAACCTCGAGCTCAGCGGCGATGTCGACTTCACACGCTTGCAACGTCAGGTCGAAGCCATCGGCAAGACTCTCGATCTGCCCGAAGCAGAGACGGCTGCCATGGGCGCGGCTGGCGGTGTGCGCGGCTTTTGGCTCTTCTTGCGCGAGCGCGAATCCAGCCGTTTTGCCTTGACTGGCGGCGCGCTGCTCTTGCTTGCCCTGGCGATCGACCTGTTGCGTCTGCTGCCGGCCGAGCATGGCGGCATCTTGTACATCGTGGCCATGCTGGTGGCTTTGAAGCCTATCGCCATCAGCGGCATCAATGGCCTGCGCATCAACCGCGAATTCAACATCAACGCGCTGATGACGATCGCCGGCCTGGGCGCCCTGGCCCTGGGCGAATACCTGGAAGCGGCGATGGTCATCTTCCTTTTTTCGCTGGGCGAGGCGCTGGAAGGCTATACAGCTGACCGTGCCAGAGACAGCTTGCGTTCACTGATCGCGCTGAAGCCGGCTGTGGCCTTGCGGTTGAGCGGCGCTTCGACAGAATCCGTGCCCATCACCGCGCTTCGTATCGATGATCGCGTGCGGGTGCTGCCCGGCGAGCGCATCCCTGTGGATGGAGAGGTCATCAGCGGGCGCGGCGATGTCGATCAAGCGCATATCACCGGCGAGAGTATCCCGGTGGCGATGGAGCCCGGCGACCCGGTTTTCGCAGGTTCTATCAACGGCGAGTCGGCCCTGGAGCTGCGTGTGGGTCGTCTGGCGCATGACAGCACACTCAGCCGCATCATCGACATGCTGCGAAGCGCGCAGTCGCGGCGTGCGCCCAGCCAGCGACAGATCGACCGCTTCGCCCATGTATACACGCCGGCTGTTTCGCTGATCGCTCTGGGTGTTGCGCTGCTGCCACCGCTGCTTTTTGGCGGGAGTTTCTGGGGCACAGCGGACGAGGCCGGCTGGCTGTATCGCGCTTTGGCCATGCTGGTCATCGCCTGCCCCTGCGCCTTGGTCATCAGCACGCCGGTTACGGTCATCAGCGCGATCACGGCTATGGCGCGGCGCGGTGTGCTGATCAAAGGCGGGGCGGCACTGGAGGCGCTGGCCGGCGCGCAGGTTGTCGCGTTCGACAAGACCGGCACATTGACCCGCGGCAAGCTGCATGTCGCGGCTACCTATACCGATCACTGCGCCGAGGGACCCGATTGCGAGCCTTGCGCAGAGCTGATCGGCCTGGCTGCAGCGGTCGAAGCGCAAAGCACGCATCCCTTTGCTGGCGCCATCCTGCAAGCCGCGGCCGAACGGAAAATCTCCGTAGATGACGCATCGGCAGTAGAGAATTTGATCGGGCAGGGCGTGCAGGGGCAGGTCAATGGCAAGCGCATCACGCTGGGCAGCCACCGCTTCTTTGATGACGAGTTCGGCCACAGCGACGCGCTGTGCGAGCGGGCTGCGGATATTGAAGCGCAGGGGCAAAGCGCCGTCTTGCTGCATGATGGCGAAAATGTGCGCGGCGTGATCGCGCTGGCGGACGAAGCTCGCCAAGAAAGCCGCTATGTCGTCGCAGAATTGAGTGCGATGGGCTTGCATTCGGTCATGCTAAGCGGCGACAACAAACGGGTGGCGCAGTCTATCGCCCGGCAGACAGGCGTCAACGATTTCCGCGGCGAACTGCTGCCAGCGGACAAGGTCGCAGCAGTAGATACCTTGTCACAGGAACGCGGCAATGTGGCCATGGTCGGCGATGGCATCAACGATGCGCCAGCGCTGGCACAAGCCTCGGTGGGCATCGCCATGGGTGGCGCAGCCAGCGCGCAAGCGATGGAAACCGCCGATGTCGTGTTGCTGGCGGATGGCCTGCGGCAGCTGCCCGGGGCGCTGGGGCGGGCGCGATTCGCTCGCCGCTTGATCCGCGAGAATATCGCGCTGTCTTTCGGATTGAAGCTGGTTTTCCTGCTGCTGGCGCTGACGGGCAATGTGACCATGCTGGTGGCGGTGCTGGCCGATGTGGGCATGTCGCTGGCGGTCACGCTGAATGGCATGCGCGCGCTGCGGGAGTAGCTTAGGTGGTGAAGTCGCGCTGGATGGTTTGCTCAAAGAACCACTTTGCCAGATTTGAAACTGTGTCCTCAACCAGCCCATTGCTGCTAGCCGCGACAAATTGCTGCGCCGACATGTCGAAGCCGATCTCACAGATGTCGGACGGTTCCGTTTGGGCAAATTCTTGCAGAGGCGTATAACGAAAGCTGGCGTCTGAACTCTTGGCGATTACGAGCACAATCTGCGCGCGCGCTTGCAGTTGACGGCTGGCGCGGCCAAAAAAGAACATATATCTTACTTTCAATTGTCCGCGATTGACCTCTATGCCAAAGAACCAGGTCCTTTTGGCTGTGCCCACCTTGAGCAGTGTTTGATACTTTTCAAAGCTCAGTGGATCGTATTCGCGGAAGTTGAGGTAAACGTCCGCGTATTGTCGATTCTCGTTAGCCGATTCGACGAACTGCTGGAAGTAAACCTTGAGCAGCTGCACGGCATTGAGCCAAAGCTGGTAAGCTATTCGTTCGCGCTCTGCAAGGGGTACTTCCAGCCGAGCCATTCGTTGTGCCCAACTTTGTCTTGTGTCAATTGCAGCGCGCCATGCATCCAGGCTTTCTTGCAAACTCTCAATGAAGAGCGCAATCAGCGGGGTAAGGTCACCAGCTTGAGATTCTTCCAGCGCGTCAATATAGCGAGAGCGGTCTTCCTGTTGTATGACGCAAATGGGATACCCGCGTCGCATCAGGAGAAGGTTGGTCAGCAAGCGCGCTGTTCGTCCATTGCCATCGGCGAAGGGATGAATCTGTGCCAGCCAGGCATGCGCCGCAGCAGCGCAGACCAATGGCGAGCCGCCTTCAACAAGATCCGGCGCGGTGATCTGCTGGATGTACGCGCCCAATTCTTCCATCTGTTGCGGCACAAGGTTGGCTGCTGGCGGGGTATACACCGAGCCAGTTATCTCTACGGGACCATCTCGGTAACTGCCTGCGCTGTGGTCCAGGTTCTGCAAGACGAGTTGGTGAATGCTTCGCAATTGATGCAGCGTAAGCGGGCTTTCGCGCTTTTCGGCTAGCGCTTTGGCGTACTCCAGCGCGTGGGCGAGGTTCTTCGCCTCTATTTGATCCTTCTGTGGCTTGCCTGCCAGTGTGATGCCTTCTTCAACGACTTGCCCGGTCTCTCCCAGGCTCAGCGAGTTGCCTTCAATGGCATTGGAATGGTAGACGCTGTAGATGATGAAGAAGTCATGCATACGCGCCAGCGCGCCTGGATCGAGCTGTCCCGCGACGCGCATTTCCGCCACGCGCTTGTCAAGCTCTTCCAGATCGCCCATGATGCTGGAGTGGCAAGCGAAAGGTGTACTGGAGACCATCCTAAACTCGTCCATGCATCTAGCCTTGTTCAAATGCGCCATTCACGCAAGCTACGCTAAATAACGGTGGCTCACGACATAGGGATGGCTTCGCGCCTGCCAATTCCCCGCGGATGACGAACATGGCTGTAGGCATCGACGAGGTCATGATTTGCTTGCAAGCGCCTGTAGAGTTGCGCGAATCGCCGGCGCGCCGTCCCATCCAGCGTCAGGCGCATATCCCAGGCGTCTTCGTTGTTGCTGGCATAATAACGCCGCCGCCGCCCAAAGCGACTGAAGCCATATTTGCTATAGAGACTCTGCGCCACCTGGTTGCTGACGCGCACTTCCAGCACGATATAGCCCGCGCCCAGTTGCAGCGCCTTGCCGACCATGCCCGCCAGCAAGATCTCGCCATAGCCTTTGCCGCGCTGGCTCGGGTGTGTGGCGATCGTGCTGATATGCGCTTCGTCCGCGATTTGCCAGATGCCGCCATAGCCGAGGATGCCGCCGCGAGCGCTTTTCGCCGGCGTGCCGTTCAGCCGTCCGCGCAGCTTGTGCAGCCAGCCCACATGCGTCGATGCACTTGGCACAGCCTGCCTCTCCAGGACGACCATGTGGCTGACCCGGGATTCCTTCAGTTCAAAGCGGTAGGACTCGTGGCCCCAAGCTGGCTGGAAAGACAAGCGATCTATGGCGACCACTGCCTGGATATCATCCAGCCGCATGTAACGCAGTCGAAGCGGCATCGTCTAGAAAAATGGAGCGGGCTGGTGAGCGCGCCCCTTGTCTGGGTCAGCCGCCCATCTCATAGATCTGCACGACATCCACCGGCGCGAATTGCACATAGGGACAGCCCTTGGCGATCTCGACAGCCGCGTCCATGTCGTCTGCCTGGACGATGCTCATGCCCGAAAATTCTTTGGGCTGCGCCTGGCTGCTGCCATCGGTGTTGATGCGGGTGGGCGCGCCGAAGGGCATGCCCAGGTTGAGGGCTGCCTCGCCCAACTGCTGCGCCCAAGCCATCCACTCCTGATGAGCTTTTGCTTCTTGCTCTGGGCTGCCAGATGGGGGCTCGCCCACATAAAACAGTGCAAATTTTGCCACGCTATTTCTCCATTCGCTGCTTCTGCTCGGCAAGCATACGCTAGCTCTGCGATTGTGCAAGCCTTAACCTGGCTCTGCAAATTGGCAGCCTGTGCACTATTGCCTAACTGGAAGCTGCGCCGCGCAGGTTGTGCCGAAACGATTTGCTGCGCTACACTGTGAATGGTGGCGGGGGATCATTGCTAAAGATTCTGAAATGTGCCGAGCATACAACAGGCTGCCCGCCGCTTTTCTGCCATGAGGACCTCGTTCATGTTGAGCATCGCCGATATGAAGCTGCTGCGCGAGGCATATCGCCTGGGCGGCGTCGAACCAAGAGACGATGCCCTCGAGCAGATCGGCAGGCCCTCGCCCGATGCGCTGGTCGAATACGCCCTTGCGCAGCTATCCAGCCCCGACCGCAATATCCGCGTGTTGATGTTGCGCGTGCTGCGCGAACAGCGGGGCGAGCAAGCGATGCAGGGCGTGCTGGCTGGCTTGCATGATGAAGGTCGGCGCGTCTGTGCGGTGGCCATTCAAGCCTGCCCCAACTTTCTGGCCTACGCAGACATCGTCCTTCGGCTGGAAGCGATGGCAGTGGACGCGGGACTCAAACGCAAATTACGGCGGCGCGCGCTGAGTATGCTGACTGGCGACGAAGGGCGCATGCCTGGGGACTTGACGGAAGCGGCCGCGGAAGCGCTGCGGCGACTCATGCAAGTTCCTGAATGTCGATTCGGGGTCGTTTTTGGCTTGGCGCGGCTGCAACTGGAACCTCGAACCCAGGCGATCCTCGAGCTATTCGCCCAGGCAGACGACGCAACCGAACGTAGCATGGCGCAGCGGGCATTATCCGGCGAGCACATCGTTCATATCGACAACTATGCGCAGGACGCAGCGCAGCAGCAGGCGATCATGCAGCAATGCGAAATCGCGCGCGGACGCATGTACTATTGGCTGCCGCGCGGGGGGATTGCCAGCCGCCTCAAAATACGGGTAAGCCCGACACAGGGACGCGCACACGATACAATGTCGTGATGCCCGTGATATACAGGCCGCGCAAATCAACATCGCCAAATGCAAAATTGGTTACGCGCTCGGGAATCAGCAGGCGACCCAGCAAGGTCCCGTCGGCCGCGAAGATCTGCAGTCCGCCTTGCGCAACGCACCACACATTGCCCAGGCTGTCGATCTTCATGCCATCGGGCACGCCATCTTCAGCGCCCACGGTATCGGCAAAAACGCGACCGTCCGCCAGGCTGCCATCCGCCAGCACAGCAAATACCATGATTCGAAAGCGCGTGCTGTTGTTGATGTAGAGAAGCGATTCATCCGCCGAGAAACAGAGTCCGTTGGGGCGGTCCAGCTCGCTGGTCAGCAGCGTCAGCGAATCGTCCGTCTCTCGCCAGCGATACACGCCGTTGAAATCCAGCTCGCATTGGCGCGGTATGCCGACATTGCGCTCGCGTCCATAGGGCGGGTCGGTGAAGTAGACGTTGCCATCGCGGTTGACGACCAGATCGTTGGGGCTGTTGAGCTGCGCGCCTTGATAATGCGCTGCCAGCACAGTCATATTCTCGCCATCCATGCGGGTTACGCGGCTGCTGGCGTGGTGGCAACTGAGCACGCGCCCCTGTCGGTCGTAGGTATTGCCATTCGCCATGTGGCTGTTGCCGCGGTAGATGCTCAGTCCAGCGCCCTCTGCCCATTGCCAGGTGCAATTCGCCAGGATGTCGCTGAAGCGCAGGTGATGCTCGGTCGGATGCCAGATGGGTCCTTCCAGGAAGCGCAAACCGCCCACCACCGTTTCAAGTTGGGCAGCGGGCTCCAATAAATTGCTCAGGCGCGGATCATGCGCCTCCAGTTCGATTGTGGGCATCGCTGGTCCTCATTTCTTGCGCTTGCGCTGCTGTGGCTTGAGCGTCTTGGCATACGCATAACTCTGTTCGAGATAAGGCAGCAAGCGCTGGGTGTCTTCGAGCAATTGACTGGGCACTGCTACATATTCTTTCATAATGGCGCCATAAGTCTCCAGCAGCCCCCTGTCAAATTCGGCGATGAAGGCTTCGCGCTCGGCTTTTCCCATGCGCAAGCCCAGCACCCCGGCTTTGGTCAACTGGCTGAACATATTGCCCTGATAAGAGGTGTAGGGCAGCTTCAGCCCGCCTCTTAATTCAATCTCCGGATGCGCATCGATAAGCTGTTTGTAGAGCGCCAGCTTGTCCGCGGGCGCCTGGTTGCTTTGTTTGCTCATGGTCACCCCTGTGAATATGGTTTCCCAATCATCTTATCCTGCTTTGAAATTGCATTAGAAGCAATGGCTTGCCGCGACAGGCTAGGCAGAAAGCCTCTGTATCCGCAACTATTTTCTGATTACTATGAAGGCGGATAGCTGCATGTGACGGCAAGCGGGAGCGAATGGCAATGGTTGATATTGCGGTGATTGGCAAGGGCTTGCTCGGTAGCGCGGCGCTGCGGCATCTGACCGTGAATTTCCCGAAGCTCCGCGTATGTGGCATCGGACCAGACGAACCGCGAAATCGCAAGACGCACGGGGGTGTCTTCGCCAGCCATTACGACCAGGGACGCATCACGCGCGTGCTCGATCCCAGTCCGCTCTGGGGGCAGCTGGCACGCGATTCTATAGCAGAGTATGCGCAGATTGAAGCGGCAGGTGGCATCCTATTCCATCATCGCGCCGGCTGTCTGCGCGCAACCGACTTGCCTGAACGGATAGCCGAACTGGATGCCTGCGCCGAGCAGTTTTCGCCGCCACACCGCCGCCTGGATGCCGAGGGCTGCCGCGCTGCCCACCCCTATCTGCGCTTTTCAGACGAATTCATTGCATGGGACGAGGTCGGCGAGGCAGGCTATATCAATCCTCGTCAACTGGTCGCGGCACAGCTTTCGGCAGCGCAAAAGAATGGGGCGGCGATCATCCGCGAGATCGTGAAATCAATCGAATGCAGGCAGGACGGCGTGACAATACACACCCACGAAGGCAGCCAAGTGCGCGCGCGAAAAGTCTTGCTGAGCGCCGGGGGCTATAGCAATACCTTGCTGGGAAGAAAGCTCGACCTGCGCACGAAAGGACATACCATCTTGCTTGCGGAAGCGCCCGCGGCGGAAGTCGAGCGGCTGCGCGATATGCCAGCTGTCATCAGCACCTTTGCTCATGCGGATGTCAGTTCGCTGTACATGCTGCCGCCCGTGCTCTATCCCGATGGCAAAACCTATATCAAGCTGGGTCTCAGCGGCAACCTCGATGAGCTGCCCGTGCCCGAGCCCTTCTTTGATGCGCGAAACGACGACAGCGAATTGCTGGACTGGTTCCACAGCGATGGCCGCCAAGATATTGCCGAGGCGATGAAAGAGGCGCTGCAGCGCATGATCCCGGGTTTGCAGGTTGTCTCCTATCACAGCGTGCCCTGCCTTATCACCAATACAGCGCATGGCAATCCCTATATCGACGCGCTGGACGAGGGGCGCATCTATGTGACAACTGGCGGCAATGGCTATGCTGCCAAGTCCTCTGATGCTATCGGCCGTCTGGGGGCGATGCTCTGCGCAAGCGGCGAGTGGCACAGCGACTTGGATCGCGATGATTTTCGAACTGTCTACGCTGAGGGTGGACGAAAGTAAGCTGAGCTGCAGTATTCAATTGCTTTCGCAATAAGTGTCTTGTGGATCGGAAAAGTATTTTCGGGCAATTCACCGGGCGGGAAATAGCGCACCTCAACTGATTCATCGTCGTTTGGCCGGGGGGTTGTGTCATCAATCGGACGGCAACGGAAACAAATATTGATGACCGCAACCCGATGGCCGTTGTCATAGGTATGGAAATGATCACGCCCGGAGAGCACGGCGACAATTTGCTCGGGCACGATGGTGATTCCCGCTTCTTCTCGCACTTCTCGGATTATGCCATCAGCGACGTCTTCACCTGGATCGAGATAACCGCCAAGTAGGGTCCAAATGTCCAGGTCGCTGCGCCGCTGGAGCAAGACTTCGCCGCGTTCGTTGATGACGACAGCGCTGGCGCCGGTTAGGATTAAGAGGTCGTTGCCGATCTTTGCGCGGATGTCGCTGATATATTTGGATATTGGCATAGTTGCCCGCACTCCAGACTAAACGTATACGGTGTCAGGTACAACGCGGCGCCTTCATAAGTCTCAATAGTCGAAGCGCATGATTCAATCTGCTGTAAGAGACTCAAGGCGGTGGATTGAAGTAGGCGCGAGGATCGTCCGTCTGCGCCAAACCGATCATCCAGCGGTGGCGCGGCAGCATATTTTTCGGCAGCGCATCGCAGGAGAAATAGCGGATATCTTGGGACTCGTTGTCGTTTACACGCGGCGAACTGTTGTCTATGGGGCGGCAGCGAAACACCGTCGTCACCGTCGCCAGCTTATCGCCGTTGGGGTAGGTTACATTGTATTCTTCGCCGGAGAGCACGGCGACGACAGCTTCTGGCAGGATCGTGATGCCAGCTTCTTCGCGAACCTCACGCACGGCGCATTCGGCGACGGTCTCGCCCGGTTCAACGCCGCCGCTCGGTGGCGCCCATGTGCCCGTGTCGCGGCGCAGTTGCAGCAAGATTTCGGCGTGGTTATTGATGACGACAGCCGTCACACCCGGCACGAGCAGCAGATCGCTGCCGATCATTGCGCGGAGCTTCTTGATGTAGTCCGATATCGGCATCGCAGCGGCGCGTCTATTCGCCCAGGCGCACCGACAGATCGACCGCGTTCTTCAACGTGTTGGCGACGATGCAGGCGCGCTCGCTCATGGTGACCAGTTTGCCCAAGGTCTCGCGGTCGGCGTAGGCTGAGCGAACCACCATATCCACCGAACTGAATCGCGCTGGCGTCGCTGCCAGTTCGCCGCTTACGGTGATGACGATGTCATCTATGGGCAGATCGCGCGCTTTGATGGCTGCCAGCAAATTGCTGTTGAAGCAGCCGCCCAGCGATGCCAGCAGCAGTTCGCCACCCATGGCGCCTTTGTCGTGCCCGCCTTTGGCAGCCGGACGGTCGATGTCGATAGCGTGACTGCGGATGTTAGCGACAGTGGTGGCGTCATTGACCTGGTTGAGCGTAACAGAAATGGTCGGCATGTCGGTTTCCTTTGGATCAATTTGTCAAAAGCAAGCAAAGAAGCCTCGCAGCGCACTTTACCTCCCCCGACTTTTCGGGGGGACTGAGGGGGGTTGCATTATCAGCCTTTCACAGCGCCCATCGTAAAGCCCTGCACCAGGCTATCCAGGAAGAGGTTGTAGGCGAAACCCACCGGGATGGCAATGATCAGCGCGGCGGCCAACAACGGCTGCCAAAAGTAGACATCGCCCAAAATCAGCTCGGTTGGCACGCCCACGCTCAGCGTGCGCTGCGAAGTATTGGCGATGAAGACCAGCCCATATATGAACTCGTGCAGGGTCAGCGTGAAGGTAAAGACGACTGTCGATATGATGCCCGGCAAGGACAGCGGCAAGACCACCCGCAAAAAAGCTTCCACGCGGTTGTAGCCATCGACCAGCGCCGCCTCTTCCAGCTCTGGCGGGACAGCCTTGAAGAAACCTTGCAACAGCCACATGCTGAATGGCACCGTGAATGACGGATACACCACGATCAGCGAAAGCGGGCTGTCTTTTAAGCCCAGCAGCACCACGATGCGGAACATGGGAATGAAGAGCAGAGTTGGCGGCACCAGATAGACCAGAAACATCAAGATGCCAGCGCGTTCTCCCCAGCGCCCCGTCAGCCGCGCCAGCGCATAAGCAGCCGGCAGCGACAGCAGCAACGTGATGATGACCACCGCCACGCCCACCAGCACCGAATTGCGGATGAAATCCAGATAGGCGGTGTTGTTGAAGAGCGCGTCCAAATGCTCTAGCGTCGGCTCCTGGCGATAAACAAAGGGCTGCGGACGGCGATACAAATCGCCATCGGTCTTGAAACTGTGCAGAAACATGATCAAAAAAGGAGCGGCGGCGAAGAAGCAAAACACCAGCACCACAAAATAAAAAGGCGAGCGCCGCAGCACATGACGCAACTCTGCGCGGGTCGCGCCATAAGTCCGCACACGCCAGACGATGCGCAGTGCCACCAGCCCCAGAAATGCCAGGACCAGCAACGTCCAGAAGTTCGTCAGCACGAAGCTCAGCGCGCTCATCAGCGCACCTCGGCTCTGCTGGCCGTGCGCAGCATGAAGATGGCCATGGCCAGCAGCAGCGGGAAGGCGAAGAGCGATATCGCCGCGCCCTGCGCCAGGTTGCCGCCTTCAATGCCCACCTGGAACGAATACAAACCCAACACGCGCGTATAGTCGACTGGTCCGCCGCGAGTCAGCACATAGACCACGGTCATATCGCCGAACATGGTGATCATGCTGAAGAGCAGGGCGATCACCATAATCGGCAAGATCAGCGGCAGCTTGATCTGCAGCAGCGTGCGCATGAAACGCGAGCCATCGACTTCTGCCTGGTCGAGAATGTCGGTGGGGATAGAGGACAAGCCGGCCATCAAAATGACGGTCGCCAGCGGAGTCATGCGCCAGACTTGCACGAAGATGACGCTGATTTGCGCCAGATCGGGAGCGGCCAGCCAATACAGATTGCGATTGTCGCTGAGCAAGCCGCCCCGCCCCAGCAAGCCCATCTGCAGCAGCAGGTAGTCGATCGGGCTGTATTTGGTATCCAGCATCCACAGCCAGCCGATCATGGCCAGCGAGACCGGCGTCGCCCAGGGCAAGATGAAAATGAAACGCGCGAACCACTTGCCGGTGAATTCCTGCGTGAAAATGACCGCCAGGATGTTGGCGAAGATCAGAATGAATACCTGCGATATTAGGGTGAAGCGGATGGTCGTTTCAAAGACCTGGCGAAAAATGTCGTTTTCCCATACGGCCAGAAAGTTGCGAAAACCAACGAAGCTGAGGTCAGTATTGCCGACGGTCACATCTGAGAAACCGAAGGCAATCGATAGGGCGAATGGGAAGCCAACCAGCAGCACAATATAAAGCAGCGCCGGCGTCAAGAACAGCGCGCCGATCAAGCGCCGATTGTCCAGCGGAAAGTTGCCCAGGCGCAGCGGACCCATCACCAGGCAGCGCCCGCCACTCGCGCTTCGATCCGCTCGCCCGATGCCTCATCAAAGTACTTGATGTCGTCGTAATGCACAGCAAATTCGTATTCGCCTTCAATATCCAGCGAGACGCGGACATTCGATGGCACTTTCGCCAGCGTCAGCTCGTTTTCATGCCCGCCGACATACCCATAGACCAGGCGGTCCGAGCCCAGATATTCGACTCGTTTGACGAAATAATGAAAGCTCACTGAATTCTCTGGGTTGTCGCTGAGAGTCTTGGGCAAGAAGTGCTCGGGACGAAAGCCAAAGCGGTAGCCTTCGGCGCGCAAGATGTTCATGCTGGGCGAGCCGAGAAACGTGGCGACAAATTCGTTGGCGGGGTCGTCATAAATGCGCTGGGGACTGCCGATCTGCTGGATTTTGCCTTTCTCCATCACAACGATGCGGTCGCCCAAACCCATCGCTTCGATCTGGTCGTGCGTGACGAAGACAGCGGTGATATCGGAGGAGCGTTGGAAGTCCTTCAGCTCGTCGCGAGCATTGGCGCGCAGCTTGGCATCCAGGTTGCTCAGCGGCTCGTCCAGCAGCAGCACAGCCGGCTGCGTCACCATGGCGCGGGCGATGGCGACGCGCTGGCGCTGTCCACCGCTCAACTGGCGGGGACGCCGGTCGAGCAGTTCGTCGATCTCCAGCAGCTTGGCGATGCTTTCGACCTTGCTGCGCATGGTGGCTTTGTCGAACTTCTTCTCGCGGCGCTGCGCCTTCAGCGGGAAGGCGATGTTGTTGTAAACACTCATGTGCGGGTAGAGGGCGTAACTCTGGAATACCATGGAAACGCCCCGTTTGCGCGGCGGCAGCTCGGTTACATCCGCGCCATCGATGTGGATCGAGCCAGCTGTCGGCTTTTCCAATCCCGCGATCATGCGCATCAGAGTCGTCTTGCCGCAGCCCGATGGTCCCAAGATGACCAGAAACTCGCCCTGATCAATGTCGAGGTCGACACCATCCACAGCGTGAACAGCATCAAAGTATTTCCTCAGCCCGCTGATTTGCACGACGCTCATAAGGACCCGCGCACTTGGTGGCAGTTAAAACCCTTCCCCCCAACAATCGGGGAGAAGGGAAGGAGATATGGAGATCGCTTACATGTCTCCGCCGCCGACAAGACCTCTGGCGCGCCACTCACTGAAGATTTCTTCAATGCGTTCGTGCGCCTGCGCCACGGCATCTTCCGCGTTCATCTCGCCCAATGCCACTTGCGCGACCATGTTGGGGATGATGCTTTCGGCGAAAACCTGGCTGACAGCCGGATTCGTGACGCCGGGGAAGCCCAGATGCACCGACCAGTCGTTGACCGTCTTTAGCACCTCGAACTTGTTGGGCGGCTCGCTGCCCCAGGGATCGGCTTCCAGCCAGCCGTCCAACTCGGGCACGGTGCTGGGCAAGCAGGGGAAGTTGTAGAGCTCGCTGTGATAGGTGACATCGCTGTAATTGGCGGTGTGGTCGAGGATGAACTGCTTGGCGGCCGCCAGCTCGTCGCCTTCGACATATTTGGGGATGACATAAATTTGCCAGACATGCGATGAGGCGTATGCGCCAGCTGGTCCGGCCAGCGCCGGGGTGAAACCGATGTTGGCGGCAGCCGCTTCGTCGATCTTCTGCAAGCTGCGATACGCCGAATTGGAATTGAGGATGTAGCTCACCTCGCCGGCGATCAGCGCCTGGTTGTTGCTGGCGGCTGTCCAGCCAAAAACTTCATCGGTCATCGCTTCGTTTTGCAGCTGAGCCAGATACTTGACAGCGGCGATCGTCTCGTCGCTGTTGAGCACGACATTTTCGCTCTCGTCCTGGATGCTGCCGCCGAAGCTCCAGATTGCGGCGCGGTTTGCCATGCGGCTGTCCAGCTCGGGGCTCATGCCGATGCCAACCGGGATGCCGCTGGACTCATAGATAGCGCGTCCGCCTTCCAGCAGGTCGTCATATGTCTTTGGGCCATCGGGGTAGCCGGCTTCCGTCCACAGGGCGATGTCATAGTCGCCGGGATCGGGCACATAGCCATGGGTATAGGCATACCAGGTATCGGATACGGGCAGGTACGAGGCGGCTTCGCAGGTGCTGGCGCGCTCGCCATGGGCTGCGGCTGCCGCTTCGTTGATGTCGCGCAGGTCATGCAAGCCATCGATGAACGAAGCTGGCGAGAACAAGACCTCGACGATGGTGTGTCCATCGCCCGCGTCTATTTCTGCCGCCAGCGTAGAAAACAGCTCTGTAAAATTGACATGGTCGACAGAGACGCCGACGCCGTTTGCCTCGCCCCATTCGGCTGCGTAGGCATCGAACCATTCGTCATAACGCGGCACAAAATGGCTCCACTGCAGCAGGCTAATTTCGGTGTCCTGGGCGCTTGAGCCAATCACAAGCGTCCCCAAGATGCTGAGTACAAGTAACGTTCTGATCAAGGTTTTCATTGAATTCTCTCCTTACCAATCGCGCTTCAAGATGTGAAAGATTCGTTCCAGCTTCCATTCTAGCTAGGGGGAACACAATTGGCAATGATTTGTGGGATGGGCGCACGGTTGGCCTGCGCGCTGCCTGGCGATTATTCCCCGCCGCCATTTTGTCCACCGATTGCAAACTGCGCCAAGCCGAAGCCGGATTCAATATGAAGCTGACTTCGCCAGCGATCAGTGCCTGATTGTTGCTGACAATCGTCGGCAAGCCAATTAGCGGACAAGCGCAATAAGGGTATGCTAGAAGAGTTTCCTTTGCCGCGCCGGCTGCAGGCCATCCAAGAGCACATAGTTCGCCAGCTTCTGCGTATTGCGGATGCCGATCTGCTTGAGATGCGACAAGTCTGTCAGCCTTCCTTGCCGCCGCGCCCGCAGTATTGCGTTTGCACCGACGGGTCCGACGCCGGGGATGCGCAGCAACTGTTCGCGTTCGGCTCGCATGATCTCGATAGGAGAGTGCGCCAAGTGTTCATCCGCCCAGGCTTGCTTGGGGTCGATGTCGGTGCGCAGGTTGCCATCGCGTTGGAATGGCAACTCTTCCACATCCCAGGTGTAGTCGCGCAGCAGAAAGCTGGATTGATAGAGGCGGAATTCGCGTATTGCTTCGGTAGCGGGCAGGTTTTCGAAAGGCGTGCCCGGCACGGGACCAAAGGCGGAATAATAGACGCGCGCCAATTTTGCCTGGCTGTAGAGCTTGTCGCTCATGGTCATCAGCTCCAGGTCGGTATCCCCCACAGCGCCGACGACAAACTGGGTAACGCTGCTGGCCAGGCGTTCCTGCGGGTGGTCGCGGCGGATCTGCTCTGCCCATTGCAGCATCCGCAGCAGCTCTTGCACGAAGATTTTCTTGGGCGCGAGCTTGTGCAGGCGCTCGCTGGTCGGCGCTTCCAGATTGACTGAAATGCGGTCTGCCAGCTGCATGGCGCGGTAGAGCTGGTCGTACTCTATGCCAGGCATGATCTTGAGGTGAATGTAGCCGCGGTAGCGCTGCTTGCTGCGGATGATGTCGGCCGTGTCGATGATCTTGTCTTGCGTGGTGACCGAGCCCTTGATAATGCCGCTGGACAAGAAGAGCCCGTCGACCTTTTTGGCGCGTTGCAACGTGTCGAATGCGCCAGCCATCTCATCGGGCGAGAACGTTACGCGCTTCGTCTTCGCACGTCCGGCGCGAAAGACGCAATAATGGCAATTGCGTTCGCAGGCGGTGGTCATCATGGATTTGAGCACGGGTTTGGGACCACGCGGCGTTTGCAAATTGGCGATGCAATTGCTGAAGTTGAATTCTTTCTTGCGGCTGCGGCGGACGCGCTCGCTGTGGGGGCTGTCTCCAGCAGGTTCGTGCAGGGTCACATCGCCCATCTGCGAGAGTTTCGTCAACGTTTCAGAGACAAGTCGGCCAGCCATGTCTCCATAATATAGAACATTTGTTTTCTTGTCAAGAAGTTTCTTGCTGCATTTTCGGATTTCGCTACAAGAGCAAAGGCGGCTGCAACCGAAGCCAGTCTGGCTTGTGCTGTTTGAGCGCTTCCAGCACAGCATCAAAGACTTGCGCGTATTCGCCATCGGCATCGACTTCGACAATTTGCTGCCCTTTATCCCGCAGCAATTTCACGGCTGTACGATATTTTTCTGCGCGAGCGGGCAGGTTGTTCTCGAAAAGATCGCGTTTGTGTTCGCGCCTGCGCATGCGCTCGTAGGCTTTCACAGGGCTGACTTGGAGCACGATCGTCAGGTTGGGCAGTCGCGCCCAGCTATTCAAGCGGTAGATATCTTCCATGCTGATCTCGTCGCGCGCCTGATAGACCAGCGAAGACAGCACAGAGCGGTCGCAGATGACGATGCGCCCAGCCTGCTGCAGAAACGGCTCGACGATGCGCTCGAGATGGTCGCTGCGGTTCAGCGCAAATGCCAGCGCCAGCGATTGTGGGCTCATCGGCCTGCTGCCAGCCAACGCCGCGCGGATCTCTGCGCCGACCAGGCAATCGGCGTGCGGCTCTTGCGTTAGCAACACCTCATCGCCCTGCGTCTGCTCCAGGACGCTGTGCAACCGCTGCGCGATGCTGGTCTTGCCCGCACCGTCTATGCCCTCGATGACGATGAAGAAGCTCTCGTTTGCCATGCGACCAAGAATACCTTTTGCGATTGCCATAAACAACCGGCTGAATTGAGGGGGCGCGGGGAGCGGATTCGCGTGCCTTTCTGCGTATACAAGATTGTGGTTTAATCACACCGTTCACAACAGCGCGCGGGAGGGCAGCATGGCGACGCCACTGACAGAAGCGGAAATCACAGACAGACTGAGCGATTTGGACGGCTGGCGGCGAGACGGACAGCGCTTGGTCAAACAATTCAGCTTCGACAATTACCTGGCTGGCCTTGCTTTCGTCTCGGCGGTCGGCGTATTGTGCGAAGGCGCCAATCACCACCCGGACATGACGATCGGCTGGCGGCGGGTGGAGCTGTCTTTCACGACGCATGATGCCGGCAACCGCTTGAGCGCAAAAGACTTCGCCGCTGCGGCTGGCATTGACGCGCTCGGCTATCCAGCAAGGTAATTGGCTGCGCTCGCGCCGGCCCGCTATCTCAGTAAGCTGGTAATTGTCAGATACTGTATTGGAACTCGATTTTGCTATGAGTTACGATTTCGTCGACAACGGCAAGTACCCGATCAGTTGCCGCCAGGTCGTACAGAATCTGCACAAGCTGTGGGATGTTGATTACTTCCTCAATTGCAGACATGTACTTGTCCGCAATTGCCTTAACGGGATACAGCTGTTGAGCTTGAGACTCAATTGCCTCCATTAGCTCATAGTTTGATTGCTCTGACTTCACAACAAAGGTGATTGGATAATGAATGACTTTGTCAATATCTAGAAAATACTTCCTAAAGTCAGTTGTTTCGGTAACCTGGAAGAAGCGGCCGAGGGGTTTCATGACAAAGTCAATACCACCATCGTTCGCATTTGTGCGTCCTGTTTTATATAAGGTCAACCGCTCTTCTGCCAGCGATTGTAGTGTCCATCCCCAGTATATTGTCTGTTCATAATAGTGAGACTTAAGAATCGCATAACTTACAATTTCAAAAATGCGTGCATCTACGTTTGGACGTAGCAAGCCCTGTATGTATTCTAATGCTTGCGTCGGCTGGTCATTTGAAATTGTCCTAAGATTAAGTAGGTCATCAATGAACGACTTTAGCGCTCCTTGTTTGGTATTGGTGTAGGCGTCAATTATATCAATGACCACACGACTTAAGTTGTAGGCATTGTTGCCGATTGTAACAATTAGCAGCAGTTCATTGAACCAATATCGTGAAGTCTCTGTATCTCTGATGATTGGTGTAAGATGTTGCTGCGGAAATTTGCCACGAAATTCTTGATTCAATCGATGGTTGAGGGCGTGATTCTGTAGTTTCGCGCCGAACGGCAATTCTCTTTGGCGTTGGAGCAGCTCAGAAAACTGAGCGCCTTCATAATCCGAATACGTTTCTGTAGCATCGAAACCATGCTGTACATAGTCTTCCAACAACACGTAGATAGCGTAGAGGTTGCCAAAAGATCCGCGTGCCTTGGATCCACGCGTGGCGGATCGTGTCTTGATGTTAAGATACTGTAATAGGTCACTGCTCCGATAGATATTATCGGCCTCTTCGCCGAAGTGATCGGATAGGATGCGTCTAATCGTTGAGGTAAAGTCGTGTTCCAAAATCTTGCCTTACTCGTCCTTGAACAATGACAATTGCGGTGAAGCTATTAGTTGAACATTATTCTTGTCGGGTGCGCTCAGTATGCCTCTGCGTAATTGTTGTTGAATCTCCAATCGGCGAAGCCCAATTCTTATGTATTCTTCCTGCAGTTCGATACCAATGGTTTGCCTGCCCAGTCGCTGACCTACCGCGCAAGTAGTAAATGTGCCGGAGAAAGGGTCCAAGATAGTGTCGCCGAGGTTACTGCTCGCAACTATGATTCGTTCCAATAGACTCTCTGGTTTCTGAGTCGGATGGTCTTCATACTCTGGCATACGATAACGCACACGAGGGAAGTACCATACATTTCCTGGCACCTTGTGACTACTGTAACGTTGCGGAGTAGCTTTGCGGTAGTCGATAAGCTTTCGCCTTGCACCTGTCTTGGCCTCAACAAGGATATCATCGGCATTGAAAGTGTAATTCTTACGGTCTTTCACACAATGGAGAATGGGTTCGTACATGGAACCAAAGTACTTTCTCGCTTGTACACCTGAGCTATCGTAGTGCCATACTATGCGAGACAGGATGAACATATGCTTTCTCAAATGGTGGTCAAGCATGGGCATTGCCTGGGTACTGCACATAACATAGAGTGACCCGGTGGGCTTAAGTTTGCTGATACAGAGATCTAGCCATTGTTGGCACCACTTCACATATGATTCTTCGCTGTCCCATTTGTCTAAGAAGTTGGAAAAGCGCTTGCCGATATTGTACGGAGGGTCGGCAAACACAAGATCCACCGAATAATCGGGTATGGCAGTTGACAAAACTTCTATCGCATCGCCCCAGTAAATCTCTGCGTTTCCCTGTTGAAACCTGTGGTGCATAGCTATGCCTGTTTTCACCATGTAGCTTGAGGCTATTGTATAAACATTGAAATCAACCACAATCGTATTCGTAGCCATCTTATAGTATAGCAAATCACTGACTGAGAACCGACGAATTCATGAACCATAGCGTCGACAATATTGGGATATCCAAATTGCGCCTGCTGCTCTTCAACCTGGCCACAGACGAGACCGATCCCGTCCTGGCTTTCACCTGCGACTGGATTCGCCGCCTGGCAGAGCATTGCGACTCGATTGATGTGCTGACCATGCAGCGCGGCGACTATCAGCTGCCGGACAATGTACGCGTGTTCTCCGCGGGACGAGAACGCGGCTGGAGCAAGCCTCGACGGGCGGTCAATTTCTATGTTCAGTTGCTGCGCTTGCTGAGCGAACGGCGCTATGATGCCTGCTTCGCGCATATGATCCCGCTCTTTGCCGGGCTGGGCGGACCCTTGCTGCGGGCGCGCGGCATCCCCATCACATTGTGGTACACGCATCGCCAACGATCCTGGCAGTTGTGGCTGGGGCAAGCCATGTCGCAGCGTATCGTCAGCGCCGATGAATCCAGCTATCCCTATCGGAGCGACCGGCTGCGCGTGCTTGGGCATGGCATCGACGCCGACTATTACAGTCCGCGCTCGGATAGCGCCCCCGAAGGAGATGGAACGCTGGTTGTGCAGGTCGCGCGATTGTCTGCTATCAAGCATCAGGCGACCACCATCCAGGCGGCCAGCGAATTGCCAGTGCGTTTGGCTTTGATAGGCGGCGTGCAGCCGGGCTTTCCCGATTCGTACCGAGCCGGGCTGAGCAGTTTGATCGATGACTTGGGATTATCCACCCGCTGTCAGCTGGTGGGCGATCAAAGTCGAGCGGAAGTGCTGGCTTGGTATCGGCGCGCGGCCATCGCCGTCAACATGAGCCCGCCTGGCTTGTTCGACAAAGCTGTCCTGGAAAGCATGGCCTGCGGCTTGCCCACCATCGTGGCTAATCCCGCCTTTGCGCCGCTTTTGGGCGAGCACAGCGACCTGCTGCTGACCGATTCGCCAGCAGATGTCGTCGGTTTGCGAGAGCGAATAGCGCGAATCAGCCGGCTTTCTAGCCAAGAACGCGCCGCTATTGGCACAGAGCTGCGCCAAAATGTCCTGCGACAGCACAGCCTGCCACGCTTGATTGAGCGCTTGATGTCGGTGCTGCAAACGGGCGAATTGCCAGCCTAGCCGGCATAACTCCAGCCCAGCTCGGTCAGCGACAGCACATCGGGCGGCGCGCCTTCTTTCATCACATCGGCATGGATGGCTTCGCCGACGACAATATCGTGGTCGCCGCCAACATCGACAATCTGCGTGAGCTTGCACTCGATGTAGGCAGCCGCCCCAGCCAGCACGGGCACGCCGGTTTCTGGCGCTGCGCTGTAGTCGGCATCGTCCATCTTGTCGGGTTTGCGCGCTCGTCCGCTGGTTACGCTCATGATGGCATCGGAATCGGCTTGCAGGAACAGATTCAAGCCAAAGACGCCGCCTGCCTCGACCAGCCCGCGCGAATAGCAGCTCTTCTGGATGCCGACCGCCAGCAGCCGCGGCGCGTATGACATCTGCGACACCCAGTTGACCACCATGGCGTTCACATCAGCGCCGTCCTTGGTGGTAAAGGCGTAGAAGCCATAGGGCATCATCTTCAAGGCATCTTTGATTTTGTCTTCTGCCATGTTTTCTGTCTCCCTGCCTTTTGTCATTTGTGCAGCCAACTATAGCAGATGGATTTGGCGCTGTCATGCCTCGTCCAGCTGCGCCGAAAGCTTCTCCAATACTTCGACCAGGCGCTCTTCTGTGGTCGGCTCTGGATCGGGTTCCGGTTCAGGTTCTGGCGCTGGCTCCGGCTCCGGCTCGTCTTCGCCATCGATGGCATCTTCCATGTGGTTGACGAACTTGATGAGCATGAAGATGGCGGCGGCGGTGATCAGAAAGTCGATGCACACATTGATGAAGCTGCCCACCTTGATGATGGGCGCAGAGGCATCCAGCGCGTCTTTGAGCGTCGGATAGAATTGCCCGTTGAGGCTGATGAAGAGGTCATCAAAGTTGAAGTTGTTGAGGATCAAGCCGATGGGGGGCGTGATGACATCCTTGACCAGCGATGTCGTGACGCCCTTGAAAGCCGCGCCGATGATGATGCCGACAGCGAGATCGACTACATTGCCGCGCATGACGAACTTCTTGAATTCTTGAATCATAAGGGTCCTCCCGGCTGCCTGTGTTTTAGCGATTCTAGCAGGGCGGAAGCGACTATGACCAAGCGCCAGCGACACAATTCTCTGGGTGTATTCAACAAACGCTCTACGTCCAAGTACGTTGTGAGACGAACTTGCCGCCTTCACTTCGCCTATATGGGACGGGCAACTCAATAGCTCGCCCCTACATCACCCGCTGTGCCTCTGTGGTGAAATCCTTGCCTCCCGATTTTTCAGGAGGACTGAGGGGGTGTCACAAAACCGCCCGCGCCTGTACAACGCGCATTCCGCATCAATGCTATACTGCCCGTCATGCAAAGGCAGCACGGCATTCTTGACCTGATCATACGCGCCAAAGATCGTGGCGCAGCGCCCTACTTGCTCAGCTTGCTCGACGCGCTGGAGCCGGCCGCGCCTGTCGTGGCAAGTACGTTGCTGGTCGCGCAGCCTTTGGCGAATCTTTGCTGTGCGGGCGATGCCTGCCGCGAATTGGCAGACCTGCTCGATTCGCCCGATGGCACGCAGCAGTTGCGCAGCCTGCTCGAAAACAAGCGCCTGGACTAGCAGCTATGGATGTCACAACGCAGCAGGTGCTCAGCATTCTGTTTGTTTTGGCGACGGTCGTGCTGGTTTATACAGCGCGTTTTTTGCAGTCGCGGGCTGCCAGTCGGCGGAGGCTGCGTCCGATGTCCGCTTTTGAGCGCATTCCCAATTGGAGCAGCCAAGCCATTGAAGCCGACCGCCCCTTGCACCTGGCATTTGGCAGCGCCAGCATCGGCGAAGATAATACAGCCACCGCATTGGCAAACGCGGAACTTTTTCATCACATCATCGAGAAAAACAGCGCTGGCGATACGCCACCCGCGCTGTCTACATCTGCCCCCACGACTGTCCCGCTTGCCAGCGCGAAAGTCGACGCGGCCTGGACGGGCGCTGGCGCAGAGCTCAATGTGCATTGGTATCCACAGGGCAAACGAGCCCTCGGCTATGCGGCAGGCGTAACAGCCGTGATCGGCGATGACACGCCTTCTGCCCATATCCTGGCCGGCAGTTTTGGCGCAGAATTGGGGCTGATCTTGGATAGCGCCCGGCGAAATCGACAGGGTACCTTGGCGGTCAGCGACCAGCTGGAAGGGCAGGCGGTGGCTTATGCCATGGCTGACGAGGTGTTGATCGGCGAAGAGCTTTTCGCCGCTCCCGCTTATGTGTCTGACGAAGGACGCGCGGCAGCCGATGCCATTGTCATGGATGTCTGGCGCGCCCTGCTGATGATTTTGGTCACGCTGGCGCTGGTTCTGGGCGTGGCGGGGCAACTGCCCTGGTTTAGCTGGCAGTTGCTGGCAGTAGTCGTGGTGGTCGCGCTGGTCCTCGGCGCGATCTTGTGGACGATCCAGCGGAGGCGCGATCAATGAACCGCCGTCCGCGTGTTGGCATCTCTATGGCGGCAATGACCGGCTTCCTGGTCGGCGTTACGGCCATACTGAGTCTGTTGCTGGGCGATAATCCAGCGCTCTTTGGCGGTGGCGCGCAGGCCGATGCGCTTGCCCAGGATTTCGCTTTGCCCGGCGATGTGCTGCTGCGGCTGTTGGTGATTGTGCTGGCGCTGAGCATCGTATTCGGCATCGCCAACTTGCTGATCGTGCATACCAGGCGCGTGGCCCATGGGCGGTTGATGAGCGGCGTTCTGCTCGCCAGCTTCGCCGGCGCCATCGGCTGGCATATCACGCGGCGGGGCGATACGTCACTTCTGGAGACAATCCAGCTGCCGATCGAGTCGGCCTTGGCGGCGCTGCTCTGTATTACCTTGGTGGCTGGCGGCGCGCGGATATTGGCCAGGCGCAGCGACATCTGGGGTCTTCTCTTCGTGCTGGTTGTGGTCGTCGTTTTGCTGGGCAGCTTGCCTTTGCCCGAGCTGGCGCCTATTGCCGCATTTAGCGACTGGCTGATGCGCATCCCGGTGCAGGCCGGCGCGCGAGCGATCTTGCTGGGCATCGCCCTGGGCAGCATCGTGGTCGGTGTGCGCGCGCTGCTGGGGCAAGACCGTTCGGTTCGGGGCTAGCCGATGCACGATGATTACAGCTGGCTGGAAGAGCCGCAGCCCGATGCAAGTCCATCAAGCGCGAGCGAATCTGCCAACCAGCGCCGGGGCTTGCGCCGATTCTTGCCACGATTGCGCCGCCGAAAGCTCGCCTCAGTAGCAGCCGAACAGCCTGGGGCAACCGACCTTTTGGGCAGCCAGAGCGAGCGCCCCTTGACCGAGCTGGACCAACGCTTGCAGGCGCTGCGGGCGCGCTCCATGGGGGGCGAACCCAAAGAGGAATGGCAAGAGCTATATGATGTAGACCAAGTGCTGACCTCGCCCGTGTTGCAGGAGAAGCCAGGCGGCATCATCAGCGCGGTCGCACTGTCGCAGGGGCAGCAGGCGCAAGTCGACCTGTTGACCGAGATCGTTGGCGGACAATCGGAACCTGACAAGACACCTGCCAAACGTCGACTCGTTCGCAGGGCTGCGCAATCATTGCTGAGCATTCCGCGCCTGCTGGTTTCGGCGCTGCTTTTGCTGTTTGTCGCGCTGCCTTATGTATCGTCGAATTATGCGCCAGGCGCTCTGCCACCAGACGAATTCGCAGCGGACGATCCGCAAGCCGCCGCCTTCTATACGGCGCTGGACAGCATTGCGGTTGGTGACGATGTGCTGGTCGCCGTGGAATACGGATTGGGCGCCGCCGCCGAGCTGGATGCGCTGACCGATCTGGCGCTGAGGCACATTTTCGCGCGGGGCGGTAGGGCGGTCTTGGCCACCAGCAACCCGATCGCTTTCGTGCATGCGAAAAATATCGTCGACGATATCCGTGACCGCGCTGCACAAGCTGGTATGCGCCTCATGGATGGTCACGATTATTTGCTGCTGCGCTTCTTGCCGGGTGGCGCGCTGGGCTTGCGCGAGCTGAGCGAGAATTTTGCTGATGTCGTACGCATGTCCAAGCGCGACGCCCCCACCAGCATGCCGATCCATTCGCTAGCCGACATGAGTCTGCTGCTGCTGATCGCCGACAGCGCCGACGATATGCGCAACTGGGTGGAGCAAGCGCTGCCAGAGGCCGGCAACGCGCGTCTCTATGCCGCCATCAGCTTGGCTGCCGAACCGCTGGCGCGCGCCTATGTGGAAGACATTGACCGCTTTGCTGGGCTGGTCGTTGGCATGCGCGCAGCCTATACCTACGGCGCAATGCTGGATGCCTCATTCGGCGTAGATGTACAGCCACCAATGCACAATACCGTTGTGCCAGTCGAAGCAACGCCCACAGCGACCATCATCAGTACACGCACGCAGCCAACAGCACCCGCACCCACAGGCGTAGGCGCCGGCGCCGGAGATCTTGGCGCGAGAAACGTGGCTCAAGCCGCGCCCAGCCTGACGCCGATGCCAACCACCACGCCGCGCCCGACTAATACGCCAAGTCCACAGCCTACAAATACACCCACTGTCACAGCCACCACAGCCATGATCCGCATCGTGGAAGTTACATCGCCCCAGTCGCCGGTCAATATCCGCGTCGGTCCCTCCACCGCCCAGGCCACCCTGGGACTCGCATACACGGGCGATACCCTCGAAGTGCTGGATACCAACGCCGATAAAAGCTGGTACAAAATATTGATGTCAAACGGCTGGGAAGGCTGGATCTCCGCTATTGTCGTGAGCGAAGGCATCGTGCCAGAATCTGCGCTTAACAGCGATGATTCGGCAAGCAGCACGCGCGAGCGGTCTGTGATGAGCCTCTTCTATCCGCGCCGCTATGGCAATATCGAGCCCCGATTCTCGCAAGCGAATCAGATTCCAAGCTCCACGCGTGGCGCGATCGTCCAGTTGCGAGAACGCGGTGGAGAAGCACAGCGCCTGCAAGCTTTGACGATGGGCACGTTGGCGGCTGTGCTGGCAATCGCGCTGGGCAATCTGGTCGCAGCTATCGGCGCATTGATCCGGCGCGGCTGAGGGGCAGAAGCGGATGGCAGAAAACACCCTCGCGCTGATCAGCTTTGTGCTCACGCTCATGGTCTTTAGCTATTTGTTGGGCGATCTGCCCTTGATTCGTCACTTGTATCGCATCGCCGTCTATCTACTCATCGGCACGAGCGCGGCTTTTACGCTGATTGTCGGATACGAATACCTGCTGCTGCCCTTCTGGCAGGATGTTCAAAACCCCGCCACCAGTTGGACTGCGCTGGGCAACCAAGCCGATCTGTTGCTCTTCGTTACGGCGCTGCTCTTCGCTGCGCTGTTGCTGTTGAAGCCGGTGACGCGGCTGGGCTGGCTGACCAATAGCATCCTGGCGGTGGTCGTGGTGATGGGGGCGGCAGTCGGCGTTGTTGGCGCGCTGCGCGGCACCTTGCTGCCTTTGCTGGAAGCGACCGCCCGCCTGCCCGCGCTGGATGCCGACCTTGGCTCGCTGCTCGAGTCGCTGCTGGTGCTGCTGGGCACTTTGACGGCGCTCTTCAGCTTTCATTATCAGGCCAATGCCAGCGGCGATGGACGACGATACGGGCTGAGCAAAGCATTCCGAACGATTGGCAAAGCCTTCGTTGTCACGGCGCTGGGCGCGATTTATGCCTCGACTATTTTGAGCAGTTTGACAATTTTGACCGAGCGCATCGCTTTTCTATTCCAATATGGAGCCTGAGCGATGAACTCGCTGCAACCCAGTTCGATCTTGGCAGTGGATATCGGCAGCGTCAACACACGCGCCTTGCTCTTTGATGTGGTGGATGGCGCCTATCGACTGGTGAACCAGGGCGCGGGCAGCAGCACCATGGGCGCGCCCAGAGATGATGCGCTCTTCGGCCTTCTGAACATCTTGCGCGACATGGAGTCCACCAGTTCTCGCCGACTGCTGGACGAGAACAAACGTATCATCCGACCAGAGCAAGCGGACAACATCGGCATTGATTATTGCCTGACGACCACCAGCGCCGGACATCCCTTGCGCGCGCTGCTGGTTGGGCTCTATCCGCAGATGGATATCGCCGGGCTGCGCCAATCTCTCGCTCCTTTTGGCATGGAAGCCGTCGCCGAAATCCATCTGCAGGACGGGTTGGGCGCACGAGGACGGCTCAATCGACTGGTGCATAGCCGCCCGCAGCTCATCATCGTGGCGGGTGGCACCGATGGCGGCGCGCGCACTGCCCTGCTGGAGATGCTCTCGCTGGTGCGCCAGGCGCTGTCCTTGATGCCGCTGGGCAGCCGCCCGACTGTGCTCTATGCCGGCAACAGCAGTTTGGCGCCTGCTGTGCGCGAGATGCTCAGCCAACAGATCGAAGTGGTCATTGCGCCCAATATCCGGCGCGCCGATGGAACGCAATCGCTGGACGGGCTGCAGGCTGCGCTGGCAGAAGCTTTTGACTCGCACAAACGGCGTTTGCCCGCCTTTCATCGTTTGGCTGCCATGTCCGATTCGGGCATTCTGCCGACAGCGCGCGGCATCGAAACGATTGCAGCCTATTTCTCGCGCGTGGAAAGGCAGGATGTGCTGGCGGTCGATGTGGGCAGCGCTCGCACATTGCTTACGCTGGCGCGGGCTGGCCTGGCAACCAGCGCCCTGTGCAGCGACATTGGCTTGGGACACAGCGCCGCCGACACTCTCGAGCGCGTCGGAGAAGCGGAACTGGCTGGCTGGCTGCCTTTTCATCCGCGCAAGGGCGAGCTGGCACAATACGCGCTGAAGAAGGGCTTGCGCCTGGCGCATGTGCCCTTGGATATGCGCGAGCGCTACATCGAATATGCGCTGCTGCGGGCGGGTCTGCGTTATGTGCTGGCACAGCTTGGCGACATGCCACAGCCGGGTCTGCTTTTGCTGGCGGGCGCCGCATTGAGTGGCAGCAGCCAAGGCGCCTTGAGTATGCTGTTGCTGGCCGATGCGCTGGCATGCACGGGTGTGATGCAGGTCAAGTCGGATCCACATAACACGCTCTCGGCATTGGGAGGGCTGGCTTCTGTTGCGCCCGATGCGGTTGTGCAGTTGCTGGATGGCGGGATTCTGCAAAATGCGGGCAGTTTGATTCGCCTGGCTGGCAATGCGCCAATCGGCGAGACAGCCTTGACTATGCGCATCAAGCGCGCAAATGACGAAACGAGCGAGCGCGAAGTCAACGCCGGCGATGTCTGGCACTTGCCACTGACGGGGGCAGAGCAGGCCGAATTGCGGTTACAAACGCGGCGAGGCGTCCATATCGCGGGCAAACGACGCTTGTCTATGCGCTTGACTGGCGGACGCGGTGGACTGCTGGTTGATGCGCGGCTGGATGCGCTGGCACAAACCACTGCCATGACAGAACGCGCTCTGTTGTTGCTGCGCTGGTATGCTGCCGCGAGCGGACAAGATCACCAGGTGGCCATACCCGAAAGCTGGCTTGCGCCTCCCGAAGAGTAGCCGCTTGAGGAAGTGGTGAATTCCGCGCCTGCCTTGCCTCCCCCCGACTTTTCGGGGGACCGAGGGAGGTGTGTTATTTGACTGCGCCCATGGTTAGCCCGTAGACCACATTCTTGCGGATGAACATGGCGAGAAAGAAGATCGGCAGCATCACCACCAAACCAGCCGCCGCCATCTGCTCCCACATAATGCCGCGCGCGCCACTGGTCGTCATCAGCGCCACCTGCATAGTGCGCATCTCCCGCCCGATGATCAGCGCGAACAAGAATTCGTTCCATGACATGATGAAAGCGAAGACCGACGCCACCAGGATGCCCGGGCGGATCAACGGCAGCGAAATAAAGAAAAGCACCTGAAAGTCGTTGCAGCCATCGACATAGGCCGCTTCTTCAATTTCGCCCGGCAGCGCGTCTACGAAGCCTTTGATCATCCAGATGGCATAGGGCAGCACGATGGACATGTTGACGATGATCAAACCCAGCTGCGTCCCCAGCAGCGGACGATCGAAGACCTCGATGCTGCGAAACAGCGTGAAGAAGGGGATAGCCACCACAATGGCGGGAATGAACTGCGTCGTCAAAATCCATATCAGCAGCGCGCGGTTGCCTAAAAACAGGTAGCGGCTGAAGGCGTAGGCAGCGATAGTCGCCAGTGGAATCGCGATCAAAATTGTCGCGCCAGAAACCACCACGCTGTTGATGACGCTGGGAAACATGTCGCGCCCGACTTCGCTTCGTTCGCGCTGCGTGCCTTCGTTGATAATGACGGAAGTATCGGAGAAGATGATGCGAAAATTGTCCAATGTCGGCGCGAAGACGATATCGGTGGTGTAGGCTTTTTCTTGCGGCTTGATCGATGTCAGCGCCAGCCAGACGATGGGCAGCATGATGAAAAAGACGATCAGCAGCAGCGCCGCCGTTTCCAGCAATTTGGCTAGCGACAGGGACTTGATCATGGCTTAGTCCCGGTTGAGCACGAGCGCCACATACAGCGCCGCGCAGATGGTCAGCACGATGACGAGAATGTAAGACATAGCCGAGGCATAGCCGATATCCAGGCTGCGCACAAAGCCCATCTGGTGAATGTAATAGTTGATGGTCTGCGTCGCGCGCACCGGTCCGCCGCCGGTCATGGTTACGACCTGGTCGAACATCTTCAGCGAGAAAATCGTCTTCAGCATGGTTACGATCAGAATGACTGGTCGCAGCAGCGGCAAGGTGACGCGGAAGAAAATCTGCACGCGGTTTGCGCCGTCGATTCGCGCCGCTTCGAAGATCTGCTCGTCGATCGACCCCAGCGCGCCCACAAACATCAGCGCGATCAGCGGCGCCCAGCCCCAGGTTTCGCTCATCGCCAGCATGAAGAGCGCCCAGAATTTGTCGCCCAGCCACACGATGGACTCGCTGATCAGTGGAATCTCGACCAAAGGCAGCGCGTTGAACAGCGACAGCAGCGCATTCAGCGGTCTGACCAGCAGGCTGTCGATGAGCAGGTCGTAAACCCCATAATTCTCGTTGAGCATGAAGCGCCAACTGTAGCCCTTCAGCGCCGGGCTGACCGCAAAGGGGAAGATCAACAGCACCTTGGTCAATGTGTGCAGCCAGCCGCCTTTTTGCACGATCACCGCGATGAACAAGCCGATGACCACCGACAAGCCCACGCTGAGCACGGTGAACCAAAAGGTAACTTCCAGGCTGTTGATAAAGCGCGAGTCGCTGAAGGCGCGCGTGTAGTTTTCCAGCGACAGCAGACTCCAGTCGATGCTTATGCCGCCCTCGCCGATCTGGATGGCAAATTGTGGAGTGCGGCGCAGATTGTACTTGTGAAAGCTGTAATAGAGCGCAGCCAGCAGCGGATAAATCGTCGTCAAGACGATGACGAGCAGGGCAGGTCCAATCAGTACCCAGGGGACCCAGCGTTTCTTACGCATGGTTTAATTCCCCTCGCCCCCGTATATCAACCACTGTTTGCTTGTAGGGCGATCCACTGGATCGCCCTCATTGCGCTGGTATTATAGAAGCGGACGACCCAATGGATCGCCCCTGCAATTTCGTCAAGGCGCGGGCTTTAGTCGTAATAGCCAGCGGCTTCCATCACGAAGCGCACATCTTCTGCGCCACGATCCAGCACTTCCCGGACATCCGCGCCGGCATCGGTGGCCAACTCGTTGATCATCTCGGCCAGATAGGGGACGATCTCGGTGTATTCGGGGATAAGCGGGATTGTCCGCGCATTCGCGAGCACAGCCGATGCCACCTCAAGCAAGCCGTTGTGATACTCGTTAACTTCCGCATCCGCCAGGATCGAGAGGCGGACAGCGACATTGTTAACAAACTCCTCATCCAGCACGATGCGGCGTTCGGTGACCGGGTGCGTCAGCCACTTCAGATATTCCAGCGCGGCATCCCGATCGTCCGACTGATCCAGCACGCCAACCGCCCAGAGATAGCCATAAGAGGTGGTGTCGCCACCTTCCCAACCCGGCGCAGGCGCAAATGCTGCGTTGTCGGCGACTTCGGCAACATCCGAGGTGCTCATGCGGGATGCCATCCACCACCAGCCGACAAACATGGCGGCGCGCCCCTGCACGAGTTCCTGATTGGCTTCCTGCTCGTTCCAGGCGACCGATGCGGCCGGGCTGTGACCATCGCGCACATAACTGAGGTATTGCTCTGTCGCCGCCACGCCGATCTCGTTATTGAAGGCGGGTTCCCAGTTCTCGTCGAAGATATCGGCGCCAGCGCCCCACAGATGGCTGTACCAGTTGAAGAGGTTCTGATCGACATTCAACCCGTAATACATCGCCGTGGGCGCGATATCCATGCCGCTGTCGACGATGGCTTGGCTGATGGCGGAAACATCCTGCCAAGTCTGCGGCGGCTCCATGCCGACTGCCTCCAGGACATCGGCGCGATAATGCAGCAGCAAGGGATGACCGCGGAAGGGCAAACCATAGATGGTATCGCTGTTGCCGGTCGAAGCCTGCTGATAGGCCGGACCATAATCGTCCCAGTCGATGCCGGCATCGGCGACGAGGTCATTCAGCGGATGCAGGAAGTCGTAGATATTCGTGCCCCAGGCATCCACAAATGCCACAATGTCAAACTCGGTATTGGGGTTGGTGGCTTCCAGATAGAGCTGCTCTTGGAACGAGCCAAAAGGCAAATCGCCCCAGCTGACACTGATGCCGGTCATCTCTGTGAATTCGGCGTCGCCTTTTGCCGCAGCGGAAGCAAATTGCGCTGCGGTACTGCAGCAGATCAGAAACTTGAGCTGCGTGCCGTCATAAGGCTTGCTGGCATCCAGGCCAAAGGTGGCCGGGTCCATCACATCTTGCGCCAGCGCCCCGCCAACGGGCAGCGCCAAAAATAGCGCCAATGCCAGCAACATTAGAATCGTGCGCGTCAATCTCATAGGATTACCTCACTCTCGAAATGGATAGGGAACAGTCTGCGCAGACAACCGCCGCGACTAGTGTCCGAATGTAACACAAATTGACAGCTTGCCCAAGAAATCGGATTTCCGCTGGATTCCAGCAATGGCTCAGCTGACCGGCATGAAAGCATAACCAGCCCCATCCCGCGCGACCGTGCCCAGCCCGGGGAAGGGCAGATGATAGAAGAGCGTCAGGATTCCCTCGTCGGCGCAGCGCTGCAACGTACGCCGGCGCGTCTCTGCGGCGAGATCGGGGTCGGAATCGAAAACGAAAGGCCAATCCAAATGCTGGAGTTGGAACGCCTGATGCAGCAGATCGACCACATGCAGCAGCCGCTCGCCCGCGGATTTGACGAGCAATCCGGTGTGCCCGAGCGTGTGACCTGCGAGATCGACCACGGACACGCCGGGCGCGATCTCGTCTCCCGATGCCACGAATGTGAAACGGTCTTGAAGTGATGAGAAGAGCTCCAGGTTCTTACGATCCTGCGGCGAGTCGGAGGCAGCCCAGCGCCCCATCCATTCGTCCCATTCGGCCGCCGTTGTCATAAAACGCGCGTTTGAGAATTCGAGACGACCTTCCTCAACCACCAAGCCAGCGACATGATCGCCATGAAAATGCGTCAGATACACGATATCAATATCGGCCAAGCCGACGCCGATGCCGTTCAGCGCAGAGTGCAAGCTGCCTTTGGTCGCTTCCCAGCCCCCGCCGAATCCGACATCGGCCAGGATGCGCGTTCCTCCGCTGTTGATGAGCAGACAGTTGATGCTGTCCAGCGCTTCTGCTCCATCTAGGGCGGCTTCTATCTCCGCCGGGCTCACTGTCGGGTAGCGTTCGGCTAGTTTTTCGCTGGTCTTGCTGAATTCAGCATCCTGCAGCACCGTGCAGTCGATCTCGCCAATAGTCAATGGATGTGCCTTCACTTCATACTCCTTTGGTAGTTGCGAAAATGTATCTTGCGACATTCCCCTTCAGCTGCCCAGTGTCAATGCCGTCAGCAGGAATATCATCCCAGCGCCCATCCGCCCCAGGATGACCGCCAGGCTGGAGTCGGCGAGCACGCGCAGCAGGCAAAAAGCAAATGCCAGCGCAGCCGGCAAGACGATGCCATGCCAGAGCAGTTGGTAGGCGTCTGGAAGCGCAGCCACAAATACCAGCAAATGCAGCAGAGTCATCAAAGCGCTCGTGATGATGACTCCCGCCCATGCGCCCAAACGCGATCGTAGCGCCGGCAGCAGCAAGGCCTGGAACACCAGCGTCTCGGCGATGGGCTGAACGAGGACCGCCAGCAGAGCGCCGAGAATGATCATTTCTGCTCCAGCCTCGGGCAAGCCGAAAATCGTGGGCATGGGTAAAAAGCGCCCACCCAGCAAACCGATGAGCAGATCCAGCGTCAGTCCAATGGCGACTCCGAATAGCATGGCCAGCGCCAGAGGCTGCTTGCCGCGGCGCAATCTCAATGCCTTCCAGCTCGCAGGGCTGCTGCGGCGGCTCACCAGCACAAAAGCGCTGCACAATATCATGCCCAACGTCCAGCTGAGCATCAGCAGAGCGGGACTCGGATTCGCGCTGCCCAGCACGATAGATGCCAGCGCAGGACCGACCACAGTCAGGCACAAGAACAGCGCAAGCAGAGCCAGCGTTGCGCTCGGCAGACCCCAGGGCGGCGGCTCTTCCACGATGGCGAGCTTTTGGCGCAGGCTCATTTCGCGGCGGTCGGCGGTCATGCGAGGAATCTGGTTTCTGTGGGCTGGTATGCGCGCATATCGGTTTGCTATCTGCTGTGGCTGCCCATCATTTGCCGCGCATCACTTGCTCATAGACGGCGATCGTCTCTTGCGCCGTCCGTCGCCAGCTATAATGACTGGCCAGAGCCAATCCCTGGTTGATCATGGCATCGCGCAGCGGCTGCTGGATGAGCAGGGCTATGATAGCGCCGGCCATTGCCCGCGCATTATCCACGATGTAGGCGGCATCTTCCAGTATCTCCTCAAATACGATGGCGTCGGAAGTGACCACTGGCGTGCCCGATGCCATGGCTTCCAGCGCCATCAAACCAAAGCCCTCGTAGAGGCTGGGAAATACAAAAACATCGGCCAGACGATACAGGGACGGCTTGTCCGCCTCGTCAACAAAGCCGATCCAGCGCACATAATCATCGACTTGCAGACGGCGGCTGTATTCGCGCAAGTCGGGATAGAGCTTGTTGTCGTAGGCTGGCTCGCGCCCGGCGATGACCAGCGGGAATGTCTCGCCATCCGCTTCGCCGACATAGGTATAGGCCAGCAGCAGCATATCAACTTGCTTGCGCCAGTCGAAGCCGCCCAGATAGAGCACAAAGCGCTCGGGCAGGTCGTACTTTTCGCGCGCAGCTTCGTCGTGCTGGCTGCCAATCCGCGGATGAAAACGCTCGTCTGGCGCAAGATAAGTAACGGCGATCTGCTCGTCTGCCATGCCCAGCTGCTCCTCAATATCCAGCTTGGCGGTCTCGCTGATGGTAATGAGGTGGCTGCTGCCGCGGGCCGCCGATCTGACCAGCGACGTGTAGAGGCTGGTGAAAAAGCCGCTCTGATAGACGGGGTAGAGCAGCGGGATGACATCCAGCACGGTCGTCACCAGCTTGACTGGGCAAGCCAGCGGCGTGCCCCAATAGGGCACATGGGCGATATCGGCATTCAACTGACGGGCGGCGCGGGGGAAGGCGCGCTGCTCAAATAGTACCTTGCCCGGTTTGCCGCTCCATCTGCCCGCATTGACTGCGCGCACACCATTCGGCAAGCCCGCCGGCTGCTGAATATGGGGCGGCAGCACCAGCGACAAGTCCAGCTCGGGCGCGACCTTGCACAGGTTCGCCAGCAAATGCCGCAGGTATTGTCCGCTGCCGGTGGCTGGCTGATCCCAAAACCAGCCGTTAAGCGCAATGTGCATGGCTGTTCACGCGGCTCTCAAAAAGCGGTGGGAGACAAAGCATGGACTTACCGAAGCCAGTTCTGGCGCGTCAAAGCATCTGCTGTTGAAAGTAAGCGATGATCTGGTCGATCGTCTCGTCGAGCGAGGTGGTCGGCTGCCAGCCAATCGCTCCGCTGATCTTGTCGATGCTGGGCACGCGCCGGCGAAAGTCCTCAAAACCCGCTTGCCGATAAGCTTGTTCGTAGGGCACCAGTTGAATCTCTGAGGCGCTGTCGGCACGATCGCGGATGCGCTGCGCCAGCTGCAAGATGCTGACTTCTTCCGTGCTGCCGATGTTGTAAAGCTCGCCAATGGCGCTGTCGGTTTCTGCCAAGCCCTGGATCGCGGCGACCACATCATAGACATTGCCAAAGCAGCGCTGCTGGTTGCCATCGCCATAAACCTGGATAGGCTGGTTCGCCAGCGCCCAACGGACAAAACGCGGCACAACCATGCCATATTGCCCGACTTGCCGCGGACCGACTGTGTTGAAGAGCCGAAACAGCGTCACCGGCAAGCCGAGCTCGGCGTGATAGGCAAAGGCCAGGAATTCGTCAACCGCTTTGGATGCGGCATAGCTCCAGCGGCTGCGCAGGGTAGGACCGCTGAGCGTGTCGTCGTCTTCGCAGAAGGGAAAGTTGACGCCTTTGCCATAGACTTCGGAAGTCGACGCCAACATCAGACGCCGGCGATAGCGAGCGGCTGTTTTCAGGATGACCTCGGTGCCGCCGATGTTGACCTCAATCGTATTGATGGGGCGGTCGACGATATTGCGCACGCCCACCACCGCCGCCAGATGAAAGATGATGTCGCATTCGCTGACCAGCCGGTCGATGACATGGATGTTGCGAATATCTTCTACCGCATAACGAAAGTTGGCTTGCGACTCCAGCAGCTGGATATTCTCCAGCCGGCCGGTGGACAAGTTGTCGATGATGGTTACTTGATAACCCTGCCGCAGCAAGCGCTCGGCCAGGTGGCTGCCGATGAAGCCGGCGCCGCCAGTGATTAAGGCGCGGATCATGCATTGTCCTTTCGTGTTTGCAGCATCCAGTCTACATGAGGACTCTACACGCGAATAGCCGTCGCTGCTCTGTAGCCAGGCGCAAGTTTCAGAGTCGGCGCGCCAGGTAGAGCGTAGTCACCTGCTCGCGGATGATGCGGTCTCCGCACATTTTGATTATCAGCGCTTTGATCGCCGCCAACAGGCTTTCTCGCGCGTCGGGCGGCAGCGCCAGATGATCGGAGAAGGTGCCGAGCAAATCAATATAGGCATCGGCGCTGTAGCTGAGGTTGTAGGCATAGCGCTTGACAAGGGCGCGTTGAAAGCAGTCGCTCTCGGCGATTGGCTCGCTGAACTCATCGGGCATCTGGTCGGGCGGGGGCGGGGGCTGCCACTTGGCGGCCAAGCTCGGCGCATGTTCGCGATAGGCGCTCTGCAGAGTCTCCATACAGTCGCGGCTTAGTTGGCTACTTGCGGGACGATGCCAAAACAGGGCGATGCAGCCGCCCGGCTTCAGTGTGTCGCGCGCCTTGTGAAAGCGCGTGGCGGGGTCCAGCCAGTGAAATGCAGTCGCCGAAACAAGCAATTCGTATGTAGCCGCCGGCAAGCGCATCTTGTCATAGTCGCCGCGGATGATGCGCACATTGGGAAAACGCGCCAGTTTGCCACGAGCGAGTTCTGCCAGTTGCTCGCTCAATTCGATGCAGTCGACCTGGCAGCCACGCCGCGCCAAAGACAAGGTGGCTTGCCCGCTGCCACAGCCGACTTCCAGGATGCGCGCGTTTTTGTCCAACTGCGCAAATGACAAGATGTCGTCAAAGAGCGCTTCGGGATAGGCCGGTCGCGCACGATCATAGCGAACTGCCGCCTGGTCATAGAGCGCGCGCCTGTTCAGCCCTGTCATGCGTTCAAAAGCGATTCTGCATCGATTCGGCGTAGCCTGTCAGCTCGGCGTAGCCATAGCCCGACTTGTCGCCACTGATGTCCACCGCGCCTTCCCAATAGACGATTCCCGCGCCATGCAATTCCTGGTCGGCGAGCAGGGACGCAACAGTGATGCGGAAGCCATCATCGCCAGCCACAGCGATATCCCAGCCAGCCGGATATTCGACATTGCTGTGTGGGCTGCGCCAGGTTTCCAACGTGCGGATCGTAATCTCGCTGGCTTTGAGCTTGCGTGTGCTGCCGTCTGGATAGATGAGCAAGCCGCCAAAAGCCGCTTCTATGCCGCCGCCGGCCAAGCGAATCTGCCCGACCATCAACTCGCTGCCGTCATCGAATATCAAGCCAAACCAGTCCCAGCCCTGCGCGTCGCTGCCCAGCGCCGATGTGCTGAACTCGTGGTCCATCCAGCTATGTCCGCTGACGGCGAAGCGCTGCCCGTCCAGGGTGATCTGCCCGCGCGTCTCCAGCCGGCTCAAGCTGTAATAATAGCTGGCATTGCCGATCCCGGCGCTTTTGGGGCTGAGACCGTTGTCGCCTTGCAGGGCGGGCGTCTTACTCTGCTGCAGCGCCAGGTCGATGGCAAAGTTGTCGCTAGCTGCCTGGATTGCTGTTTGGGTGGCATCATCATTTTCGGCGCGAACGCTCCAATCTTCCAGCCAAACACGATAGCGCGGTTGGCTCACTGCGCCGGCCAGACCCGCGCCGCCGCGCGCATACCGCATATCGTGATGAAATGCCCCGCCCGCGATATCGCTCACGGTGAAATGCGCCATGTAGATGTCGTTCGTTCGGAACTCGGAGGCGGATTCGGCAGCAACTGCTGAAAGCGCCCGGCGAAAGATCGTGAACTGGAATCCGAAACGTCTGCCCGCCTCGTCCGCCAGGTTGCCCGTGTAATACCACCATTCGGTTTGGAATTGCGGATGCGCGCCATGATCGCGCGGGAATTGCCAATCCCAAGGCCCGATGGCGCGGGCGAATCCGCTGCTGTCAATTGGCGGCGCGTCCAACTGCGCGCGCGCGCTCAATGTGCCGCTGGTCATCGGTTCGACCAAGCTGATGCCGAACATGACGACAGCCGCGATCAACAGCAAGAGGGCTATAACGCGCCAGCGCATGAAACGATCCCTCAGTTCAGACGCAGGCTTACTGTATCATAGCATGCGCATGACAGACCAGACGCGGCCTTAGCATATCGCCGCCGCCATTTTGCGCTCTGTCTTGTGCTTACCTAGCCGCAAGTTCCGATCTGCTCGACGAAGTCGGCGCTGATCCAGCCCTTAACGCCGTGAAAATCGACCTTGAACCAATCTGCCGTGCGCGCGACCGCCGTCAATGTCACGTTGTAGGGGACGGCACGGATGACATCGCCACCAGGACTGGCGCGGAAGTTCAGGATGTATTGCGTTCTCACCATGCAGCCGCTCAGGGTTGTCTCTTGCGGGGCAGTCGTTTGCATTTGCGCAGCGGGCGGACGGGCGCCGGGCAGCAGGATCAAATTGCCGGGGCGGTCGATTATGCCGCAGGTCAAGCCGTTCTCGTTGGTGGCTGGCAGATCATAGACGACGCGAGGGAGCGCCGTGGTGTCGATGAACTTGAAGGCGCTGCCCTCCGCTTCAAAGCAGATTTTTGTGCCAGGCAGGATCCAGCTCCAGACATTCACCGCATCAGCAAAGCCGCTTGCAGCAATCTCCGCGTTGCCGATGCCCACCGCATCGAGGCGCTGGCATTGCGTGGATTCCGTAATGTTATAGGTGACGATGCCGGGCAGGGTCAAGCAGGACGAGATGCCGGGCGTGGCTGTGGCGCTGGGCGTGGCGGTGGGCGGGATGTAGACAAGGCCATCGCCCGCTGCTGCTTGCTTTACGCTGGGTCTGCGATGCAAGCGCAGGCAGGTCGGGTTGCTGTTGCGCCCGATGGTATTCGCGCCGAAGGACTGGGGTGTTATGGTCACGAAGTCGGAGACAAAGCAATCGAAGTTGTTGCCGCTGATGGTATTGCCGCGCATGTCCAGGGAGCTGCTGGGCACATCAAATCGTTTCCATCTGTTTGGCTCAATCCTAAGGCCGCCAACGACAACAACTGCGCCCAGCCCGTCTCCGAAATCGTTAGGGGTGTGCTCAGTAGAAGTTTGAGTTGTTGGATCGTAGTGGATACCGCGCGTTGTCTGAGTATCCCTGTTTCCCGTGAAGGTGTTGTTGTAGAGCTTGATGTTAGCGTGGTGTGTGAGTACTGGGTAATTAACAGCGGAGCCTGCAAAAATAGCGCCGCCTCGTAGGGCCGTATTGTTGATGAAACGGCTGTTTCGGACTTCCAGATCTCCACCATCCACTATTATGGCTCCGCCGGGGAGGTTGCCCTCCTGGGTGCGGTCGTTGTCGCGGAAAACGCTGTTGGTCACAATCGCCTTGGAGCCGGGCGCCAGCCAAAGTCCGTGATACATGTTGTGTACGGTGAGACGGTCGATTATAGCCGTCCCTTCGATGTAGACGGCGCGTTTTTGTCCGGTAAAGGTGATGTTGTTCAGATACAACGTTCTGCCGGGGTAGACTGTCAAAACCTCGGGACCGGCGGGGACTGTGAGCGTGTAGCCGTTGCCGTTGATGGTGAGCGTGTTGGGATCGCGGTCGGTGAATTCAAGATCGACAGAGACGGTGAAGCTTGCCGTGATGTTGAGGATATCTGCTTCGCCGTTGCTCTTGATGGCGCTCCAGGCGGCGCTCAGTTGGTTGTTGTTAGCGACATTGAAAGTAGCGGCGAAGACTGGCCCGGCCGGCAGCAGAAGCAAGACCAGCGCGGCGAATAGGAACTTGAACGCGAATGCGGAGTGTAAATCAAGTAACTTACTATTATTACGCGATATTACGGGGGA
>MKWU01000403.1_pt1 | contig 83219 bp, 73 predicted proteins | sample 809101 | NCBI WGS metagenome assembly MKWU01 (sample SAMN05860141, study PRJNA318959) | sponge metagenome | host: Aplysina aerophoba | place: Slovenia: Piran, Adriatic Sea, Gulf of Piran | collected 2013-05-07 | reverse complement strand
GGGGCCGAGCGCTTCGCCCGCATGCGGGGCCTGATCGAGACGGCCCGCAAGCAGGGGCACAACCTTCTCGACCTCCTGCGGCTGGACCCGGAGGCGCCGGTGCCGTGGCTGGACCCCGTCCCGCCCTAACCCGACCTCGCCGGCGGGGGCGAACAGCCCCCCCCCGACCTCAGGTCGCCCGGGTAGGGGTATCTGAACAGTTACGATTTTCGGCCACCGATTTATCTTGGCCGTGTCCGTTTACACGGGAGGAGGGGATTAACCGGTCCGGGTGCAATTTGGCGGCGGGGTCCAACAGGCAAGGCTGGCTGGCAGCATGCACCGAATCACGACAAAGGGTTCATCTTGTCCCCAATACCTGCCCCCTCCGCCTCAGATGTGCCTCCGGGATTCACGCCGGCGAGCTTGCGAACGAAGGCAGCCGGCTGGTTGAACGGACCAATAGGGAACTAAGGAAGCCTGACCACTGACCAAGCCGGAGAGGTGCTACCCTGAAACCTGCGAACCCACGGATCCGGAAGCAACCATGAAAGCCTTGCCCGGCAATGTCAACTTATATTGGACCAGCCTGGACTTCACCGAAGACTCGCTGCCGGCAAATCTAGGCGAATCCCACCAAACCGGCGAGGACACGTGGGCGAAAATCGTGGTCCTCGAAGGTCGGCTTCGCTATTGCATTCTTGCGCCGGAGGCCAAGGAGTACGAACTTTCGTCTTCCCGCCCCGGTATCGTTGAACCCGCAGTACCGCACCGCGTGGAACCCATCGAGCAAGTTCGGTTTCGGCTGGAGTTCTACTGCTGACGAGTTGTCCCCCGCATCAGGCGGCAACCCTCTTCGTGCCGACCAGGGTAATGCCGCCAATGTGCTCGGCGTAGGTGCGGAAGACCGCCTGCATGGCCAGAATTCGGTGCCGTGCCGCCGGTCTGGTCATCAGTCTCCAGACAAAGCGGAGACTCCGCGCCGGTGTCTGCATCGATAGCATCGCCGCCCCGGAACACCGCCGACGCGGCCCTGTTGGGCAGTCCGGTTGTTCAGCCTTGCCGACCAAGCGCTGCCAGGCTGGACCGTTGAGGTAGCGACGCACCTGCCGGGCCGCATTCTCATCGCTTTCTACTCCGATGTCCGAGGCCGGATTGCGTTTCAGGGCGACCCGGATCGGGCGGTACCCGCTACGGGTTGTCGCAGTCGTATACCCGCACCCAGTCCACTTCCATCCGTTGCGGCCAAATTTCCGGATCCACCCCGTGCCGGCCGCCCCAACTGCCTCCCACCGCGATGTTGAGAATCAGGTGGAACGGTTTGTCGAACGGCCAGTGCCGGAAGTCGGCCTCGGGCTCCGTCAACCTCTCGTTCTCGAACGTGAAGTAGTGGTCGTCATTGACAAACCCCCGAATCCCGGACGGTGTCCAGTCCAAGGCATACAGGTTGAACTCCGTGCGTGCCGTGGGCACGTTGATTGAAGCCCCCTGGTGGGTCCCCAGCATGTGGTTGTAGGCCGCGGTGTGCACCGTTGAATGCACCGAGTCCGGATTGAAGCCCACATGCTCCATGATGTCGATCTCCCCCGCCCTGGGCCACCCGCCGTGCTGCCGTAGGTCCGGCAGCATCCAGATGGCCGGCCAGGTGCCGCGCCCGGACGGCAAACGGGCTGCGATCTCGAACCTGCCGTAGGTCCATTCCTGCCGCGACAACAGACGGACCGATGTGTAGCCGTTGCCCTGAAAGGTTTCCCGGTGGGCCTCGATGACCAGCAGTCCGTCCTCCACCCGCGCATTTTCGGATCTTGACTCCGTGTAGAACTGAAGTTCATGGTTGCCCCAGCCATGACCGCCCCGATCGTACCGCCACCGCTCCGGGTCGGGCAGCCCTTCGTAGTCGAACTCGTCGGACCAGACCAGATCGCATCCTTCGGGTACCGCCACCTGCAGGCGGGTGGCCTTCCCCTTCCCCAACTCTGACCAGGCAGGTATTTGGTCGGATGTGCACGAACCGAGGACCAGGAGGCAGACAGCTGTCAACAGGGCTGCTCCGCGCATGCGAATTGAGTTGCGAGAGAGCTTGCGCATGTGGCCATCTCAATGGTGCACGCGGGAAGTCCGGCCGCCGGGCAACTTTAGCGCGGACCGGCCGGGTACCGGCAACCGTAACAGGCCTCGGTGCACGAACGGTCATCCGGTGCAACGCAAGGGGCCGCCAACGCCAAGGGAAGATGGCGGCCGCCCTGGCCACCGATGTTCGGCACCGGGCAAACTACATCAGGCAGGCTGTCATTATCCTGATGATCCCGCGGTATGGGATCATTGATCCCATGCACAGAGACGTGCCGCAGGTGCGTGACAGGTTCGAGTCCGCGAAATGCCGGCCGTCGGCACTCAGCAAACAACCAGTCAGGTGAAACCCATGAGCCAGCGCGTCGTGGTCGGCCATCGCCACGTCTCCCCCGATGATCCGGGCATCAAGGTCCTGCTTGAGGCAGGCCTGGAAGTGACGGCTCATGCCCACTTCCATGCCCCCGAGGCACAGGCGGACCTCGAACGCTGCGACGGCATGATCGTGTCGCTGCAACCCATCGACGGGCCGCAGCTGGACCGCATGCCCAACTGCAAGGTAATAACCCGCCTGGGCGTGGGTTATGACAACATTGACGTGCCGGCCGCCACCGCGCGCGGGGTGCGCATCACTTACGTGCCCGACTACGGAGTACACGAAGTCTCTACCCACGCCATCACGCTGCTGCTGGTCATGGCGCGCAACATGGAATCGCTGCTCAAGGCCAGCGCGGAGGGCCGGTGGGACTACGCGGCCATGGGTACGGTCCAGCGCATCCAGGATCAGACCCTGGGGGTCCTTGGCTTGGGCCGCATCGGACTCCAGACCGCACTCAAGGGACTGGGACTGGGCATGCGCGTCCTTGGCTACGACCCGGTAATCCCCGATGAGGACATTCGGGCGACGGGCATTGAACCGGCGGACATGGACCGGGTACTGGCGGAAGCGGACTACATCTCGCTGCACGTTCCCTCCATGCCGGAAACCCGCCACATCATCAATGCCGAAGCCCTGGCCGCCATGAAGCCGACGGCCCGGATCATCAACACGGCCCGTGGACCCTTGATCGACGAGGAGGCCCTGCTCGCGGCCGTCCGCAACGGCACGATCGCGGGTGCCGCCCTGGACGTTTTCGAAACGGAACCCCCACCGGAGGACCATCCGCTTCTGCACGAGCCCAATGTCATCGTGACCCCGCACGCGGCCTGGTATTCGGAAGCCGCCAAGACGGACATGCAGGTCAAGGCCTCGCAGGATATCGTAAACGTACTCTCCGGCAACGAACCCGTCTATCCGCTGAATTAGGGATGGGGTCACCCATTCCGTCTTTGCGTTCCGCCATCAAGGAGCCTTGAACCATGCAGGCCACCGCCGTCTATGTGAACGAAGACAAGACCTTCCATGTGGGCACCTTTCCCGTTCCCAATCTGGTTGGCGACGAAGTCCTGATCCGGACCCACTACTCCGGCATCAGCGTCGGCACGGAGTTCACGGCCGTGCGCGGCACGCGCTACTACGGGGAATTCCCCATGGTCCTGGGCTACCAGGGCACCGGCCGCATTGAGGCCGTGGGACCGGAGGCCGAGCGGTTCCAGCCCGGCGACCCGGTCTACTTCCGGACCAGCACCATGCCCATGGAGATCGACGGCGAGGAGGTCCTGCAGCGAAGCGGCACCTGGGCCAGCCACGTCATCCATTCGGAAAAGCAAAGGGTCGAGCCCCTGCCGGAGGGAGTCGATGGCGCCACGGCTTCCATGTTCGTCATGCCTGCGGTCGGCCTCAACGCCGTGGACATGGCCGGTGTGCGCATGGGGGACTGGGTGGCGATCCAGGGAGTCGGCCTAATTGGCCTGGGCGTGGTGGCCGCCTGTTTCCTGCGCGGGGCCAAGCCTATTGCCATTGACATGATGCCGAACCGATTGGATCTGGCCCGGCAGTTCGGCGCCGCGGCCGTCGTCAATCCGGCCGATGGCGACGTGCTGGAGCAGGTCAGGGCGATTACGGGTTCGGACGGCGTGGACGTCTCCTTCGAGGGCACCGGCGTGGGATCCCTCATCGATCAGGCCATCTCCCTTGTCCGCATGCACGGCAAGTTCGTCTACCTGGCTGTCTACGGCGAAGCACCCGTCGCCACGCGCTTCATGCCGGCCCATCACCGCCGCCTCACGGCCTACTACCCTTGCGACGACGGTCTGGAACCGTGCCGCGAAGCGGTCCTCAACCAGATGGCCCTGGGCGTACTGCCCTGGCACAAGACCATTTCCCACAAAATTCTGGTCGAGGACATGCCGGAATGGTGCGCCCGCATCCTCAATCGCCAGACCCCGGAACTGCTTGGTTCCGTAATTGACTGGCAGGTTCCAAATCCCGTGTAGGCCCAAGCTCCCGCCGTGTACCTACATGACCAATACCAGCCACGGTACTGCCCATTCGAAACCCGGTCGGTGAAGTGGTGTTCTGGGACTACATGCAGTTTCCGGACCCGCCCGTTGGCCCTGTAGCACCCGGTGCAGGATCTACAAATCGGCTTCCGGTCCGACAGCACCAATCTGCAACACTGGGTACTGCGAGTTGAGCAGAGTCAGGTCCCCCGTCTCCCGGATGCAGCCCCAAATCCGGGACAGCAGACGATCGGCTTCGCCATGCCTGCGACCAGGGGCGGCCAGCAGGTTCCGCTCCTCGTGCGGGTCCTCGGCCAGGTTGTACATCTCGTCGTGGGCGAAGCCGTTGAAGACGTACTTCCAGTCGCTGTCCCACAGGATTCGTTGGGTCAGTTGGAAGCGGGTGCCCTCATATTCCGCATATCCGCACCGATCGTCCGTCAACTGTTCGCAGTCGGCCCGACAGAGGTCCGCAAACGAAGAACTGTCCGGGTTTTCCGGGCTGTCCAGCCCCAGCAGATCCAGCAGCGTGGGATACAGATCCTGCAGCCCCACCAGGACATCGGATTCCTGCCCGGCCTTGATGCCCGGCCCGGCCATCACCATCGGCACCCGGTAAATCTCTTCGCCGGCACCGAAGTTCTTGCAGTAGAGGCCGTGGGCCCCCAGCGCGTCGCCGTGATCGGAGGTTAGGACAACAATGGTGTTGTCCGCCTGTCCCGCCGCCTCCAGCTGATCCAGCAACTGCCCGAAGAGCGTGTCGATCTCCGTAACGGAAGCGTAGTAGCAGACTGTTGCGTTCCGGTGGTCCTCCTCGCTCCAGCCATGCCAAGGCGCCCGAGCCCGCGCATAGATCTCCGGGCGGCCCCCCAAGTCGTCCCGCAACGTGGGCGAGACCGGCACATCCAGGCCCTTGTACCGATCGAAGGCTTCCTGCCCGGTGAAAAACGGGTCGTGCGGCTCAAGGACGCTTACGAAACACGCCCAGGGATCCTGCCCCGTCGTCACGTCGGCCAGGTACGAGGCGGCGTTGGACACATGGATGCCGAGACCCCTCTCTTCCGGCGGAACTTCGGTCACACCACAGAACCGGTGGGGTGCGTAACCGGGCCTTGGCGTCAGCCAGCCCTCGTGTTGCCAGCGGCCCTCGGACATCCCTTGACGAGCCCTACCCACCGCCTCGACCACCTGGGGCGATGCTGCTGTGGCCGTGGTCTCCCAACCGAAACGACCCGGTTCCTCCGTGTGCTCGACATGCCACTTGCCGAAGTAGCCGGTACGGTAGCCGGCTTGCCTCAACTCCTCGGCCCAGTGTCGCGCCGGGCGCAGGACGGCTCGATCCGGCCGGACCGTATGAGTCACGGTCCACACGTTGTGGTTGTGCGGCAACAGGCCCGTCATGAGGCTGGCGCGGGCCGGCGAGCAAATCGCGTTGGGCGTGTGGGCCCGCGTGAACCGGATGCCCCGCGCCTGCAGGGCCGCAAAGTTGGGAGTCAGGCAGGGGTTGCCCTCATCCAGCACGGCCGCCTGCATCTGATCCGCCATCAGAAACAGCAGGTTGGGCTGGCTGGGCAAAGCGGACATCATGCGGATTCAGTCCGTGGGGCCGAAAGGGCCGGTTATCCGGGCGAGGTCTCAGATCAGTTGGATGAGGACCGGGGACAACTGCACCAGGGTCGTGATGATGAATACGACGATCGTAACGATGACCACGCGTACCACCGAACGCACCACGCGCTGCCTGGACACGCTGGTGCGCAGATAGTGTTCGGTCCACAGGGTTGCCACCAGCCACGCCAGGCCCAGCAACACGAAACCGAAACGTTGAATGGCGGAAATGGTGAACCGGTGCACACCGAGCATATCCAGCATGCCCGCCATGGACTGGGGCGCGGTCAGGAGGGGCCACACCCATGCCGCGGTGGCCAGAGCCCAGACCAGGTACACCAGAAAGTACTTGTCGACCCGGTTGGCCGATGTGTAGTCCATCAGGCGCCTGAAGCTGTTGCCCAACACTGCGTCCTCTTGCAAACCGACATTGTGCGCCCCCCATGAGACGGCCCGCCATTGTGACATAGACACAGCTGTTCCGTGGGAGCTTCGGGCCCGGCCCGGGCAATTGCACTCCACCGGGACAGGACCTGGCGCAGACATACCCTGTGCGGCGGAGCATGGTGCTGTTGTGATTCGCAGCCATGACCGAGACCAACAGCAACGTCCGGGGCCACGGCCTTCCCGTCCCCTCCCAACACCACAGGCAACAGGTGGTGGCAACGTCGAGGATGACCCGCGCCTCGCAGCGGACCTCCCGTCCCGGCGAACCGGAACTCTCAGGGCATCAAGCTGACGCTCACAACATTGGGTAACGGGGCAACCGCGGGTTTTGGATGGGACCCACACCAACCCTGGGATTGTTCGTCAGTCTCCGGTGGGGCGCCATTCCTCATCGGTCAACCCGCAGTGCCTGCGCACCTCGGACAGAAACTGTGAGCTTTCGCCTCCAGCCAGCCAGGTCATGATGAGACCGGTGTCGGGCAGAGGTGCCCCGGCCTGTGCCAGGAACACCCTCATCCGCTGCGCAGTGTCCTGATCAAAGGTGGCCGCAACCAGGTTGAAAATCAACGCTTCGCGATCCGCGATCGCATCCTTGTAGCTTGCAGCCAGCGTCTCATGATCGGACCGCAGTTCCCCGTGGTCGGACTGTAGCGCCTCATGGTCCTCAAGCATTTCTTCGTGCGGGCGCACCGGTACTTTCGTCACGGGTTCCCTTAAGCGAAATCCGCCATCCCGGAGCCGACCATGCAGCACCTCCGACAGAATCAGTTCATGGCGCAGGACCGGTGAATACCCCACCCAGGACCGTTCCTCGTCCCGCCAAGCCACCGACAAGGCCTGATAGCGACCGTCGGGCCCCAACTGCCAACCTTGCAACGGTCCGCCGTCCAGGATTGCCCCCATGCGGACCGTTTCCGTCGGTTCACTGACGGGATCCACCATCCAATACTCGGCGATCCCCATCCCGGCATACCACTCCTTCTTCTGTGCCAATTCCTTGTTCACCGTCTCGGGGGAAGCGATTTCGAACACGCACAGGGGTGCCTGGGGCATGTCCCTGAGCCGCACCGCACCATCCCCCTCCAACTCGAAGGGCAGGACCATGATGTCGGGATCACAGTGGCTCCACTTGCCATCCAACTCGAAGTACAGGCCACGTTCCGTCACCACTTCGAACGGCCGGTTCCACTTGCGCAGGATCGCAACCAGGGCTTCGATCAGGTACACGACGATGAGTTGGTGCCGACCTGCAAGCATTTCTTCTTCCCTGGGCCGTTCAGCAGGAAATTCCGGTGTGTCCCAAGTTGGCACCCTGACTGAAAAGGTCTTCTCCGCAACGGATTCGGGGACGGGCAACACCACTGCTGTCATGGGAGGTTCACTCACGACCAAGCTCCTCAAGGCTTGGCAATGGCAAATTGCCGTGCCTTCATCGTTCCACAACTCATGTTGTACCTCACCTGCTCCCAAGCCAGGAGCACTGTGTTCCGTTGGGTACTTTAGACCCAAGGGCCCGTCGCGATGATCAACTCGCCGCCCCGGCACGCTTGGCACCCACAGCGGTGGCAGGAGCGGACCGAGCGGCAGGGGGACCAGACTGCCGACCAACACCATGGCAATCATCACCCGCCGGCGCATACCATTGGACAGCTCGAAGGTGTGGGCGTCGTAGTTCTGCGCCGGACGCGCGAGGCCGACATGTTCCAGGGTCCCGGGATACCGGCCCCGGGTTCACTGTCTGCGACCACAGGTCCCGGCGGCTCAGATCCTGGTCGTACAGGACGTGCTGGCGGCAATCCACGCTGTCGGACCTGAGTGCACAACCGTGCAGGGATCGAATCCGCCCTGCCCGAACACCCAATGCTGCAATGTCAGTCAGGTGTCCGATCCAGCCTCAGTGACGCGGTACTCGGCAAGGGTGCTGCCGCAGGCACCGGTACGCCCCAAAATGGGTTTGACAGCCCCGTACCAAAGCGGTAGGGTGATGAATTGGCAAGCAGCAAGCTGCATATGCATGGGGCCACCATGATTGAGTCCACACTTGGCAACTGCAACCGGCAGCTGTCTGGCCTTGCTGCCGGCCAAACCACAGGTTTCCACGCGCGTTCTGCACAGCATGATCAACGCCCAGTTGGCGTTGATCGAAAAATGCACAATTTCAGACAATAGGCAAGCGCGAGCAGCCGAACCTGCCCGTCAACATACGACTAGATTACAACCACCTGCATTCCTGCCTACAGCTTGCTGGAGAGACACACAATGATTATAGATAGTCATGCCCATGTTGGCCCTGTCGCAAAGGATGTCCGCCACCGGGCGATCATCGCCGGCACTCCTGCCAATTCTGTCGAAGACTATCTTCGCGACATGGACGCGGCTGGTATTGACATGGGGGTCACTTTCGGCTATCTGGATTTGGACAATGATTATCAGGCTAGTATTCAGAACCGATATCCGGACCGTATCGTCAGTCTGGCCTGGTGCAATCCTCGGCAGCTCAACGCCGCGGACGAGTTTCGGCGCTGTGTTGAGGACCTGGGGGTGCGGGGCCTGAAGTTGCACGGCTGGTGGCATCAACATGCCAACTCGGACCATGTGCTGCTGGATCCACTCTTCGAAATCCTTGACGAACACAGCCTGCCGGTGGTGATGCACACCTTGGGTGACAATCCTCTCACCACGCCATTGCAGACTGAGGAAATGGCCCGCTCGTTCCCCAACGTTACCGTCTTCATGGCGCATGGGGGCTGTGAATGGGCTGCTGGGGATGGCCTGCTCGTGGCGGCCCGTACCCCCAACATCATTGTCGACACGTCGTTCATGCCCAGTTGGTGGATCAACAAATTCGTAGAGGTGATCGGGGCAGACCGCGTCTCCATGGGTTCGGACTGGCCGTGGCACCACCTGCAGGGCGTGGTGAAAAACCACGAAGTGGCCATTCCCGATCCGGAGGATCGTGCCTGGACCATGGGCAAGACCGCGGCGAGGGTTTACGGCATTCCGGTTTCGTAACGGGATGATGCCTGTCCGATTCCGGAAGTTTCGCCGCGGCCGCAAGGTCTGGCCCATTCACATGAACCGTGTATGAGGGCACCAGGACGAGATAATGCTGTGCGGGAGGTGAAAGAGTTGATGTGAATGCATTCCGACAAGCGGAACGCATGGTTGCCTAGCCTACCGGCTCTGCATGGCAACCGTCGCTCGCCGTCGGCGGCAACCGAGAAGTGATTGGGGGGTTTTGACCTCTCTGCTGTCCGCTCTTTGAAGTCAAGGGAGATTGACGATGTTGTACGCCAGAAATTGGATGATCGCCTGCTTCAGCCTGGTGTTGGTTGTTGCGCTGGCCGGTTGTGTGCCGGCGGCGCCCTCCGTTCCCGCAGAGGCACCGATCGACACAAGCCAGTATGATGACCGTTATTCGGACGAGCTATTGACCTGGGCCGCGGAAATCCGAGACGCCTATGGAGGCACTACCCTCAACATGCTCGGGTTTGCGCATCCCACCCTGAATGCCATGAAGGCGATCACCGCCGAATGGGAGGATTTGACGGGAGTCACCGTAGTCTATGACGAAACCGACTTGGCCAAAGTCAGGGACAAATTTGTCCTGGACATTACGTCCGGGGCCAACTCCTACGATCTGGTCATGACGGCCGAAGTCCAGGCTCCGGAATACTGGAACCTGGGTTACCTGGAACCCCTGGACGCCTGGCTCAATGACGAAATGGAAGTGGCAACCGAAGCCTGGTTGGACTGGGATGACCTGCATCCCGGCTACACCATGATGTTTACTTCAGTCCAGGACGGCAGCCGTTATGCAGTGCCCATAAGCGGTGAAGTGGCACTGCTGTTTTATCGGACCGATATTTTTGACGAATTGGGCCTGACAGTCCCGGCCACCTATGATGAAATGCTGGAAACCGCCAAGTTCATCAACGATCAGGGGATTGTGGAAGACGGGCGCACCGTCCATGGGATTTCCTTCCGCGGGCGACCGGCCCTGGGAGGTGGAAACTGGATTTGGTCCATCATTGTCTTCCCCTTTGGTGGGCAAATCGTGGATTTGGATGACCAGGTGACACCCGCTGTCCTGGCAAGGAAAGAGGGCGCGGTGGCAGCAATCGCGTGGGAAACCGAGATAGCCAAGCATGGCGTGCCGGGGATTGCATCCTTCGATCCGTTCGATGCCATCAACCAGTACAAACAGGGCTTCGCGGCCATGTCCATCGAAGCCTCGGTGCTCTCGCCCGGGGTCCTGAATCCCGACGAGAGCATCGTGACCGACCTGACCGGTTTTGCCCCGTTGCCGGCCGGACCGAACGGCAGTTTCAATCAAACTTTCGCCCACGGCGTGGCCATGACCGCCTCCAGTGGGAACAAGGGCGCAGCCTATGCCTTCATGCAATGGATGTTGGGCAGGGCCAACCAGGATTTGCTGCTGGAGAATGGAGGCGCTCCTGTACGGCGCTCCGCCATGGAAGATCCTGCCAACCAGGAGAAATGGCCTTACATCGAAGCTACACTGTTGGGTTTGGACCAGGCTGCCGCAGCCTATGCCAACCGATACTTCGCCACCCCTCAGGTTGAATGGGTGTTGGAGTATCTCAATGTCTGGTCCGTCAACGTCTCACGCGCGATCGCGGAGGAAATCTCAGCTGAAGAGGCAGTCGAGAACATTCAATCCGGGATGGACGAGATTCTGGCCCAGAAATAGCTGATCCGCCTCGATCAACAGCCATTCCCCATTTGTTCTCGCGGGCCAGGGGACCGGTACCGGTCCCCTGGCCCTTTTGTTAGTCGGGCGGGCAACCACCAAGCGTGGACGACATGCGCGGCACCGCGACCAATGCATTGGCGGCGACCAGGCCGAGCGCCGGCCGCCGTCGGTCGCTCAGGCTGTGGCTGCCTTACCTCTGCCTTGTCCCGGCCGTCATCGCCAGTTGCGGAGTCCTGCTCTATCCCACCCTGAGGATGTTCCAGTACAGCTTTCTCAACTGGTCGTTTGGGAAGAGCTACGAAACCGCCGAGTGGGATGGCCTGGCGAATTACCAATGGCTGATCACATCTCAGTCCTCGACCCTGTTCCACTCCCTCCGCCTGACCCTTGTGTACGCGGGCACGAGTATCGTGTGCGAGCTTGTCCTGGGGTTGGCAATCGCCGTCCTGCTCAACCGGCGGCATGTGTTCGGGCGACAGGTTGTCCTCACCGGATTCATGATACCGACGCTGCTGATGCCCGTGATGGTAGGCATGATGTGGCGCATGTACATGTACCCCAATGGCATGTTGAGCTACTTTTTGGGGCTGGTTGGCCTCAGAATCGACTGGTACACCGCCACATGGGCCATGCCTGCCGTGATTCTGATTGAGATCTGGCAGTTCACACCCTTTTTTGTAATCTCCCTCTTCGCCGGGCTACGGGCGATTTCAGCCGAAATCCTTGAAGCTGCGGCCATCGATGGAGCATCCGGCTGGTATCGATTTTGGCACATTTCAATGCCCTATCTGAGACCCATCATTGTCGTAACCTCCATGATTCGGGTGCTTTGGATTCTCAAGTCGTTTGACATTGTCTACACGATGTTTACGGGCGGACCAGGTTCGGCTACCGAAATCCTAGGCATCAGCATTTACCGAGCGCTCTTCCTTTCGCGCAACATTGGCCGTTCCGCAGCCCTCAGCGTCATTTTGGCGGCCCTGACCCTGTTGGTTACGTTCGCGTTTGTCCGTTTTGCCTATCGTTCCCGGGAAGTGATGGAAAGCTCATCGCCATGAACGAGCAATCCCACCCAGCCGGGGCCCGCAGGAAGTGGCGACGCGGCCTGGACCCCCTGGTGGGTTCCCTGGTTGTCTGGATCATCTTCCTGCTGTTCCTGGCTCCGTACCTGTATCTGATCGTGTGGTCATTCAAACATCCTGGGGACATTCAGGCCTATCCGCCCCGTTTCTTCAGCCCCTTGACACTCCTGAATTACAGACAGGTTTTTGAAGATGTAAACATTTCCTTCTATCTAAGGAACAGCACCATTGTGGCAACGGCCACCACACTGCTCTCGGTGCTGCTGGCCATTCCGGCCGCCTATAGCTTTGCGCGCTTTCGCTTCTGGGGCCAGGACTGGTTGGCCTATTTGTTGATTGCCATCATGGTGGCTCCCCTCATCGCCCTGGTTTACCCCTTTCTGGTCATGGCCAATCAACTCGGCCTGAACGACACCCACTTGGGACTGATCTTCTTTTATCTCCCATGGAACGTTCCATTTGCCGTCTGGATGCTGCGCACTTTCATTTCCGACGTTCCGCAAGAGCTGGAGGAGTCGGCCCGGGTGGATGGGTGTACCCTGTTGGGTGCCTTCGGGCGAATCACCATGCCACTCCTGCTCCCCGGCTTCTTCACAACGGGAATATTCATTTTCATCGGTGCCTGGAACGAATTTGTAATTGCGTTCTTCCTCACCAGTACAAAGGCGCGCACCTTGCCGACAACCATCGACTTTTTCCTGACCTACGGATCCTTCCAGTTCGCGCCCATGTTCGCGGCTGGCGTGGTCGGCACTTTGCCGATTGCCGTGTGCGCCCTTCTGGTGCGACGCTACTATCTTGCGGGCACGACCGCCGGCGCGCTGAAGGGATAACCACCACTGGGGGCCAGACTTGCCCCATCAGTGAGTACGGCGGTCAAGACAGGGACACAAAATCAAGGTTGCTGCCGGTTGGGAAAGTTCTGGGCGACTGTAACCATCCGGGACCTCTGGCCGCCCGGTTGCCAGTGTCCGGGAACCTAGCCCTGAATGCCGGCCAGCTCAATCTCGTCCGCCAGGTGGCAGGCAACATGATGCCCGCCGGCCGTCTCGCGCAAGGGCGGGGTTTCCTCGGCACAGCGATCCACCGCGTAGCGGCAGCGCGGATGGAAGTGGCAGCCGGACGGCGGCTGCGCCGGATCGGGCACATCCCCCTCCAGCACGATCCGCTGGCTGCGAATGCGGGGATCCGGCTTGGGCACCGAGGACAACAGGGCCTCGGTGTAGGGATGCTGCGGAGTCAGGAACAGGGAACGGGTGTCGGCCAGCTCCACCAGCTTGCCCACGTACATGACCGCCACCCGATTGCAGACATAGCGGACGACACTCAGGTCGTGGGAGATGAAGAGGTAGGTCAACTGCATCTCGTTCTGCAGATCCTGCAGCAGGTTCAGGGTCTGGGAACGCACCGAGACATCAAGGGCGGAGACCGCCTCGTCCGCCACCACCAGGCGTGGATTGAGGGCCAGGGCGCGGGCAATACCGATCCGCTGGCGCTCGCCGCCGGAGAAGGCGTGGGGATAGCGCCGCATGTACTCCGGGCGCAGCCCCACCAGGCCCAGCAGTTCGGCCACCCGGTCCTCCAGGGCGGAGCCGCGCAGGCCGCGGTTGACCTTCAGGCACTCCCCCACGATCTCGAGCACGGGCAGCCGCGGATTGAGCGAGGCAAAGGGATCCTGGAAGATCATCCGGATCTCCTGCCGCCACGGCAGGAGCCCCGCGGTGTCGAGCCGGGCCAGATCGACCGGTTCCCCTTCCCGGGGGTGGTACCACAGTTCGCCGGCGGTCGGCGCCACGACACGTAGGATGCAGCGGCCCGTGGTGGTCTTGCCACAGCCGCTCTCCCCTACCAGGCCCAGGGTCTCGCCGACCTGGATGTCGAACGAAACGTCGTCGACGGCCCGGACCTCCCCCCTGTGCCCCTGCAGGAAACCGCCGCGCACGGGAAAGAACATCGACAGGTTGCGCACGGAGAGCAGCGTGCCGTTGGTCCCGCTCATGACAACGTTACCTCCTCGTAGTGGAGGCAGCGCACGGATCCGCCCTCCGCCAGGCTGAAGGCCGGAGGATTCTCGGCCTCGCAGCGCCCCTCGATGACCTCGTCGCAGCGGGGACCGAAGGGACAGCCGGCGGGACGGTGGAAGGGATCCGGCACCATGCCCCGAATGGAGTCCAGGCGGATGTCCTGGTCGAAGTCGAGATTGGGAATGGAGCGCAGCAGGGCCTTGGTGTAGGGATGGGTCGGGGCATGGAAGATGCGGTCCACGTCCCCGTACTCGGCGACCTGGCCCAGGTACATGACCACCACGTCGTCCGCCATTTCGGCCACCACCCCCAGATCGTGGGTGATCAGCATCACCCCCATGCCGAAGTCCGCCTGCAGCTCCTGCAGCAGGGACATGATCTGGGCCTGGGTCGTGACGTCCAGGGCGGTGGTCGGTTCGTCGGCGATCAGCAAGGCCGGACTGCAGACCAGCGCCATGGCAATCATCACCCGCTGGCGCATCCCTCCGGACAATTCAAACGTGTAGGCATCATAGTTCTGCGCCGGACGCGCGATGCCGACCCGTTCCAGCATTTCGATGCCCTGCCGCCGGGCCGTGTCCTCGTCCGCGCCCAGATGCAACTGGATCACCTCGGAGATTTGGTTGCCGACCGTGTGGATGGGGCTGAGGGAGGTGTTGGGCTCCTGGAACACCATCCCGATGTGGCGGCCGCGGATGGACCGCATGGCCCGGCTGGAAGAGCGCAGGCTTGCCAGGTCAGTGACGGTCACGCCCCCGTCCGCGTCGTGCTGGTGGAACCGGATTTGGCCCTGGACAATCCGCCCCGGGCGGTCCACCAGCTGCAGGATGGACTGTGCGGAAACACTCTTGCCGCAACCACTCTCGCCCACCACGCACAGGGTGCGGTTGCGGTAGACGTCGAAGTCCACGCCGGCCACGGCCCTGACCGTGCCCTCGTCCAGCGGGAAGTGGACATGCAGGTCCCGGACCTCCAGCAGCAGGTCGTCCGCGGACGGCGACGGTCGTTCAGCGGGCATAGGGATCCGCCGCATCGCGCAGGCCGTCGCCCACGAAGTTAAGGGCCAGGATGGCAATGAAGACCGCGCCGCCGGTGGCAAACAGCCAGGGCGCGGTCGCCACGGTGCGGATGTTCTGGGCCTCCTGCAGCAAGACCCCCCAGCTCACAATCGGCGGTCGCAGGCCCAGTCCCAGGAAGCTGAGCGAAGTTTCCGCCAGGATCATGTTGGGAATGGCCAGCGTCAGCGCCGCAATGATGTGGCTCAGAAACGAGGGCACCATGTGGTGCAGGATAATTCGCATCTGACCCACACCATCCAAGTGGGCGGCAATCACGAAGTCCTCGGTGCGCAGGGCCAGGAAGCGACCTCGGACCACGCGCGCCAACTCGGTCCAGCCGATGAAGGAGAGGATGACGGTGATGCCGAAGTAGATGCGCAGGGGCGGCCAGTCCGTGGGCAGGGCCGCCGCCAGCCCCATCCACAACGGGATGGTCGGCACCGAGCGGATGAATTCGATGACCCGCTGGATGATGTTGTCCACCTGCCCGCCCAGGAAACCGGAGATCCCGCCCAGCAGGATGCCCAGGATCAGGCTGAGGGCCACGCCCACCAACCCGATCGACATGGAGATGCGCGTTCCGTAGATCATGCGCGTCAGCAGATCACGGCCCAGCTTGTCCGCTCCGAACAGGAACATGGGTGCCTCCGGCTCCTTGGGACCGACCAGGTGGCGGTCCGTCTCGAGAAAGCCGAAGAGCCTAACGGGCACACCGGAAACAAAGAACCCGATCTCGTGAATCACCTCCTCGTCCGGGACAAACACCCGGCGCAGGGCCTCCTCCTCGATTTCCACCTTGTAGCCGTACACCCAGGGCTGGAACCGCAGCCCGTTCTCCGTCTCCAGGAACAGGTGCAGACGCTGCGGCGGCGCGTAGGTGTAGTCCGCCCGGAACTCGTCCGGGGTGAAGGGGGCCAGGAACTCGGCTAGCAGCGCGACCAGATAGATCAGGATCACGATCACCAGCGAGGTCATGGCCAGCCGATGCTTGCGGAAACGCCACCACATCAACTGCCACTGGGTGGCAACGTTGATGGCCTCTTGGTGATCCGGCGCCGGTACGCGGGCGATCATGGCAGGCGCGGTCCGGGATTCAGTCGTCGAAGCGGATGCGGGGGTCCAGCCAGGCCAGCAGCAGGTCGGACAGCAGGGTGCCCAGCACCGTGATGACGCCCAGCAGCAGGATGAAGCTGCCGGCCAGGTACATGTCCTGGGCAATCAGGGCCCGCAGCAGAAGGGGGCCCGAGGTCGGCAGGCTGAGCACCACCGAGACGATGGCGGAGCCCGAAATTAGGATCGGCAGGGTCAGGCCGATCGTGGACACAAAGGGGTTGAGGGCCACACGCACCGGATACTTGAGCAGCAGGCGGAGTTCCGACAGGCCCTTGGCGCGGGCGGTCTTGACATAGGGTTTGCGCAGCTCGTCCAGCAGGTTGGCGCGCATGATGCGGATCAGACCGGCGGTGCCGGCGGTGCCCAGGATGACCATTGGCACCCAGAGGTGGCCCAGCATGTCCTGGACCCGCGCCCAGGTCCAGGGCGCCTCCACAAAGTCGGGGGAGAAGAGGCCGCCCACGCTCTGGTTAAAGTACTTGAAGGCCACGTACATGAGCACCAGCGCCAGCAGGAAGTTGGGGATAGCCAGCCCCACGAAGCCGATGCCCGTAAAGAAGTAGTCGCCCCAGGAGTACTGGCGCACCGCGGCGTAGATGCCCACGGGAAAGGCCACGGCCCACGTGAACAGCAGCGTGGCGAGGGACAGGGCGACGGTCAGGCCGAGCCGCGACCAGATCAGATCGCCCACCGGCACGTCCCATTCAAACGACGTGCCGAAGTCGCCGCGCAGCATGATGTTGCCCATCCACTTCAGGTACTGCACGTGCATGGGCCGGTCCAGTCCGTACCGGGCCTTGAGGCCGGCGATCACATCCTCCTCGACCAGGTCGCCGGCGGCGCTCAGCTGCGCGATGACCGTGGTCAGGTAGTCGCCGGGCGGCAACTGGATGATGATGAATGCAATGATGGAGATTCCGAACAGGGTCGGGATCATCAACAGAAGGCGTCGCAGGATGTAGCGAAGCATGGTCCAGGTTCAGGGGCAGGCCCCGCGGGACCTGCCCACCGGTTGCAGGGTTCGAGGGCTGCGGGCACCGTTGCGCCCGCAGCCCCGGCGAAGCTTGTCCGCCTATTGTTCTATGTAGTACTGCTCGGGGTTGGTCTGGGCCGGGGCTGCCGAGACATGCCACTGCCAGACGGTGTCCGGAACATTCTTGAAGTTGTTCTTGACGATGCCGTAGCCCTTGTAGTACTTGGTCAGGCCGAAGATCCAGAACTGCTCCGCGGCGATGTCCAGGATCTCGTTCATGATGCGGTCCTTCTCGGCCGGATCGACCGTGACGGCCAGTTCATCGTAGAGGGCCTGCTGCTGCTGGGCCGCAGCCGGCGGCTCCACGCCCTTGCTGCCGCCGGAACGCCACCAGTCGGCCCAGGCGACGCCGAACAGCGATTCCGTGCTGAACGGGAAGTAGGAGCGGGGATCCATGACCAGGGCAATGCCGTCGGCGCCGGTCCAGACCGCCATGTCGTAGTCGTAGGCTGCCTTGCGCTCATAGAAGAGCGAGCGCTCCAGCTGCACCACGTTGGCCTCGACGCCCACGTCGGACCAGTAGCCGGCCACCAGGTTCATGATCTCGGCCCAGGGCTCGAAGGCGGCGATGACGTTGATGTCAAAGCTGATCTTCTCGCCGTCCGGTCCCAAGCGCACGCCGTCCGATCCCATGGCATAGCCCAGGCCGTCCAGTAGCGCATTGGCCTGGTCCTGGTCGAACTCGGTGTACTGGTAGGCCAGCTGCTCGTTGAACCAGGGAGATTCGGCCAGGGGCGCCGGCTGGCGCGGCTCGCCGTCGCCGATATAAATCACGTCGATGATGGCCTGGCGGTCAAAGGCCAAGGACAGCGCAATGCGGAAGTCCTTCTCCAGGAAGATGGAGCGCAGGTTCTCATCGGGGTGGGCCAGGTTCAGGCCCATCGAGACGGGGGTTTCCCAGGCGTACTCCACAGTGAAGAAGTCGTAGTCACCGGCCTCCTTACCGTCGAAGAACTGTGCCTTGTTGCCGGGCGTGGCGATGTGCCGGTCCTGCATGTCCACTTCGCCGTTGAGGGCCTTGAGGACCTGCACCTCGACGCTTTCCACGATCGGGTAGACCAGCTTGTCGATGTAGGGGAGCTGGTTGCCTTCCGGATCGACCTTCCAGTAGTAGGGGTTGCGCTCGGACACCATCTGCGTCGCCGAGGAGGCGGGCTGGGTCAGGTGCCAGCCGAACACCACCGGCAGGTCGACGTTGTTGAGGATGTTGCGCCGATTGCCCCAAAGGGCCGCCCAGTTGGCCAGTTGCATGTCGTCCACGATGGCCTGCACGGCTTCGGCGTCGTCGAAGTCCGGATGGAACTGCGACAGGTAGTGGGCGGGGGCGAAGGTGCGTTGGCTGCCCAGCTGCGACAGGAAGAGGCCGTGCGGCGCCCCGAAGGAAAACTGGACCGTATAGTCATCGACTTTGGTGACTTCGCCCAAGGTACCACCCGGGCGCATCCACAGCGGCTTCACCGGGCTGACCTCGTCGTTGACGATGTGCGCTTCGTACCAGAAGAGGACATCGTCGGCCGTGAAGGGTTCGCCGTCGGACCAGCGCATGCCTTCGCGCAGGCCGAAGGTGAACTCCGTGCCTTCATCGTTGACCGTGACGGACTCCGCCACGTTCGGAATGGTGCCCGTCAGGTCCGGCTTCCAGCGCATGGTCGGTTCATAGGCCATGGTGCGGATTACCCACGGCGCATCCGCCTGGCCCAGCAGGCCGGAACGCCAGGTACCGCCGTACTGGCCAATCGATTCGGTCACCGGAACCACCATCGGGTTCTTGGGCAGCCGTTCATCCAGGGGCGGCAGCTCGCCGTCCGCGACCATGGCCGCCAACATCGGGGCCTCCCGGCTCTCTTCCATCGCCATACTCTCGTCGGCGGCGGTGTCGGCAGGCACGGCTTCCGGTTCCTCCGCCGCACCGCCGCAGGCCGCCAGGACCAACATCATCAACAGCAACACGGACGTCAATACCGGCACATGCCGGACACGGATCTTCATGAAGCACCTCCTGGTGCTGAACTGCACGCCCTATCCTGCGGAACTGAACCATCCGGGGCGATATGCAGGTAGAAAGCCGGAGCGGGCCGGACCACCGCCGACCGCAACCGATAACGGGACGCGGGCGGCAAGGGAAGCGGGCCAGCCTCCGCCGACCGGGGCTTGGATGATTGTGAGGATCGGGCAGAATCCATTATCACCCAACGGCAAACCCGCCGAAATAGACAGTCGCGGCCTTCAAGGCGGGGTCCGATCCCCGTCCATCGGCACAGGCTGGGCTGCGAACAACCGCCTGCCGACTCCGGCAGGCGGTCCAGGGCGGTGTCCCTTGGTCTGGCGGATTCGGCACAGGGGGGTATAGTGCCGCGGGGATTCCCCTTCCCATCAACCCATCGCCTGGATCGTGTCCCCCCACCCCACCGCATACGGAGTAAATTCCACCATGACGCGTGCTCTTTCCCTGGACGGCGACTGGCAGGTCATTTTCGACGACGACAACAAGGGCCGCCCGCTGCACTGGGAGCAGGCGGAGTCCTTTCTCGCCCACCCTGAACCGGAAACCGTGAGCGTGCCCGCCTGCCTGGAGGAGTTCCGACTGGATTACGAGGGTGTGGCCTGGTACGGCCGCTTCGTGCAGGTTCCGGAGGACTGGTCGAACAAGACCATCCGCATCCGGTTTGACGCGGTCAACTATCGGGCCGAGGTCTGGGTCAACGGCGAGGCGGCCGGCGCCCACGAGGGTGGATACATCGGATTCGACCTGGAGATCGGCGATCTGCTTCGGCCCGGCGAGGACAACTTCATCGTGGTGCGCGTGATCACACCCCTGATCACGCGGGATGTCGTGATTGACGGCCTGGGTCGGGACGACATGCCGCACTGGCGCGGCGCCATCGCCGGCGGCATTTGGCAGTCGGTATCCCTGCTGGCCACGGACTGCATCTACCTGGACGACCTGTTCGTGCGCGGCCGGATTGACACCGGCGAGGCGGCCGTCGACCTGGTCCTGCACAACACCTCCGAGGCAACCCAACAGGTGGACCTGACCTGGACGATCGGCGCCGCGGACGGACAGGAACCGGAGGCAACACTCCATCAAACCCTCGGTGTACATCCTGGCACTGTGCCGGCCGCCTGTTCGCTGACCGTGCCCAACCACCGCCTGTGGAGTCCGGAGGAACCCAACCTGTACCGGCTGCGGGTCACGGTGCGCCTGAACGGCACCGTATCGGACACCCAAACGGTGCGGTTCGGGTTCCGCGAGTTCACGGTCAAGGGCAAGCACTTCCACCTCAACGGCCGCAAGCTCATCCTCAAGTACACGTTCAACGAAGCCTTCTACCCCCACTCGCTGGCCTACCCGCGCGACCCGGACCTGTTGCGGCGGGAGTTCGAGCTGATCAAGGAAGGCAACATCAACGTGGTCAGGCCCTGGCGCAAGCCGCAACCCAGCTGTGTCTACGACCTGGCCGACGAGATGGGGGTCCTCTTCTTCGGCGCCCTGCCCATCGAGTGCATGGACAACTGGCCGCAGATCACCCCCTATACCCGCACCCGCATCGAAAACGAAGTCACGGAGATGGTGCGCCGCGACCGCAACCACCCCTCCATTGTGATCTGGGAGATGTTCAACGAAATCCTGCGCCACGGCCTCGCGCGCCTCCGCCAATCCACTTCGCTCAAGGCCCGGGAGCTGGATGAGACCCGTCTGATTCTGGCGGAGTCCGGCGGCTTCGCCGGCGTGTGCAGCCTCTACCTGCCCGGTTCCTATGAACCGACCCTCATCAACGATGTGCACGACTACCCGGGCATGCCCCTGGACCGGGAGAGTTACGACGGACTGCTGCACCTGGGCAAGAGTGCGGAGCAGCTGGAGGCCCTGGGCCAGCCGCCGCGGCAGTCCCACCGGCGCAGCCACATCGAGCCGGGCCTCCTCACCAACGTGTCGGAGCTGGGATACGGCAGCATCCCCGATCTCGAGGACAACATGGCGCGCTATGTCCGGGAGGGCAATCCCCTGACCCCGGACTACCGCATCCACCGGCGTTTGCTGGACAGCTATCGGCAGGTATTGGCCGACACCGACTTGGCCTCCGTCTTTCCGACCCTGAAGGACTTCACCGACGCCTGTCAGCACATCCACTATGTCGGCAACAAGCTCATGGCGGAGGCCTGCCGCATCAATCCGGACATCGCCGGCATCGGCATCCACTCCCTGAACGACGGCGATTGGATTGTGGGCGCCGGCCTGATCGACAACTTCCGCAATCCCAAGGCGCCGTACTACGCCATCCAGGAGGTGTTCGCGGACCGCTACATCGCCCTGCGACCCGGCACCTACGCGTTGTACGCCGGGGAGAACCTGGACCTGGGGATCACGGGAGTCAACGACGCGGAACCCCTGTCCGGCCGGCTGACCGTGACGCTCCGGACACCCGACGGCGATCGGGAACTGTTCAACCAGCTGCTCGAACTGCCCCACGGCATCGCGGATTTGGAGAAACTGCAAATTCCGATCAGAGATTGGGAAGGGTCCTGCTCCGCCAGTTTGGAGTTTCAAGGCGACCAGGGTTTGTCCCTGCACAACCACATTGAGTTCCACGTCCTCGACCGGGAGCCCTCGACCCTGAACGGTCACGCGGTGTCCGTAGTCGACTGCGACCAAACCCTCACTCGATACCTGCAGTCGGCCGGAGCCACGGTGTGCGCCTTCCCCGACGAGCCGGACAGCCAGGCCCCGGTGCTCATCAACCTGAACGGCTGGGACGGACAGCCGTTGCCCCATCTGGCGCGCATGACCTCTTGGGTGGAGGCCGGAGGCACCGCGGTTGTGCTTGAGGCACCGCCGCTTGAACACCTCCAAGGCATGGGAGGCGGTCGCATGTGGCATCGGCTCGAAGCCGGGCGGGTGTTGCCGTTCCCAACCACCTATTGCGAAACCAAGGGTTTGTGGATGCCCTGCAGCCATGTGGTTCGGGACCACCCGGTGTACCGCGGCCTTCCCGTCAAATGCCTAATGGGCCAGGTGTACCGCAATGTTGTCGCGCGTCGCTCGCTGGTCGTGCCGGCCACCGATTGGATTGCCGGCACCATCACCTACGACTGGTACGCCGGTTTGAAACACAAACAGAACTACTTGGGCGTGAGCGGGGCCCACCACGGCGCCGATCTCACCGTGCTGCCCCATGGCCAGGGCAGATTTGTGCTTGGTACCCACCGCCTGACGGCCAATCTGGGCCAGGATCCGGTGGCCGACCGCATTCTGGCCAATCTCGTGCGCTGGCTGGGCTGAGACGCACGCCAATCGCCACATTCGCTCGCTCAACACATCCGGGATGGAAGAACATGAGCACCGACAGGGATGACCGCCTCTTTGCCATCTGCGCCTCCTTCGAACGAATCGCGGGGAGCGCGCCCCTGCTGTTCCGTCCTCCGCCCGAGTGGGCCGCAGCCGCCCATGCCATGGTGGTAGGCGACACCGTCCACTATCTGTGGAGCCGACGCAAGGAAGGCAACTTTTGGGTCCTCATGCACAGCACGGCACCAACCCGCAATCCGGCGGCCGTGACCCATGATCCGCGCAATCCGGTGCTGCTGCCCTCGCACACCGGCTTCGACAACTACACCGTTGAATATCCCTTTCCGTTCCGAAACCCGGCGGACGGGTGCCACTACGCCTACTACCTGGGACGCCGGCGGCGGGTACCCAAACAGACGGGCCTGCTGGTAAGCGACGGCGACTTCGGGCATTGGACCCGGGTGGTCCCGGATCCGGTGATCGCGGCGGACGCGCCCCATGAACGCGACGGCTCGTCCCATCCATCCGTTGCCGTGCACGACAACCTGATCCACATTGTGTACACCGGTGAATCCGACGGGCCGCCGGTCATATGCCATGCCTCGGCACCCGTCGGCAATCCCGCATCCGTAACCAAGAATTCTGCCAATCCGGTCTTCCGCGGGACCGGCAGGAGCTGGGACAGCCAAGGCGTACGGGAGGCGGAACTGTACCGGGGAGAGACGTTCTTCCACATTTTGTACGGCGGTTATGACGGACATGTCTGGCGGATCGGCCACGTCCGCACGCGGGACTTCCAGACGTTCGAACCGAACCCGGCCAACCCTGTCTTCGAACCCCCTGCCGATCGGGAAGCCTGGGACTGCGACGGCATCCTGACCCCGCAGGTGTTCACCAGCGATGGCTGTCACTACCTGCTCTACGCCGGCTTCAAGGGAGGTGAATGGCAGTCCGGCCTTGCCCGTGCAACGGTTGGCTGGGACTGAAGCAACCGGGTCAGACGATTGGGTCTTGACAAGATTTTTTGGATGCGTAGCCTTAGCTGGACTTTGTACAAAGTCCAGCTAAGGGCACTTCATCGTTTTGATGCAGCCACAAGCCCTCTCCGGTGCACGCATTTTCACATCGTCGGCCCTGTCGGCGGTTGCGGAAACGGGCCTACCGGCTGTCGGCTGCATCTCCGACACTTGGGAGAACACCGTCCAATGTATGCAGACAACCTGTCCCGAAGGCGCTTTCTGCGCAACTCGGCCCTGCTGGGTTCCGGAGCCCTGCTGGCAGCCTGTACGGCGATGCCGGCACCGGCGGCGGCACCGGATGCCGACATGGCCGAGGCCCCGGTGGAAGTCGAGTTCACCGTTTGGGGATCCTGGGACACCATCTACGGCCTGTTGATGGATCACTTTTACGCGGATGCCAACATCGAGGTGTCCGTAATCTCGGCACCCTTCGGCCAGTATCACGATCGCCTGCTGACCCGGTTCGCCTCCGGCGATCTGCCGGATATCGCCATGCTGGTCGACTTCGACTTCGCCCGCTTCCAGAACCGCGGCTTCCTCACGGATTTGACCGGCTATGTCGAAGACCATCCCGACTGGGACATCAATGCGCCCGGCTTCAACCACTTCTATCCGGTCATCACGGACTTCTTCAAGTCGGAGGGCAAACCGTTCGCGATTCCGGCCGAGGTCAATCCGATGGGCATCGGGTTCAACATCGACATGTTCGAGGAAGCCGGCATACCCACGCCGTACGAGCAATGGCAGGCCGACGCCTGGACATGGGACGCCTTCGTGGAGACGGCCCTGGAGATGAAGCGGGGCGAGGGCGACGAAACCATCTATGGTTGGACGGGCGGCCCCGCGCGCATCTGGAACATTTCCAACCGCATCTGGCAAAACGGGGGCGATGTCTTCAACGAGGACAAAACCCAGGTGGTGGTCAACGAGCCGGCCGCCTACGAGGCGATCCAGTGGATGTTCGACCTGTATCTGGTGCACAAACTCGGCCCGGCCAACCTGCGCTCCCCGGATGCCGGTTCCGGCGGCCTGTTCTCGCAGGGCCGCCTGGCCATGCAGGATGTGGGCACCTGGACCCGCGCGGGCATGGCGGACTCGGACATCAACTGGGGTGTGGCGCCGCAGCCCAAGTCCGTCAAGCACGCCTCTTGGACCGGCGGGTTCTCCTATGCCATTCCCACGGGGTCGGAGATCCCGGATGACGCCTGGAACATCATCAAGGACACCGCATCCCTGGAGGGTGCCAAGTTCCTCCTGGAGAACGGCGGCGCCGGCAGTTCCGTGGTCGCCGCCATGGAGTCCGAATCCTTCCTGTTCGAACCGCCGAAGCATTCCGAGACCTTCCTCGACATGCTGGCTTCGGCCCATCCCCAGCCCTTTATCCGCCGCAACCAGGAGTTCCTGGAAATCTGGGACCGCGAGATGGACCTGGTTGCCATCGGCGACAAGACCGCCCAGGCGGCCACCGAAACCCTGAAGGTCGAGGTTGAACCGCTGCTCGTCGAGTAAACAACTCTCCGCGTCCGGCACCGCGCACGGCCCCTCGGTGCCGTGCGCGCCGGGCATAGAGGCCCGCACGCGGTTGCAGATTGACCGGCCCGCGTCCGTCAATCCTTGAGCCGGCGCCCCGCCCGCGAGTCTGAACAGGTCATGTCGACCTCCGTGCAAACCAAAGCCGACACGCCCTTTGTGTCCCTGGAAAAACCAAGGCGCCGGCCGTTGGGATCGCGTACGTTCGTCGTGGCGTTGATGTTTCTGGCGCCCAGCCTGATTGGGTTGTTTGGCTTGCAACTGGTGCCGATCGGCACCGCACTGGTCCTTGGCGTCTCCGAGTGGAACATCATTGATCCGATGCAATTCGTCGGGTTGAAAAACTTCCGGGACGTGCTTACCGATTCCACATTCGTCAAGTCGCTGTACAACACGTTCTATCTGACCTTCGGCCTGGAAGTGCTCAACACGGTGCTCGGGCTGCTCGTGGCCCTGCTCCTGCGCCACGCCCTGCGCTTCATCGGCCTGTACCGCACCATCTACATCCTGCCGCTGATCACCACTTGGGCGGCGGTTGCCATTGCCTGGCGATACATGTACAGCCTGCAAGGCCCCATCAACGATCTGTTGATGGTCGTGGGTGTTGATCCGGTGCCATGGCTGTCGCGGCCCGAGTGGGCCATGCCGGCCGTGATCATCACCATCACCTGGAAGACCCTGGCCTGGAAGACGATCATTTTGTTGGCCGGACTGCAGTCCATCCCCGCCGAATACTATGAGGCTTCCAGCATCGACGGAGCTTCCAACCGTCGGCAATTCTTCACGATCACCTTGCCGCTTCTGTCCCCCGCCCTTTTCTTTGCACTCATCATCGGCATCATCAATACGCTGCAGTTGTTCGATCCGATCTACATCATGACCCAGGGCGGTCCGGCCGACGCCACGCGGACCCTCAGCTACTACATTTACTCCCGGGGGTTTGAATCGCTGCGGATGGGGTACGCCGCCGCACTTTCGTGGGTCCTCTTCGCCATCATCTTCGCCATCACCGGGGTCCAGTGGCTCCTGCAGAAACGATGGGTGTTCTACCAGTGAGTCCTGGATCCGGGCCGATCGACCACCGGCACCCATCCCTCCCCGTTCCCAGCGGAGACAGGGCCTGATGCAACCCAACCGCGCTCAGGCCACCCGCCTGCACATCTCCCTGCTCGCGGGCTCCCTGTTGATGGTGGCGCCCTTCCTGTGGATGATTTCCGCGTCGCTGCAGACGCTTGCGGAAGTTGAGGCCTTTCCGCCCGTGTGGATCCCCGGGGTGCCGCAATGGCAAAACTACATCACTTCCCTTGTGGAATACCAGACCGCGCGCGCGCTGGTCAACAGCACTGTCGTGACCTTGGTGTCCGTCGCCGGACAACTCCTGATCTGTTCACTCAGTGCCTATGCCTTCTCCCGCCTGCGTTTCCGCGGTCGGGATCAATTCTTCCTGCTGTACCTGGCCACGATGATGATCCCGCACTACGTGACCATCATTCCCCTGTACACCCTGGTGTGGTCCGCCGGCCTGATCGACACCTATGCGGCGCTGATTGTGCCCGGTTTGTTTTCGCCCTTCGGCACCTTCCTGCTGCGGCAATTCTTCAACCAAATCCCCATTAGTCTGGATGAGGCCACGCTGATCGATGGCGGCAGCCACTGGCAGATCTTCTGGTACGTCATCCTGCCGCTGGCCCGGCCGGGCCTGGGTGCCCTGGGCATCTTCAGCTTCCTGGGCATCTGGAACACCTTGTTCTGGCCGGTGCTGGTCATCAATTCCAAGGAACTGTTCACTCTGCCATTGGCACTGGCCATGGCCCAGGGACAGTTCGTCAGTTTGATCAACGTGCAGATGGCCGGTGCCGTCATTGCCTGCGTACCCGTCATCGTGATGTTCCTGCTGCTGCAGCGCCAATTCATCGAGAGTCTGGCACTGAGCGGCATGAAGGGGTGACGCGACCGTATCCTCGCCCGTTGGGAGCCGGCCCGGAAGCGAAGGGCTGGGCGGGTTCGCCACCACGGTCCGGGCCAAACGGAATCCTGCCCCGGCGCCGCTGGCACATCCCAATCCTTCGGCAGGCTACCCGTCACGCGACGGTCACGAAGCCGCCTCGTCTTCCGATGCCACCCACCGGCCATGCAGGATCTCGAAGGAGCCGAAGAGAGTCAGGCCCGAGACGACCACGCGCCGCGCCTTGGGGCCGTCGCCGTGGTTCTGGCCTTCGACCGACCCCAACAAGGTCAGCCCCGACCAGTTGACATCCCAGGCCTGGGGCACCCGCAGCACCGTGGAACCGAAAACCGTGAAGACTTCGAGCAGGACCTCTTCCCCCTGCATCGTCGACTGGGTCAGGTCAATCTCGGCGGAGCCAAAGACGGTCACCGCGTTGCCGCCGTCAAACGACCGCGTGCGCTCCTTGTGCTCGGTCGAGCCGAAAATGGTGAAGAATTTCATGTCAGTTCCGTTGATGGAAAGCGGGTTTGCGCAACCTGCCCCGTTGCGCCGGGCCCGGCGACCTCCGCCACCCGGCAGTCGGTCAGGACTCTATCCCCATTAACGCAACACCCCGCCTTTGAGTTGCAGATCCCGCGGTCCGGCGGCGGATTTTTGGGTGACCCTATAGGGTACCCGGCCAACCTGCCTGTTAGAATTCGCGGATCGGCCCGGAGACCGTCTTTCTCCGCTTAGCCAACCGGCAGGACACAAGCAATGGCACGCATGGACATTCCCTCCCCGCCCAGGGGCACCCGCAGGGCCGGCACCTATCTGCTGGCACTGGTCGTCGTCGGACTGGTGGTTTGGCTTCTGGGTTCGCGCTTCTACTACGTCCTGAACCGGGTGGAGGAACAGGAAGTCGGTGTCAAGTTCCGCGGCGGCCGCATCGTCGAGGTGGTCGGACCCGGGGTCTACTCCGATATCGGTCTCTTCGTGGAACTGAAGCGGGTCTCGTCATCGGCCGTGCCGTTCCTGATAGCCGACCCGGAGATCATCACCATCGACAAGCAGCGGATTGGCCTGGCCGCGGCCGGCGATATCTTCCGTCCGCGCCTGGAGAACGCCGGCCAGCTGCAAACTCTCTGGGCCCAGTACAACACGCTCTACCTCAACGACGAGGCGGCCCGGGCCCACATCGAACAGCGTGCGCAACAGGCCATGAAGGTCTGCGTCGGCGATCGCACCTTCGACGATGCGGTCATCGGCACCGCACGCGATGACCTGCGGGCCTGCATCGACACTGAAATCAACAAGCTGGCACAAAACGTCGGCTTGGTCGTTGAGAACGTGGCCGTGCCGGAAGTGATCATTGCAGCGGAAGCCCAGGCGCGCCTCGACGAAATTGTCCAGAGCCGCCTGCAGACGGAGAAGGCCGCCCAGGACGAGCTGCGAGCCAAGGCCCAGGCGGCGGCCGAACAGGCTCTGCAGGAAGGACAGATTCGGGTCGAACAGAGCCGGCTCCAGGAAGAGACCCGGCAAAAGGTCCTCCTGGCTCAACTGGACGAGGCGCGGCTGGCGGCCCAGCAGAAGGTCATTCAGGCCGAACGGGCCAACGAACTGGCCCGGGTCGAGGCCAATCGCGCGGTGATCGAGGCTCAGAAGTCCAACGACCTGCTGTCAGCCCAACTGGACCTGGAAGTCCAGACCGTGCGGGCCCTGGCCGCCGCCGAGCAGGCGCGGGCGACGACCGCGGTCGAAGCGGTGATGGGCGTGCTCTACACCGCCAACCCGGGGCTGCTTAACTTCCACATTGCCCGCGAGAACGCGAACGCCCTGGCCAATACGGAAAAGCTGCTGATCACGCCGGAAGGCACCACGCCCACCTTGGTGATCCCCGGCGAGCAGATCCAGCCCGTGGCGGACGTCACGCCAGCGCAGTAGAGCCGTCGTCCATGGCCGGGTTCCCGGACCGGACGATGCAAAGGGGGCGGATCCTGGGGATCCGCCCCCTTTTTTGTTGCCGAAATGCATTCCGCAGACCTGTGCCACAATGCTGCCGGTGCCGAACCCGGCGCACACCTTCCCGCAACTGAATCGAGGGGCTTGTCGTCATGGCACGTTTGAGGGCAGCGGTCATCGGCCTTGGCCGCATGGGCAACACGTTCGACGACGAGATCCGCTACGAGGTGGCCCGGGGCGGGGTCTTCTTTCTCCCCTACTGCCACGGCCCCAGCTACGCGGCCTCCCACCAGACCGACCTGGTCGCCGGCGCCGATCCCCATGAGGGGCAGCGCGCGGAGTTCGGATCGCGGTTCGGGTTGGCCGACAGCCATCTGTATGCCGACCACCGCGACATGCTGGCCGCCGAACGGCTCGACATTGTCAGCGTTTGCACCTCGGCCCGCTACCGGGCGCAAATTGTCCGGGATTGCGCCGAGGCCGGTGTCAAGGCCATCTGGGCGGAGAAGCCCATCGCCTTCACGCTGGAGGAGGCGGATGCCATGGTGCAGAGCTGTGCCGACCATGGTGTGGTGATGGCGGTGAACTGTTCCCGGCGCTGGCATCCGCTCTTCCACGAAGCCCACAAACTGATGAAGGCCGGCGACTTGGGCGAGATGCTGCAGGTGACCGGCTACGGAACCTGTCCGTTGTCGTCCAACGGCAGCCACCTGATCGACACCATGTGCTTCCTGGCGGACAGCCGGGTGGACTGGCTGTTCGGCGAACTCAACGATACGGATGCCGCCACCGCCGATGAAGATCTGCAGGGCAATGCCTACCTGGCCTTCGCCAACGGCCTGCGCGGCTACATGCGCGGCATGAACTGCGGCGCGGCCAGCTGGGACTTCGAGGCCATCGGCACCGAGGGCCGGGTCCGCTCCTCCACCCACGGGCTGGACTTCGAGCTGTACCGTCTGGTACCCGGCGGGATCCGTGGAGCGGGGTTGCCGGTCAAGTACCCCTACCCGTGGCCGGTCAGCATCGAAGGCATGGGGGAAATTATCATTTCCGATCTGATTCACTGCATTGAGACCGGCGACAGCCCGCGCTGTTCGGGCGATGATGCGCGCCACGCCCTGGAGGTTGCGTTCGGCATCCATGCCTCCCATCGCTCCGGCGGCCGGCGGATCGATCTTCCCCTGGACAAGCGCAGCCAGCGCATCCTGGCCTCGGAATCGGTGCATGACCACACGCCGGCCCGTTTCCGGCGCAAGGCCGTGTTGCCATAAGCCAGCCGCTGACCCGTCCCTGCCGTACATCCCGGTGCAGGCCCTTGGGGATGGGTCCGGGCGCAGCCATCCGACCCAGGGCCCAATCTCCGTCGATTGGCCCTACTCCCTTTTGATATTCCAACAACCAGGAACCCGCCATGCACATCGCGGCTACCCGGACAGCACCCATTCCGGACTGGGCCCTGCGCCAGCGCCATCTGATCTCCGTCATGAACGAGACCGCGCGCATGTACCAGGCACGCTACACGCGCGCCGACGGCACCTTCGTCTGGCGCGATCGATGGCCGGGCATGGACGGCTCGGACGATGGGTACGAGAGCTATCACAACTGGCCCCTGTTCTACGCCTTGGGCGGGGCGGCGGATCTGCATGAGCGAAGCCGCATGCTGTGGGATGCCGTGACCCGGCAGTTCACGGCCTACGGCCAAATCCACCGCGAATTCGACGGCTACTACGACTGGATGCACCACGGGGAGTCGTCCATCTACTTCTACTACTTCGGCCTGGCGGATCCGCAGCGACAGCCGGACCGGGCCCGGGCCCTGCGCTTCGCGCACATGTACACGGGCGAGGATCCGGAGGCCCGGAACTGGGATCCCGAACTCCGGCAGATGCGCTCCCCCATCAACGGCAGCCGCGGCCCCCGGTTCGAAAACTCGGTCGAGGACTGGGAAACCCATCGCTGGGTCCTGTCCGCCTATCCGCTGCCGTACGAGGACCTGGATGTGCCAAGCCGGCAGGAGGCCTGGCACGGCGGCGAGATGGTGGAGAAGGCGGACTGGTGCGACGACGACGCCTTTGCGGTCATCCTGGATGCCCTGAATCGGCGCATGATGCGCGGCGACGTACCGCTCAACCTGACCGCCACCAGCCTGGTGACCCATGCCTATGCGCTGACCGGGGACGACAAATACCGGACCTGGGTCCTGGACTATCTGGAATCCTGGGCGGACCGTATCCGGCACAACGATGGCATCTGCCCTGACAATGTCGGCTCCTCCGGTGCCGTCGGCGAGTGCATGGACGGCAAGTGGTGGGGCGGCTACTACGGCTGGTCGTGGCCGCACGGTTTCCCCACGATCATCGAACCCCTGACCGTGGCGGCCATGAATGCGGTCCTGCTAACCGGCGACATGGGCTACCTGGACATTCCGCGCGGCCAGCTGGACTTCGTGCAGTCGCAGGGCCGGGAGGACAACGGTCGGTGGCTGGTGCCCCACCGCCGCACCGATTCGGGCTGGCAGTCGTTTCGGCCGTTCCGGCCCCAGCACCTGCTCCAGCTCTACTTCATGTCCTTTGCCGAGGAAGACCTGGCCCGCCTCGAGCGCGTGCCGGAGATGAGCAGCGAATGGAGCCGGTTGGCACCGGGCCGCGGCAAGGGCGATGATCAGCATGCCGGCCCCTGGTTCCTCTACCTGCAAGACAAGCTGCCGAATTACCCGTCATTGATTCTGGAAAACCAGTACAGCGAGGTCCTTCGCCGCATGGATCTAATTCGCAGCGACGACGGGGATCCGGAGACCTGGGACGTCCACCACTGGCAGAACCGCAATCCGGTCCACACCGAAAGCCTGCTGCAACTGACCTGCGGGGGGCCGCAAGTCGTGTACCACGGGGGACTCCTGCACACCCGGCTCAGGTACTACGACGCGACGGAACGGCGGCCGGGACTGCCCCGGGACACGGCGGCCCTGGTAACCGCGCTGGACGCCGACACGGTCTCGGCCAGCCTGGTAAACACCCACCCCGGGGAAGGTCGCTCCCTGCTGATCCAGGGCGGCGCGTTCGGAGAACATCGCATCACGGCCATGCAGGCGGACGGAAACCGGGAGGACATGCAGGAAGCCGGTTCAGCTCGATGGGTGCGCGTGGACCTGCCGGCCGGCCGCTCGGTGGACCTGACCGTACATCTCGACCGGTATGCCTTCCGACCTTCCTACGCACAGCCGTTCTGATGCCCGTGTTGCCCTGTAGACAGGCATGCGGACGGCACGGCACCGGCCGGAGCATTCATAAGGTCGGCAAGCAGGGCTCTGGACTGTTCCCGGTTTCCAAGACTCGGGTTCCAATACCCCACCATTGACCTTTCAGCGCGTGGAACGTTTGGTGAAAGCCACCGTCACCGGGAAGCCAACCTGACATGACATGCGGCATCATGTACACTGGCTGGGTAAGACCCAGTAACAACCAGTATTCATGGCACGCACAACCAAGACAATTACGTTCTCCCTGCCGCCTGAATTGGTGGAACGGGTAAACAATGTGGTAGCACAGCAGGGCAGCTCCAGAAGCGAGTTTTTGCGCATGGCAGTGGTCCGCTACATCGAAGAGCAGGAGTGGAGACAGCTTCTCCAATACGGAGAGCGGAAGGCAAGGGAGGAAGGCATCGGCCCCGAGGATGTGGCCCGCCTCGTGGAAGAGTACCGATCCGAGACCAACTTGGCCCGGACATGAGGGTTGTCCTGGACACGAACGTCATCATCTCTGGATTGAACTTCCTAGGCAACGAACGCATGGTACTCGACCTGGCTCGCAGGTCACGGTTTGAACTATACCTTTCCGTGTTCATATTGGGTGAGGTGGCCGAAGTACTTGAACGCAAGTTCAATTGGCCCGATGATCGTTCGTCGATGGCTCTTGAAGCTCTGCAGCAGACCGCCACCGTAATCGAACCCCGCCGGCATCCGGCCGTGATCAAGCCCGACCATGCCGACAACCGAATCCTGGCGTGTGCGGTGCAAGCTTCCGCCGACTACTTGATCACCGGTGATCGGCGGCACCTGTTGCCCCTTAAGGAGCACCGCGGCACAAGGATCGTCAACGCCCCACAGTTCCTAACCGTGCTGGCGGGGCATGCATAAGCCATCTGTTTCCTGAGGATGCCTGTGGCATCCTACGGGGCATGACAGGATCCGCCGCCTCGCCAACCGGAACCTGTGGCTTCGTGGTCTTGGCCGCCGGTGGCGGAAGTCGCTTCGGTGGGGCCAAGCAGGTCGCGGTTCTTGGCGGCCGCGCCTTGTTGGAACACGTCATCGCCCTTGCTGCGCAGGCCAGACGGCCGCCCTCACCCATTGTCGTGGTGACAGGTGCTCATCAGGCCGAGGTGGAACGGACAGTGGTTCCCCACCTTGGGAACCACGACGGCTTGAGCATGTGCCACAACCCGGATTGGTCGCTGGGCATGTCCACCAGCCTGCGGGCGGGCATCGATCATCTTGAAAGAACCGCATTGAATGTGGAAGCTGCACTGTTCATGTTGAGCGACCAGCCCCTGGTTTCCCCCGACCTCCTATACGGTCTGCAACAACGGTGGCATCAAGGTTGGACGATGACGGCACCGGTGCACGAAGGAAAACTGCTGGGGGCTCCCGCTCTTTTCGGGCGAGTCTGGTGGTCCAGCATCAGGAGCTTGCAGGGAGATCAGGGAGCGCGGAGCATCCTTGAGACACACAGGAGCGAAGTTGGCGGGGTGGAAACGGATCCCGGACGGCTTGCCGATATTGATACCCGTCAGGATCTCCGGCGCCACGCAGGCACATTCCTCTCAACAGACTGTGTGCCCTGATGACGACGGCCGGTCGTCGCCACCGTGGCATCACCGCCCCGACATGGCTTTGCCCGCCCGCATGTGGCCACATGAACAGACAGGTTGGAGGTATAGCAACCATGCAGGAAGCTCTGCCAACGATGGGAAGGTTGTTGATTGGTCTGGGTGTCGTACTCATTTTCGCAGGCAGTTTGTTGCTGATACTGCCGCGCATTCCCATCGACAACATCCCGGGCAACCTGCGTTGGAACCGTCCGGGCATGAGTGTCCACATTCCTCTGGGCACCATGGCGGCCGTTAGCATTGTGTTGACTGTAATCCTGAACGCAGTTCTGTATTTGTTCAGGCGCTGGGGATGATGACTTTGGGGCTTATATACGATGGTTGACACCACGCATATCCGGTTCACGGGTCGCGGGAGTCCCTGTGGTCGGCCTTGCGACCGACCAGGGAGGGAGCGCTCCTCGCCGTGCAGCAGCCCCAGTCCCGCGGGCCGAAACGGGTGTGGGCGGAAGTCCCACCCGCACCAGAATGTTGAGCGCCGCATTGTGGTCGGCGTTCGCCCGGAACCCGCAGGCTCCGCACCGGAACACCGCCTGCGACGGTCGGTTTGACTTGGCTGTGTGCCCGCAACGGCTGCAGGCTTGCGAAGTGTAGGCAGGATCCACGAACACCACCCGGCCGGCCTTGTACGCCAGCTTGCGCTCCAACTGTCCCCAGCCCGACGCCAGGATGGATCGGTTGAGCCCTGCCTTCTGCTTCACGTTCCGGCCGGGATCCTCGACCGTGCCCTGCGCACTCCTGGTCATGCCCTTCGTGTTCAGATCTTCCATGACGACCGTGTGGGCCGTGTCCGCAATCTTGCGGCTGATTTGGTGTGTGGCCGTGTCCCGCCGACGGGCGCGCTTGCGCTGCAGTTTGCGGAGTTTGCCGGCCGTGCCGCGGCGTCGGTGGGAGCCCTTCTGCTGCCGGGCCATCCTGCGCTGATACCGCTTGATCTTCGCGTCCTCAACGGTCGTGTCGGGGATTTCGTGTACGGCTCCGGTGCTGTCCGTGGCCTGTCCCACATTGCGGTCCACGCCCACGGCTCCGGACTCCGCGGGCCGGCACACATCGGGGTGGTCGACCGGCACCTCGAACACGATGTAGGCGTACCACTTCGGCTGCTTGCCCTCCGACTCCTGCTTGACCCGCACCGTCAGAGGCTGGCCGTCGGCATACCGAGGGATGGGACCGAGACGCGTCCAACCCATCTTCGGGATGTACAGGCGACCGTCCTCGATGCGCACGCGGGACGGGATGGTGAAGGCGGGCTGTGTGTAGTGCTTGGCCTTGTACTGCGGACGTCCGTGGTCCGGACGGTCCGGGTCGAAGAAGGCGGCGTAGGCATCGCCCATGTACTTGCAGGCGTACCGGACGATTGCGTAGCTGTATTCCTGCAGCCACTCGTGGCCGGGTGCGTTCCGCAACTGCGTGAACCGCTGGCCCAGCGTGAAGAAGGTCGGACTGCCGGGACCCTCCCCCGGCTTGCCGAACGTCCGCCACATGCGGTAGTCGCGCTCGTGCCCGGCCAGCACGTGGTTCCAGGCGAACCGGCAGGCCCCCGCCAGTTGTTCGAGGTACTGCCCGTTCGCGGCCGTGCCGGGATACAGACGCACGCGCAGGGTCCGCACTACGGTCTGGGGTTGCTGGCTTGGAAGATGGGGGTTGCTGGCCATGGTGTTCCAATCACCGTGTCCGGTTGCGGGCCCAGGTTGCCGTCGGATCCTCTCTTTAACCGCAATTGTAGCACAAAAGGTTCACTGTCAACTATTCGATATATGCCCCATGACTTTCCCCTGGCTCGACCGGAACCCGCCTGTCCCTGGCTGGCGTCGGGAGGCGGCTCCCGACAGTGGTTTGCGAGGTTGACGCCAAGTGTCCGGAAACGGCCACCGAGACCGGCGCGGCGAGGCGGCACGAGGGTTCCCTGTACACTGTGATTTATTTTTGGTCTGCAAGCCCACACCCAGTACAGGACACAACCTAGGGAGGCGGTGTTATGGCGAAATTCATCAATCTGGAAGACGGTGCCGTTTTTCACATGGGCCAGGGCTATTCGCGGCGCCTGATCAGCCCCGACAGCGGGGGCCGCAACATCACGCTGAACTATTCCGTGTTCCAGGGCGGACAGGAGTTCCCCCAGCACTTCCATGAAGAGTCGGCCGACATTTTCATCGTGCTGGACGGCAGCGTGTCCGTGCGCCAGGGCGAACGCTACACCCCCATCGTGAAAGGCGACTTCGCCTATATTCCCCCCGGCGAGGTCCACGGCACTGTCAACCACACCGACGGCCAGGCCACGCTGATCAGCTTTCAGTCGCCGCCCGATCCCGAACTGTATTCGGGCGACCGGGATCCGGCCAAGACGGGCGTGATGCCGAAGCCCGCGGCGGACGGGGAGTCCACTGTGCGCATCGAGTCCATGTGGGATGCGGAAGCCGCCGCCGTGCAGGGGGCTCAGGTCCGCGTGACGGCCAGTCCCGCTCGCGGCATGGCCGAAATGACCTTGACTTGCCTGGATCTTGCTCCAGGCAGTCGCATGGAGCGCGAGGAGCAGGGGGGCGGCGAGACGGTGATCTTCATCTGGGAAGGCACGGCCCTGATTGCCAGCGGCGGCGAGTCGGGCCGTCTGGCTCACGGCGGCGCCGTGTTGCTGGAGACGGACGAAGCCTATGCCGTCGAAAACGTCGGCAACGACGTCCTCAAGCTGATTCGATGCCGGGCCAGTGCCTAGCGGTCTTACCAGTCGATTTGCGGCAAGCCTCCGACGCGCATTCAACGGGCGGATATCCTCGTGTTGCATCCGGGAAAGGGCGGATGATGCGGGAGTTTCGACATCGCTGCAACGGTCAAGTGTGCCGGGTGGGCGGCATCGGTATGGATATGGGATCCACTATATAAATCCATTACAATACAATTACCTGACAGGTTGAGGGTCGCGCAGGGCAGGTGTTTCATGGCCCGCAAGGCGAGCATTGACTGGGCCCCCGAGGACACGGCGAACGCGCTGCATGCCCAGTACCGGGCGGAACCGGTGGCCGAAGTGCGCACACGGCTGCATGCGCTGTGGCTGTTGCGCCGGGGGGAGGGCCCGACCGCGGTGGCGGCCGTGGTGGGAGTCAGCCGCAATGCCGTGCAGACCTGGCTGCGCTGGTACCGGTCCGGAGGGCTGGTCGCGGTGCGGTCCCGCCGGCGGGGCGGACACGGCACCCCCTCCTACCTGACGCCGGACCAAGCGGAACAGGTGGTGGCAGCGGCGAACACGGGGGAGTTTGCGACGGCGCAGGCGGTCCGGGACTGGATTGAGGAGCAGTTCGGGGTGGTCTACACCCGCGACAGCATGTACACCCTGCTGCCGCGGCTGGGGATCCGACTCAAGACGCCACGGCCCCGCCACCCGCAAGCCACCCCCAGGCCCGGGCGGCCTGGAAAAGGGGGCTCGGCGAACGGCGGGCCGCGGTCGGCCTGAAGACAGGCTAGGCAGGAGGCGCTGGAACCGATCCTGAAGGCGTGGCAGGCCGACCCGCAGCGAATGCGGCAACTGCGCGACCGGGGCTGGATCCGGGATGCCCTGGAGACCCTGTCCGCCGACGCTCAAGTAATTCAATCATGATGAATTGGTAGTAGTCCCTGTCGTCCTGGGGACACCGCCATGGGCCTCCCGGCCCACCACGGACCGAACGGGCGGGCCCCCGATGAGTACTCCTGCACCGAATGGGGCCGGTCCTCAACCCGGCGGTTCAGCGACTCCTGCACCGCTCGCCTCAGGCCATCCGGCACCTCAGCTGGGAGCCGCACAGTCTGATCCGCCAACTGTAAACGGTCCGGGGAGTTCCGGTGCGATTCCTTCGGGAATCGCACGTCCGGCAGCATGGTGACAGGGAGTCGATTCCTGCCACCACGTGCGGGGGAACCTGCTGGCCGGACGTACGGTGACCCTGACCCTGCATCTCGACCGATATGCCTTCCAGCCGTCCTTTGCACAGCCATTCTGATGCCTGCGTCGCCTTGCAGGACAAGCTCGCCGGATGGTGTGGTCGGGCGCAATCTGGTCGAGCAGGCATGGGAACCGCCCAGCTGTGTGGTTCCCATGCAGCGACGGGGCAGCAATCCCTCGGCGAAAACGCGCCGCTGATGTTTCCGGACGGACGCCCCTGCCATGGCTACAACAACCTGGTCATGGCCCTTTCGGGGCATGCCGTTCCAAGCCGGGGGTGATCACAGATCCCGTTGGTGGATGCCGTCGCCGTCGGTCACCACGAATGCCACACCGCGCCATTCACCTGTTGGCGAATCAGGCCGCCCGGTCGAAAATCCCGCCACGCGCATCTCCAGCCGGTGGCCCATGGGGTCCATGACCACCTTCACCAGTCGCCGCGCACCCCCAATCGGGAACCGGGTCTCGTCTACCAGGGCAACGGGCGGGCACCAAGTCTGTAGCCTGCGGGCCAACCAAGCAGCGATCCGTTGCCCGTCCAACCCCAGGGTGCCTGGAACTACGCCACTGCCAGGGCTCCAAGTGCCGTCGCCGGGCTTCAGTGGCCGACGCCCAGGCATACAGCTGGGCCACCGGGGTCTGTAAAGCGTGGGTGCGCTGCCGGATGGTCACGTCCGACGGTGGTCGGGAGACACAGCGGCATGCCTTGCACGACCAGTGCCGGACCCGGGTTCCCGTGAGGCCCTCCAAGATGCAGGAGTAGGTGCTATTCAGTCGCCAAGCATGGCCGCCACAGCGGGGGTAGGTCCCGGGCGGACCAGGATGGACGGCTGGGTCCGGTCCGGCATGGAGTGCAGCTGAAGTCCACGACAAACGGCCCTATTGGGATTTTGCTTCACCAAAATCAAGTGTAAAGAACTCCTTGGCCTTTTGGGATATAGAGTAAAATTTATTCATGTTAAATAGTGTTCAGCAAGGAAGATGAAGTTGTAATTACATTTACGTTATACTAGTATTCATACGAGGTAACCGGATGGGCAGACGCAGTCAGAAACTCATCGCCGCTTTTGTGCGAAGTGTCCAGCAGCCGGGGCAGTACTGGTACGAGCATGGACTTGTACTTCCGGTCAAGTCGAGTCTCTTCATCCCAAACCTCGCTGTTGGTTTGGGGCGCGCGGCATCGGGGCTCCTCATTCGTTCATCTTCTTGCCCGAGCATCCAGTAGGAAGGCGAAGTGGTCAGTGTCGGAGGGATCTCGCCGAGACGTGGACATCCAGCCTCCGCATCGCGGCCGAATATGGCACGCAGGATGACGAAAACCCTTTCCCTCCGGCAGGGATGCACGACCGCGTTCAACCCGTTCCATCTGTTCGGACGCGCGCCGGCACGCGCCTCGGCCACCGGACGGAGCAAACGATGCTGAGGTTTGCCGAGGAAATCCTGGTTCTCGTCCTGGATGAAGGGCGGGGGGATCTGGCCACCAGCCTGCCCCCGCGCTCACTCAACTTGGCGCTCGCCGGAGCGGTGCTGATGGATCTCGCGCTCGAAGACCGCATCGACACGGATCTCGAGCGTCTGGTGCTCGTGGACCCCACGCCTTTCGGCGACGAAATTCTCGATCCGACACTGGCCGAGATCGCGAGCGAGGGCAAGTCGCGCGACACGGGCTATTGGCTGGAGCGGAGCGCCGAGCGGGGAGACCGGATTCGACGTGCCGCGTTGGACCGTCTGATTGAGCGCGGAATCCTGAGATCCGAGGCACAGGGGCTTCTGTCCCTGGTCCCCGCGGTGTCCCGGTCGCGGCGTTACCCCACCGCGGACGGGCGGCAGGTCGAAGAAGCCAAGTTGCGTGTCATGCGTGTGCTGTTCGGCGACGACATCCCGGATCCGCGCGACATCGCGTTGATCACGCTGGCAGACGCCTGCGGGGTGTTCCGCACCATTCTGTCGTCGGAGGAACGGGAGCAGGTCCAAGAGCGCGTCGACCTGCTCAAGAATCTCGACCTGATCGGCCGGGCGATGAACTTGGCGATCAAGGGACTGGAGGCGCCCGACGCATCATCTCCGAGGCCCCCGCACCCGAGAGAGATCCCGGTCGTACCGGGCCTGCCGCTGATGGGCAACGGCTTGGCCCTGAGGAAGGGAATCGTGTCGTTCCTTGCCCGCCAGTACCGCGACCTGGGCCCGATCTTCAGGATACGCGTTCCCGGACGCCGGTTCGTGTGCATCGCGGGACCGGAAGCGGTCAACTTCCTGATGTCGCACGGACAAGCGGTCTTTCGATCACTCGAGCCCATGGCGAACTTCCATAGGCAGATGGACGCGTCGCGTTCGATCCTGACCATGGACGGCATTGACCACGTCACCACGCGGAAGGCCCAAGCCAAGGGGTACGCGGCCCGCGTCGTGAGGGAACAGGCGAGGGAGGTCGTCGACATTACCCGCGACGAGATCGCCAAGTGGCCGGTTGGCAAGCCGTTCGAGGCGTTGCCGGCATTCCAGAGCGTCATTGCCGAGCAAATGGGCTACCTGATGGCGGACCATTCGCCCCAAGGCTACACCCAGACCCTGGCCACGCTCCTCGGCGGGTTGCTTCTGAGCTCGGCCACGTTGCCGCATGTCATGAAGCTCCCGCGCTTCCGGCGTGCCCGCACGCGAGCCTTTGAATTGGCCCAGAAGGTCCTCGCGCACAAGCGGACGGTGGGTCCCCGCGGGACGCACCGGGACTTCATCGACCTCATGCTCGATTTGCGTGAGGCCGATTCTCAGCTCCTGCCCGAGACCAACCTGAACCTGACCGTGCTGGCACCCTACATGGTCGGACTGGACACCACGGCGAGCACCTGCTCGTTCATGCTCTACAACATGCTGAAGCGTCCGCAGCTCATGGAGCGCATGACCGCCGAGGCGGACACCTTCTTCGAGCAGGACCTTGTGTCCGACGAGGGACTGCGGCGGCTCGACGTTTCGCGCCGCGTGGCGATGGAGACCCTTCGGCTCCATCCGGTATCGCCGGCCGTGCTTCGGATGACCTCCAACTCCTTCGAGTTCGCGGGACACACGGTACCTGCGGGGACCCAGGTCATGATCGGCACAGCCGTGGGACACACGCTCGAGGAATACTTTCCGGAACCGGAGCACTTCGACATCGACCGCTACACCCAGGCCCGCGGCGAACACCGGCAGCTCGGCGCCTACGCCCCCTTCGGAGCCGGCCACCACCGGTGTCTCGGCAGCGGTCTCGTCTCGGTTCAGCTCTGCCTCACCATGGCGACGATTCTGCGGGAACTCGTGCTGGAGCCGCTTGTTCCGGATCATGCCCTGCGGGTGAGATCGTTCCCGACCATGCAGCCCATCGGCTTCAGGATCCGTATTCTTGGCCGCCGGACGCACAACGCCCCGGTGACGAACTGAACCAAGCATCAGGACGCTTGGCCGACACTCGGTCCCAGGTCACGATTCCGCGATATCACTCACTCGACCGGCTGCGTGCGGTCTTGATGCTCCTTGGGGTGGTTCGACACGCCGCGATGAGCTACGAACCCACCGTTTTCGAGGGCTGGCCGTACAAAGATGCCCAGGCCGACATCCTTGCTCACTGGGTGATCGTCTTCATCCGTGTGTTCCAGCTGCCGGTCTTTTTTGCGATTGCAGGTTTCTTCGCGGCGTACCTGGTGCAGACACGGAGCATCCCGGCATTCCTGCGGAATCGATGGAGCCGGATCGGGGTGCCGTTCCTGGTGGCCTGGCCCGTGCTGGCGGCCACGATGTACTTCGCCATGACGTATGCCTCCCGGTTCAGCTCCGCCCCGCCATCCCATACCTATGGCAGGGACGAGCTGATGTCGGCGGACGCAGTGCGCTACCTCTTCCTGCATCTGTGGTTCCTCTACCATCTGATGATCCTTTGCGTGGTCGCGAGCGGGGTGCGGTTGCTCTCCGTTCGCATCCCGGAGCGGGTGCGTACCTGGACGCTGGACCTCTTTGAACGTCTGATGCACCGGGGAGGCATTGTGGTGCTGGTCCTGGTCGCCGGCACCATTCTGTATCGGATGCAGTCGTGGGCCATCGACTACTACGCCGGTCCGATCCCAACCCCGCGCCAGATGGCGCTGTGGTGCCTGTTCTTCACAGTCGGTTGGCTGCTGTTCTGCCGCCGAGAGACGTTGGAAGGCTTCAAGCGTCCCGCGTGGCTCCATCTTGCTGTGGGCATCGTGTGCTTCTTCGTGTACCGGTCCTTCGCCGACGCCGGCTGCCATGCCGGTCCGGACAGGATCTGCACGGGGACTTCGACGGTCCACCATGTGGGGGCGGTCGCCTTCCTCTCGCTGGCCATGTGGTTCCTGGCCTATGGCCTGATCGGACTCTTCCTCCGCTACATGGACAAACCGAACCATCGCTGGCGGTACATGGCGGACGCCTCGTACTGGATCTACCTCGTCCACGTGCCGTTCGTCATGTTGCTGCCCCTCCTCTTGAGGGACATGCCCCTCCCGGGAATCGTGAAGCTCGCGCTCGTCACGGTCACGGCAACCTGCTTGATCCTGGTGATCTATCAGTACTTTGTGCGGCCGACGTTCATTGGGAAGCAACTGAACGGTCGCCGCTATCCACGGGCCGCGGCTTGAGAGTGGAGTCCAGCGAGGGCGACGAGGCGGAGTGCGATCCCCGGAGGTCTTGTAGACCCCTGTATCCGACACGCCGGGCGCGGCCCGGCATCGAGCCGGCTGGACACCCGGTGCCATGGAGGTCTTGGATTTGCGACCCTTGGACTGTCGAGGCCTACCAAGCCTTGCGGCGAGTCACCCTGTACAGTGCCTGCGGATCAGATCCCGCAGGATGATGGTTTCCGACACGTTGTCGCACTCGTTGCAGTGCTCCCAGTCGCTCCACACGTACTCCACCGCGTGCCAGCCCGGATAGCCGACCTCCTCCATCCGCGTCAGGACCCGTTCGTAGTCGATCGTGTTCTCCGCCATGGACGCCTGCAGACGGTCCTGGCGCGCCCCGCGGAAGTGGAAGTGGCTGGCATGTTCCACGAGGGGCTCAATGTCCTCGTCGGGTACCCCCTGCCGCGTGAAGTGGGTATAGTCCAGGGTCAGGGTCAGGCCGTCCACGCCTCGGGCCAGGGCCCGGGCCTTGCGCGGGGTGTCGACAATCGAACCCACGTGCGGTTCGACGCTGAACTCCAGCCGTAGCCGCTGTGCCCGTTCCACCCGCCAGGCCAACTCCTCCTTGGCCCGGTCCAGGGAGTCCCGGTGCGATTCCTCCGGGAAGCGCACGCCCGGCAGCGCGGTGACGTGCCGGCTGCCGCAGGCGGCGGCATAGTCCAGGGCCCTCAGGAACTGCTCGCGGGCATGCAGCCGACGGGTGTCGTCCGGCTGGTTGATGGCAAACGGCACGAAGTCCAGGTCCAGCTGCAGGAAGATATCCGCAACTTCCAAGCCCAGGTTCGACAGCCTGCGCTCGAGACGCTGGCCCGAGGCCACCGGATCCCCAAATTCCCCGGACGGCTGGATGTGGGACCGGCCTTCAAAGAGTCCGATGTCCACGCCCCGGAAACCCATCAACTGAATCAGCTGCAGGGAGGCATGGTGCTCCAGCAGGGGGAAGGTGAAGTCGGCGCAGGCAAGTCGGGCGCGCATCTCAGGCCTCCGGGCTGTCCATGAAACGGGTGGTGTCGGTCTCCCACTCCGCCGGTGCAATGTAGCCGCCGTCCACGACCAGGGAGGTGCCGGTGATTCCGGCCGAGTCCTCACAGCTCAGGTACAGCACGGCCCGGGCGATCTGTTCCGGCGTGATCACCACGCCGGTCGGCACCCGCTTGAGCCGCATGGCCAGCGTTGCTTCCGGATCCGGGCCGGTGCTCAAGTGGTAGCGAAGCATGGGGGTGTCGGTGATGCCCGGACAGACGCAGTTGCAGCGCAGGCCGTCCCGGGCGTAGTCCACGGCGATGTTGTTGCTCAGGCCCAGGACCGCGTATTTGGACGCGATATAGGCCGGCGTGTCCCCCTGGGCGATGAAACTGCCCACGGAGGCAATGTTGACCATGTAGCTGCGTTCGTATTGCCGCAGGTACGGCATGCCGTGCCGCACGGACAGGTAGACCGACTTGAGGTTGACTCCCATCAACTGGTCCCAGTCCGACTCGGGATACTCGTCCAGCTTGGCCACATGGACGATGCCGGCGCAGTTCACGATGATCGAGGGCGGCCCCAGGGACGCCGCGGCCTTGTCCAGGCTGGCCTTGACCGCGTTGCTGTCGGTGACGTCGCAGTTGTGGAACTCGGCCGTGCCGCCCGCCTCGGTGATTTGGGCCGCGACCTGCGCGCCCGGTTCGGCCTGAATGTCCACTGCGGCCACCGCAGCCCCTTCCTCAACGAACAGGCGCGCCACGGCGGCTCCCATGCCGGACGCCGCCCCCGTCACCCAGGCCGTCTGTCCAGCCAGTCTGCCGTTGTTTGTCATAAAGCCGCTGCTTCCTCGGCCGAAGCCATGAAGGAAATCAGTGCAGGGGAGCCATTGTTGCGATGGCTTCCTTGACCTCCGCCTGCAGGGCGCGGTCGGCGGGCGGGTTGAAGAATCCGCCTTCGCCGCCGGTCACGTCGCCGCCAATCTGGTTCAGGGCCTCGATCACGGCGGTGTAGTTGAAGGCGCGGCCGTTGCGAAACCGGATGTCCTCCAGCGCCTGGATGTACGCCTCCCACTCCAGGGCGCGGTCCCAGTCGCCCGCCCGCTGGGCGTTGTTGATTTCATCCGCCGTGCGGGTCACCACCACGGCCGTGCCGGAGGTATGGCCCTTGGTGCCTTTTTGGGCGGCGGCCGTGCTGCGGTCGCCGATGCCCCACATCACGATCGTGTCCTCCGGAGCGCGCTCCGCCATGTAGGCGGCATCCGCCACGTCCGTACCGACCTTGACCCCCACAAAGTGCGGGGAATCCGCCATCAACTGCAGTACGGCATCCCGGTCGCGCGTTGCCCTTAGGTAATAGAGAAACCGGGCCCCCTCGCCGCCGAATTCCTCCGCGAGTTCGGCCAGGCCCTGGCAGAGGCCGTCCGGACTGAAGACCCCGGTGAGGGGCATGATCAGGATCACGTCCGGCCGGCGCGCCAGGCCCAGGTGGGCGCGGATCTGGCAGCGCGCGTCCGCCAGCGGGTTCGGCACCACGGCGCTCATGAGAATGCCATCGGCGCCCATGACTTCCCCGGTGGCGTCGAAGAGCCGGTTCTGATCCTCGAGACACAGGTGATGCAGCAGGCTGGTGCCGGCCACGGAGACGACTCGTTTGCGGCCGTTGTCCAGATGGTTGTTCTCCATCAGGTAGCGGATGTTCAGCCGGTGGCCGTCAAAGTCCACGGCCCCGCCCCTGAGGGGCACGATGGGAATGGCGGTGACGCTGTTCAGGCCGTCCAGAAGGGTTGCCAGATCCATAGCGGGTGCATTTTCTCCCAAATTAGTGATGCCAGGTTTGCTGCAGGATGCGGACCCAGTTGCCGTGGGCCAGCTTGCGCAGGTCCGACGCGTCGAAGCCGGTTTCCTCCAGCGACGCCATGAGTGCCGGCAGCTTGCTGCAGTCCGACAGATCGCCGGGCATGGTGGCGCCGTCGAAGTCCGAGCCCAGGGCCACGTGGTCGATACCGATGCGATCCGTCACATAGGCCGCGTGCCTGACGATTTCGGTATGGGAGGTGGAGGTGTCGGTGGCGCCGTCCGGCCGCAGGAAGCCCGTGTTGAAGTTGATGCCCACCACGCCGTTGGTCTCGGCGATGGCGTCGAGCTGCAGGTCGGTCAGGTTGCGGGCGGAATTGGACAGGATGTGCACGCAGGAGTGGGTGGCCACCAGCGGATCCTCCGACAGTTCGGCCACGTCCCAGAAGCCCTTTTCGTTCAGGTGGGACAGGTCGATCATGATCCCCAAGTCGTTGCACGCCTTGACGAGTGCCTTGCCGGGCTCCGTGAGGCCCGGCCCCTGGTCCGGGGAGCCGGGGAAGTCGAAGGACACCCCATGCCCAAAGGCGTTGGTGCGGCTCCAAACCGGTCCAATCGAACGCAGGCCGAGGTCGTACAGCAGGGGCAGGAGCGTCAGTTCCGGATCCAGCGGAGACGCATCCTCGATGTGGGCAATCGCCAGGCAGCGATCGTTGGCCAAGGCCTCCAGCATTTCCGGCACGGTCCTGACCAGCGAAAACTCGGGGGACAGGGTCCGGTCCAGATCCAACAGGATGGCGAACATGCGGAGCACAAAGTCCAGGGCATAGTCCTGGGGCACTTCCTGCCCCCGTGACGGAAGGGGCTCATCACCCCGGTAGTCCTTGTCCGGGGTGTACATGGCAAAGAAGCCGCCGGCCATGCCGCCTTTGCGCATGCGGGGCAGGTCCAAGTGTCCTTCCGTACCCTCTTCGTGGAACTGCGTTTGCAACTGGCCGCGTCCGCGTATCAGCCGCAACAAGGTGTCGTTGTGGCCGTCCACGATGGCGGGATAACTTGTGTCGGCCGTCACGGCGCAGTCCTGTGGTTCATGCGGAAGGTCAGAGGCACGTCAAGCAGATCAGTATAAAGCCCCGCCCCGACCGGGTGGGTGCACAACCGGGAAGCCATCCGATCCGGCGTGTACGCCGGGGACGGCATCGATTTCCGCGCGAATGAAGTTGTGTCAGGATTCAGGCAGTCCCCACTGTTGCCTGGCCGAGACCCCCTCCCTGGATCCGGCTGCATCGTTCCCTGCAAGGCACTCGAAAACCAAACCCGCATGGCCGACACGCTGAACCCCAAGGAACGCTCGCGTCTCATGGCGCGCATACGCAGCCGGGACACCAAGCCCGAGATGTACGTAAGGAAGGCGGTCTGGCGCGCGGGTTTCCGGTACCGGCTGCACTCGCGCACACTGCCGGGAAAGCCCGATCTGGCCCTGACTCAATACAAGGTGGCCGTCTTTGTGCACGGCTGCTTCTGGCACCAGCACGGCTGTGCCAAGACCAGCCGGCCCTCGTCGAACCGCGAGTTCTGGGACCGCAAGCTGGACGGCAACGTGGCCAGGGACGCGCGGAACCGAGCCGCACTGCAGGCACTGGGCTGGACGGTCCTGACCGTCTGGGAGTGCGGCCTCGAGGAGGGTACCGCCGACGTGCTGGGCGTCCTGAAGCAGTTGCGAGCCATCCGTGCAAACCCGAACGGCCGGTTCGACGGTCGCCAATCCACGATCACGACCATGCCTTGTGCCACTCCCACCCACGCCCATTCGGGGTCGGTTGCCGGGCCCGACCTGCCGGCAAGGTTCGACTGCGCGAAGCCAATGCCTTGACTGTGCTTGTATCAGCAGTCCGATTGCCCGCAGGGCCCCAAGCAGGGGTTGGGATCTCAAACGCGCCGGCCGGCCCCCTTTTCAGATCCAGGCAGATGTTCACAGCACGGAAATAGCGAACCCGGGCCCTTTCTCTTTATTGGGTATCCAAGTAAGTGGCAAACCACTCCAACGACTGTTGCCAGGCATCCTGGGCCGCGTCGGCATGGTAGGAAGAGCGGGTATCGTTGAAGAACGAGTGCCCGGCCCCCTCATACACCAGACGCCGGTTGGGTACACCGGCCGCCGTCAAAGCCTGTTCCAGTTGTTCGGTGCGCGGTAGTGGATAGGCCTGATCCGCTGCGCCCCAGATTGCCAGCAGGGCCCCATGCACCTGTGCGGCCTCCTCGTCCGACAAAGGTGTCCCGTAGAAGGAAACGGCCGCGGCATTCAGCGGATTGTGGGCCGCGAAGGCCTGGGCGATTCGCCCGCCCAGACAGAAGCCCATGATTCCCACTTGGGATCCCTTGGTGGATTCCAGCTCCAGCAGGTACCGGGCGGCCACATCCAGTTCGGCCAGGGCCGTGGCCTGATCCAGCGCCATGGCCAGCTTGCGGGCCTCTGTAGGTTCCGTAGCCACCTCCCCGTGATACAGGTCCGGAGCAAGGGCGACATAACCTGCCTGGGCTACACGGTTGGCGACATCCTTGATATGCGGATTGAGGCCCCACCACTCCTGAATCACCAGCACAGCCGGCGCCGGACCGGATGCGGGCAGCGCCAGATGACCCTGAAGAGTCTGTTGATCGTATTCGCCGTATTCCACCATGGAGGTGGTCAAGCCTGTGGCGGAGGCTTCTTCATCGCCTTCAGACCCAACGCCTTCGGGAGCAGCCGGAGGTTGGGGAACGGTTACGGTACAGGCAGCCAGCAGGGCCAAAGCGGCACCGGCGCCCACGAGTGAACTGGCTCTTTGCACGAAACTACGTCGGGTAATGCGGCCGTGTTCAAACTGATCAACGGCCGCCAACAACTCTTGACGCTTCCTTACCCCCAGAGCCTGGGGTACAACAGCGGAGGTGAGATCTCGGGATCCCGGGAGGAGAGAACGGCACATGGTTATCTTCTTCTGGATTGGTTTCCCCGTGATTGAAATGGTCACCGGGACATATTTGCGGGAAATGCGTCCCGAGTATAGTCCGTACGGTAGGCCGGCAAGTTGAAAACGGCCTCCAGTCGTTCATTCATCAACCCTGTCCCTGAGCAGTGACCAAGTCGCGGCAGATGGCCTTGACAACCGTGGGACGGCCTCGTCGACACTGCGCGCAGGGCGTGGTGATCTCAATCCGGGGTTACAGGCAGGCGCGGTCCGTCCGAGCCTGCCTCAACCGGGTCGCGCGGTCTGGGACAGGCACGCGTACAATTCGGGCACAGGCCCCCTGTCTCCGCCAACCCGTCCTGTTCGGCCCCTTCCGTGCCGGCGCGGGTGCACCAACTGCCGCCAGTATGGAGTTCCGTCATGACATTCGGTTTTGGACAGTACACCTACGAAGTTGCCGAAGGCTGGTTCAAGCCGCCCAATGGCTGGACCTTCGGTTGGATTGCCGCCGTCGCCTGCGATTCGCAGGATCGGGTGCACGTGTACTCGCGCTCGGAACACCCCATGGTGGTGTTCGACCGCGCAGGCAATTTCCTAGCCAGTTGGGGCGAGGATGTGCTCCAGGACGCCCACGGCATCTGGATCGACGGCGAGGACCAGGTGTGGTGCACGGAACGAAACACCCACTGCGTCCGCAAGTTCTCCCCCGCGGGCGAACTCCTGATGACGATCGGCACGCCCGGCCAGGCCGGTGCCGAGGACGGCGCGCCGTTCAACCTGCCGACGGACCTGGATTTGGCCCCCAACGGCGACATCTACATCTCGGACGGCTACGGCAACGCCCGCGTCCACCACTACTCCCCCGCGGGGGAACTGCTCAACAGCTGGGGCGACTGGGGCACGGGTCCGGGCCAGTTTGCCCTCTCCCACTGTGTGCGCATTGACCGATACAGCCGGGTCTGGATCTGCGATCGGGAGAACAGCCGCATACAGATCTTCGACCTGCAGGGCAAGTTCCTGACGGAGTGGACGGACCTGGCCAAGCCGGACACGATCTTCTTCCACCCGGAGGAGGACGTGGTCTACATCGCGGAGCTGGACCAGCAGATCAGCATCTACAACTTTGACCAGGAACTGCTCTCGCAGTGGGGTGGCCGACAGCGCAGCGACCGCCCGGGCGAGTTTGTCGCCTGTCCGCACGGCATCTGGGTCGACTCCCGCGGCGACATGTACGTGGGCGAGGTGCAGGCGGATTCAAGGCTGCAGAAGTTCATTCGACAGAACTGAACAGTTTCCTCGAATCACATTCCGGACTCGCAACGCTCCATGGCAACCGACCACATCGAACTCATCGTAAACGGCGAGCACCATCCGGTCTCATCGCGCCCCGACACCCCTTTATTGGAGGTGCTGCGCAGCGAACTCGGATTGCTGGGGGCCAAGCACGCCTGCGGCACCGAGCAGTGCGGTGCCTGCAAGGTGCTTGTGGACAGCGAGGATCAGCCTTCCTGCTGCCAGCCGGTAGGGGAGGTTGCCGGCAGTTCGATACAGACGGTGGAGGGACTGGCCGCGGACGGACGGCTTGATCCGTTGCAGGAGGCCTTTGTGGCGGAGACCGCCACCCAGTGCGGCTACTGCGTGCCCGGCTTCCTAATGGCGGCCAAGGGCCTTCTCCACCGCAACCCCAAGCCCTCGGAGGAGGAAATCCGGGAGGCGATCAACCGCAACCTGTGCCGGTGCGGCATCCACAACCGAGTGGTGAGGGCCATTCAACGGGTCGCTTTCGGGACCGAGGCAGAACCCATCTACAGGGTTGTCCCGCCGGACGACGGTTTGGAGCCGCCCTCACAGGAGCCCGGCGCGCCATTGCCCGGTTCGCTTGCGCACCATCCCGACCTCGACGACTGGATCCGCCTGCGTCCGGACCGCGGCGTGGACGTGTACACCGGCAAGGTGGAGCTGGGACAGGGAATCACCACGTCCCTGTCCCAAGTGGTGGCGGAGGAACTGGACGTGGACATTGCCCGCATCCGCATCCACACGGCGGACACGGAGACCTCCCTCGACGAAGGCTCCACCGCCGGCAGCATGTCCATGGAAATGTCCGGGGGGGCGTTGCGGCAGGCTGCGGCCGAGTTCAGGTACCAGCTTCTGGCCATTGCGGCCGAAGAGTTCGAATGCGACCAGGAGGACCTTGAGGTCTCCGACGGCATGGTGCAGCACCCGGCGAGCGGTGCCGGGAAGGACTACTGGGATCTGCTGCCCGAAGGACGGCTCGGCATGGCGGCAACCGGGGTGGCCGTGCCCAAGCCGCCTGTCGCCTACGGCGTGGTCGGCCAGCCGGTGATCCGCGTGGACATGGAGAGCAGGGTTCGGGGCGAGCCCGCGTTCCTGCAGGACATGGTCCTGCCCAACATGCTGCACGCCAGGGTGGTGCGGGGGCCTGTCGCCCAGGCAAGCCTGGAGCGAGCCGACACCACCGGCCTCGACTTGCCGGACGGCGTCCGGGTGGTCAGGGACGGCTCCTTCCTGGCGGTCCTCGGCGAGGATGAGATTGAAGTTCTGCGTGCCCGGGAACAGGTGGCGGCCTGCTGCTCCTGGCACACGCCGGATCGCCTGCCGGACCAGCAGGACCTGTACCGGTGGATGAACGCACAGGAAAGCCAGGACTTTCTGCTCCAAGACGGACAGCCCTCCTCGGCTCCCATCCCCGAACCCCCAGAGGGAGACGGGATCATCCACCGCACATTCCACCGTCCCTACCAGATGCATGCGGCCCTGGGACCGTCCTGTGCCATTGCCCAACTGGACGAAGCAGGGAAACTGACCGTCTGGTCCCACAGCCAGGGGGTCTTCAGCCTGCGGGAGGCGTTGTCGCAGGCGCTCGGCAAGCCGGAGGCGGAGATCCGGGTCACCCACGTGCCGGGCCCCGGCTGCTACGGACACAACGGCGCGGACGACGTGGCCCTGGATGCCTGCCTGCTGGCCTTGGAAGCACCCGGCCGGCCGATCAGGGTGCAGTGGATGCGCGAGGACGAATTCATACAGGAACCGCTCGGCACCCCCATGGTGGTGGACATCCGAGCCACCCTCAATGCCGGGAAGCGACTGGAGGCGTGGCACCAGTCCAGCCTCGGGCACACGCACTCGGGGCGTCCGGGCAAGGCAGCCCCCGGCGAAGCCACGCTGCTGGCGGCCTGGGAGCGTGAACAACCCCTGGGTCGGCCGCTGCCACAACCGATGATGGGTCGCAACGTGGGCCTGCACCGCAATGCGGAACCGGGCTATCGGATTGCCAAGCCGACCATCATCAAGCGGCTCCTGGCGAAGAGCGGCCTGCGAACCTCGTCCATGCGCTCCCTGGGCGCACTGGTCAATGTATGGGCCATCGAATCCGTGATGGATGAACTGGCCCGGGAAGCCGGGGTGGATCCGCTGGAGTTCCGCCTGCAGCATCTGGAGGACCCGCGGGGCCGGAAGGTGCTGGAGGTTCTGGGCGAGGCCATGAACTGGAACGCCGCCGGCAATGAAGGCTCCGCAGACGGCCAGGGGAGGGGAATTGGCTATGCCCGGTACAAGGGAGACAAGACCCTTGTGGCAGTCGGCGTGGACCTGACCGTGGACAGTGCCACCGGAGCCGTCACCCTTGACGAAGCCCATATCGTGGCCGATACCGGCCAGGTGATTAATCCGGACGGCCTCAGTGCCCAACTGGAAGGCGCGTTCGTCCAGGCCGCCAGCCAGACGCTGTTGGAAGAGGTGAAGTTCACGCGCCAGGGGGTTTCATCGACGGACTGGGAGACCTATCCGATTCTCAGGACGGTTCAGATACCAACCATCCACACGCATCTGATACGGAGGGATGGATTTCCGGTACTTGGTGCCGGTGAGGCAGCCATTGGTCCTGTGCCGGCGGCCATTGGCAACGCACTCGCGCGAACCAGAGGCAAACACCCAAACTTTCTGCCGCTGCAACCATAAGGTGTACTGTTCAGCAACCGTGTTGGAAGTCAAACCTCAATGGGTATTGACACAAGGTCATGCTGCCACGGGACTCGGTTTCGGACCATCGCGTTCAGGGTGACGAGCAGCTTGCGCATAGCTGCGGCGAGCACCATCTTCCTGGGCTTGCCCCGCCGGTCCAAACGGGTGTAGATGACACCAATGGCGGGATTGTGACGAGCGTCACAGCGGCCATGCAGGGAATCGTGCACACGAAGGCGCGCCCGTCCCGGACGGCAAACGATATGAGCTGGAGAACTTCCTGCTGTTGCCCATGGTTTGCGGCCATGGGCAAGGAACCCGCCCGTTGCCTGTACTACAAGGATGTGGGTTGCGATCCGCCGGAGGCCTTGCCGTGAGTGGAAACATCCCCATCAACGCCGAGCGTCTGCTTGGCGAGATCGAACACATCAGTCAGTTCAGCGATGTGCCTGCGCCGGCGGTGACCCGCATCCTGTACACCCCCACCGACATGGCCGCCCGACGCTACCTCAAACAGCTGGCGGACGCGGCCGGCCTGCCCTGGCGGGAAGACGCATTGGGCAATTGGTTTGTCCGCCTGCAAGGCACCGAACCGGACCTGCCGGCGGTTGCCACCGGCTCTCATATCGACGCGATCCCCCATGCCGGACGGTATGACGGCGTCGTGGGCGTGCTGGGTGGGCTTGAAGCCCTGCGTGCCGTTCGGGAAACAGGCATCACGCCGCGCCGCAGCCTGGAACTAATCATGTTCACGGCGGAAGAACCGACCCGCTTTGGCGTGGGCTGTCTGGGGAGCCGCGGCATGGCAGGGCTCATGGCATGGGATGCCATGCGTGCCTTGCAGGACGCGAACGGCGTATCCCTGGAGCAGGCCCGCGCCGACGCCGGCTATAAGGGAAAACTGGAATCGGTGGCACTGTCCCCTGATGCGTACGCCTATTTCGTGGAACTCCATATTGAGCAGGGACCATTTCTGGAGGCGGCGGACAGGGAGATTGGCATCGTCACCGACATTGTGGCCTCAACCACGGTGCGGGTGACGCTCACGGGGGAGGGAGGCCATGCCGGCACCGTCCCCATGCCGGAACGCAATGACGCGCTGGCCGCGGCGGCCGAACTTGTCCTGTTGGCCGAAAAGGCCGCCAATTTCCGGTCCCGGGGTTTGGCCGTGGCGACCGTGGGCATGCTGGATGTGCATCCGGGAGCCAGCAACAGCATTCCCAGTCGGGTGAATCTAACCCTTGATGTACGGGCCCGGGAGATGCGGGTGCGCGACGCGATGCTGGAAGAGATACACACGGGACTGAAGGCCTTGATCCGGTCCCGCCAGGTCCAGCACGAATGGCAAGTGCTCAACCACGATCCCGCGTGCCAATCCGATCCCCGCATCCTGGCCGCAATCGTCCGGAGCGCCGAAGCCTTGGGCTATGCCCATCTGTCCCTCGTCAGCCGTGCCTATCACGATACGGTTTTCATGGCCCGACACTTTCCGGCGGCGATGATTTTCATCCCGTGTTACGAAGGCTACAGTCACCGGCCGGAGGAGTTCACAGCACCCGAGCATATTGTGGCCGGGACTGAAACCCTGGCGGCCACCCTGGTGGAACTGGCCGCATTGTAGGCAGTGGCAATACGGCCATGAGGCAGGGGCCGACAGGCCGACAACGGAGGTTCCGGGATATCCATCCAAGTCATGGACCTGTGTCTGTCAGCCTCCATGCCCCTGTACCCGGGAAACTCGGATGGCGATCCGGTTCAGCCTTGAAAGACCTGTTCGCGATGCCAATGCAGAAACAATGGATCAGGCCTTTGGTCGTTATGTCTCGGGGCACGGATTGGCTTTCCCTTGTGATCGAGGAACCACAGATCGAAAGCTCGGTTCTGGCCGTGCAGGTCGTCCGACACGACTAGCCGCAAGTCGTCCAGCAGGCTGATGCCCCCCAAGTCGAATGCCTTATGGTGGAGGGTGCATAGGGCCAATCCGTTGGAGACCTCGTCCGGTCCGTCGTACGCGTGCCATCGGATGTGGGCCGCCTCCAAGCCCATCAGGTTGTTGTCGAGACGAATGTCGTAGTCGCAGACAGCACAGCGATGCTCGTAGGCCCTGATCACTTCCCGCCTGAATCCCGGGTCCCGCTTCCTGGACTTCAATGCAGGTTGCATAACTCGGTGTATGCCCACCTCGGAGACAAGGTCGTCATGGAGGCTCTCGGCGAAGTAACTGTCCAGCAGATACTGAGTGCCCATCCATATCACCTCGGGATGTGCCACCAGCAAACTGTGCACTGCCTCGGGGAACCCGGCAGACACATCGCTCCTCATCAGTTGACCGTGGCTTGGCACACCGGTTGCTCCCGCCGCGGGCACATGTCCACAGAGTTCCCAAAGACGGTCCTTTGGTAATCTGCAAATCGGTTGTTCCGGATGATGACTGCGTCTGTAGGGGCCGAACCTGGCCAGCAAGTCAATCAACCGTTCCGCGATGTTCCTGTAGGGCAACAGGCGAGGTTCCCCTCCGCACAAATTGCCCATCGCCAACAGGATCAGGAGCGGCTTGTGTGGAGCTCGCTCGCCTGCCCGTGACCAGACTTGCAAACGCGAGAGCAGATACAGGAAACGCTCGCTGGTCATCAAAATCGGCTCGTGACGGGTTTCGCGCCAATTCCCGGTTCCGCCTGGAAACGAGCTGGTCGGCAGGTTGAAGAACGCAGTTGTGTGGTCCGTGAACAGCCAGCGACAGGACAACCCTAAGTTGTCATAACCGCTGTCTGATCAGTCGGGAATCCTGCCATACCCGGGAGCCGATGCCTGGGTGCTCCGGCTCTCTTCCTTCAAGCCGGCTGAGGGCTCGCTGCACGCTGCCCGGAAATGCAAATCGTCCGGCTGATAGAGTTAAGTCCACATTCGCATGAGTTGAACACCGTTCGTTCGGCAGGTTTGCCGAACACCTCCCGCTCTCGAATCACCACTGGAGAACCGTCCGCCATGCCCTCAGCTTCCCTGCCCACCGCCATACTCGGACGCACCGGTCTCGAGGTCACCCGTTTGGGGTACGGCGCCGCCCATCGGCGCGCGCTCACCGACGACGAGATCGGCAACATGCTCAACCGCGTTCTGGATGTCGGCATCAATTTCATCGACACTGCCAATGACTACGGCAACAGCGAGGAGATGATCGGACGCTACATCCGATCCCGCCGCGACGAGTACGTCCTGGCCACCAAGTGCGGCTGCCACCCCAGGGATGGCCATGTCTGGACCCGAGAGAACCTGGAGCGCGGCCTGCACGAAAGCCTGGCCCGCCTGCGCGTGGACAGCGTCGACATCATGCAGCTCCACAACCCCAGCGTGGCCGCCTGCGAAGAGGGCGACCTCGTACGGTGCCTGGAGGACATGCGCAGCCAGGGCCATGTCCGCTGGATTGGCGTCTCCTCGACCCTGCCCCACCTGCCCACGTTCCTGGAATGGGGCGTGTTCGACGTGTTCCAGATCCCCTACTCCCTGCTGGAGACGGAGCACGAGGAGTCCATCTCCCAAGTGGCCCGGGCGGACGCAGGCACCATCATCCGCGGCGGCGTGGCCCTGGGGGAACCCGGCCACGGCACCAGCACCGAACAGGCGTGGGAATCGGTGCAGAACGGCCTGCTGGACGATCTGACGGCACCGGGGGAAAGCCGAACCGCGCTCTTGCTGCGGCTGACCCTGGCCCACCCCGGCCTCCACACCACCATCGTGGGCACCACCAACCCCGACCACCTGGACGAGAACATGAAAGCCACATTGGCCGGGCCGCTGTCGGAGGACGTGGTAAACGAGGCGCGCAGCCGCCTGGGACTGGGCGCGGGACCTGCCTGATGTCCGCCGCGGGCGCATTGCAGGGAAGGCCCCTGCCGGGGATTCCCGGCTGGGCGCGCCGCCAGCGACAGTTGATCGACCTGTTGCAGGCATCGGTGGAACCGTTCCTGGAACGTTATGTCAGAAACGATCGGCTGATCTGGCGCGATGCCTACCCCGACACGCGCGACGGTGTCGACGACTTCTACGAAGCGGCCCAGAACTGGCCGCTGCTTTATCTGCTGACCGGCAACCCGCAGCTTCTGGAACACAGCCAGCGGCTGTGGGACGGTATCACGCAGCAGCTCACGGACCTTGGCGTGGTCCACAAGGAATATGAGCAGGGCTACGATCAGTTCCATCAGAGCGAGAGCTACATCTACTTCTACTTCCTCTGTCTGGCGGATCCCTCCCTTGAACGCAACCGGAAACGTGCCCGGCGCTTCGCCGGCTTCTACCTGAACGAGGATCCGGAAGCCCCCAACTACGATCCGGCGCGGCGCCTGATCAGGGCCGCCCACAACGGCAGCCGCGGGCCGCGCTACGGGTACACCGATGTGGCCCCCCCGGCCTACGGCTATTCGCCGGGCATGGCGACCTATGGCCTGCCCTTTGCGGATCTGCCGGGCATCGACACCTACGAGGATCTGCGCGACCCGGAGAAGGCTCTGCGCATGGGCCGGGCCATGCAGGAACGGATGGGCCGCGGCGACGTGGCCGGCAACCTCGGGGTGGCCTCCCTCATGGCCAACGCGTTCCTGCTCACCGGCGAAGACCGGTATCGCGATTGGATCACCGAGTACCTTTCCGCCTGGCAGGAAAGGGCGGATGCCAACGGCGGCCTGATCCCGGACAACGTGGGCCTGTCCGGCAAGGTCGGCGAATACCTGGACGGCCGCTGGTACGGCGGCCTCTACGGCTGGACCTGGCCGCACGGCTACTACAACATCGGCCAGGCGGCGGCCGTGGCCGGACAGGCGGCCGCCCTGCTGACGGGTGACACCGCCTGGTTGAACCTGGCCCGCGGCCTCTACGACTCCATCATGGACCGGGGGGAATACCGGGATCCGGGCCGCGAACACATGAGCCTGCGCGGCCACTGGGTGGACCAGCTCGATTCACCGGGCCGCAAGGAGAAGGAATTCCTCGTCCCCTATCGCCATGGCGACGGCGGCTGGTTCGATTGGCAGCCCATGGGCCCGATGCATCCCTTTGCCCTCTGGAACGTCTCCGGCTCGGCGGAGGATCTGGCGCGCATTCGCAGGCTGCAGCAGGTGGAAGGCGGCGACTGGTACGGCGTTGCCGCCTATCGCCTCAAGGAGGACTCGGGCCACGAAAAGCCGTGGCTGACCTTCCTGGACGGCCTCAACCCGGACTATCCCGACCGGATCCTGGACACGGCCCTGGAACAGGTTCGCATCCGGCTGCGGATGATCGAAGAGGACGATGCCGATCTGACACAGGTCAACATCCACCACTGGCAGCAGCGCAATCCGGTTACGACCGAAGCGCTGGTACACCTGACCCTCGGTGCGCCGCAACCCCTGTACAACGGGGGCCTGCTCCATGCTCCCGTCCGCCACTTCGACGGGGAATCGGGACTGCCGGGGCTGCCACCGGACGTGGCGGTGCTGGTTACCGGCCGCGACGGGAACTCCGTCTCATTGATGGCGGTCCATACGGGGGAGCATCGTGCGCGGAGCCTGCGGATACAGGCAGGGGCCTACGGCGAACACGCCTTCACCGGCGCGACCGTCCATGGCACGGAAGACCGGCCCTGGTCGGACACGAACATTGCGGGCGACTGGCCCGGGCGCAACGTGACCGTGGCATTGGAGCCCGGCCACGCCATACGGCTGACACTCGGGATGGAGCGGTTCAGGCACACCCCCGCCTGTTGAGCAGACCGAGGTCCGCCGCCGAACCTGAGGGATGCGCGGCCTGGCAGCCGCGTTCGGAGCGCTATCCGGAAACATCCCTGCCTCCCCTATTGTCCCAATGGAAAGGCCGGAGCCCCGGGCACCGCGTAGACGCCCTGGAACCCCGGCCACACAAGCGGATCGCACTGTCCGCCCTACTGCTACTGTTCCTCCAGCTGCTCGGCCAGGAATGCGTTGGCCTCCGCGTTCAGTTCCGCCAAGGTTGCCGCGGCATCCGCGCCGTCCACGATGGCGACCATGGCTTCCCTGGCCATGTCGCGCACAAATTCAAAGCCGGGCACCGACGGTTCCGCCTTGCCGTAGGGCAGAAGGGAGAAGGCCGTTTCGAAGTTGGGATTCTCTTCGAAGTATTCGTCCAGGTCGGCTGCAACACTCTGGCGCACCGGGAAGTAGTTGCTGGCCCGCGCCCATTGGGCCTGCACCTCGGGCGAAGTGAAGTACTTCACGAAAATCCAGGTGGCCAGTTCCTGTTCCGGGGTGGACCTGGGAATGCTGATACTGGCTCCGTAGAGATTCGTCACGGGGTCGTCGACACGACGCGGCGGAGCCGCAATGCCCCAGTTGAATCCGGCGCCGCCGTCCACGTTGGACGCCGCGAACGGCATGCCCGACGTGGTGCTGAAGAAGAAGAGCAGCTTGCCGCGGCCGAAGGCAGCATAGTGTCCGCCGCGTTCAACCACATCGTCGGCGCAGCCTGCGTCGTACACACTCCGGATGAATTCCAGAGCCGCGACGGCAGCCGGGTCGTCATAGGTGAACTGCCCTGTTTCATAGTCGAAGATGTCGCCGCCGAAGCTGAACGTCAGGGCGGCCAGGGACGAAGGACTGTGGCCCCATTGCAGGCCTAGGCTCGATTCATCGCTCACCCCGCCGCTGAAGGGCTCGTCAACGGCACGGCAGGCCATTTCCAGGAACTCCTCCGGGGTTGTCGGGGGGCTGCTGTAGCCCAGCTCCGCCAGCCAGTCGATGTTGTAGTACATCACCTCAATTGAGCGGTTGGGCGGGAACCCGAGCCGGGCACCGTCGAAGGTCGGAAAGACATCCGAAGCGTAGAACCCGGGGAAGAAGTCGGCCTGTTCCTCTGCGCTCAGACCCCATACCGGATCGTTGACCAGGCTGTTCAGATCCACCAGTCCGTCGGCCAGCTGGTAGCTGGCGGCCTGGTACTGGTACGCGATCACCAGGCTGGGCACGTCGGGCGTCCCCAGCAGCGTCAGCATCTTGCTGAAGATCTGGCCGTAGTCGCCCTGGTGCAACGCCTCCATCGTGATGCCGTACTCGTTGGTGGCATTGAATTCCGCGACCAGCGCATCGAGGGCCTCTGCGCGATCGCCGCGGTGTTGATGCCAGAACGTGAGGGATTGACCCGAGGGGTCAACACCGGCCCACCCGGCCTCCGTCTCCTGATCGGTTAAGACATCCACATTTTCGGCCGGCGCTGTGGCCGTCGGCACGGCAGTGCAGCCGGCTACGACCATCAGCAGACAGAACAAGACAAACACCCAAGCCAAACGATACGCCTTCATGACGGAGTACTCCCGATGATGGAAAACAACGGCAATCGTCGATCAAAGGCTGGAAATCACGGCAAACGGCGGGATGTGATGGGCTCACGGGCCTTGAACCGGACAGGCTGCGGCTGTGAACCCCGGTCGCGGTCGGCATGGACGACCATGCTCCGGGCAACCTAGAAATCCCGCACTGGGCCGGGATCGGACCGCAATCGACGACTTAGATGTCTATCCTGCCCTGTCGAGCCCGATTTTTGAAACCGGGATCGGACTGATCCCGGCCCGTTTCAGAGTGCCCATGGCATCTGGCCGGTGGGCCATCGAACAGACTCAGATCGTGCGTACCATACCCAATGCCGGAGCGCAACACGGCGATGGAGCCTCGTTTGGAGATATTTCTGCAGCCGGAGCTGGCGGCACAACGACACCTGCACCCACACATTGGTCGGTTCCCTTCGACCGACAGTCCAAGACACCAACCGCAACTACAACGTCCCTCGGCATCATAAGGTCGAACAGCGGCAGGCCAAGGCACTGCGCATGCCGCGATGCCGGGATGCGCGGCGAGACATCGCAGTCACGCCGTGAAATGCCGGGATACGCTGCTACTCTCCCATCAGAAACGAAACCGCAGCCGCCATGGCGGCCTGCCGGTGGCTGATCCCCGACTTGAACTCCGGCTCCATCTGCGCGTAGGTCCGTGCGTGGCCCTCGGGAACGAAGACCGGGTCGTAGCCAAAGCCGTATTCGCCTTTCATGTGTTCGGCGATGCAGCCGATCCGCTCGCCGCGGAACAGTTCCGTCTCGCCGGTGGGCAGGGCCACGGCCACCACGCACACAAACCGGGCACGCCGGGCGGCATCACCCGTGTCCGCCAGGTTGCGCAGGAGCAATTCGCAGCGATCCCGATCGGATAGTTCCGGCCCACCGTAACGGGCGCTGTAGATCCCCGGGGCCTGGCCCAGAGCCTCCACTTCCAGGCCACTGTCGTCCGCCAGCGTCCGCAGGCCGCTGGCCCGGGCGTAGCCCCTGGCCTTGAGCACGGCATTCTCCTCGAACGTATTGCCCGTCTCGGCCACCTCGGGGATGTCGGGAAAGTCAGTCAGGAACCGCAACTCGCGCGGCAAGCCGTCCAGGTAACCCCTAAGCACCTTGACCTTGCCCGGATTGCCACTGGCCACCAGCAGGGGACCTGTTGTCAACAGACCGGAACCGTCAATCACGTTGCACACCCCGACCCTGTTCACATCTCGGGATGCCGCAGATCAATCGTCAAGGCCGGCAAGAACGTCCCGCAGGAACGCAACCGAGGTTTGCAGTGCAGCCACCGGAATGCCCCCCGACAATCCGCACTCGAAGGCCAGCCAGCCCTCGAACCCGATGTCGCGCAGGGCCTGAAGACCCGCCTGCCAGTCGATGTCGCCCGTGCCGGGTTCCAGCCGGGTGTTGTCGGCCACGTGGATGTGACCAATATAACGGCCCGCGGCGCGTATGGCGGCCGGAGTATCCGTTTCCTCGATGTGCATGTGGAAGAAGTCGGTCAGCAGGAGGACACCTTCCGGATCCCCGGCCATTTGAATGACGTCCACCCCGTCCTGCTGCGTCTGCAGCAGGTGTTGTTCGTACCGGTTAAGGGGTTCCAGCAGCAGATTGGTGCCGTGTCGGTGAGCGAACCCTGCCAATTCGGCCACCTGGATGGCCAGCAGCTCCCGTTCCAGTTCCTCGGCAGTCTTCAAGGGGGAAAGGTCGGGTATCAGGGCTGGACCGAAGATCGGGGGCACGATGTGCCCCGCGGCACCGAAATGGCCGCAGAACTCCAGGTTGCGCCGGGTCTCCTCCAGCGCGACTTCCCTGCGTGCGGGATCCGGATGCAGCCAGTCGTGGTGGGGCTGGGTGCAGACCGACGACACCACGAGCCCGGTCCCGGCGAAATCCCGCTCAATCTGCGGAATCATTTCCATCAGCGGTTCCCGGCCGGAAAGCTCCACGCCTACCACGCCGAGTTCCGCGGCCACGGCCAATCGCTCGGCCAGGGTGTCCCCCGGCAACATTCGATCCTGAATCGCAATCCTCATGTCCGTACCCCGGCCTCCCGGCTCTTAAATCGCGTGCTTCTCGATGTAGGCCCGATTCAGCTCCAGACCCAGGCCCGGCTGGGCGGAAACCTCCACGAACCCCTTGTCGTCCATCGGGTCCACCGGGGCGTTCAGCCACGGCGGCACCTCATCGAAGTCGATGAAGGGATGCAGCAGACCCCGCTCGTAGTACTGGCCCGGGATGCCCATGGCGCACAGCACGTGCAGGTTGCCCACACCACCGCCGTGAACCTCCATGCGCATGCCGTAGGCCTCGCTCAGGTGGGCGATCTTCATCAGGGGGGTGATGCCGCCCACGTCGCCGATGCCCCCGCGCACCAGATCACAGGCACCGGCCTTGATCCACTCGGCCCGCACCTGAAGCTTGCCTTCGGCCGTTTCGGGACCGCAGATCGGGAGGGAGGTCTGCTCGCACAGCCAGACGTAGGAGGACATGCTGTTCTCGTCCATCGGTTCCTCCATCCAGTAGTAGTCCAGTTCCTCCAGGCCGCGGGCCAGGGCCAGGGCCTCCAGGCGCGTGTAGTAGTGGAAGGGGTCCAGCATCAGATCGGCTTCGGGTCCGTACACCTCCCGCACCGCGGCACAGGCCTCCAGATCCCGCTTGACACTGGGCGCGCCCTCATAGGGCGGCTGCCAGGTATGCAGCTTGAAGGCCGGGTAGCCCCTCTCGATACACCACTCGGCGAACTTGGCGTAGGCGGCCGGCGTGTCCAGGCCCCCTTCGAGATCGTCGCCGCACATGGTGCTGGCATAGGCGGGCAGACGCTCACGGGTGGCGCCCAGCAGATGATGCACCGGCAGGTTGGTGTACTTGCCGGCGAAGTCCCAGAGAGCGAGGTCGATGGCGGCCAGGATGCGATCGGAGAGCACACCCAGGTGCAGGCGCTGGCGCTCCTTCAGGCTCTGCCAGATCTTCTCCCGGTAAAGCGGGTTTTGTCCGACGATATGGGGCTTGACATGGGATTCCACGACCGCCTGTGACACTCCGCCCAGGTAGACGCCTTCCACATCCGTGTCGGTCTGGATGGTCATGAGGGTTTGGCGCGCCTCATGGGGTGGTCCGGGATGGCCGTGGCCCTCCGAATCCCGCACGGTGTTGGACGTGTAGGCGAAGTGTTGGAAGGTGATGTCGGTAATCTGCATGGGGAAGCCTCTGGACCGGCAGCAGGTTGCTGGAGCTGGGTTGTTGGCGGAAGGTTCATTGTATCCGGAAAGCCGACCATCCCGGCTCGGCTCCGGTACCGCAACCTTGCCCCGATGGATTTGGCCTCAGGTAATCGCAAGACGGGGATGCCAACTGCGATCGTACAGTGCCGCACAAGGCAAACCAACAGCCCCCCTTCCGGTAGTTCCCCAAGCCGTTGGTCACTCGGCCGGTATCTTCGGGCCTGGGCATACAGGCGGCCACCGATCTCCGGACACAGGTGTAGGCATCCGGAGGGAAAGGGGAAGAAGCCAGATCCTTGCCACAACCGAACCGTGCGACACTTGGTCGTGCCCTGCCGGGCGACAGACGCCGTCAGTCGCTAGAATGTAAGGCCTCAGCCTGCCTGCTCCCCCAGAGAACCCGGAGACATCTGCCATGCAGCGGATTGCGATGCTCAGCTTTGCCCATGTGCACGCGATGGGCTACGCCCGTCATGTCGTGGGCCATCCCAACCTGGAGATGGTCTGCATCTGGGACGACGATCCGGAGCGCGGCCAAACCGCCGCCGCCCAGTTCGACGTGCCGTTCGAGAGCGATCTGGAGGCAACGCTGAACCGCGACGATGTGGACGCAGTGGTCGTCAATGCCACGACCAACATTCACCGGGACGTAATCCTGGCCGCCGTCAACCACGGCAAGCATGTCTTCACGGAGAAAGCACTGGCCGTCAACCTGGCCGAGGCACGGGAAATCACGGCAGCGGTGCAGGCCGCCGACATCAAGTTCATGATCTCCCTGCCGTCCCGCATCCGGTCGGAAACCCTCTTCGCCCGCGAGGCGATCGACAAGGGCTGGCTGGGCGACATCACCTTGATGCGTGCCCGCGTCGCCCACAGCGCGGCGCTGGACAAGTGGTTCAAGGGCGGCAGCCTCTGGTTTGGCGACGAGGAGCTGGCCGGCGGTGGCTCCCTCTTCGACCTGGGCTGCCACACTGTGGACATCATGCGCTGGCTCCTGGGCCCTCCGGCCTCGATGGTGGCCAAGATTCAGAACTACAGCGGTGCCTACGACATCGACGATCAGGCGATCGCGGTCGCGGAGTTCAAGAGTGGTGCCATGGGCATCCTCGACGTCTCCTGGCTGCATCGCGCCGGCCCGAACCACATCGAGATCTACGGTACGGAAGGCTACCTGGGCTGGGACCACAGACCCGGTCCCGTGCAAATCCAAAGCCGCAAGCTTGCGGCCGACGGCATTACCGGAACCATCACGCCCGATCGGCTGCCGAGCGCACTTCCCATGCCGATGGATCAGTGGGTGGCCGCCATTGAGACGGATTCACCGACGGCCATCACAGTGGAGGACGGCCTGAACCTCAACGAGATGCTGGAAGGCATCTATGGCTCGGCCCGGAGCGGCCGCAACTGGGAGTTCTAGGATTGGGCCGGGTGTCTGGCGGTTCGCCCCAAGACACAATCCTTGAGGGTTTCGCTCCTCAGGCTGATTCGCGTTGGCGCAAGCCTCCGAAGCTGCGGGATCACTTGGAGCATGTCCAAGGTTGCCGGCGCGCCGCGCGGATCTCGGGAAGTGTCCCGATGCACCGCGCGGCGCGTCTGCGGTCTTGCCATTTGCGGACTTCCTGCGAATAGGGAAGATCCGCCGCTCTGCCGGGGCGGTTGGCGGAACCGGTTACCAAATGCCCAGGAGGAGCAGAGATGGAAGACATCAAACTGGAGGATGGCGGCTCTTTCCCCGCCATCGGGCTGGGCACGTGGCAAATGGGTGGCCGCCATAGTGCGGACTCTTCCCGCGACACGGAGATGATCAGCCTCATTCGAGATGCCCTGGACATGGGGTACCGACACATTGACACGGCCGAAATGTACGGGGCAGGACATGCAGAGCAGCTGGTTGGGCAGGTTTTCTCCGGCCGTCCTCGAGACGAGATCTTCCTCACGACCAAGGTTTGGCACACCAATCTGCGCCATCGGAACCTGTTGCAATCCCTGGACGCCAGTCTGCACCGACTGCAAGTGGACTATGTGGACCTGTACCTCATCCATTGGCCCAATGACGACGTGCCGCTGGCGGAAACCTTCGAAGCGTTGAATCTGGCTGTGGCCGAAGGCAAGGTGCGACGCGTGGGTGTCAGCAACTTCGACCTGCCGTTGCTGCAGCAGGCCCGGACGCTTTGCGCCACACCGATTGCCACCAACCAAGTGCGTTTCAATCTTCACACCCGCGACCCTGAGCAGAGCGGTCTCCTAAGCTACTGCCAGCGGCATCGCATCGCCGTAACGGCGTATTCCCCGCTGAAGGATGGTGTGCTGGGCCTCCCCGCCGTGCAAGCCGTCGCCCGGAAGCACGACGCCTCGCCGGCCCAAGTGGCACTGCACTGGCTGATTCGGAAGCCTTGGGTCGCCGCCATTCCCATGTCGACCAACCGCTTGCACCTGCGCCAGAATCTCGACTCGGGCCGCCTTGAACTGGATGAAGAGGACCTAAGCCGACTGGATGCCTCCACGTAGGCATGCGTCCAATTCCGGCACCGTTTCCCGAACTGCCCTGTGGCCCACGGGGCGGCCTGGCCGCCTTGCGGGCGCACAATCATCGGAACGCCGCCCGGTTCAGTCCGGGCGCGGTGGTTGCCGCTAAACCCTCACGGTCGGGAAATCCACCGCTTCGGCGAAGGTTTCCAGGGCCTCGCTGTGGTCTCCAATACCCAGCGCAATGTGGTGGGATGGCCCCTGCTGGCACCAGGCATCGATGAATTCGTGCAGGGGACGCTCGATCCGCACCCGCGCATTGGGATTGCCGATGCCGAGAACGGTGCCCGGAACGATCTCGCCGACGGCGTAAATCAGCTTGAACGTGTCGCCGGCATCGTGCTGGGACAGGTTGAGCAGGGTCACAGGTCCCTGCTGCATGTCGAAATCGATGCCCAGGCCATGACCCGACTTGCCGTGATGGGTGTCCAGGTGCATCAGCCGGGGCGGGCCGCTGGCGACATTGATGTTGGCCGGGCCGTCGTGCCCCATCAGGATGGAGTTCTCGTTGAAGTCCATGGCAAAGAACTCGACGAACATGCCGCCGCCGCCCAGCAGATCCAGGATCTTCATGGCCATCGCGGTCTTGACGTCGCCTTCGGTGACACCGGGCCGTCCCATGGCCGCCAGTCGGGACACGGCCAGGCCGGACTGGGCGCGCAGTTGGGTCATCAATTCGCGCTCGCCCCACCAGTAGTAGCCGAAGGCGGATATGTCGTGTTTGCGGATGACGGCATCGTAGGCCACCGCAGCCCGGGCCGAGAACCGCATATGGGTGCGGGTCACGGTGGAATCCACTGCATAGGTCGTTTCGAAATGGGTCAGCATCTCTTCCAACTGATCGTCGGTGACCGCATGGAAGGCGTTCTCGAACTCCTCGACCTCGGGCCGCACCAGCATGCGGCCGGTCGCCCGCAGCAGCCTCGACTCGTCGATGGGCATGTCGGTCATGCCGGGATACACCTGCCCGATTAACCCCACGTTCATGCCCAGAAACTCGCGGGCGGCTGCGGCGCCGGTGAAGTCGGACCGGAGTTCATGCTGCAGCCGCGGGTCGTCGAAGGGGCCGGTCCGCACCCGGAAACGACGGCCCTGACCCACCAGGGCCCCAGCCAGCTCCGGTACACAGCAGACGGCTTCGTGGTGCAGGTAGTCCGTCGTATCCGCCGTGGCGTAGTCGTAGGCGCGGTCCTCGTGGGCATTGAGAATACGAACCGGCACGCGCAATCCCTGCAGGGCCGGCAGCATGTCCATGCTGGGGGTGTAGCCGAAGGGAAAGACGAGCACCAAGTCCACCTCTTCCCGGGCGAAGAGCAGGCCGGCCGCACGCGACTTTTCCGGAGTGTCCACCAACTCGGGCGCAATGATGTCGGCCATGGGTTCCAGCATGCCCCGGAGCCCGTCGTACATGCGCAAGCCCATCTGTCTGAGGCGCGGGTACTGGTCCCAGTAATAGTGGTGGCCGGCGGGCAGCAGGCCAATCCGGGCACGGACTTTGGGGTTCACGGCCGTTCTGGTCCTTGTTGTGTCGAGTGAATTGGGGAAGTACTGCCGGGGGCGCACCGGGCCGGCCGTCTTGGCCGGGACCTGGATTACGGGACCAGTAGGGGCCTTTCGCGGGCCAGGGTCCGGTTGTTGAGGATGTGGCCAAGGAGATGGCCGCAGTGTGCCATCTCCATGTTCTGCCGGGCATGCTCCACAAGCAGGGCAATCTGCCCGGCTTTCCGATCAATCCTGTAGATGGACCAGGGATGGAAGATGGGCAGATAGTAGGGAAAGTCCGTCCGCAGGCAGTAGTCGATACCCGGAGCGTACGCGTCGTACACCCCTCGGGCATCGCCCGGCACGGTGGCCGGCAGGGACCAGGGCAGGACGGGAGGCCAGTGGGTCCTGGCGGGCTGACCCGTCAAGATGTTGTCGTGCCAGGCGTGGGAGGGCGTCTCGAGCAGATCCGGAAAGCCGTCCTCCGTGTACCAGAAGGGCCCGTTGAACGGGGCCGGCACGGTGTGCGCGGGACCGGCCCCCACGCTGCGCACATATCGGTAACCGGCCTCCTGCAGTGCAGGAGGCCGAGGATGCGGGGATGGCCGGCAAACCCCCGCGTGTAGCCACCCGGGGCCGTGAGGCCGGTTACCGGTGTACCGAACGTGTCCTCGATCAGTTTCTTGGAGGCGGCCAGTTCGTAGCGCAGGGCATCGGCATCGCCCCGGTCATCCAGTGCCATCAAGTCCGGGTGGGTGAAGCTGTGGCACTGGATGTCGAACAGAGAGTGGTCCAGGATTGCGCGCAGTTCCTTTCCGGCCAGTTCAAGCATTCTGGCAACCAGGAAGAAGGTGGCCGGAACGTTCTGTTCCAGATGCACATCGGCTACGGCACGCACCCCGGCCAGAAACTCACGGATTCGGCTCGGGGTGTAGTCGAACCCGGAGGCGTCGCTCTCCCACCAGGGGTACACCGCTTCGGTGTCATAGGCGGATACATACAGCGGCATCATGCACCTTGGTTTGAGCAGGCCCACAGTCACGCGGCCGGGCAGTGTCAGGGATGGGACCCCGACCTGGCCAAGAGGTCACTTTCACTCTCCGGACGTGCCGGATCAGCCCCGGCCCAGATAGGCCTGCGTGGTGGGCAGGACGATGGTCTCCAGGACGTTGACATGGAGCGGCAGCATCACCATGACCAGGGCCGTCTCCGCCAGCTCGTCCACGGTCATCATGGGCTCCTGGTCCGTTGGGGTGTCGCTGGTGGCCCGGCGCTCGGTCAGGATGTTGCCGGGATGCAGCACGCTGCAGACGATGTCGTGGTCCCGGCCCTCCAGGGCAATGGACTTGGTCAGGCCGGTCAGGGCATGCTTGGTGGAGTTGTAGGGAGACGCGTTGGGCCGGCACATCTGGGCCGAGATGCTCGCCACGTTGACAATGCGGCCGCCCCCGGTCTTCAGCATGCTGCGGAAGGCGGACCGTGCGCACAGGAACGGGCCGGTCAGGTTGACGTCGACCACCTTCTGCCAGGTGGCCAGGGACAGTTCGTGGAACGGGCCGTTGTCGAAGACGCCGGAGTTGTTGATCAGGATGTCGACACGCCCGTAGGCCTGTTCGGTCGCCGCGAACAGGGCGAGGACACTGTCCTCCGAGGTCACATCGGTCTGGTGAACCATGACCTCGACGCCGATGCCGCGGCACTCCTCGGCGGTCTCGTCCAGGTTGGCAACCTTGCGCGATGCCAGGACAAGGGTGGCTCCGGCCTTGGCGAAGCGACGGGCGATGCCCTTGCCGATGCCAGTGCCGGCTCCGGTGACGATGCAGATTTTGTCCTTCAGTTCACTCATCGAGCCTCTCCTTGCGATGGTCCGGCCGCTGTGGGCCGGTGTGGGAACCTCGATTCTAGGAGGAATGGGCCACGAGCGCGATGAATTGGCATAGTAGTGGCTCGTTTCAGTTGCGACAAATCTAGTCTGAACCTGTCGTTGGAGTCCCCATCATTGAATTGGGTCCTGTCCGGTACCTCAGACCATGCTGGTCACCGACATTCCAGACGTTAAGGGCGCCCGCGACTTGAACCGCCCAATCCAAACCCAAACTTCATACAGATTGGTTTCGGTGGGAACCACCAGAGTCTTCATGTATTGGCAAACGCCAGGCATGCGGACCGAGCAAGCTGCAGCACCGTCAGGCACCACAACCTCAACACCGCGACCCTTCAGACTCCAACTCCGAAGCGGATCGCCATCTTTTCCGTAGACTGCATCCACTTCTGAACGGTCACGCTTCCGGGGGAATCCACCCCTGCACCAAGAAGCCACGTGGTTCTCGATCCGATTTCATCCCATGGAACACTGGGGGGATGATGGCCTGGACACCCCGTCCGTGCAGAGCTGCCTCAGAATCTTCATCCGCGACTTCAGGCAGCCCGGACTCTCGTTCCGCAGTCGGTCCCCCCAGACCCCTCAGTCAGATACGCTCATCTGCAGGGTAATCCGGGATCTCTGCTACTGGGCTGCCTACCTTTCCGTACACATACTGCGATAGGTGATCCATCGCTTCCTCGGCGACACCAATGTGTTCCTGGACTTCCTCCGAATCCAAAGCCGTCCAGTGAACTTGAGCTCGCTCCGGGCTTCCAACTGTGTGTTTGGGCCACTCGATGAGGTGTCCAACCGTTGCATCGTTCCGATTTGCACTGGGCCACCCACTCCCCTCGGTACGATTCTGGTTGCCAGGTTCAGTACAAATGCAACGGCGAAAACCCCATCAGTGACTGATGGATGCGAAACTGCCCAGAATGCGTGACGTACCAGTGCCAACAAGGGCCCAGCGACTGTAGCACCGGAGCCAGACGCTGTAAACCGGACTCCTTCGCGGACAACACTCGGCGAAAATCCAAGAGAAGAAAATTCAATGAGGCCGGCTGAACCTGGTTCCTTCCCATTGCTGATTGCCACCAGCGCACTTGTCTTCCTCGCATCGGAACTGGTGCGTTTGAAATTCTGCAATCCTTGTTCCGACAAACTAACTCCTTTGCCAACCAGATCCATCGCCTGGAATTCCCCGTCGTCGGCTGCTTGTGCGACCACATGCCGAAAACGCTGCCCCAACCCTACAGTGCCTGCAGTGGCGACCAGAATCGAGTCGTTGACCACGTGCACTTTCTTGACCGGGGATTGAAGCACGCCCGATCCCAATGTGGCTGCACTGTCCGACCCAATGACCACTCCATCAGTGCAAAGGACACCTACCAACAATGTCACAGGACACTCGCCAACGAATCCTTGAAGACACTGTTGACTGCCATGTCCGGGAACTTGGCGTAGATCGCGCGGAGCAGGGAAGCGAACGACTGATCGCGTACCCAATGTGACAGCACTTCAACATACTCGGCTGTCTCTGGACTCCGGTCCCTCAACGCCTGCAGCAGGTCTGCTCCTTCGCGTTCGCCCAAGTCGGTCAACCTGTACTGCGTAGGCTGCACCTGCACGCTCATGTCGTTGATTTCCACGAGGCCGTCACGTTCCAGCGCTTCAAGCACCTCGTAGACAGCCTTGTCAAAAGGGCCGTAGTGCCATGGCTTGAAGTCAAAGCCAGTCCCGCCGATTGTTTCTCCGACGAGCTGATCAATCAGGAACGCGAGCTTTTGAACCTGCACCGGTGTATGAATGGCCGTTCCTGCAGGAGCCATCATCATCAACAGCACATCCCGTCTTGGCATGTCCTTACTCCCGTTGCGATGAATAAGCCATCAACTACTTACTGAAACCGATCAGCACTGACCGGATCGGGGCTGGAGTGCCGACCTGTCCAGCCGAATTAACAACCGGAAACCTTCGTACAATTCCAGCGAACGCCCAATCCTTTCAGGCAGTTCCCTCCTCAAGTGCAACTCAACGACAAGGTAGGCAACAACGAAACATTGCACATATTAACCGCATGTTACCATATGCGGCTATGCTGGCCGTGAGTCTGGGTCGTGTCGCGCGTCTGCCAAGGCAGTGAATCAAACACGTAGTAGCACGTGGCTCTTGACACACAAGGCTTGCCGGTATTGCTCTCCTCGCTTGCAATAGTCGGATTTTCGAGGGCCGGTTTCCAACGATCGACCAGCCGGTCAGGTCAGTTGGCGAACCGCGGTTGCATGGCCGGCCGCGCGCGGATGGCCAGCAGGAATACGGAACCGCACACCGCGGCCACTGCCCCGATGAGGAAGAGGGCCGGGTAGCCCCAGGCTTCGATGATGTAGCCCCCGAATAGGCTGACGAGGGCGAAGTTGGTGCCCAGGGCCACGGACACCAGGGCAAACGCGATCGGCCGATACTCCGACTGCACCATCTCCATCTGGTACATCTGGATGACCGGCATCCAGATCGCCGACATCGACATGACGCCCATGCGGCTGATGCCCGCCAGGACCCAAGACTCGCCCACGATAACCGGCACCACCAGCAGTGCGGACACGAGCGAGGACATGATCAGGAGCGAACTGTTGTCCAGCCGATTGCGCAACCTGGGCACGGCAAAGGGAATGAACACCGCGAACACCTGGCCCAGCGCGCTCAGCCAGCCAATGAAGTCGGCGCTCAAGCGCAGTTCGGTGTCCATGTAGGCGTTGCAGAAGGAATGGCAAACCGCAATCGCGCTCTGGCTCAGCACGATGTAAACCAGCACCAGGCCCAGGGACAGCGCCGGGAACAGGCCTTCCCGAGCCACCGATTCCTTGGCGGTGATGGAAGCATCCCCTTCCTGGTAGCGCAGTAGAACGAACAGCGCGGACACGGCCAGCAACCCGGACCCCAGCAGGGCCACCCGGTACGGATCGGTGGTGTCCAGAGACCAATTCATCAAGGCTGCGATGCGGGTGGGCAGCATGCCGCCGGCCACCAGGCCCACAAATACACCCAGGTTGCGGGTCGTGCTCAACAGGCTGTAGGTCTTGGAACGGTTGTCCGGCCGCGTGGTGGCCATGATGGCCGGCGAGGCATTGACGGACAGGATCGAGTACCCCGCCGCCGAAATGAACTGGGAAGCCAGCGACCAGGGCACCCACAATGTGTGCGGGGTGTATTCCACCAACGGACCAATCAGGTAGCCGACGATAAAGGTGGCAACGCCGAACACCATCGTGGGCTTCAGGCCAAAGCGGCGGCCCAGCAAGCCTGCGGGGATGGCCATGCCCGTGTACCCGAAGGCCGCGAATGCGTTGTAGACGCCAAAGAACTCCGTGCCCAGATCGAGACGCAGGATGAACAATGTGCGCGTCACCGCGGCAATGCCCATCATGAGAATCGAGAGGATCATGGTGGTGACCATGAGCCTCAAGGCATTCGGGTTCACTCCCTCCCAGAAACGGAAACGGTCCGTGGCCATGGCCATGGCGAAGGGACGGCTTTAGGCGGAGAAGGGCGCCGGGCCGCTCGGCAACAGCGCAGGGGCCGATCCGGCAACCAAAAGCTGGCTCTTGGCTGCGAAGAGGGAAGCGATCCGGGCAGGCCTCCGGATGCCTATGAGGGAGCGACAGGCACCGGCCTTGCCCATTGTGATCATGGTTCTATTATCCGTGCATTGATCCCCGTAATTCAACTCAGGAAAACGCGGTTGGGGGTGTCCGGCTTCCCTGATGCACAGGCACCGCCATCAGGGAGGGAATCGCCAGGCCCAAGGTGTGGTGAATCCAGTCCGAATCCACCTTGGAGGGGCCCGCCGCCCCGGCCCCTCCATGCTGCCGGAGCCACCAGGCAGAACGGTGGAACGACGGTTCCGGTCGCTGGTATCCCTACGATGTCCAGTCCACGTTTCTGCTTGCAGGGGTGCCTTCCCAAGGCCCCGTGTCGGCACAAGCGGACCGCAAGTCCGCAAGGGTGAAGTCCAAACCGCAGTTGCGGCGGAGCGCGGACCGTGCGGCATGCCAACCGCAAAGGCCGTGGACACCACCGCCGGGGGGTGTGGAAGACGAGCACAGATACAGGTCCGGAGCCCGGAGGCAGTAGGGATCCAACCAACCGGCCGGCCGACGCCACAGCTGGCCCAGATCCTGCACGCCGCCGTTGATGTCCCCTCCGATCCAGTTGGGGTTGTAGGCTTCCCACTGGCTGGCCCGCGTGACCCGACGTGCCAGGACCGTGTCCCGGAAACCGGGCGCAAACCTCTCAATCTGGCTTTCGATGGCCGGACTTGCGTCCCCGTCCCACCCCGGCGGCACATGGCAGTAGGCCCAAAACGCATGGCGGCCGGCCGGAGCCCGCGAGGAATCCGCAACGGAGGGCTGACCCACCAGCACGAACGGTGCCGGTGCGGGATTGCCCGACCAGACCTGATCGAGTGCGGTGGAAATTTCCATCCGCGAGCCCCCGAGGTGCAGCGTGCCGGCCTTGCTGGCGGCATCGGCACACCAGGGCGCGGGCTCGCTCAGGGCGTAGTCCACCTTGCAGACCCCGGGACCATACCGGTACCGTTGCAGGTTGCGCGCAACTCCGGGATTCAATTCCGGACCGCGCAACCTCACAACCTGTCGGGGCCCGGTGTCCAGCATGTGCAGGTCGTACGGCTCCAGCTGTGATCCATGTGCAACCACCGTGCCTATCCGGATCTTCACTCCCATTGCCGCAGCCAAGGAAGCCAGGGCGTGCGTTATGAACTCCGCACCACCCCGGGCAAACGGCCAGCCGGTTGTCTCCGCCAGGCCGGCCAGTACCAGACCGGCCGCGGCCGTGGCCGGTCGGTGCAGCGGAACTGCGGTGTGTGCGGCTACACCCGAGAACAGGGCACGCATCCGTTCGGTTCGAAACAGGTTTCGGCACAGCCCGTGACTGGAACGGAGCGCGCGCAGTCCAAACCTCATTACCCGGGCATCCGGCCTGGGTACGCGCAAGGGACCCAGCAGGTTGTCGGCGATGCACTCCCAGTGGTTGGATACGGTGCCAACTGCAGCCTGCCAGGCCGCCGCGTCCTCCCCCAAGCTATCCGGCGAGTCTTGATCGCCGTCAGGGACCACCGCCGACCCGTCGTCCAGGGGATGGGCAAAGGGATTGGGCGGAGACACCCACTCCAGACCGAACCGATCCAGATCCATGGCCCCAAAGACCGGGGAAGCCATCCCCAAGGGATAGACGCTGCTACAGACATCGCGGCGAAATCCGGGCAGGGGACCTTCCGCCGAGCGAACCCCTCCACCGAGAGTTTCTCGCGCTTCGAACAGGGTGACATCAACTCCGGCCGCACGCAGGGAAATGGCCGCCGACAGTCCGTTGGGGCCGGAACCAACGACAGCCGCGGACAGATCCTCGGGTTGGCGTGAGCGGGGCAAGTCCGAATCTCCTGCCGAGTCGGGACGTGACTCAATCGTGGTTGCTCCGAACGCGGTCGTCCGGGAAGCGGGATTGCCAGGGCGTGGGCTCGGCCAACAGATCCTAGTTGAACCGAATCCGGTTCCGGGGCGGAAACTTCCGACTGATCATGCACTGGATGTAGTGCACCTGCAGAAGACAACGGGGCCTGGCACCGCGGCACGCCCAGCCTCGGTGCCAGACTGCGCTTCGGAACATTCCCGCGTCATCCAGCCTTGACAATGCAGTTCTGCAATTCCCAGCCGTTCCAAGCGGTTTGGTCCGGCTCCAGTTGAGTGTCACTATGGTTGCCGGGAATGAAATAGGGTGGCCCCCATTCGGGATCGAGGCCGTTGGAAGTAAACGGTGTTGATGATCACCGGCATGTCCCCCCTCAGGGTCGGCCAGGATACGCACAGAGGCAGTTCAGCCCGCACGGGAAGGCGGAGGGCCTGGAATTCGCCGGATGGCAGTGTGTGACGGGCATTGGCAAAGGGGCTGTGAAGAATGGGACAACATGGTCACGATGGTTGGTTGTCCGGTAGGCCAGCAGGTCAACTGCATTCAAACGGATTCGGGGCCGGGGTCGAACAAACGGCACGGACAGTCCGCGTTCCAGGCTGCCGCCAGCCGCTTGTGGGCAATGCCCACCCTGGATACCGGTCCTGCCGCAGCAGGTTGTTGGCAATGCGCTTGGGATGTTGTTGTTATTAACACAACCACAGCATGGGCCGTCCTCCCCCGCCGGCCGGCGCCACCGTTCCCCCAAGCGTCCCCACAAATTAAAACAGAGTGGGCAATCCCCGACCAGGACAGCGCATTCTTTATCTTGGAAACTTTCCAAACCACTGATCTTGGCCCAATAAAGGTTCTCGATTGCCCAGTGTGAGAGCTGGGAGGGTGATCCCGTTGCACAGCAATCGGGTTTTTCCGACACGGTCGACGATGGGCATACCAAGCGGAGTCTGCAAGAAGATGACTTTCATCCCAAGGTCTCGTTCACCAGGGACAGGCCGGCTTCCAACTTGTCCAGCCAACCCAGTTGGGGATGACGAATAAAGTTTGTGCACATCCGGAACAGACAAGCTGCTTCGCGGAAAGCAAGTTCTCGTTCACTCCATCGAAACCGTTCCAGCGCGGCGTCCCGAAACACATGGTAAAACGCCATTCCTGCATCGTTCTCTCTCTTGCGTCCAAAGTGCGACGCCCCTTGCAGATGTGCCAGGAAGTTGCCCACATCCAGCATCGGGTCACCTGGACCCACTTCCTCAAAATCCACCAGTGCGATTCGGCCATCACGCAAGAGCAGCATCTGATCATCGTAGAAGTCATTATGTGCAATGCCGGAGGGGTGCCATGATCGAATGAATGGGTCCAGTGCCTCGGTAGCATCGTTGAAGTTGCGCAGAGCGGCACGGCTGTCTTGTATGTTGTGCATGAAGCTGTGCCGAGCTCGCCGATAAGCTCGCGACAGGTTGAATGGACGGTTGGTGCCTCTCGTGGGCGACACATTCCATAGGGTCTCCAGCCCGTCAAGAAGAAGTGCGGCATCCGGTGTTGTGCCTTGACGCAAGCCCCGACGCAGGTTTTTGCCCGGTATTTCCGACATCCACACGACACCGCCTTCCGCCCAGTTTCCGGCAAGCCGCGGTACAACGAAACTTGACTGCCCTACCAACTCCTGGGCCTTGAGAAATGGAGCGACTGCATTGAGCCGCATGACACGTGCATAAAACCTGGCCCTGCTCACGCTGTGACGCAGTACGGCCCGGCTGGCGGGCCGGTAACGAATCAATGCGACACGAACACGGCGCGGCGGCATGGCCAAGACATGCCTGCTGATCGGCCTGCGGGCAGTTTCGGGATCGGCGACTGTCCGCAGGCCCGGCAGACGGCTGTCCTCAGGATATCGAAACAGCTCGACAGGCTTGCCGCGCTCAATCTTGACCGTAAAGTGGCGCGATGGGATGAATTCGTCGGGATGCCATTCCAACTCATAGCTGACGATGGCGATCCTGGAGACGTTGTGGCTGAACTGACGAATGCGCATCCGACAGGGGTCGGTCCCCGGCTTCCCGAACTGCCGACGATACGCTCGCCAAAGCCAATCGGCATCGAAGAGCCGGGGCAGTTCCCGCAAGCCAGGATCGTCCGGGAAGTCGACCTGGGGGTACAGGGACACGGTCGTGGGCGAAGAGTCATCGCCCTTAGCAACCTGTTGAAGAAGCGGGGCGTTGGGCAAGATGCGGAAACCTCGCATTCAGCCCGGCCAGCACGGGCTGTGAATTGAGTGAATAGGCAAGGATTGGGAGAACTCCTGGCAAGCCTCGACCGACCTCCCACAAGGGCGCACAGGGACGCCGCCGGGCTTGGGCCGTGCCGATAAAGGGGGCGGCCAAGCAGCCCACCCCCTTGCCCCGTCCGAAGATCGCTTCAATCCGCCCGCGCTGGCACAGGCTGGTCCGGCACACCTCACCTGTGGCCACGCCCGTTGCCTACAGGGATGCCCTGGGCGTTGCATCCCCGGTCCGCAGCCAGGATCACGACCGGAATTCCCATCTCCAGGGCCGCGTCCCGGATGGCGATGCCGTCCGCGACGGCCACCTTGCTGTCGCACCTCAACGGCCTGCGATGCGACAGCAAGGCCAAGACGGTGGATTGACCCCGTCCCCTGATGGCATCGACGTGCAAGGACAGATGGAGCACGGCATCCCCACTTCTGCAACAACCTGTTAGCTGCTGAAGTTGTCGCTGTCGACGCTGCTGTCGATATCGCTGGCGACGGCGCCTGTCGTGTCGAAGCCGTCGTTGTCGGTGTTGTTCGTCGTATCGAAGCCATCGTTGTCGGTGTTGTTCGTCGTGTCGAAGCCGTCGTTGTCGGTGTTGTTCGTCGTATCGAAGCCGTCGTTGTCGGTGTTGTTCGTCGTATCGAAGCCGTCGTTGTCGGTGTTGTTCGTCGTGTCGAAGCCGTCGTTGTCAGTGTTGTTCGTCGTATCGAAGCCGTCGTTGTCGGTGTTGTTCGTCGTATCGAAGCCGTCGTTGTCGGTGTTGGCCGTTGTGTCGAAGCCGTCGTTGTCGGTGTTGTTCGTCGTGTCGAAGCCGTCACGATCGGTGTTGCCTGTCGTGTCGAAGCCGTCGTTGTCGGTGTTGGCCGTCGTGTCGTAGCCGTCATGATCGGTGTTGTTCGTCGTGTCGAAGCCGTCATGATCGGTGTCGTCGTTGTCGTCGTCGCTACCCTCTTCCACTGGGGAACGCCTCGCCAGTCCCAGCGCGGCTTGTGCCACTGGCGTGGGTTGAGGGATAGGCTCCGACGTGGAACCGGTCCCCTGTTCCTGATGCCATTGCCACCAGCAGTCCTCGCGCTCTTTCTGGGTAGGGAGGACATCGCAGGTCTGGAAGGGGTTGGCAGAGGAACGCGTCGCCGGTACCGGTGTGGCTTGCGCCACTGGCGTGGGTTGAGGGGTGGGTTGAGGGGTGGAAGTCGATGTGGGAGTACTGGGAAGCGTAAGAGTTGTGCCTGCGTGTATCAGATTGGGATCGGTAATGCTTGGATTCTCGGCCAGTATCTGGGCCACCGTGACGCCATAATCCCTCGCGATCTGGGACAAGGTGTCTCCGGGTTCGACCACATAGGTTGAACTGTCTTGAGACAAGACAGGCCTCGATATCACGCCCAGAAGCAAGACCAACTGGCCCAAGCCAAGACTCAACATCCGGGCACGGTATCTCCATGCTTCAAGGGTATGAACTGTTCTTGGCATGGTTTCAACCCCGTTGCTATTGGTTCCGGGCGCGCAGGCCGCGGATCACAGGGGATTCGCCGCGGATTCAGTCGGGTGGCGGCCCGATTTGACCCAGTGCAAGCAGAGCCCCTGCAGGGCGGCCGGGCATTGTAGCAGGGAGCAGCCCAGCCCGTTCGTTGCAAAAAGCCTGGCCACCAGTTGCAGGAAGGCCCTGAGTTTGGCGTTGACCATCGAAAAACGTTCCAGCGCGCGGGCGACGGCATGGCGCAACTTCATCCGGGCCCTGGCAGCCAGCCAGTCCCAGGTACTGCTTGGCGTCGCGGAAGTCGAACCAGATCTGGAAGCGGTCCCTGCATAGCCTTGACCCGGTGCACCCGCTCCACCGTGCTCACTCCCACCCCAGCCGCTCCAAGGGCCGGGTCCGTGCCAACCCCTCGTCAGTGGCACCAGCTGGTGCTTGGTGGTCATGACTACCTCCCGCATGGCGGTGGTCTGCAACACCGCCATTGTAATGTGCTGTTTTAACTCCTTGATATTGGCTCCAGGCTTGGCAAGGGACGAGGGATCGTTTTCAAAAGGCCCCATCGTCATGGACTTCATCCTGGGCCCCTGCCCATCCCGAACGCCAACTGGCCCTGCCTCCGTTGCGAGGCGTGTGCCTGGCAGCGCAAGGGCACCTATCCCCGCCACCTGGTTGTCCTCGGCCGGCTTCGTATCCAGCACTGGCAGTGCAAGACGCTGCCGCCCGACGCGACCTCACGCCAACGTCCACAGACCCTCCGGGAACTGGTGGCCGACCTGTACGTGCACAGCATCACCAGCAGGCGGTCGGCAATGCACTGCCAGTGGTCGGACACGGGCCCCACCGCAGCCTGCCAAGCGGACGCGTCCTCTCCCACAGCGTCCGGAAAGTCCCGATCAACGACCGAGACCACTGCCGAGCCATCGTCCAGGGGATGGGCAAAGGGGATGGGCGGAGACACCCACTCCAGACCGAACCGATCCAGATCCATGGCCCCAAAGACCGGGGAAGCCATCCCCATGGGATAGACGCTGCTACAGACATCGCGGCGAATTCCGGGCAGGGGGCCTTCCGTCAAGCGAACCCCTCCACCGAGAGTCTTTCGCGCTTCGAACAGGGTGACATCAACTCCGGCCGCACGCAGGGAAATGGCCGCCGACAGTCCGTTGGTTCCGGCCCCAACGACAGCCGCGGACAGATCCTCGGGTTGGCGTGAACAGGGCAAGCCCGAATCTCCTGCCGAGTCGGGACTCAATCGTGGTTGCTCCGAACGCGGTCGTCCGGGAAGCGGGACTGCCGGGGCGTGGCACGAGCAGACTGCTCCCCGTTGAACACAAACCTTTTCCGGTAGGGTGGAACCTTCCGGGTAATCATGCACCGGGCGGAGGGCCTTTGGACTTGGTGCGGGTGCGCACCACCGTTGCGGGACAGTGCCGGACTTCGACCGGTTTTCCCATTGTGCATCCGGATTTCCGACCCCGGACGCGCCGCCTTGGCAGGCCTAGCCATTCCGTTGGTGTAACTGTACCGTTGAAACGGAAACCCGGTCAAGGTGGCCCTCGTTGCCGCCATGCGCAAGCTGCTCCTCATCCTCAATGCCGTCGTCCGGGACCAGGTCCCCTGGCATCCGGACCGCATGCCCATGGCTGGCGAGACTTGACTTTCAACACAGTTGCTGACTACGAGTCGCCCTTTGCCGCCTCGCTGAACAGGGTCCGAAGCCAGTCCCTTTGCGCTTGTTCAATACCCCCGTTGAATCCCATACGCCCCAACCCGAAGTGCCCAGAACCTTTCCTTCAACACTGCCACTCGCGCAGGAAGCGTCCTATCTCATCTGTGAACAACCTCAACGCAACGTCACTCCTCCCAGCCCTACGCAAATCCATCTTCCGAACAATGTCCGGTGCGAACTCCAAGCCTCCCAGGATGGGCTCTATCCCTGCCTGCCGCACCGCTTCATCGAGGAACTGCTTGTACCGACCACGTTCACACTTGTGATCCGGAGCATCGCACCCTTTGCCTACAACTTCCCTGAACGCGGAGCCGTCCAACAAGAGCCATCGCTCGACATGAGGATCGGGTAATGCGAATGCCACCGGAAACTGGAAAGGGCCAATTGACTCGAGCTGCTTAACGCGGGTTAACCGCCCCTGGCAATTCACATCCGTAGCGACAATCACCAGGTCGGGCAGACCCGGAGACAATTCACGCACATCTTTCACGAACTTCCGAAACTCTCCCACCACCGCTCCGTGGCCGCCGCCAACACTTCGCCTGATAACCTCCACCTTGACATCTTGTTCCTCCGCCATCCGCTCGACCAGACTGCCAACCACCGTTTCAAGTGCGGAATCCTCGCAGAACAGGACAATCCTAGGCATCAAAATCTCCTCTCAGCATGCGTTCGGAGACCGGAAGATCGGATCCCTGGCCGGCAAAACCTGCTTCGACGTCCTCGCGGCGTCCAAGCGGTCCCCATGTCCTGAACGGATCTATGCGAGTCTGCTGACCATTCCTCTTCACAAAGTACAGGTTGCCGTCGTCAAGCTGATCGGCCAACCGGGGAGAGTGGGTGGTAACGATGTACTGGGTCTTGCCTGATCGCGCACGGGCGTGCAGAAATTCCGCGATCAATTCCATCCGCCTGGGATGGACACCGTTTTCCGGTTCCTCGAATCCAATCAGGCACGGCTGCTCCCCGACACCAATGAGTGACAGCAACCCCAGGAGGCGCAACGTTCCTTCGGACACCACGCTGGCTGGTATCGCCACGCCACGCTCTTTCAACCGGAGTTCCACCTCCCCAAGTCCAGTCACTTCCACCTCGATGCCGTCGATATTGGGCACCAACATCTTGAGGGCCCGTTCCACCGAGTCGAACTGCTTGGGACTTGCGCACTTGAGGGAATTGAGGAAGGCCGCAAGGTCTTCCCCCATCAAACCAATGTGCTTCACCTCCTTCACGGAATTGGCGGCGCGCATGCGTTCACGCGGTTCGAAGTAGAAAAACATCCAGAGAGACAGTTCCCTTTGCACGGCCGCCACGTGTGGGTAGTGCGGGGGGTACAGCGACAGGGACAGCAGACTGCGATCCAGGTACCTATCATGGTAGGTAGGATGTGCCTGGCCTTCCCGGCGCAGATGAAGCCTTTGGCCAACCCGCTCAAAAAATGGTCGTCGGCTCTTGCTTGGAGTCCCGTTCCTGTTCAAGGCCACCAAGGATTCGTCCGCTACACGGACTACGCCCGTGCGGGGATGCATCTCGACTTCAATCGTGTACCTCAATAGACGTTCCCGCACCCGGGATGGAGGTTTGTCGGCTTGTCCTTCGGACGGATTGTCACTGCGATGGCGCATTTCGGCAATTTGCCGATCAACTTCGTCCGCGACCGAATCGGAAATTTCCAGATCCGCCTTGATGGAGAACATGAGTCGATCCTTCCGGACCAGGCCTTCCAGTCCTTCATCGCCGATTTGAAACGATTCCAGCGCGGATCCCCGATATGGGGGCTCAAATGCTTCCTTGAGTGTGCGCCCGGTTGCAATCCTGGACAGAAGCTGCAAGGCATCGAGGAAGTTGCTTTTGCCCGAGGCGTTTGGACCACACAGCACCACCAACTGCTGAAGGTTGACTTCCACATCAGCCAAGGACTTGAAGCCTTGAATTCGAACTCGCTGCAACATGGTGATTCCCGGCTGGGCCAATCGCGTATGGAAAGACAAAGGGGATTATATAGATGGGTTGACAACGGGCATGGGCAGTCGGTTGGACAAATGCCACATCCCGACGGCATTCAGATCATCCAAAGGGTAAGGATGAGAGGTATCGAACAGTTGACAGTCAAGATATTGTGCTACAATTCCCATGAAAGAGAGAGATTCTGGCGACAATCAGGCTCTCAACCGGCACAGGTGTTCCAGGCACCATGACCAGCACCCCAAAGTCTACAACACAAGAGCCCCGGACCGTCATGCGGACCCTGCGCGTGCGCCTGTATCCGGGCACCGCGGCCAACGGGCAGTACCTCGAACAACTGGCGGGAGCCTGTCGGTTCGCCTGGAACCACGTGCTGGCCGGGCACGAGACGGACTACCGCATGTGGAAGGCGTTCGGCAAGTTGGGTGATGGTCCCGGCAGCCCGACCTTCTTCACGCTGGGCACGCGGTTCACGCAGTTGCGGAACGCACCCGGCAACGAGTGGCTGAAGGACTACAGCCATGCCATCGTGAAATACGCCTGCAAGTACATGGGCGACGCCTACGCCGCGTTCTTTGACCCGGACCGTCCGGATCACGGGCGTCCGCAATACAAGGCCAAGCACTATACACAGCCCGCATTCACCATCCCGTCCAACGTACGCATCGAGGACGGCCGCCTGTACATTCCGAAGATGGGCTGGACGCGTCTCGGCCCCATCCACCGGTACGCCGACGGCCAGCCGCTGACCGTGCGCGTGCGGCAGGAGTCGGAGGGCAAGCAGCCGAAGTGGTATGCCTACATCGCGTTCGAGGTGCCGGTCGACCATCCCGATGTGTGCCGGCCCGCGGAGTCCGGAGCAGTCGGTGTCGACCGCAACGTGGGGCAGGCCACGGACAGCACCGGAACCCCGCACGCCCTCCCCGACACGACAGTCGAGGACGCGAAGATCAAGCGGTATCAGCGCAGGATGGCCCGGCAGAAAAAGGGGTCCAATCGACGCCGCGGCACGGCCGGCAAACTCCGCAAACTACACCGCAAGCGCGCCCGTCGGCGGGACAATGCCACTCACCAAATCAGCCGCAAGGTTGCGGACACGGCCCACACTGTCGTTCTCGAAGACCTGAACACCAAGGGCATGACCAAGAGTGCCAAGGGCACGGTTGAGGATCCCGGCCGGAACGTGAAGCAGAAGGCAGGGCTCAACCGTGCCATCCTGGCGTCGGGTTGGGGACAGCTGGAGCGCAAGCTCGAGTACAAGGCCGGCCGGGTGGTGTTCGTGGACCCGGCCTACACTTCGCAAGCCTGTAGCCGATGCGGCTACACAGCCAAGTCAAACCGACCGTCGCAGGCGGTGTTCCGGTGCGGAGCCTGCGGGTTCCGGGCGAACGCCGACCACAATGCGGCGCTCAACATCCTGGTGCGGGCGGGACTTCCGCCCACACCCGTTTCGGCCCGCGGGACTGGGG
>MKWU01000402.1_pt1 | contig 83249 bp, 85 predicted proteins | sample 809101 | NCBI WGS metagenome assembly MKWU01 (sample SAMN05860141, study PRJNA318959) | sponge metagenome | host: Aplysina aerophoba | place: Slovenia: Piran, Adriatic Sea, Gulf of Piran | collected 2013-05-07 | reverse complement strand
ACGGCTCGATCCGCGCATACTGCTTGTCGCTCAGCGTCGTCTGATAGGTCATCTGGTCACCTGGACCGCGCCGCCATCCGCCTCCCACTCTGGCACATCTACGCCGCAATGTGAACAGGCCCTAGTGCTGGAATACCTTGGTGGTGAAGCCCAGTGCATAGACGTGGTTCATGGTGTCTATGATCTTCTTGAAAATGATTGGACTGATACGGATCTCGAATGGACCCCCAGATCTTTGTGTCCGCGGTGGCAGTCACGAGTACGTTCCTGCGGCAGAAAACTCGGCCAGGGTGGAGTGTTGGCTTGGAGTAACGTTCCCTATGGCACTTGGCGTCTCGCCGCCTAGTTGCACGAACGAGGGCGGGCCGATTGGCCCGCCCTCGGTTGGTTGACGGATTCTGACTTTTAGCCTTCGCAGTAGGCGGCGGCGAGGTCGGGGGCGATTTGCTTGGCGACGGCGCAGGCTTGCTGGAGGAAGCCCTCGGGCACAGTCTCCAGGTAGTCCTGGTTCAGCGCGAAGGGCCTGAGCAGCATCGTCGAGGTTGCCTGCGACTGGCTTGCCGCCAGCGCGAGGATCGCGCGCGCGCTTGGGTTGGCGTCGACGTTCTTTAGGGCCAGCATGACGTGCGTCGCCTGCTCCTGACTGCCGTCTCCCATGGCAAACAGGAGCTGACCGCCATCGACGAGGAACGGAGCAGCAATCGTGCTGCCGATCACGCCCACAGCCGCTTCGCTACCAATCTCGGCCACGGTTCCGGTGGCCACGAAGGCCAGTGCGCCGTTGAGCACCAGGACGCCCGCAGCTTCATGCTGCAAAATCGCCTGGGCCATCCCGGTTCCAGCGGCTACCGGATTACTCAGGCTGCCGGCCGGGAGTTGGACGCGCTCGACGGCGCCGGTGTAAGCGCCCTCGAGACCGTCGCAGCGGTCGTCCAGGCCAACGTTCTGTGCTTCATGCTGTACGCAGAGCACTGTTCCGGTTACGCCAGCGTCATTGAACTCTTGTCCGGCAGTTGCGCCGGCCCCGTGGTCGTCGAGACCGTAGTGAACTGTCGAGCCGACCTGGCCGGCGACGTCTGCGCCGGAGTTGAAGGTGAGCAGCAGTGCGCCGCTGTTTCGAGCCGCATCCAGTGAGTCCTTGAGTCCATCAAGATTCGGAATCGACGAGGCGATCGCGACCGCGCCTCGGTCGGCGCAATCGGTGATCGCGGCGGCCTGGTCGGCAATGTCCGCTTCACCGTGAATTTCAACATTGGTCAGGCCAAGGGCGTGAGCCACCAGCGCCGCGCTGCCGTTGAAGCCCTGCCAGAAGTGGTCGGTGTCTGATCCGTGGTGAACGACGCAGTACAACTCAGCCGGAGCTTCGTCGTTCGGCATCGCGACCGGTGGCTTCGCCTCTTCGGTCATGCTGTCCTGCGCAGCAGCGACCTGCACCGCGACTGGCGAGGAGTTCAGCCAGACGCCGGTTCGGTCGGTGGGCACGAAGCGGTACTCGGGCTTGATCCGCTCGCCCCAGTTGCCCTCGGCGTCGCGTTGCTGGACGGCGACTTCGACGGTTCCATTGTCGTGTCGGAGAGCGGACACGCGGACTTCAGTGTCGCCATGTGATGCGGCATAGACCGCGCCGGCAATGAGGCCGATTACGCCAATCAAGGCCAGACTGATCAATCGCCATCTGTGTTGAACCATGACTCCGCTTTCCTATGAACGCTCTCGATAGTTGGAGTTTCCAACTCAGAACAGGCTAAGTTCTGTTTGCGAAAACGCAAGAGGGCACGAGACGCATGTCTCGTGCCCTCTTGGTTAGGGTCGGACTGGTTGGTACGAACGGACCTTAAACAGCCTCGATGATGGTCGAAATGCCCATGCCAGCGCCGATGCACTGTGTGGCGAGACCGTACTGACCGCCGGAGCGCTTGAGTTCGCGCGCGACGGTAGTGACCAGGCGGGTGCCGGTGGCGCCCAACGGGTGACCGATGGCCAGCGAACCGCCGTTGACGTTCACCTTGTCCATGTCGATGCCGAGTTCCTTGACCGACGGGATGACCTGTGCGGCGAAGGCTTCGTTGAACTCGACGCGGTCGATTTCCGAGGCGTCGATGCCCGCGTGGGCCATGGCCTTGCGGGTCGCCGGGATCGGGCCGAGGCCCATGACCTGCGGCTTGACGCCACCAACGCCGAAGCCGGCGATGCGGGCCAGTGGCTCGAGACCGAGCTCGTCAGCCTTACGCTCGCTCATCAGCAGCGCGGCGGTGAATCCATCGTTGGTCGGGCAGCTGTTGCCCGCGGTGATGCGGATCTCGCTCTGTGTGTGCGAAACGGTGCCGCGCACGGTGCGCAGGCCGCTGAGGCCCTCGAAGTTCGTGCCCGGGCGGAAGCCCTCGTCGACCGAGACGACGGTCTTCTCGCCGCGCTCGTCGAGCAGCAAGTTGCCTTCCTCGTCGAACACCGGGCGCTCGACCTCGATCGGGACGATTTCGCCCTCGTAGAAGCCGGAAGCCAGAGCTTCGCCGTACTTGCGGTGGGACTCGACCGCAAACTCGTCCAGTTCCTCGCGGGAGATGTTGTACATCTCGGCGACGTTCTGAGCGGTCTGCAACATCGAGGTGACGGGCGAAGAGTCGAGGATCTCGTCCGGAATCGGAACCGAGAAGTCGAGGTTGTGCGACGGGGCCAGATTGCGCTGGTCTTCCGTCATGTTGTGGCGGTCCTGGTTGAACTCGGTGATGCGGGTCGGTTCCGCGCCACCGCCGCCGCCGAGCTGGCGACCCATGCGCTCGACGCCGAGCGCGACGCCGACGTCGATCGCGCCGACCATGATCTCCTGCGCGACGCGGTGCATGGTCTCCATCGAGGAGCCGCACTGGCGGTTGGAGTCGAAGGTGCAGACGGACTCGGGCAGGCCGGCCAGTCGCACGATGTGGTTGGCGCCAATGCCGGCGAGTTCCGTGACTCCGCCGACGCAGCCCATGCCGACGTCTTCAATGTCATGCGGGGAGAGCTGCGGGTAGCGTCCCAGCAGTTCCTGGAGCACCTGGACGCCAATGGTGTCGAGGCGGGTCGCGGTAAACGCGCCTCGGCCACCACGGGCAAAGGCGGAGCGAGCGCCGTCAACGATGACGACATTCTGCATTTCCATCGTTCGGATTCCTCTCTGTGATGCACCCAACACGTAGGCGCACACTGTGTGTGAAGGTCAATCGGCAGTGTAGCGAATGCGTTGGAAGCTGCAGGCTGACTACGCGCCGAAGATTGAGCCGACCGGGCAGGAGAAGCCAGGTAGGACATCCTCCCCGTCCAAAATTCCGTGCTCATCCATCGGCATCACGTTTCGGCCGTCTCGATGAGTATCGACGCTGCGCGTGTCGGGGTGTACCACCCAGACCAACCGCACGCCAAAGCTCAGCCACATGCGGGCCTTGTTGAATACGTTGTCAAGGTCGTCGCTGGGAGAGACGATCTCGACCACCAAGTCAGGGACGACATCGGAGAATCGGGGCTCACGTTCTGGGCCGATACGGTCCGCCGCGAAGAAGGCCACATCGGGTTCGCGCACGGTGTCGGGGGCACGTTCTAGTAGGACGCCTGAGTCTGAAGTTGTGACGATACCGAGTCGTCGGGGTTTGACAAATGACAACAGCTCGAACGCAGTGTTCGCCGCTATCTCTCCGTGTTCTCTGCCCGTCGACACGGTCTCGCAGAACACCCCTTGGATCAGTTCGCCTCGTATTCCCTCGCTGTGGAGGCGCAATAGATCGCCGGCGGTCAACAGCTCGGTCTCGGTCGTCATGGCGTCGTCGTCTCTCCAAGACTCAGAATACAGATCATCGATAGACCTGTTCCGCCCGACAAACGTACCGCGCCGGACCCCTGAGGAGTCCGGCGCCGTTGTTGGTCTTGCGACGGGTCGAAGGTTAGACCTCGAAGTTGTAGACCTTGGCGGCGTTTCGCTGGAGGACGTTGAGCAGGTCTTCTTCCGGCAAGACGCTGAGGACTTCCTCGACGTGGTCCTTCGGGTTGCGGGCGACGCTGTTCGGGCCCGGCGACATCGAGGTCGGGTGCGGGAAGTCGGTCTCGAACAAGAAGTTCTCGGAGCCGAACGACTCGATCGCCTTGAGCACCGAGTCCTCTTCGAACCAGAAGCAGCCGTAGCACTGGCGGCGGAAGTACTCGGAGGGCATCAGGTCCATCTCGGGGTGCTCTTCGCGGCAGCCCGAGTTGAGCCACTGCCAGTCCATCGCCTCGAGCAGGTAAGGAATCCAGCCGACGCCGGACTCGACCGAGACAATCTTCAGCTCGGGGAATCGATGGCACATACCCGACAGAATCACGTCGAGGATGGCGTTCGAGTTGTCAAGGAAGAGCTTGACGGTGGACTTGGCGTAGGCGGCCTGGCGGCCGTTATCGACAGTCACGTTGCGCAGCTCGGTCAGGTCGCCGGAGCCGATGTGGAAGTTGATCGACAGGCCCATGTCCTGCGCCTGGTTCCACAGCGGATCCCAGTGCTGCTCGGTGATTCGGGGGAGACCGAAGGTGTGCGGTTGGTTGGTCATCAGCACACCGCGGTGTCCGCGGTCGTAGGCGCGCTGCATCTCGTCGACACAGGCCTGGACGTCCCAGAAGGGCATGGCCATGATCGGGATAAAGCGCGACGGCTCGACCGAGGTCCACTCAACCAGGAAGTCGTTGTAAGCGCGCACACAGTCGAGCCGCAGCTCGTCATCGGTCATCTGCAGGAAGTTGCCGGAGCCGAAACCGCCGACGTTCGGATACACGACCTGAGCGTGCATGCCGTACTCGTCCATGCGCTGCAGGCGCTCGTGAATCTCCCAGCTGCCGTGGTCGGCTTCCTTGAGGCTGGGCGGGTGGTTCGGCGGCGGAGTCTTCCAGCCGGCCATCGCGGCGCCGGCGGTGGGCATGAACTTCTTGCCGCCCATTACCCAGCGGTCCTCGTTGATCTCGGGATCGAAGATCACGTGGGGGACGAGGTCGCCCCACTTCTGAGTGGAAATCCGGTCGGTCCACAGCGTTTCCGGCTCGGAAACGTGGGTGTCGGAGTCGATCACCTTGATGCGATCGCAGATCATCTCGGCCATGGCGATTACCTTCCTGCCAGCGAGGATGTGAGAGATGTAATCAGGTTAGCACTCGGTCGAATGCGCTCCCGAGTCGCCGCGACTAGCCCGAATTCGCGCAGCTTCGTACCCTGATAGTTAGTTCGCGCAGCCGAAACAGTCCCACGTGTCCGTCCGCACCGACTCTGCCGATCCCCAAGCGCCGCCCGACGAGCAGCGCCCGCTGGGCATTGATCTGCCGAAGCGGACCAAGCGGCTGATCATCATCAGCGCGATGTTGGGCATGTTCATGGCCTCGCTCGAGCAGAGCGTGGTCAATCCGGCGATGCCCCAGATCGTCTCGGAGCTGGGCGGGCTTGAGCTGTATCCCTGGCTGGTGCAGGCCTTCATCATGGCGCAGGTCGTCACGATCCCGGTGGCCGGCACGCTGAGCGACATCTACGGACGCAAGCCGGTATTGCTCGGCGGTCTGATCATTTTCCTGTTGGGCTCAGCAATGTGCGGGTTTGCGCCGGGCATCTATGAGCTGATTGCGTTCCGTGCCGTGCAGGGCGTAGGCGCGGCGATCTTGATGACGGCCACGTTCTCAGTCGTTGGCGATCTGTATCTCCCCGCCGACCGTGGCCGGTTTATCGGACTCTTCGGCGGCGTGTTTGCCTTGAGCGGCTTGATCGGAGCGCCGCTCGGGGGTGTCCTGACTGAGACGCTGTCCTGGCGTTGGGTCTTCTGGGTGATGCTGGCGCTGGGTCCGATCGTCCTGTTCGTGATCGCGATCAAGATGCCCTGGCTGCGGCCTCCGCCGAAGCCGTTCCGGCTTGACATCAAGGGTGTCGTGCTGCTGACAACAGCGCTGGTGCCGGCGATGATCTCGCTCAGCCTGGCTGCGACCTGGGGTTGGTTTGCTCCTCAGACGCTGGCGCTGTTCGCCGTCTCGATTGCCGCGATGTACCTGTTCTTCCGGGTCGAGCGCAGCGCCGAACAGCCGATCGTGCCGCTGGAACTGTTCAAGATTACAACTGTCGCGACGACGGCAGTTGTGAATTTCTTCCTCGGCGTGGGCATGATGGGGGTCTTCGTCTACTTGCAGTTCTACCTGCAGGTGGGACTCGGCGCCGACGCTGCCACGGCCGGACTGGTCATGGGACCGATGATCCTGGTTTCAGTCTTCGCCTCGGTCGTGTCCGGGCAGGTGATGTCGCGAACCGGGCGCTACAAGTTCCTCGCCGTAACCGGTTCCTTGATGATGTTCAGCTCGATGCTGCTGCTCTCGACGATGACTCGAGACACCACGATTCCCGGCGTGTTGGGTCGGATGTTCCTGTTTGGCATTGGCATGGGACTGATGATGCCGGTGATGTCGATTGCGTCGCAAAATGCGTCGCCGCAGAAGTATCTGGGCATCGTCTCGGCGTTCACGCAGTTCTTCCAGCAAGTGGGCGGTGTGATCGGGATTGGCGTGATTGGGGCGCTGTTCAACGCCCGGCTGGCCAGCGGATTGGCCGAGCGTCTTGAGCCAGATGTCGCGGACAGAGTGCAGCCGGAGAAGCTGGTCGATCCGATCTTCCGCGAAGACTTGATGAACGACCTCGGTCCTGAAGTCTGGACAGTCGCCGAGCCTCAGGTGCAGGCTGCGGTGGCGACGGCGATCACGGACAACTTCCTGCTAGCCGCGGCAATCGTCTTCATCTCAGTGCTGGCCATACTGCGGATGAAGGAGATTCGGCTACGTCGCGAAGGGATGCCCGCCGCTGCAGTTGCGGTCGAGCGTCCGGAGCCGACGCGGGCGATTGCATCGAGACCATCGGGTTCAGTAGTGAGCTCAGCGCGGGACATTCCCATCTCGACCCGTCCCAGTCAACCGGCTCGATTGAATGGTGTGTCGGAAGTGTTTGAACTGGAACTGCGGGCGCAGTTGCGTCCACCGGATGAGCCTGTGGCCACCATCAGTAATGAATCGGTCCCAAGCATGCGCCGATCGGTCGTGGCTGCTGCGATGCTCGGCGCTGGCGTCGGGTTCGCCCTCTCCTTCGTTTACCCCCGCAATCGAACTCGGTGAACCGCCTCTCTTCGGTCCCCTCTCCCTTTGGGAGAGGGCTAGGGTGAGGGTCCCTCCCAGTGTTAGCCCAACGGATCCCGCTCCAGTTCCATCAGGATGGCATCCGCCACCGACTCCAGCCCAGTCAAGACCTCGTTGTTCCAGAATCTCAAGACGCGAAATCCCTTGGACTCCAACAACGCGGTCCGCTGACGGTCTTTACGCCAACGCTCCTGATGCTGGCCTCCATCAACTTCGACTACAAGTCGTCTCTCCATGCAGACGAAATCGACGATGTGGCCGCCGATTGGGGTCTGCCTGCGGAACTTGTAGCCGCCAAGTTGTCGATTTCGCAAGACACTCCACAGGGCACGCTCGGCGTCGGTCGAATCACGTCGTAGTCGTCGGGCGCGGGAGGTGAGGATCAATGGTGTCTTCTGGCTGTCCAATGGCCGAGCCCTCACCCTAGCCCTCTCCCAAAGGGAGAGGGAATCGGACCTCAATCCGCAAACTACTAGTCCTCCCTCGGGTCCCCTCTCCCCCTGGGAGAGGACCAGGGTGAAGGTCCCCCGGAGGTCCAAATGAGCCTCCGACCAACATCCCCGAGCGCGATGTTGCTAGTCCCCGAACTCCGACGCGACCACTGCGAAGGCCTCGTCTGAGGCTTCGAGGGTGTGGGCGACGTCGTTGTCGTCCAATGCGGTTGAGAGGAAGCCATTGTGGACCGGGTGCAGGTAAACGCCTCGGTCAGCGAGTTCTGCGGCGAAGCGGTAGGCGCGGGGGACGTCTCTGGTCGAGAAATCGTCGCCATCGAACAGCATGAGCGGAATTGACACCGGACCGGTTTGTCTGATCCCGACGCCGTGGGAGTCGGCGACCTGCTGCCAACCGTCTCGCAGGGCGTTGCCGATTCGATCCATACGTGCGATTCCGTCGGTTTCTTGCAGCGTGGTGATCGTCGCGTAGGCGGCGGCCATCGGCGCGGCGGTGAACCAGTAGGAGCCGGTGGCGAAGGTCTTCGCGACCGCTTCAGACAGGCTGTCGCGTCCCATCAGGGCAGAGATTGGTTGGCCGTTGCCGATCGCCTTGCAGTAGATGCTCAGATCCGGGTCGACACCGAGGGGCGCCCAACTGCCGGCGAGATCGAGACGGAAGCCACCTCGTACATCATCGAGGATGAGCGGAATGTTGTTTGCGTCGCAGAGATCGCGTACTCCCTGTGCGAACTCAACCGTCGGCATTTCCTGGTCGAGTCCTACGTCGTGACGGAAGGCCGAGACGATGATGGCCGCAGCGTCGCCCTCGGCTGCGTCGATCGCTGAGCGGACCGAGGCGAGATCATTGAACTCGTACTCGAGTGTGCCGTCTGCCTGTTGCGTCATGTCGCCCGCGGTGATCCAGGTAGGGGCGGCGCCGTGGTAGGCGTTATGGGCGCGGAGAATTGTGCCCTTGCCGGTCGAGGTACGGGCGACTGATGCTGCGTAGACGGTTGCGTCAGTGCCGTTCTTGGCGAACCAGGCCCAGTCTGCCCAGGGTGTGATGTCGACGAGCAGCTCGGCCAGTTCGACCATTTTTTCTGAGGGACCGTTCATGCAGTCGCCGACATCCTGCGCGTCTGCGATCGCTCGGTCGACGCCGGGGTGCTGGTAACCGAGCACGATTGGCCCGTAGGCGCAGATGTAATCGATGTACTCGTTGCCATCCACATCCCAGAGGTGCGATCCCTCGCCCTTGGCGAAGAACTGCGGGAAGTTGGAAGGCAGGATTGCTGCGTTCTGGTGTCCGTACATGCCGTTGGGAATGACGGACTTGGCCCGCTCGCGTAGAGCCATATCGTTCGTTCGGTTGCGCTCAGTGCTCATTCGGTCCCTCAATCAGGATGTGTTCGCGACGCCAGTTCGTTATGAGCCCGAGTCTAGAGGCCCACCGATACCCTGCGCCTCATGGCCCAATCGCCCAGCGTGTTCGCCCAGTATGAGGATCATCCGCTCGTTGAGGCGGCTCGTGAGTTGCAGCCGATGATTCGCGCATGCGCGGACGAGATTGAGGAAACTGGTTCGGTCCCACGTGAGATCATCGAAGCGCTCACGGCTCGCGGGCTGTATCGGTTGAATCTGCCGGCGCGCAGCTACGGCGAGCAGGCGCATCCCTTGGTCGTGTTTCATGTCATTGAGGCGTTGGCGCATGCGGACGCGTCGACGGCCTGGGTGGTGATGATCGCCACCGAGGTGTCCCTGTTGGCGGCGTATCTGCCGAACCCGGTGCTGAGCCAGATGATCGGGGGCGAGGAACCGGGCGGGCCGAGTTGCCGGATCGTGGGCTCGTCGCGTGTGATGACGACGGCCGAACCGGATGAGTCGGGCTACCGGTTGAGCGGTCGCTTGAACTTCGTGAGCGGCGTTGAGCACGCGACCTACATCGTGGCCACGTTTTTGGACTTTGAAGATCGCGTGCGGTTTGCATTGCTGCCGCAGCGAGCAGGAACGATCATTGAGACATGGGACGCGATGGGTCTGAGGGGCACAGGCAGCCACGACTGGGAAGTTGACAGGGCATTTGTCCAGAATGCGCATACCTGGGCGGCGTTGGATCCGCCATGTGCCGAAGGTCCGCAGTGGAATGTGCCCGACCGTTCACTGGTGGCCTGGATTGCCAACGCCGGACACGCTGTGGGCACTGCGCAAGGTGCGCTGGACGATCTGGCCGAGGTAGCGTCAGAGTCGACAACCGGAGACACAGCCGCCTTGCGAGAGCGAGAGCCGTTTCGCCTCGCGTTCGCACGGGCCCAGGCCGAGGTCTCGGCTGCCCGCGCCTTCGTGCAGGAAGCCTGGACGACCGCCTGGCCATCGATTGAGCAGGGGACTCCCGACACCAGGTTGCTGGGGAGATGCCGGTTGGCCAACGTGCATGCGGTTCATGCCTGTGTGGATGCGATCGAGCTGCTGTTCCGGGCTGGTGGGACGAAGGCAGCGCGCCGGACCTGGACGCTGGAACGACGTTGGCGCGATCTGCAGACGGCTCGCCAGCATGGCGCAGCGTTGGAATGGAACTTCGACGCAGGTGTGGGTCCGTTGCTGGGCATGGAAGCGCGACGCAGCCGATAGCTACACGATTCCTGGCGGAGCTATCGCAGTTTGGTCGATGTGGCTTAGCATGGCCGAATCAGAACGACTGGACGGGTGTGCGTGCTCGTTTGAGATCCAGCCGCTTCGCGTGGGAGACTTATGGCCGGTCCGTTGGAGGGAATCACCGTACTGGACTTGACCAGCGGCGTTGCTGGTCCGTACGCGACGAAACTGCTTGCCGACTATGGGGCGAGAGTGATCAAGGCAGAGCCTCGCGGTGGCGATCCCTCGCGCCGCTTTGGTCCATTCCCTGGCGGCCAGCCCGACCCCGAGGCCTCCGGCCTCTTCATGCATCTCAACACCAACAAGCAGTCAATCGTGCTCGATCCGCACACCGACGATGGAGGCGCCACGGTACGGCGCCTGGCGCAACTGGTCGATGTCGTGGTTGAGGCATTGCCGCCGGGCGAGGCGGAGGCCGCCGGATGGGGCTGGGAAACGCTGCATGCGATCAATCACAAGCTGATCCTTTGCTCGATCACGCCGTATGGGCAGACGGGGCCATATCGCGACTACCGTGGCTCGGAGATCACGATGCAGGCGATCGGCGGTCCGTTGCACGCGACCGGCGCCGCCGACCGAGAGCCGATCAAAGTTGCAGGCCACTATGCCAGCTACCACGCCGGCGCAACGGCCGCCTTTGCCATCCTGCTCGCGCTTAAGCGTGTCCCCAAGGACGAGTTGGCCGGTGACTGGATCGACATTTCGATTTATCGCTGCCAGGCCGGCTGCCGCGATCGTCGAACGATTCAACTGGTGGCAGCTGAGTACAGCGGAGTGGCCCCTGGTCGCGCGCTACCGACCCGGCGCCTCGTGGGCTTTGGCATGTACCAATGCGCCGACGGCTTCGTGAACATCGTCGGTTCGGGTAACCGGATGCCCAGGTTGCTGCGCTGGGTTGGGCGCGAGGACCTGCTCGAGGACGAGGACTTCCTGGCTGGTCCCAGGTCTGGATCGGGATTCGGCGCCAAGGTTGACGAAGCGGTGGAGGCGCACCTCGCAGATGTCGGCAAGATTGAGGCAGTGGCCTCGGCGCAGGCCGCCGGGCTGTTGGCGGGAGCCGTGATGACGGTGCCCGATGTGCTCGAGGACCCGCAGCTCGAGTCCCGAGATTGGTGGCATCACATTACCCATTGGCATGGGTCGGAGCTGCCTTATCCTGGGTTCCCGTTCCGGATGAGTGAATCTCACCCGCCGCGGCCAAAGCGTTCGCCCCGACTCGGGGAGCACTCGCGGGTCGTCCTCGACCTGACCCCACCGGACCCGCTCGAGGACGCGCGCCATACGCTGCCGGAGGGTCCGCTAAGCGCCTTGCACTTGCCGCTCGAAGGAATTCGTGTGGCGGCGATCACCGTGGTTTGGGCAGGTCCACACGTGGCGCAGCTTCTGGCCGAGTGGGGCGCGGACGTGATCAACGTCGAACCGGTAAATCGGATTCAGCCATATACACGAGGTGCGGAAAACGTCCAGTCGCGTGAGACCATGCTGCGCGGCGCAGAGATCGGCGTTCAGCCCCAATATCCCGATGCCGAACCAGGCGTTGACCCCTGGAACCGATTTGCTTCATTCAACTCTCACGCTCGGAACAAACGATCGATGACTTGCGACATCATGTCGCCCGAGGGTCGTGACGCGTTCTTCAAACTCATTGAACAGTGCGATGTACTGGTCGAAAACAACGTACCTACCACGATTGACAAGGCAGGCATCACCTGGGAAGAAGTGCAGCAGGTGAACCCCAGGCTAATCATGCTGCGCATGCCGGCATTTGGGCTAGAGGGTCCATATTCCAGCTACCGCGCCTTCGGGCTGCATGTCGAGGCCATGGTCGGCCATACGCACTTGCGCGGATATCCCGACCGCGGTCCAGAGGGAATCGGCGAAACCCTGGCCAGCGACGGCCTCTCGGGTGTGCAGGGCGCTGTCGCTGTGCTGATGGCGCTGCGGCACCGCGAGCAGACCGGCGTCGGACAACAGATCGAAATGCCGCTCAACGAGGGCTTCATACCTACGCTGGCGGAGTATCTGTTCCAGTACTCGATGAATGGTGTCAATCCACCGTCACAGGGCAACAGTCATCACATTCGCGCTCCATACGGCGTCTATCCCTGCCGCGGCGAGGATCAGTGGATCGCCATCGACATCGGTTCCGACACCGAGTTTGTGACCCTTTGCGATTCGCTGGCCGCCGGTCCGGGCGAGGCTTCGGTGCAGTCTGATCTGGCTCACGCACCGCTCGACACTCGCTTCACCCACGCCGAGGGACGCCTGGCCAACTCGGATGCGCTGGACGAACTGATCGCTCAGGAGACCAGGGTCTGGAACAAGGAAGACCTGTTCCACAAGCTGCAGGCCGCAGGCATCTGCGCTGCGCCACTGAACGATCCGTTCGACGCGCTGTCGGATCGGCATCTACGTGAAGTCGGCTTCTTCGAGCAGATGACCATCGAAGGCGTCGGCACACATCGTTATCCGGGGCTGACGTTCACCATGAGCCGGACCCCGAATCAACTACGTACGCCGCCGGCAAAGCTGGGCGAGCACAACCGGGAAATCTACTGCGATCTGCTTGGTTTCTCGGAAGACGAACTCGCTGAACTGGAATCGAACGGCCTGGTTGGCACCGCATATCCCGACGAGCTCTTGCCCCGGTTCATGCGAACTGATGCATCCACAAACGACTAATCGGAGGAATGATCGTGCCGCGACTTGAACCACAGACATTCGACACGCTCGATGACAACCAACGCGTGCTCTGGGACAACATCACCACAGGCCCGAGAGGTAATCCTGATCGCGAACATGGTGGGCTCGCCGGCGCCGACGGCGCGCTGATCGGGCCGTTCAATGCGCTGTTCTTGTCTCCAGAAGTCGGTGACGCCGTTCAGAAGCTGGGTGCCGCGATTCGTTACAACACATCCTTGCCGTCCGACCTGCTGGAAGTCGCGATTTGCACCATGGGCGGCCACTGGCGGGCCAACTTTGAGTTTTGGGCGCACGCTCGGCTGGCGAAGAATGCCGGCGTTTCGGAAGGCGCAATCGATGCCATCCGTGACGGAGAGCAACCCTACTTCGGAGATGAACGACAGCAGACTGTGTACCAGTTCGGACGAGAGTTGATCGAGAACCAGCGTGTCTCGGACGAGACCTACGGTGCGCTGAAAGACATGATCGGCGAGAGTGGCGTGTTCGAAGTTGCCTCAGTGATGGGCTACTACGCATTGGTTTCGATCGGTCTGAACACATTCAACGTCGGTATGCCGCCGGGTGTCGAGTCGCCGTTCTCGGACTGACTCGGGAGGCAGCGATGCTCAGCCAGTTCGACCGCGACTTCTTCGACCAGCACGGCTATCTGGTCGTCCGCGGCCTGATTCCTCGCGAACAGGTCGACGGCGTGGTCAACGCGATCTGGGACTTTCTGGAGTTCGATCGAAACGATTCATCGGACTGGTATCGGGAGCCGCATCGGGTCAATGGCATGGTGGAGATGTATCACCACCAGGCGCTGTGGGATGTGCGTCAGAGTCCTCAGATCTATGAGCTGTTTCGGGAGCTGTTTGGTCAGGACGACCTCTGGGTGTTCATTGATCGAGCCAACCTAAAGCCTCCGCCGAATCCGGAGCACCCTGAATACGACCACCATGGCATGGTGCATTGGGACATGGATGTACGTCAGTCGCCGACGCCATTCCAGGTACAGGGTGTGTTGTACCTGGTCGACACGAAGCAGGGCGAAGGCGGCTTCCAGTGCGTGCCCGGCGTTCATCGCCGAGCGGCGCAGGTATCGGCTGGCATCTCGAACGAAGATCTGCGGCATCAACAGTTGCACGAGCGCCTTTCGGAACGGATCGGACCGCCGATTGAGGTTGAGGCCAACGCCGGCGATTTCATCATCTGGCACTCGGCGCTGCCCCATGGCAATAGCCGGAACTATTCGGACAAGCCACGGCTGGCGCAGTATGTGCGTCTGTTTCCCGCTGACCCCGCGGATGAAGTATTGCGAGAGGCGAGGATCGCATCGTGGCGCGAGCGGTCGCATCCTGCCTTCCAGAATCCGCGAGCATTTCCCGGCGATCCGCGAGGCAAGGAAGCTGACTCGCCGCCAGCGGAGTTGACCTCGCTGGGCCGAAAGCTCCTGGGCCTAGACGACTGGGACTAAGTCCTGTCCACTCTCAGAGGCTCGCCAACACTCGCTCCGTCATTCCCGAGCTTGACTCGGGAATCTCGCTGCGTTGCGCTCAGCGGTTGGCTGAGTCACAGCAGGCGTCCCCGCTTCCAGCCTCAGCCGTTCTGCCCTCTAGAGGTCAACGTGAGATACCCGCGACAAGCGCGGGTATGACGAGGACGTTGTGTTGAATCTCGACAGCATTGTGAACAGCAATGAGTGCCCTTACTCAGGAGCTTCCGCAACGGGCTGGCGTCGCAGTTGGACGAGGGCGCTGCCGGTGACGAGGAGCACGACTCCGACGAGGACTTCGAAGCCGAGTGACTCGCCCAGGACCATCCAACTGAAGAAGACGCCGAAGATTGGCGCGAAGAGCATTGTGGCTGAGACCTGTGACGGAAAGTAGCGCTTGATCAGCCAGGTGTTGCCGATGAACCCGAAGCCGCCGATCACGATGCCCTGGTAGCACAGTGCAATCAGGAACTCGGGTGTCCAGACCAGCGGTCCGGATTCGAGGAACACTCCGCCGAGGCCGAAGAGGATGACGGCGGCCACGGACTGCGTCATCAACAGCCGTGCCGGATGGATGCTCTGCGAGAAGTGAGACAAGTAGATCTGTCGCGTGCCGAGCAGCATCGCTGACGTCACAGTCATCAGGTCGCCCCAGACACTGGCGCCGGGCGCGCTGAATCCTCCGACGAAGACGACGATGACGCCGCCGTAGGCGATCAGCAGTCCGCCGGTTCGGCGCACCGACATGTGATCGCCGGGAATGATGAAGTGTCCGAGCAGCGCGGTCCAGAGCGGGAAGGAGAAGATCAGTACGGATGCGTGGCCTGAGCTGGTGTGGTCGCCGCCGACGTACATCAGCATTGTTTGCACGACAAACAGGATGCCAAGGCCGAACAACGGCCGGAACTCGGCGCGCGTGGGTCGCAGGGTCGTGCGTGTGACGAGCGCGTAGCCGAGCACCACGATGCCGCCTAGCGTCATGCGGATGGCGCTGAGACGCAGGGGTCCGACGCCCTCTTCGAGTCCGGCCTTGATCGCGACCGGTTGTCCTCCCCAGAGCAGGACGAGCAGCATCGCAAACGCGCCGGCGCGCAAGTTCAGCGGACGCCGGATTTGAGGCGCGTCCGGGAGAGTCTCGGCCTGTGGGTTCTGGGGAGCGTCGCGTTCGATGGCCACGTACCGACGATACCGCTAGATCAGTGAGAGTCGGTGTCGCTGAGTGCCCAGGCTCGGACAGCGGTGACGGGCGCCAGGTGCTCGCGCAGCAGGTTCCAAGAGTCGCCGGCGTCGGACGAGCCATACAGCTCGCCGCCGCTGGAGCCGAAGTACACCCCCAGCGGATCGCAACTGTCTTGACCCAATGCGTGTCGATAGACGGTCTGGAAGAACTCGGCTTGAGGCAGCCCGTTCGACAGTCGCTCCCAGGTATCGCCGGCGTCACGGGTGCGGTAGACCGCCAGCGAGGCGCCGTAAGGCATGCGCGCCTGGTCTGAGTCGTGCGGAACGAAGTAGCAGGCGTCGGGATCGCGAGGATCGATAGCTGTCGGGAATCCGAACTCACCGGGCAGATCGGTACCGACATCGACCCAAGTTTGGCCGTCGTCGTCGGAGCGATATTGGCCAAAGTGAGTCTGCTGCCAGAGTCGGCCGCGTTGCAGCGGATGCGCAATCAGTGAGTGGATGCACGGCGCCATTTCCTGCATGTCGGGCGGCAGATGGTCGGAGCGAATCCCACGGTTACGCGGCTCCCAGGTCTGGCCGCCGTCGTAGGAGGCGAAGACGCCGGTTGATGAACCTCCCACGATCACGCGCTGCGGATCATTGGGATCGACGCAGATGTGATGGAACATCATCCCTGCGGCCCCTGGAACCCAGTACTCGCTGTAGGGATGCTCGGTCAGCGAAGTGACTTCCGCCCAGGTCTGGCCGTCGTCGGCTGAGTGAAAGAGTGCGCCCGGCATGATCCCGGCGTACAGCGAGCCCTCGACTCCACCGGGCTCAACCATCCAGATCGACTCGACGGAACGCTCGCCGTCGGCAAACGAAGGAGTTCCCGCCTCTTGCCAGGATTCCCCCCAGTCGGTGCTGTAGTGCAGTCGCGGACCCCATTGCCAATGATTGGCGGCGCACCAGATCTTTCCGGTGCGAGCGTCATGCATCGAGTAATCGACGATCCAACCACTGCGCTGCAACTCCGACCACTCCCACTGGGATCGCTCATTTGAGCTCCGACCGATGATCAGTCCCTTGCGCGTGCTAACCAACAAACCTGCTTCGCTCATGTCATCTCCTGCCGCCATGACTGGATCGAGTCTGCTCCGCCAGAGACGGCGGGAAGGATGTGCAGTTGGTCACCGTCGGCTACCCGATCCGAGAGTTCTTGGCGGTCGTAAATCAGCTCGTTGTTGATGTAGATGTTGACGTGCTGTCTGACGCGTCGAGCATCGTCGAGCACGAACTGGCCCAACGCCGGATAGGCCAAAATGAGGTCGTCGACCGCTTCACGTGCAGTCGAGCCGTTGACGTTAACGCGTTCGGGCACATCGACGTGGACTCGCAGTCCCTTCGCCATGCGAACTTCGATGCTCATGAAGTACCCTCAAATCGCCGCGCCATCATAGCACGAGTGTTTGATGTTAAAGCTGGTGCAGCAGTCGATTGAGCAGGAGCCGTAACAGGTGACGTAATGGAAGGAAGAGGTTGATGGTTCAGGTCGTTGCCATGGACCACATCGTGCTTCGCGTGTCGGATGTGGCTCGGTCGTTGGATTGGTACACCGGTCAGCTTGGCCTCGCGCCGGTCAGAGTCGACGAGTGGCGCGCAGGGGAGTGTCCGTTTCCGTCGGTGCGAGTTTCGAAAGAAACGATCATCGATCTGATTGAGGGCGAGGTTGAACAGGACACGAGCAACCTCGACCACTTCTGCATGGTCGTCACCGCGGAGAGCATGGCGGCAGTGCGGGCATCGGGCGATTTCACGATTGTCCGTGACCCGGATTTTGAGCTCTACGGCGCCAGGGGCTACGCCGACGGCCTGTACATCGCTGATCCCGACGGCAACGAAATCGAACTGCGCGCCTATGCGGATCAATAGAGTCCCGCTGAGTAGCGATAACTGCTCTGGATAGACAGCCTGCGATAGCCTGACTCGCGATACCTCACATCGTGAGAAGCTGAAGGAGTGTGCGATGTCTGCACATAACGCCGATGCCAAGGCATTGGAGATGGGGCTCGATTTATCCACCAATCCGCCACTGGCCAACTACGTGCCGGCCGTGCGGACGGGAAATCTCGTGTTTCTCTCGGGACACGGACCATTCCAGGACGGCGAGCTGATTCGTGGCAAGCTGGGCGCCGACCTCGATGTTGACGCCGGCTATCAGGCGGCACGAGCCGTGATGGTGCAGCTCCTGGGCTCGCTGCGAGCAGAGATCGCGTCGCTTGACCGTGTTTCGCGGATTGTGAAGCTGCTCTGCATGGTGAATTGCACGCCTGACTTCGGCAATCACCCTGGCGTCGCGAATGGAGCATCGGACCTGTTGGTCGAACTCTTCGGCGACACCGGACGACACGCACGCTCGGCGGTGGGCATGCAGTCCTTGCCCATGGGCATGTCGGTCGAGATCGAAATGATCGTCGAAATCGAGTAGCAACCACCAAGACCCTCTCACAGAGCGAGAGGGCAAGGGCGAGTCATCCCCTCTCCCTCAGGGAGAGGGCCAGGGTGAGGGCCGGTTCCCTCGCCACCAGAAAGAGACAACAACATGAGACTTGGCATCCTGGCCGGATTCGACGCCAACTGGCAGGACACATTGGAGAAGGTCAAGATCGCTGAGGACCTTGGCTACGAAATGATCTCCACCGGCGAGGCCTGGGGACACTCCGTGTTGCCCTGGCTTACAGTGATCGCCGCCAACACCGACAAGATCCAGATCGGCACGGGCATCCTCAACACCTTCTCGCGATCGCCCGGCGCCATTGCCCAGGAATTCGCGACGCTCGAGACGATCTCCGGCGGCCGCATGGTTTGCGGACTCGGCTCTTCGGGCAACCTGGTGATCGAGGGATTCCACGGCGTCGAGTTCGATCGTCCGCTGCGCCGGATTCGCGAATACACCGAAATCATCAAAATGTTGCTCAGCGGTCAGCGGCTGCAATACGAAGGCGAGATCTACACGTTGCAGCGCGGATTCCGGCTGCTGGGATTTCAGCCCGTACGTGAAGACCTGCCAGTCTGGATCGCGGCGATCACGCCGCGCTCAATCCAGCAGACTGGTGAAATTGCCGATGGCATCTACCCAATCCATTGGCCAAAGAAGTCGTTCGAGCCGCTCAAGCGCCAGCTTGCCGGCGCATCGCGCGACGCAGGCCGCCCGGAAGACTCCGTCACGATTGCACCCTTCACCAACGTCTACGTCACTGGCGAGGGTGACGACGAGTCGGTCTGGCGCAACGCTCGGCAGCCGCTCTTCCACTACACGAACCGGATGGGCTCGTTCTACTGGCAGATGCTCTCCCGCTCCGGCTACGAGTCGGAGATCAAGGACTCACGCGCTGCCTGGGCCGACCGCGATTCCGAGGGCGCGCTGATGGCGTTCTCAGAGAACATGGTCCGCGAGATCCAGGTGATTGGATCGATTGAAGAGGTGCCGGATCTCCTGCAAGCGCGATCCGACGCCGGCGCCGAACTGCAGATGGTTCCGCTGCCCCGGGGCACGACGGCTGAGGTCGGGCGTCGGCTCGAGCAGTACCTCGGTGGATAGCGTTCGCTGAAGGATTGGCCGATGTCCGAGCAACAGATTGCAATCGAGGTCGTCTACTGCGCCGACTGCGGCTACTGGCCGCGGACGTCGTGGATGCTGGGCGAGTTGATGACCGACATCCAACACATGGTCTCCGACGTGAAACTGATTCCGGACACCAAAGGCCTCTTCGAGTGGAAGGTCAACGGAGAACTGGTCTTCAGCAAGGCTGCGATGGGCCGGTTCCCCGACATGGATGAGCTGCGCGAGATAATCTACGCCCATCTGGACTGAGCTGTTCGACGAGCAGGAGCAGAATGATGGCTGAAACAATTGAAGTTCTGAGTCCGCTAGCTCATGTCGCCGTGCATGAGGCGACTCCTGCGCCGCGCCCACTATCTCTCGATGGCCTGCGGCCGGGCATCCTGGAGAACCGCAAAGCCAACGCCCGTCTGTTGATGGAGACGATGGTTGAACGTCTTGGCGAACGGTTTGATCTGGGTGAGATGGTGGTCGGCAGCAAACCGGTCGGCGGACCGCCATCAGACTCGACGATTGACTCATTGCGCAACGGAGCCGACTTCCTCCTGATTGGGAGCTGCGATTGAGGAAGCTGCACGACGTGGAGTGTCCACGCCTCAGTCCTCTTCGAAGAGATGGGAATTCCCACCGTTACGGTGGGCACATCGGCCTTTACCGACCTGCTGCAACTGGAAGCCGAGCAGCGCGGTCTGCCCGAACTTGACCGACTAATCGTGCCGCATCCGCTGGGCGGCCTCAGACCGGAACGCGTACGCGCCCGGATCGATGATGGCGTCCTTGATCGATTGGAAGCGGCGCTGCTCGGACAGGCGCCCAGTCAGGCGGCTGGATCGTGACGGCAGCACGCGGCCGAGAGGCTGAACGATTCACGCTGCCGTCCGATCCGTTTGATTTTTCACAGGAGTGCATCCGTCGCGGCTGGTCGGATGGACTGCCGCTTGTCCCGCCCACGACTGAGCGCGTTGCGGCGACGCTGGAGAGTACAGACCGCGACCCGCTCGACGTGCTTGGCGTGCTTTCACCGCGTCAGGGCGAGGCGACGGTCCAGGGCATTGCGATCAATGCGGTGATGGCGGGCTGCAGGCCGCAGCAGTTTCCGATCGTGCTTGCTGCCGTCGAAGCGATATCCCAACCTCCATTCAATCTCGATGGGATCAATGCGACCACGCATCCCTGTGCTGTGTTCGTCCTGGCATCAGGACCCGCAGCTCGTTCGGCCGGCATTCATGGCGGATCGGGTTGCTTTGGCCCGACCTTTCCCTCCAACGCGACGATCGGGCGCGCCGTCCGATTGGTGCAACTGAATATCGCCGGCGCAACGCCGGGTCGCGGCGATCGAGCGACGCAAGGCACGCCAGCCAAGTTCGCGTTCTGCGCCACGGAGCGCGAAGATGCCTCGCCCTGGCCGCCGTTTCAATCCACCCGAGGGCTGAATGCGGAGGACAGTTGCGTCACGACCTGGGCCTGCGAGGGCCCGCACAACATCCAGGACCACGGCAGCAACACGGCAGCCGGGATCTTGCAAACGGTCGCCGGCGCCATGGGACAGGCAGGATCGAACAACATCCTGGGCAAGGGCGAGCCGGTCCTGGCCTTTGGTCCTGAGCATGCCGAGACCGTCGCCTCGGAAGGCTGGACGCGAGAAGGCGTGCAGGAATACCTCTGGGAGAACGCTCGCTACCCGGCCAGCAAGCTGAGCGAGGAGTTCCTCGAGTCCGTCAACATCCGCATGGCCGGCGGCGTGTTACCGACCCACAGCTCCGACGAGTGGCTGCCAATCTCGGACAGGCCGGAGGAGATTCACATCATCGTCGCCGGCGGTCCCGGCAAGCACTCCTGTTGGATGCCAACGTTTGGCGGCATGACTCGTCCGGTGACAGTGTCGCTGTAGGGGACGCCCTCATCACCGTCATTCCCGCGCCACGCGCGGGTTTCTCGTCGTCTTGGGCCCTGACGTCTGTACCAAATGCTGCGAGATTGCCGCGGCGGAGCGCGGCAATGACGATGTGTTGGTCAGTGCCGAAGTCCCTGCTCATAATCCAAGCAGCGCACCGGGATTGTCGCGGCACATCGTCTGGATCTCGCCGGCGGTGAATCCCTCTTCGAGGAATCGGTCGATCCAGAGGGCGAAGCCGATCGGTGGGTCGGGATTTGCCGCTTGACCGAGGTCGGTGGCGAGAATGGTGTGCCCTGGACCGACCGCTCGGACCTGCTCCATGACTTGCGGTACTGCTGTGTCGGCGTCGCTGTGATAGCTAACGATCGCGCATTGCTCGAGGAATCCACCGAGTTCGGCGATGGATCGTTGAGCGTCAATCGGCCACCAGAAACTGGCGTGTGTGATCACGCATTCGATTCCGCGCTCTCTGGCCGAAGTGACGAGCGGGATGCCTTCCTCGACACTGACGTGTCCGGATGCCAACACCGCGTTGTGCTCGGCTATCAGGTCGAGGATGTCGTGAATGACGGGCAGCAGTTGTCCGGCATCGTCCAGCAACTGGATGGGTTCTTGCGAGCTGAAGTACCGGCCCGGGCGATGAGAGCGCCAATGGACCGCGTCAAAGGTCGGCATCCAGACGACCTTCGTGCCCAGCTTGAGCGCGATACGCAACGCCTCGGGATTGAGCCCTCCGACGCCGTGATCAAGGGCGATTCCGCCGAAGATGTCGAGCGCGGGGAAATCGTCCTTCAACGCCCAGGCAATCGGTTGTGTGGGATATTCGTGACTTTTGAGAACGATCCCGGACATTCGACGCGTCTGTGCGGCCCTGGCGAGCTGCCGCGCGTCCATGCGACGTTCGGTGTACGGGTCGGGGCCGGCATGGACGTGGACATCGACCGCGCCTTCAAGCAGGGCCAGCGCGTGGTCCGAAGGCTGGATGGTTGCTGAGTCAGTCACGTCGCGAAACCAGCGCTTCTGGTCCCAGCGTGGAATTCGGCGAGCTTGGTGAATAGATCGTTGAAGATAGGGTCGCGTCGCACGTAGTGTGCCTCGGTGAACGGAGCATGCGGTGCATCGTCGGGAGGCACCGCCCAGGTCATGTCGTTGGTGAGCATCGGGCGGACCGTACTCCGGGTTTGCACCCAGGCTTCGGCGATCAGGTAGCCGATGGCGGAGAGGTCCCAAATCTCTTTGGAACGTCCCGGATATTGCTCGTTGTGATCGCGGAAGATGTCGCAGAGATACTCACCGATCGGTCCCTGCGGTCTGATATATGCGTCGAGTTCGGCGGTGCTCGTGAGCAAGTGCGAGGCAGCGCCGTAGCAGGGGATGTGGATGAGCGGCGCTCCGCTGTCGAACACGGCTCGCGCAGCGATCGGATCCTGGTAGAGGTTGAACTCGCGGGCGTCGTCGCGATGCTGAGGCTGCCCGCCAAGCCAGACAATCACAATACGACGGGCGATCTGCGGCGCGTCGTTCAGGGCTGACGCGACATTGGTCAATGCGCCAATGGCGGCGACAAAGAGTGGTCCGTCTCTGGGCTCCATGGCCCGCTGGATCAGGTCATCAGAGGCAGCATTCTTAACTGATGGATGGTCGTCGCTGAGGAATCGGTCTGCTCCGCGCATCACACGATTGCCGGGATCGACATTCAGGCGCTCCAACAGACGGTAAATCTCCGCTTCGGATTCGGTCACGCCTTCTGCCGGAGAATTGCCCTGACGCATGAAGAGTGTGGCGTAGATCGCTTCCAACTGCAGCCGGTCTTGCGAGAGCAACGCATGGACCACGGCGAACTGGTCGTCGATCTCGTTGGCGGTGTCGGTGTCGAGCACCATTGGGACGCGATTCGGCGGGGCGGGTGGACTCAAAACGTGATGCTGCATGGATTCAGGGTAAAGGCGGGCAATGAGGGCGTAGTCTGAGGGCGACTGAACTGCACTAGTTGAGAGGATTGACGATGAAGTACGGCGTGTTCATTTTCGCAACAGATCTGGCCATGGACCCGGTCTCGCTGGCTGTCGCCGCCGAGGAGCGCGGCTTCGAGTCGCTGTTTGTGCCCGAGCACGTTCACATGCCTGTCGAACGCGAAACGAGGTTCCCGCGTTCCGAGGACGGATCGCTGCCGGACGAGTATCGCCGGATTCACGATCCGTTTGTGGCCCTGGCTGCTGCAGCCGGCGCAACCTCGGAGATTCGCCTGGGCACCGGCATTTGCCTGGTAACCGAGCATGAGCCAATTGCGTTAGCAAAGCAGATCGCGTCGCTGGACATGATTTCCGGCGGTCGCTTCGAGTTTGGCATCGGCGCTGGCTGGCTGGCCGAGGAGATGGAGCCACTGGGTGTGCGCTTCGCCGATCGCTGGAAGGTGACGGAACAGCGAATCGCTGCGATGAAGGAGATGTGGACGCAGGACGAGGCTGAGTATCACTCGGAGTTCGTCGACATTCCCAAGACCTACGTGATTCCCAAGCCGACTCAGAATCCGTATCCGCCAATCCTGATCGGCGCCGGCAGCAAGTGGGCGCGACAGCGGATTGTCGACTGGGCCGACGGCTGGCTGCCGAACATCACGGCGCCCGGCTTCGTCGAGCGTGGGATCCAGGACATCCAGTCGAGAGCGTCGGAGGCGGGACGAGACTTCGACGAGATCTCAATCAACGTCTTTGGTGCGGTTGAGGATGGCCTGGCCGAGTACGAGCGCATGGGAGTCGACCGCTGCGTCTTCCGCTTGCCGGATGAGGGTGCGGACACGGTCATTCCGGAGCTGGATCGTCTGGCGAAGCTGATCGCGTAGCGATCATGAGGGCTCTCCCCCGGGAAGCTCTCCCGCCAAGCACGTAAGACCTTTTGGGGAAGTTGCCCCCTCTCCCTCAGGGAGAGGGCTGGGGTGAGGGTCCCTGAGTCCATCCTTTTGATCAGAGTGGCCTTTTGCCCAGGCCCGGCCCTCACCCTAACCCTCTCCCACAGGGAGAGGGAATCGGAGAGAGGCGGAGGGTGATTTGCGGACAGGACTCAGAAAGGGGAGGTCTTCACTTACTTGTACCGCATGCCGCGCTGATCGCGGGAGCGCTCGCCTTTGAATTCGTAGACCGGGACTCCGTAGCCGCACGAGGTCTGTGTTCGATCGACGCTGATTTCGATGACCTGACGCTCGGCGGTGGGAATGTCGACGCCCCGGAGCTCCTCAGCCTGCTCGGCGAGGATTGATTCCTCCAGCGGCATCGCCTTCGCGCGACCGTAGAGGCGGACGATGGCGGCGTCTTCGTCGAAGGAAGTGACCATCACCGTGATCGGTCCACCGGCGGCCGTGTGGCGCGCGGTCTCGTTGCCGCTGCCTCGGTAGTCGAAATAGGCGACGGTGTGACGATCGATGACTTGCAGGTCGGCAGCGCCCTTGGGCGACAGGTTGACGGGGCCCTCGCCGCTCGGCCCCTCACCCATGGACGGGTCGGCGGAGGCGACAAAGAACACCTTCGCGTTTCGGATCAAGTCCGCCTGCTCGTCGGTGATGTGGTCGATCATCGGCATCGTAGCTATCGCTTTCGTCTGCGTTGCTCTTGTCGGGACTGGTTGGTCTTACGGTACGTGCGACCCAAGAATCGGGCTGCGCCCCGGAACGTTGACTCGGCCTCTTTCGAAGCTTGTTTCACTAGCTTCTGGGTGTCTGGTTGTTTCGGCTGCATGGCGGCGATCAACTCGTCGAAGTGTTGCTGATCGGATTCGGCGAGCTGCGTAAACCAGTGCATCATGGCGCTCGGTCCGGCGGTCTGTAGTTCCAGGAAGACACCCGTCAGCGCGTTGACCGTCTCGTCTTTCCCACTCAGACGCGGCCAGAGCCGATCGTAGGCCTCCGGCTGAGATTGCTTGAACGGTCCCGCGAGCCAGATCAGAAAACGTCGGCGATCCTCGTCTCGAGTCGCCGGCGTTGTCAGTCGCTGAGCGATCTGCGAAGCGACCTGTGGCGCTGCAGAACCTGCGATGACTTTTGCTGCCTGTCGGAGAAGAAAGTGCGACATGGCCTCACGATAACGAAGCGCGACTCATAGCCGCGCGTTCCACGATGTCCAGGTTGCGCGGGTCAACTTGCGGACGTTGCCGTACTGGAGCGAGGCGGTGACAATGTCCCAGTTGCCACCGTCATGGAGCTGATAGGCGATGGTGTCGATCTCAAGAGGATGTGGCGACGGAGCACCGGCTGGCGAAGGCAGGTAAGAGATGTCTGTCATGGTTCTGTCCTGGTGCATGATCATGAGTTGAGCGTTGCGGATGAAGACGATGTCGCCGTCAAATTGGATGCAGGGCGACGCGTCGGCGGGGTCCTGAGTTCGCCGTGTGAGTCTGGCGCTCTCTACGTCCAGTTCCCATATCCCACGCCTGGTGAACACGATGGTCCGCCCGTCCGCAGACCAATGCGGTTGATCGGCGTCCCGGATGATCAGCCGCTCCGTGCCGTCAGCATCCCGAATGTGGAGGTCCTGGTCACGAACGAATGCCAGTTGTAACGATGGTGACCAGGTTGGGTGGCTGGCGTGCTCGGACAGGACTGTTCGTTGCGTGCCATCTGGACTGACGGCTTCGATCCGGTGATTTCGTTCAACTGCGATCCACTGACCGTCGGGTGACCAGGCCGGATCATCGGCGGTTGCGCCCCTGGTCAGTCTGATCGCGTCGCCGCCTTCGGCAGGGATCGTGTACAGATCCCAGCCCTCAGCGCGATTGCTAAGGAAGGCGATGGATTGGCCGTCAGGCGACCAGGCGGGGGACATGCCGTTTTCGGCAGAAATCAGTTCCATGAGCGATACGGTAGGCAATAGCGTAAGTGGGATGAGTGGTATCCGACACTTCACAGTGACGACGTTTGTTTCGATGAATGGTGCGACACTGTTGCACTGGCATCGCAAAGTAGGGCTGTGGCTGCCGCCCGGCGGTCACATTGAGCCCAACGAGGATCCGATGCAGGCCGCGCGTCGCGAGGCATTGGAGGAGACGGGCATCGTGGTGGAGCTGTTGCCAACAACGTCCGCATTCAGTTACAGCGACCCACCGCAGCTATCGCCGCCGGCGACGATCATGGTCGAGCCGATCGGCTCCTTCGATGGCGAGGACGCGCACCACCATATCGACATGATTTACTTTTCCCGGCCGGCATCGGGCGAGCCACCTGGTGTGCCTGCCGACACGTGGCAATGGGTGATTCGAAAACAATTGGAGGATGATGCGCCGCTGACGCTCTCGGGCGTCACGGCGCACATCTCGGAGGATGTGCGGGTGTTGGGAATTGCGGCGATTGATCATGCAGCAACATTCGAGGAGAACACAGCGTGATTTCAGCGCAGATGATTCGGGAGCATGAGGACTTGATCCGGCGGTCGCTGGAACGTCGGCATGCAGAGGCGCCGGTGGACGAGGCAATCGAAGTCGATGAGCAGCGACGACGCGTGCTCGTCGAACTGGAAGAGCTGCGAGCCTCGCGCAACACTGCCGGTCGCGCGATCGGCAAAGCGAAGGACAACGAGGAGCGTCAGCGGCTGATCGCGGCACAGCGAGAGTCGGCATCGCGGATCGATGAGCTCGAAGAGCAGTTGAGAGAGATTGAGGTATCGCTCGACTCGCTGCTCCAGGAGATTCCCAACGTGGTCGGCGACGCAACGCCCGACGGCGACGACGAAGAATCGAACGTCGTGGTTCGCGAATGGGGAACACGGCGCGCATTTGAGTTTGAACCGAAGCCGCACTGGGACATCGGCGAGCAACTCGGGATTATTGACATCGAACGGGCAGCGGCGATGTCCGGCTCGCGGATGTACGCGCTCAAGGGAGCCGGAGCTCGGCTACAACGTGCGCTTATCGGTTGGTTCCTGGATAGTCATGGCGCATCCGGATATGAAGAGTGCTACGTGCCGGCGATGGTCCGCGAGGACGCGATGCGTGCCTCGGGTCAGTTGCCGAAGTTTCGAGACAACTTGTATCGCGACGAAGAAGAGGACTATTACTTCGTCCCCACGGCTGAGGTTCCGCTGACCAATATGCACGCAGACGAAATCGTGAGCGAGGATCAACTACCGATTCGCTACGCGGCGCATACGCCGTGCTTTCGTCGGGAGAAGACCAGCGCCGGACGTGACGTACGCGGAATCAAGCGGGTGCATCAGTTTGAGAAAGTGGAGATGTACCAGTTCACGACGCCTGAGGCCTCGACGGATGCCTTGGACGAGATGCTGGCGCAAGCAGAGTCGTTGTTGCAGGGTCTGGAACTGGAGTATCGAGTGCTGCAGATTTGCAGCGGCGACATCGGCTTCAGCGCGTCTGTGAGCTATGACCTCGAGATCTGGGCGCCGGGCGCACAAGAATGGCTTGAAGTGTCAAGCGTCTCGAACTGCACTGACTTCCAGGCTCGGCGGGCGAATATTCGTTACCGGCCGTCGGAGAAAAAAGGCACACGATTCGTTCATACCTTGAACGGCTCAGGATTGGCGCTGCCGAGGACCATCGCGGCACTGCTGGAGAGCGGTCAGCAGGAAGATGGCTCCGTGATTCTTCCGGAAGTGCTGGCTTCGCGAATGGGTTCACGTGTCATCACTTGATCCGTACCGAGAGGCCAACCGCGCTCGTTGGGACGAGACGGTCGCGGTTCATGCCGCCTCCGAGTTCTATGGAGTCGACCGATTCCTGGCGGGCGAGTCAACACTGTTGCCACTCGACCTGGATGAAGTCGGCGACGTAACCGGCAAGTCGCTGCTGCACCTGCAGTGTCACTTCGGGCTGGACACGTTGTCGTGGGCGCGAATGGGCGCTGAGGTGGTCGGTGTCGACTTTGCGCCGTCTGCGGTCGAGACAGGCCGTGAGATTGCAGCGCGGGCCGGGCTGAATGCGGAGTTTGTTGAGTCGGAGTTGTACGCATCGCCCGATGTACTCGCGGCTCGGCTGGGAACCTTCGATTTCGTCTACGTCAATCTCGGCGCCCTCTGCTGGCTGCCCGATGTCATGGGTTGGGCGCAGGTCTGCGCTTCATTCCTGCGCGACGGCGGAACGCTCTACGTCAGAGACGTGCATCCGACGACCTGGTGTCTGGACGATGAAGTTCCCGATGGAGAATTGGTGCTCCGTCACTCTTACTTCGAGCAGCAGGATCCATTTCACTGGGCTGGCGACGACGACTATGCCGACCGGTCAGCGAAGTTCACGCATCGTGACGCTTATGAGTGGAATCACGGGATTGGCGAGATCGTCACTGCTGTAATCAACTCGGGATGCAGCATTGACTTCCTGCACGAGCAGGATTGGACGGTGTACCGAGCGCTGCCGTGGATGGTCGAAGAGGAACGCGGCATCTTCCGACTGCCGCGACGTGATGGCGAAGTCGATCCCCGGCTGCCGTTGATGTTCTCGCTCAGGGCGACCAAACGCGTTATTCAACACTCCCCATCGGCTCTTCCTTCCAGGTGAAGAAGGGACCGCCGATCTTGACGTGTACCGGCTCGGTGAAGGTGGGATGCGTGGCCAGCGTGAGTTGATGTCGCGCGCGGCCTCCAGTGGCGAGCTTGGCGCGGACGTCTTCGGGACCTCGCCAGGAGTCTTGTCGGGCTCGTGTCGCGAGCCAGTGATCCTTGTCGATGTATTGCGTCAGCAAGACGACCATGTCGCAGGGTTCGGTTACCTCATCGTTGGGATGGGGCTCCTCGGCGCGGAACATGCCCAGGATGCGGGCGCCGGCCGCTTCGATGGCGGGCCAGATTTCCTCCCGGCTGAGACGCTCGAACTCGTCGAACGAGTCTTTCTGAATCCAGAATCGGCGCATGACGACGAGCATGATTGCTACCTCCCACTGTTGTCTCTCAATGGCGCAGATGTTGCGCGTAGCATTATGGCGCAAATGGTGAGGAGCGCCTGTGAGCATTCTGAGACGGATCTTGAGACGCGGTCCGGACGAGGAATCGACCAAGGCCGTGATTGACATGCTGGCCAAGCGCAGCGTGAGCGGCCAGGCTGCGTCGGACCCGAAGAGTGTCATGCAGGAACTGTCGTTGGCCAAGGGCTCACGCACGCTGGCGGTGATCGAGCTGGACGACGATCAGGCGCCGCTTCGCCATGTGGTGGCATCGCGGATCGGCGGTGATGCGGCGGGACACATGGGGCGTATCACCGTGACGGGATTCCACGTGACGCTCGACCGTAGGGCGCTACCGGCGGACTGGCCATCGCGCTGGGCGACGCCGGTGCAAGCGCGGCCGAGCGAGTCACGCGGAGATTTCGGCGAATCGTCCGATTTCGTCTGGCGTCCGCTGGATGCCACGGGCGCTGACGTGGCCCAGGTTGTCGAGTTGCTCACGGCGAACGAACGCGTCAGCCGCTGGGTCGGTGGAGTGCTCCGCGATCAGGAGACGATCCAGGTTGAGGTGGCGCCGTCGGCGTCGAGAGTGCGGGTGGCGGCGCATCAGACGGGCAGTGGTCTGCCGCATCCAACCACGGTCGAGGCGGTGCTGACCGTCGCTCGGGCCATCGCCGGGTCGTAGGTACAACGCTGTGCTGGCGGAGGGGGAGGGATTCGAACCCCCGAGACGCTTGCACGCCTAACGGTTTTCAAGACCGCCGCCTTCGTCCGCTCGGCCACCCCTCCGTCAGGGTCAGCGTACAACTCCATCCGGCGATACACGCTGGCGCTTACCCATTTGGTCTCTGCTTTGTGTAGAGGCGGACCCTTGTGGTCGCCATTCACTCTTGCGGTGGAGAACAAGTAAGGGCGGCCACAAGGGCCGCCCTTACGGGTGACTTGCCAGAAGCCTTGTCGACTAGAAGCTCGTGAGGACGGTGCGGGCGACCTCGCCGGCTTTCATTGCTCGGAAGGCCTCGTTGATGTCCTCAATCGGCGCGGTGACGGTGACCATCTCGTCGAGCTTCAGGCGGCCCTGCCTGTAGTACTCGACCAGGTTGGGCATGTCGGTGCGGAAGCGGTTGCTACCCATGCTGGAGCCTTGCAAGACCTTCTCCGAGAGCAGCTCGTGCGCCGGGATCTCCAATGTCTGGCCCAGCGGGACCATACCGATGATGGTGGCGACGCCGCCACGCTTGATCGCGGCGAAGCACTGCTCGGCAACCGTCTTGAGGCCGATGGCCTCGAACGAGAAGTCGACGCCTTCGCCTTCGGTCATGTCGCGGATCGCGGTCACCGGGTCGCCGCTGGATGCGTCGACGGAGTGGGTCGCGCCGAGGTCGCGAGCCAGCGCGAGCTTGTGCTCGTGCAGGTCGACGGCGATGATCTGCTTCGCGCCGGCAATGCGCGCGCCCTGGATGGCCGAGAGGCCGACGCCGCCAGCGCCGAACACGGCGACCGTGCTGCCGTGATGCACCTTGGCGGTGTTGAGCGCCGCGCCGGCCCCGGTCATCACGCCGCAACCGATCAGCGCGGCCTGTTCGAGGGGCATCTCGTCGTCGACATAGACGAGCGCGTTTTCGTGAACCAATGTGAATTCGGCGTAGGTCGAGAGATTGGCAAACTGCGCGACTGGATTGCCGTTCCACGACAGTCGTGGGTCTTCGTCTGGTCGTCGCTGCGTCTCCGGGCTACGACAGAGGGCGGGTCGACCGCTGAGGCAGTAGGAGCAGTTGCCGCAGAAGACGGAGAGGCACATTATGACGTGGTCGCCGGCCTTGAATTGCTGGACGAGTTCTCCGACCTCTTCGACGATGCCCGCGGCTTCGTGTCCGAGGATGCCGGGCGCCTGGAAGGGGTAGAGTCCCTCGACGAAGTGCAAGTCGGAGTGGCAGACACCTGAGGCGCCTGTCTTGACCAATACCTCACGCGGGCCGGGCTTAGAAATGTCAACGTCTTCGATTGTGAGATCCTGGTTTGGGCCGTGGAAGACAGCGGCTTTCATCGGAGCATCCTTTCTGGGCACGGCGCAACGACGCGCAGTTGCGCTGCGCAGTCTAGAGCTTCGGTTGGGATCTGTGGGGCGTGGTACCGGGAGAGGGGCTCGAACCCACACGGCCGTGAGGCCAGCGGATTTTAAGTCCGCCGCGTCTGCCAATTCCGCCATCCCGGCGAGTCGTGGCGCGCCAGATTCCTTTGGCGCGCCACAGACTGTTTCGACGATATCGAAGATCTAACGCTCGGTCGTGAGGCTGATGGATTGTCCGTTCGTCGCGATGGAGATGTCGCCGTGTTCGGAAGTCACGAGTGACGTGGCCCCTAACCGGTGTAGGGAGTCGAGCACCTCGTCGTGCGGATGACCGTGTGGATTGTTGGCTCCCGCACTGAGAATGGCGAACGTCGGCCGTACAGACTCGAGGAACAACGTGCTCGACGAAAAGCGACTGCCCTGGTGGGCGACCTTGAGCACGTCGGCGCCGAGATGGCAGGCGGATTCGGAACCTGCGCACGGGTTGCGGACGAGGTCGAGTTCCTGACTGGCGTTGATATCGCCGGTGAACAGGAATGACGCGTGAGCGAATCGGGCTCGAATCACAATTGAGGTCGAGTTTGGGTCGGACAGGTAATCCTCAGACAAACCTGTTGAAGGCGGCCAGAGGATGTCGAGCAGTAAGTCGGTTTGTCCGTCGAACACGAGCTGCGTACCTGGTCGAGCGGTGATCGTTGGGATCTCGTGTTCGGCGATGAGATCAAGAAGCCGCCGACCGAAGTGGGTCACATCTGTGAAGGGACTGAGAAGGACTTGTCCGACGTCATAGTGATCGAGGATGGCCCCGAGTGCCTCTCCGTGATCAGACTGCGGATGCGTGATCACAACGAGATCGATCTGCCCGACTCCCGCCGGCAAATGCCTTCTCAGCGATCCGAGGATGGCCTGTGGTTGTTCTCCCGTATCAATCAGGATTGACTGGCGTTCAGGCGTGACGATGAGCGTGGAGTCCCCTTGCCCAACGTCGATGAAATGGACCTGGAGATGTTCGTCGCCAGTGCTGCAGGCGGAGAGCCAGAGCGTCGCGGCGAGAGCCGAGAGGGTGCCAGTGACAAACATTGGGGTGAGGTGAGCGCGCAATCCGGGCACGATTTCGATTCCGAGGCGATGTAAGGGGATGGGCAGCAGTCTGCGTGGCCTGGCATGAGGAGTGCGATTCCAACGTTCGACTCGCTCTCGATGGGGGCGGAACGCGACGATGAGGACAGCGGCGTACACGATCGCCAGGTGGGCGTGTCCGAAGCCTTGAATTGGGACCCCGGCTCCAGGGAGCTGAGAACTCTGTTGAGCGACGAGGGTCAACCAGCGCAGCGGCAGCCAGGCCAATGCCCAACTGAGGGCAGCCGCAAGCGAGTCGGATAGGAGACCAACGATGGCGGTCGCAGCAGATCCCAGGAACATCCAGGAGAAGACGGGTGTGACGAAGAGGTTGGCCGGTAGTCCGATCAGCGCGGCCCGCTCGAAGTGCAGGACGATGAGAGGCATCGTGGCTAGCGTTGCCACGAATGTCACGAGCGCCGCGTCACGAACCGTGCCGATCATTCCCCGTTCGCCGCTGAGAAACTCCTGTGAGAGCGCCGGCATCAGGACGACGATCCCCATCGTGCCGGCCAACGTGAGTTGAAATGACAGATCCAGCAGGATGTGCGGCTCTAAGGCGATCATGAGGCCCGCCGTCGCGCTCACGGCATAGAACGCCGAAGCGCCTCGTCCCAGCATGTGGGCGGTCGCGAAGATGATCGCCATCCACATGGCGCGTTGAACTGGCGGATCGGGTCCAATCAACGTTCCGTAAGCGAGGGCGGCCAGAATTGCCAGGAGTGCCGCGCCACGGCGACCGATCAACCAGGCGGCTCCGGCCATTACGAGTGCGGTGAGCAAGGTCAGGTTGCTGCCCGAGATGACGATGAGATGCGAGAGCGAGGTGTCGTTGAGGTCGGAGCGGAGTTCCGGATCAATCGCGTCACGGCGTCCGGTGATCATGCCCTGGGCGATCCCGGAGAGCGGCGGCGGCAGAGCGCTGCGCAGGCTCTGACTCAGCGCGGAGCGAGCCTCGGCGGCGAGGTCTTGCCACCAGGACAGATTCGATGGCTCCAGGCGGCGCAGGCTTCCCGGTTGCGCCTCAGCGGTTGCTGCGATGCGCCGATTGGCTAGCCACTGGGTGTAATCGGTCTCGGCTTTCGCAGTTGAGGACAGGACGGCGTCGAAGGTGATTCGATCGCCGATGGTGAGATTGTGAGCATCGGGAACGTTGACTTGAATGCGATCGTCCAGCTCCCGACGTTCCGGACCGAGACTGAGCGCCTCGGCCTTGAGCAGTAACCGAACGCCGCTGTTGCGAAACTGCGGTTCCTCAATGACAACGCCCTGAAGTTGCACGGTCTGTCCGGCAAGTTCCACGAGAGCAATGCTGTCGGACTGGAGTTTCGTGGCATCGGCTCGCCAGAAGCCCAGGCCAAACAACGTTGGTGTGAGTAACAAGAGCAGCAGATTGACTCGTTTGTGAGTCGAGATCTCGTTGATCCGCGCGGCGGACGCGAGGGAGAGCAGCGTGACCGTCGCAGCGGCAAGCGCGACGATCCAGGTCCTGGCATCCGTCAGTGACAGCGCAGCCCCGGCGATGAAGGCGAACGTCCACAGCAGCAGTGGAGGCTCAAAGGGCAGCCTGAGCCGATTGAGCATGCCCAGGCTGGATTCAATCGATGGTGACATAAACCGCTGCCAGATCGGCGATGGCGAGGAGTTCGGTTGGACTGAGAATGCCTCTGTCGACGAGGTCGGCAAGGGACGTGAACGGCTGCTGGCGGCGGAGCGTCACGATGGCTTCGGCGCGGGAAGCGCCGATTCCGGGCAGCGTCGCCAACTCAGAGGCAGTCGCGGTGTTGAAGTCGATCAACGCGGCGCGAGTGGAAGTTGGCGCCGGTACCTGTTGGACGTTGAGAGGGGACGGAATCGTGGCGTGCAGGTCGGCGACGGCGATCAAGCCGGACAGCGCACAGACCCCGGCAACGAACGCCGGTGCGTGCACAACCAGCCTGCGTGCCGACTTCCAGACTCGCTGCGCTCTTGAGATTGGAGGCCTGGTTGAGCGATTCGAATCATTGACGCCCCTGGGTGGACGAATCTCGGTCCAGAATGCCATTGCGCCTCCCGGCGTTTGTGAATGGGTGTGAGGTCCGTAAGACATTAAACGAATAGGGATCGCAAAGTGATTTTGGCCAGGGATACAGTTGAAATTGAAAGGTGGGTGAGGCATGACTCGCTCCGTGTTGACGGTGTGTGACCTCTCGTCCTCGGAGATCGGCCAAGTGCTCGATCGCGCTCGTGAGGCGAAGCAGGATCGTCGCCGTCGAGGCACCGAGCTGGAGGGCTTGACCGCGCTGTTGATCTTTCAGAAGCCGTCTCTGAGGACGCGCGTCTCGTTCGAGCTTGCGGTGAGCAATCTGGGTGGACGACCGCTCTACCTGTCTCCGCCTGAAGTGGGATTGGGAGAGCGCGAAACGCCGGAAGATGTCGGCGGAGTCGCGGGTCGCTACTGTGACCTGATCATTTGCCGGACATTCGACCAGAGCAATCTGGAACGGTTGGCGGCGTCATCGGGCGTACCGGTAGTCAATGCCTTGAGCGACTGGGAGCATCCCTGCCAGGCGCTCGCCGATGTGCTCACGATCCGAGAACACGGCGGAACGACCGGCCGCACCTTGACATATGTCGGCGACGGCAACAATGTCGCTCGGTCGCTCGCGATAGCCGCGGCAGGCGAGGGCATGGATGTCCGGATATCCTCGCCTTCCGGCTATGAGTTGGACTCCGCCAGCGTGACCGAGGCGTCGAATCGCGCGGCTGCGTCGGGTGGCTCTGTTTCGCTTGTCTCGGATCCAGATGTTGCGGTCTCCAGAGCCGACGTAGTTTACACCGATACGTGGACGTCGATGGGTCAGGAACTTGAGGCCAAACAGCGGTTGGAAGATTTCACCGGCTACCAGGTGGATGTTGATCTTGTCGGCAAAGCGTCGCCCGACGCCAGCGTGATGCACTGTTTGCCGGCGCATCGCGGTGAAGAGATCAGCGACGATGTCCTGGACGGCCCGCGTTCTGTGGTCCTGGACCAGGCCGAGAATCGACTGCACGCGCAGCAGGCGCTCCTGGCCTGGCTGTTTGCATAGTCGTTGAACAGGTTCGTCGTTCGCCTAGCATTGCGAGCGTCGAGCCACTAGTCGGCGACGGTAGAAAGATACGAGGCGGATGTCGTGGATGCCCTGATCAACGACATTCAGGTGGCGTTCGGCGACTTCAGTTGGACGAACGCGCTCGAGGTCACCACGATCGCGGTGGTCTTCTACGCTGCGCTCCGGCTGCTGCGCGGGACGACAGCGATGTCGGTGATCAGAGGCATGGTCCTGGTCGTGGTGGCGATCTCGGTAGTGGGCCGCGTGATTGATTCGGTGGTACTGGACTGGATCGTCGACAATGCGCTCGCTGTGCTGTTGATCCTCGTGCTGTTGGTCTTCCAACCCGAGTTCCGTCGCGCGTTTGAGCACGTGGGACGCGCCGGCGGACTCAAGAATCTGGGCGGCAGAGGACAGCCGTATCGCTCGCTGATCCCGATTACGGCTACTGTGGCGCAACGTCTGTCTCAACAGGGAGTGGGCGGGCTGTTCGTGTTTGAGCGCGATACCGGACTGGAAGAACTGGCCGAAGCAGGTGTGCGTCTGGGTGCTGATCCGACGATCGACCTGCTGGAGAGCATCTTCTGGCCTGGCTCGCCACTGCATGACGGAGCAGTGCTGCTGCGTCCTTCGGAGGTTGTGGCTGCCGCAGTCATCGTGCCGACTCCAGCGGGCGACTTTTCCTCCCGTGGACCGAATAATGGTCATAATGGCATTCACCTGGGAACAAGACATCGAGCCGCGCTCGCCGTTTCTGAGGAAACCGATGCGATCGCGGTTGTGATTTCCGAAGAAACTGGCTCTGTGTCGCTGGCGGCAGGGGGATTGCTGTCAGCACCCTTGAGCCCTTCTGAGTTGGAGACTTCGCTCGAGAAACATCTGAATTCGCGAAGGTGGGGAGATCGGTTGGGCGCGGGAGTGTTGGGCCGGACGACGAGGCGGCATCAGGGGACGCCGTCAGCGGCCGGTGGAGACGCGACGGGATCCTAAGTGCGACGTGTGGCGCAGGAAGCGACACTGCTGATCACGGTGGTGCTACTGGCGCTGGTGGTTTGGTTCGTGATCGCGGACACCGAGAATCGTGAAATCGAGACGCGTCTCGGATTCAGCTTGCAGGTTGAAGTACGAGAACTGGGGACCGATCTGGTAGTAGCAGGCGAGCCGCTGCCGGTAACCGTGACCGTGGTGGGTCGTGAAGCGGACGTAGAATCGGCGCGCCCCGAGCATTTCCTCGCGAGCATTTCGCTACGCAACCGACCGGCCGGACGGCATAGTTTGCCCGTGCGAGTCGAAGCGCTGGAAGGAGACGTGCGAGTCAGGGCGGTACAACCGGAGACGGCAGTTGTGATTCTGCAGGAGACCGTGGAGCGAGAGGTGCCGGTCATCGCTGAGCCGTCCAATCTGCCTCCACTCGGATTCAGCGTTGGCACGCCGGAAGTCAAGCCGGATACGGCCATTGTGTCGGGGATTGCGTCGGAAGTCGAAGCCGTCGACTCAGTGGTGGCAAGACTAGATCTCGGTGGCGCCACTGTGACGGTGGAACGGGACGTGACACTGGAGGCGCGAACGGCTGCCGGTGGAACGGTAGCTCAAGTGGTGATCAATCCTCGATTTGCGCAGGTGCGCGTGCCCATTGATCAGGAAGTCTTCAGGCGGACGGCTTCAATCCTGCCCGATGTGATTGGCACGCCTGCTGAGGGCTATCGCGTACGGACCGTGAGAGCGACTCCGGCAACGGTGGATGTCCTGGTGTCGGTGGATGTATTGGACGATGAGGTCGAGGTGCTGACCCAAACGGTCGATGTCTCGGGCCGAGACAACGACGTAGTGATGCAGGCCGAATTGGTGTTTGCAGACGGCGCCGCGCCGGCGGGAGATTCTGCGACTTCGGTTCGGGTGCTCGTCGTGATCGAACCAGTGATTACATCGGTCCAGTTGCCGATCGCCGTGGAATTGACTGATCTGGGAGAGGGTCTCGAGATCCCGTTTGCATCGCCGCTGACAGCGCAGGTGACGTTAAGAGGTCCAGTAGCCCTAATCTCAGAGTTAGAAGGTCCACTCGGACCGATCCGTGTCAATCTCGGCTCATACGCTGCCGGACGGCATCAAATCGACCTGAGGTGGAATCCTCCGCAGGGGATCGAGCTGGTTGACTTATCCCCAGAACAGATGATTGTCACTCTGTCCCCCATCCCCCAGCCGGAGCCGACAGAGCCTGAACCGGACGAACCCGAAGCCAACAGCGACTCCGAGGCGGATGCAGGTGAGGAAGAATCGGAAGATGACAACCGTGAGTGACGACATCACAAGCAGTCCGCCCCATGTTGACGTCCGCGCTGTGCCGGGCAACGTGCTGCCGACCGTGGCCATTGTCGGTCGGCCCAATGTGGGTAAGTCGACCTTGTTCAATCGGCTCGTCAAGCGGCGACAGGCGATCGTCCGTGGAGAGCCGGGAACGACGCGAGATCGCAACTACGCGACGACGGAATGGCGCGGCCAGCACTTTTCGGTGATCGACACCGGCGGTCTGCTGGGCGAGCAACTGACGGGGCCATTTGCCGACTCCGTGGCAGAACAGGTAGAGCAGGCATTGCTGGAAGCGGACGCGATCGTGCTGGTCGTAGATGTGCAGGTCGGACCGCTGCCAGCCGATGAGGATGTTGCGGCGCTGCTGAGGGAAGCACGACAGCCGGTGACGGTCTGCGCGAACAAAGCAGACAACGACGCGCTGGCGGCAGAGTCGGCGCAGTTCTTCGGGTTGGGTCTCGGTGAACCGGTGGCGATCTCTGCTCATCATGGGCGCTGGATCGACGATTTGCTGGACAAGGTGACCTCGGAGTTGGCGGTCGCCGAACCGTTGGAGACAGAAGACGTCGAGTGCCGTCTGGCGATTGTCGGTCGGCCGAACGTGGGCAAGTCCTCGTTAGTGAATGCGCTCCTGCGCGATGAGCGGATGATTGTCTCGGAGGTCCCGGGCACCACGCGTGACGCGGTCGACACGCTGTTGAGTTTCGGTGGACAGCGAGTGTCACTGGTCGATACAGCCGGAATTCGTCGGCGCGGGCGCGTGGAGCCAGGGATCGAGCGAGCTTCTGTTCGCAGGGCGGGAGCAGCAGTCAAGCGGGCGGATGTTTCAGCAGTCGTGATCGATGCCAATGAAGGTGTGACATCTCAAGACTTGCACGTGCTGGGCATGGCGTTGGATGACGGCGCCGGCATCGTGATCGTGATGAACAAGTCTGATCTGGTCGACGCCGAAGACGGGATGCGGAACAGCCGCGAGCGCCAACTGGCGGGCCGGGCAAGGTTCGTCAATTGGGCGCCGATCATCTGGGTGTCGGCACTCACAGGAGACGCCGTCGACAGTGTGGTCGGCGCTGCGCTGCACGTCGCCGAAGCTCGCCGGCAGAAGGTCCCGACACCTCGCCTCAACGCCATGCTGCGGCAGGCACAGGTGGAGCGTCCTCCTGCGACCTACCGTGGTAAGCGGATTCGCTTCTACTACGGCGTTCAGACCGAGGAAGCGCCGCCGGCGTTTACCTTCTTTGTCAACTATCCGGACGCGGTTCACTTCTCCTACGAGCGCTTCCTGATGGGCAGAATTCGGCGCGCATTCGGATTCGAAGGGACGCCATTGCGCTGCGTCTTGCGTGGCCGGGAGCCGTCGGAGAGGGACGACGGAGGTAGACGTCGTGGTTGAGGTTTGGGTCATTGGTGGGCTGGTTGGCTATCTCCTGGGTTCGATACCGACGGGACTGTGGATCGGCAAGTGGCGCGGCGGTGAAGATATTCGAGCCACGGGCAGCGGTCGTACCGGCGCGACGAATACCTTTCGCGCGTTGGGGATTCGCTGGTCGGTCACGGTGTTGGTCCTGGATGCGCTCAAGGGCGGCATACCCATCTTGATCGTGATGCTGGTCTGGGATAGCCCGACCAGCGAAGTGGTTAGCGGACTGGCTGCGGTGATCGGGCATCAGTTTCCGCTGTATGCGGGATTTCGCGGAGGGCGCGGTGCGGCAACTGCGTTGGGCGGCATGATCGCGATCATGCCGATGGGCGCGTTGTTTGCGTTGGGCACGGCGATTCCGATTCTGCTCAAGATTCGTGTCATGTCGCTGGCGACGCTGACCGGCGCAACGTCGGCGGCGATAGGCATCTCACTGTTAGCCGCATTCGGCCAGGCGCCCGATGCGTACATTGCGTACGCCGTGGGCACCTGGCTGCTGGTTCTCGTCGGACATAAGGACAATGTGGAGCGGATCGCGGCCGGTACAGAACGCGTGCTCTCGATGGGGAGGTCCACTACATGAGGGTGATGGTCGTCGGAGCGACGTCATGGGGCTGCACGCTTGCCTCGTGCGTCGATCGAGCGGGTAATGACGCGATTGTGCTTTGTCGGACGGACGCGGAAGCGGCCGAGCTGTCGGCAGCGCGTGAACATCGGCGTCTATTGCCCGGTGTTCCGTTGCCGGAAGGACTGGAGTTCACAGCAGATCCCTCCGGCGCTCCGCCCGAAGTGGTGATCTGGGCGACGCCGTCGCAACGCCTGCGCGAGAACATGCGCAATGTGCTTCCCAATCTGACTCCTGGCAACACAGTGCACGCATCCGCAGCTAAGGGGTTGGAGAAGGGCTCCCACCTGCGGATGACGGAAGTGATGAGCCAGGAACTTGGGCTTGCAGGTCGGGATGATCGGGTCGGCTCGGTGTCGGGTCCCAATATCGCCCGTGAAGTCGCTCGCGGTTTGCCCGCGACGACGGTCTCCGGGTCTGCCGACGCTGAGGTCAGGGACCGAGTCCAGGCAGCCTTGAACTCGTCATCGTTTCGGGTGTACACCAACGAGGATGTGGTAGGCGTCGAACTGGGTGGGGCGTTGAAGAACGTGATCGCGATCGCCGGCGGGATCGCAGTTGGACTCGATGTGGGCGACAACGCGCGCGCTGCGTTGATGACGCGCGGCCTGTCGGAGATGGCGCGGCTTGGCGTGGCGCTCGGCGCCTCACCGTCGACATTTGCCGGACTTGCGGGGTTGGGCGACCTGCTAGCCACAGTGACCAGCCCGCGATCCCGCAACCGAACCCTGGGCGAAAAGATTGGCAGCGGGATGACGCTGTCCGAGGCGATGGCCGGCAATCCTCACGTGGTTGAGGGCGTTGAGACGACCCGCGTGGTGCTCGAAGTGGCCGAAGGGTTGGATGTCGATATGCCGGTGGCACAGGTGGTATCGCAAGTGCTGTTCGAGGACCTGGAGCCGCGACAGGCGATTCGCGTGCTGATGGAGCGAGCCCCGACGGTGGAGGGCTGATGTCCGAACCGACCAGCTATCAGGATGCAGCCGATCCCGTGGACGGCTTACGGCGAGTGATCGGCGCGTTCGTGTCCGGTCAAGTTGAGCTGGAACCGGAAGATCTGCATGCAGTCTCTCGGCTGCGAACCGACTCTGAGAATGTGGTGCGCGAGCAGATTGGCGAGATGGACGGGTCGGGGCGATTCGCCCTTCTTGAGAGATTGCAGCAGGTAGCAGCCGATTTTGGCGGATACGACTTCACGGTCCTGTTTAGCGCAATGACTGCGGATGACGAAGCCTCTGTGCGAACGCTCGCGGTCAACGGGCTGGCGTCATGCGAGACCGCAGGAGCGACGGTTAGCCTGTTGTCCGTTGCCCGATCGGACGAGGAGGAGACGGAAGTTCGACGGGAGGCGGTGACGGCGTTGGGCGAGGTCGCCATGCGGTTGGAGCTCGGTTGGGCGGCAAGCGAGGACGCCGATGAGGTCGTAGATGCATTGCGCGCGATTGCCGAAGATGTGAGAGAAGACGAGCAGATTCGTGCGACCGCGTTGTCTGGAGTGGGCGTCGTATCAGAGTCATGGGTGTCCGAGTTGATCGAGCTCGCATTCGAGAGCGACACGGCGGCGCTGCATCTCGGCGCGGTGCAAGCGATGGGTAGAAATGCCGACGTGTCGTGGTTGCCCTTGCTGGAGGGTTCACTGGTTGCCGAGGATGAGGATGAGCGAATTGCAGCCGTGCAGGCGATCGGCGAGATTGGCTCCGAGGACGGCGCGCCGATGCTGCTGGAGTTGTTCGACGATCCATCGGCCTCGGAGGAGCTGATCCAGGCAGCAGTTGCAGCGCTGGGCGAGATCGGCAGCGAAGAAGCCGTGGAGGAGTTGCAGCAACTCCGAACTCATCCCGACCCAACGGTGCGCGGCACAGCGCAGTCGGCGCTGGAGGAAGCGACATGGCTTGATGACGTTGGCGACTTAAGTGCGGCCCGTGACCCGTTTGGTTGGGCGAACGAGTAGTTCGCGTTCGGGGACAGTCGATGTGTGGTGAACTGTCGGGAGTGTTTCACGGCCCTCTGATAGATTGAAATTTGTCGATTGAATCTGACGAGGAGAGATGGCGTGCAGAGCACTAGCGAGCGCCGAAGGAGACCAGGAACGCGAAGAACGACGAAGTCGCCCAAGTCGATCCGCAAGGGGATCGCGGTCAGCGCCGGCGGCGTGGTGTGGCGGGAGCGAGAGGCTGCAGGCCAGTCTGGGGGCCAGGCTGGGGAAGTGGAGATCGTTCTGGTTCAGACGCCTGCGCGCCGTTGGTCTTTGCCCAAGGGCACTCCCGAGAATGGTGAGAAGTTGGACGAGACAGCGCTCCGAGAGGTGTCGGAAGAGACAGGGCTGCAGGTGGCGCTTGACGAGAAGATCGGCGTTATGCGCTACTCGTTTGGTGGGGAAGAGGCGCGGATTGACAAGGCGGTCCACTTCTGGCTGATGCAGGCGACGGGTGGCTCGTTTGAGCATCACGACGACGAGCACATTGACGTGCGCTGGGTGGGGTTGGGCGACGCAATGCGGATGGTGAGCTATCGCAACACGGCGACGTTGCTTGAAGACGCGGCGGCGCTGTTGGATAGTCGAGTGGGTCCTGCGCAGGCCTGACGGGCGTCCTACCCTACGGCAGTTGCCAGCAGACTCGTAACAGGTCCGTGGGATTCGGAGTCGCGTCGTGGTCACCAGTCCGGTGGATACCGTGGCCGAGGGAAAGCTGGTGCTGCTGCGTCGCAAGCGGCTTGACGACGCACGGCTTGACTGGATCTGGCGTACAGATATCGAATTGGCGGAGCTGGATGCCGCGCCGGTCAGTCCGCTGACGTACGAGCAGTACCGCAATCAGTACGCGTGGCAGTTGCGTTCGACGCCGGTGTACCGCTCGACGTTTGCCGTGGAGTCACTTGAGGATTCCCGGCACATCGGCAATGTGATGTACTACAACACCGACTTCCAGCGGCGGGAGACAGAGCTGGGCATCCTGCTAGGCGATCGCACTTGCTGGAATGGCGGCTTTGGCCGGGAAGCGGTCGGTCTGTTGCTGGACTATGTGTTCACCAATACGGCGTTGACGAGGGTTTACCTGCACACATTGGACTGGAATGTGCGGGCGCAGAAGGCATTTGCCGCGGCCGGCTTCCGGGACTGCGGACGGGTCCGCCGTGGCCAGCATCGGTTTCACCAGATGCACGTATTGCGCGAGTGGTTCTGGGATCGCGACTACCAGCGAAGAGGCATGTCAGCCGGACGATGAACACGGGAAACACCGCGTCCTGAGACGCGGTGTGTTGTGTTCCCGTGAGGCCGGAGCGACTAGTCGCGGCTGGGCAAAACGACGACGCCGGTGCCAGGAGTGCTGACGGAGCCGTCGGCGCGAACGCCCTCGACGGACAGTTCGACGAAGTTACGCTCGCCCTCGGTGTACTTGCGGGTCACGGAGCCACGCAGGGTGAACTTCTTCTCCTGCGCCGACTCGCGGCCCTGAGCGGCTGGGTCCATGCCGCGGTACGAGCACTGGACGCGCTTGACTTCGCCCTCGGGGCCGGCGAAACGCCAGAGCAGTTCGCCCAGGAAGGCGTGCTTCAGGGCGCCGTGGACGATGATGTCGTCAAGGCCCGTGTCCTGCGCGTAGCTTGTGTCGTAGTGAATCTGGTAGAAGTCGCCAGAACCGGCGGCCCACTGGACGAGCTGCTGGCTGGTTGGGTTCTTCTCGAGTTCGGGAATGCTGTCGCCCACTTCGATGTCTTCGAAGTAGATCTGGTCCGGAACTGCGTCTGTCATGTTTCGTCTCCTTCAGTCGTCGCCGATAGTTTAGGCCATACCTACGAGAGTGCCCCCGATCAAGTCGGGGACGGAGGCCCGCTAGTCGCCGGGTCGCGGGTAGGAAATTCCGGTGCCGCGAGAGATCGCGACGACGCGGCCATTCTGGTTGGTGTACGTGGTCTCCGACACCTGAATCAGCATTGGCACGCCGAGCGCGCCGCTCCAACGCTCGTTCAGTGAAGCGAGCGCAGTCGAGGATGTCAGCGTGTCGCCGGCGCAGATCTGCTCGCCGGTGTACTCAATGTCGGTACCGCCGTTGAGGACCAACGGATAGGGCGAACGGAATCCGCCGCCGCCACGGCGTCCGCCGAAGGTGGGGTCGGAGTCGGCCGGGTTGAAGACTGGGGTGCCGAGGTAGCCTGGAGGCGCCGGGAGGCTGCGGTAGCCGCGCTCGCGGGCTGCGTCCTCGTCATAGAAGGCCGGGTCGACGTAGCCGACCGATCGAGCGAACATGCGCACGCTGGTCGTGGTGAGTTCGCTGACTGTTTCTGGTCCTTTGACGCCGATCAGGGCGCGCATTTCGTCGGTGATGGCCGACTCAAACTGTTGATCTGCCATAAGCTCCTCCCTTGGTGTTGGTCTGGTGTTGGATTGTCAGCTCTGGACGATTGGAAGTCTAGCTGCCGCTGGCAGTTGCTCCCACGATCCTGAACTTGGGTGGACGCGATGGGACGGCGAATTCCTCGCCGGTTTCCATATCAACGGCGCAGAAGTTGCCGGCCTTGAGCTCGCGGACCAGGTCTTGCCATGTCTCGATGCTGTCGGTCTCGAACCACGTGGCAACCTTGCCGATGTCATGCACAGCGTGCGAGTCGGTACCAGCGGTGCCGTTCATGCCCGAGGCGGCGGCCAGGTCGGCGGAGAAGCGGTTCTCGCGCTCTTTTCCTCGTCCGTTGAGGATTTCCAGTGCAATCACGTGATCCATGGCGTTGTTGTCGGCTGCTCGCTGGACGGCGATTTCCCAGTCCTCCGGGTTATCCTTCCAGGCAATCTGGCGTCGGTACGGGTGGGCGAAGACGAGCACGCCGCCGCGCTCGTGGACATGCTCGGCCAGTCTTTCTACGCGGTGCATGCCGAAGACATACTTTTCCATGCCCCAGGCGAGCATGTGTCCGGGGTCGGTGGATACTTCGCAGCCGGGAATGATGACGATGCCGACCTCTTCAGCAATCTTCTGCACTTCGTCATGCGGCCAGAGTGCGTCATGCTCGGTGAACGAGATGGCATCCAGCCCCGCTTCCTTGGCGCGAATGGCCAGGTCCTTGGGATCGAGCACGGAATCGTGCGAGCGCGGCCAGGTGTGGTTGTGAAGATCAATCAGCATGCAGGCATCTAACTGGTGAGAGAGATCGATGGTGAAAGGCGAATGTCATGGTATCACCCCGGTTGGGGTGCTCTGGTGGGTTCTTGGGTGAGACGGGGATCCCCCTGTCCCCGGGTCCGAACGCGGGGCAGGCTGCGGCATCTCCCCCCCCCCGCAAGGGGGGAGAGGGGATCGCGTGGCGACGGCTGCGGGACGGCTGGCGCTTGTTGTTGTTGATGGGCTTGGGTGGTTCGTGATTCCTGCCTGCGCAGGAATGACGGACGGGGGTGGGAGTGACGGAAGGAGGGTGGTGACGGATGGGAATGGGAAGTTGAACATCTCCGACCGCGGAGGAGGAGCGGGGTAGTCGGGGGGGGGGGTGATTGAGTGAATTGGGGCTGGTGCATATACTCCCTCAGAGCGCCCGACTTCGGTGGCGGGACTTGGACCAGAGTGGGAACGAGTGGGGCTGAGCCAGATGGACAATGTCCTGGAGCAGTACGGGCACCTTGGCATCCTGCTGATCTTCGCCGCGGTGTTCCCGTCGATCCCGCTGGTCGCCTCCTGGGCGATGTTCAAATTCGGCCTCAGACCGCACCTGCCCAACGCCGTCAAAGACGATACCTACGAATGTGGCGTCGAGACCGAGGGTCCGACCTGGGTGCAGTTCAACTTCCGCTACTACCTGGTCGCGCTGATCTTTGTGCTCTTCGATGTTGAAGTGATTTTCCTCTTCCCATTGGCTGTGGCGCTGGACTCGGTGGTCGTGACCGGCATGGTCGCGGCGCTGATTTTCATCGGCGTACTCTTCCTGGGGTTGGTCTACGAGTGGCGACGCCAAGCGCTGGAGTGGCGCTGATATGACCACGCAATACGACGCAACAGCGGCGATGGAGATCGTCAATGCGAGCGCGCCGGGAGCGGCCTGCGTTGAGGATGGCGTGCTGTATCTCGAACCAGCATTGGTGGCGGAGGCGATCGAATCCTTGCGCGACTCAGAAGAGAGCGATCTGATTTTCCTCTGCAGCCTGACTGCGGTCGATCAGGAACGTCACTTTGAGGTTGTATACCACCTGCAATCCCTTGACCTCAATCACATCCTGGCGATCAAGGCACGGCTGACCGACCGCGAGGATCCGACTTTGCCATCGCTGACCGGCGTGTTCCACGGTGCTCACTTGCAGGAGCGTGAGGTGTACGACCTGTTTGGGATCACGTTCGAAGGTCATCCCGATTTGCGTCGGATGTTTCTCTGGGAAGGCTTTCCCGGCTATCCACTGCGCAAGGACTTCCTGCAGATGCCGGGTCAGATTCGCGCCGGCTTGCCAGGATTCCCGCATGAGAGCACCGAGAATGCCTGGCCGGTGCCCGGTAGCGTGCCTCAGCGTCCGCAACATCCGAACGATCCGCAGCCGCCGAGTGTGCTCGCCGTCGCGGAAGATGGCGAGGAGTCGTCGTGACCACTGCTGACGACACCCGCTCGATGATGGACGATTCTCGTCTCGCGATGCAGGGCACAATTGAGGCCTTGGACAGCGGCGATGGCTCGGAGCCGGTTGTCGTCAATCTGGGTCCACAGCATCCGTCGACGCACGGAGTGTTCCGGCTCAAGGTGACGCTCGACGGTGAGATCGTTCGTGATGCCGAGATGCGCATCGGGTATCTGCACCGTTCGATGGAAAAACTGGCCGAGGAACGCACCTATACGCAGAACATTCCCTTCACCGACAGGATCGACTACCTGGCGGCGATGTCGAACAACCTGGCCTATTGTCTGGCGGCCGAAGAGCTGCTGGGCGTAGAGGTCCCTCCACGAGCGAACGCAATCCGGGTGATGTTCGCCGAGCTACAGCGGGTGGCGTCGCATGCGATGGCGAATGGGACGTTCATCAACGACTGCGGCGCCTGGCACACTCCGCTGTTCCATATGTTCCGTGACCGCGAGCGGGTGCTGGATATGTTCGAGATGACCTGTGGCGCTCGGCTGACAACGAACTACATGCGAATTGGCGGAGTGGCGTTTGACCTGCCGGATGAGTTGTTGCCGACGCTTGAACAGTTCCTGGCGGACATGCCTGAGAACATTGCCAACTACGAAGCGCTGCTGATGGAGAACGAGATTCTTCATGCACGAGCGCGTGGTGTCGGTGTGATTTCGCCGGAGATGGCGATCAATTCGTCGTTGTCGGGACCAGTGCTGCGGGCGACAGGCGTGCCCTGGGATCTGCGCAAGGCGAATCCATATAGCGGCTACGAAGACTATGAGTTTGATGTGCCGGTCGGCGAGCAGGGCGACTGCTTCGACCGGTTCCTCGTGCGCATGGCTGAGGTGAAGCAGAGCTTGCGGATCCTTCGCCAGGTCATCGACAACCTGCCTGACGGTCCCTGGCTGGCGGATGTTCCTCTGCATGCGCGCCCGGAGCCGGGCGAGTCGTATGCGCGCGTTGAGTCGCCGCGTGGCGAGTTGGGTTTCTACCTGGTTTCAGATGGCGGGCCGGCGCCGTATCGGTTCCATTGCCGACCGCCGTCGTTGATCAATCTCTCGGCGCTGAAAGAAATGTCGATTGGCGGTACACTCGCTGACGCGATCGTGACGTTGGGTTCGATTGACATCGTGGTGGGGGAGATCGATCGATGAGTGGTCTGTCCGGCTTCAGCAGCGTGTTGGGCGCGTGGTACGACTTCCGCGACCTGAACAACCTGCAACGGTTGATCACCGAATGGATCGCCGAGTGGGGTCCGGACTGGATCGCGTCGATCGTGACCGGTGTGCTGGGCGCGCTAGCGATACTGGGCGTCATTGGTCCGACATTGCTAATCCTGATCTGGGTCGAGCGCAAGGTGATTGCCCGATTCCAGCAGCGCTACGGACCCAACCGTGTTGGTCCGAAAGGGCTGCTGCAGCCGGTGGCGGATGCGGTCAAACTGATTCTCAAGGAGCAGCTCGCTCCGCGTTCGGCGGACAAACTGCTGTTCTTCCTGCCGCCGGTGCTGATCTTTGTGCCGGGCATCCTGATCTGGGGCGTGCTGCCGTTCGGGCCTCGGATGTCGGTGGCCGACCTCAACGTCGGCGTGCTGTTCTTGCTTGCGGTGTCGGGGACGGCGGTGCTGGTGCTGTTCATGGCCGGCTGGTCGTCGAACAACAAGTACGCGTTGTTCGGCGCGATGCGGGCGGTGGCGATGTCGATTTCATATGAAGTGCCGATGGTGCTGGCGCTGCTGACGCTAGTGGTGTTCTCGGGCACGATGTCAGTCAACGGAATAGTGGAATGGCAGCAACAGGAGGATGTGATCTTCATCCTGTTGTTCCCGCTGTCAGCGGTGGCGTTCTTCTTCGCCGCCTCGGCTGAGCTGAACCGCACGCCGGCCGATATCTCGGAGGCGGAGTCGGAAATTGTGGCTGGCTATCACACTGAGTACTCGGGCATGCGATTCGGCCTCTTCTACGCGGTGGAGCTGGGTAACACGCTGGTTGTGTCGGGATTTATTGCGACGTTCTTCCTTGGTGGTTGGTGGCTGTGGGGTCTGGATCAGTGGGTGCCGAGCTGGATCATCCTGTTGGTCAAGACCGGCGCCGTCTACTTCCTCTTGATCTGGACACGTGGCACTTTGCCTCGACTGCGCGTCGATCAGTTGATGGGCTTCTGCTGGAAGGCGCTGGTCCCGGCGACGCTGTTGTTCGTCGTGGTTGCGTTTGTAGAACGCACGCTGTTGATCTCAGAAGGCTGGGACACGACGGTGGCGCTGCCGATTATGGCCGTCTTCAATATTGCGCTCACGCTTGGCGCGGTCATGTTGTTCGCTCGAGTCTCGCGTCCGGCAGCGCTGCGACGACCGGCACGGATTCGCATGGCTGGCGCCGAGATTGGTGGACTACGAGCTGCGCGGCAAGTTGCTTCCAGAACCGAGGAACCGCAGTTCCAGGTCGGTGGTGACTAGCCATGAGTGATTTTGGCTTCCACCTGGCGTTCTGGGCACTGGCCGCGATGACCCTGGGCGGCGCGTCGATGATCCTGATTAGCCGCAACCTGATTCACGCGGTGATCTGGCTGGTCATGTCGATGCTCGGCATCGCGGGGTTGTATCTGACCCTGTCAGCGGATTTCATCGCCGTTGTACAAGTGTTGATCTACGTCGGTGCGATTTCCGTGCTGATGTTGTTCGCGATCATGCTGACGCCGAGAGCGGAGCGGGATAACTCGCAGACCAAGATCAGCGCTCCTGCAGGTCTGGTCGTGTTGCTGGTGATGATCGCAACGATGTGGGTCGCAGTCGATACCGACTGGGGTCCAGTGCGTGACGGCGCGTTGACAGAGCAAGCGCGATTGATCGGAGAAAGTCTGATCAAGCACTACATCCTGCCGTTTGAGATTGGCGCCGTGTTGCTGACGGCCGCCCTGGTTGGCGCGATTGCCCTGGCGCGGCAGGACGAAGAGGATGGGCCGGTCCACGCGGCGTCGTTGCAGGCCGAACTCGATGGTGAGACTTCGATTGACCCGGCTGACGTGATCGATCCCCCGCTCGCGTCCGAACCTTCGGACGGTGGGACCACTTCATGACCATTGGACTTGAGCACTACCTGGCGCTTGGGGCGTTGCTGTTCTGCATCGGCTTCTTCATTGCGCTGTCGAAGAAGAATGCGGTCGGAGTACTGATCGGCGTCGAGTTGATGCTGAACGCCGTCAACCTGACGCTGGTCGCGTTCTCGCGATTTGGATCGGCCGAAGTCGCATTATCAACACAGGTCTTTGTGGTGTTCATCATCGCCGTGGCGGCGGCGGAGGTCGCGGTTGGACTAGCGCTGGCGCTGGTCGTCTATCGCAACCGACAGACAATCTCGGTCGATCGCACGACCTTGTTGAAGGGCTGACGACGACGTGTGGGCTCCGCTGATGACTGTGCCGAATCGCTACGTCGCCGAGACGTTGCGCGAGCTGCTCTTTGCAGAGGGCGTCTCGGTGCGGTTCGTGGTTGAGCCTGATCGTCAGGACGAAGGCGACTTTGCTCCGGTGATGCTCTACGTGCCGGACTCGAAGACGCACGTGGCGCGGGAAATCCTGGGGAAGGTGTAGCGGCGTGTCCGAGACGATCTTCTGGGTCATCCTCTTCCTGCCGCTGACCGCGTTTGTGTTGGCCGGGATCTCTGCGCTCAACCAGAACCTGCAGCGTCAGATACCCGAGTGGGATCCGAGCTACCCGCGCTCGTGGAAGCCCATCGCCGATCTGTTCTGCGGACCGCGCCTGGCCTCGACGCCGCTGATCATCGCGCTCGCGGTCGCGTTCTTGCTCGCGGTAATCAACCTGATCGATTCCATCGGGCTTCGCGGCCTGCCGCTCGATATTGCTCCACATTTGCTCTTCAGCGCCGGCGACCTCAAGGTCAACCTCGGTGTTCGGATCGACGGACTGACTTCGGTGATGTTGGTCGTGGTGACCGGCGTGTCGCTGCTGGTGCAGGTCTACTCGACCGGCTACATGGACGGTGACCACGGCTACCGTCGCTACTTCGCCTTCATGGCGCTGTTCACGACCTCGATGCTGGGACTGGTCCTGGCCGACAACCTGCTGATGCTGTTCGCGTTTTGGGAGCTGGTCGGTCTGACTTCTTACCTGCTGATCGGATACTGGTTCCACCGGCCGGCCGCAGCCGCAGCAGCGAAGAAGGCATTCCTGGTCACGCGTCTAGGTGACCTGGGCATGCTCGCGGCGTTGATCTTGATTTACAGCCGCACGGGCACGATGGACATCGCCGCGATTAACGCGCTGGCGGATCACGGCGCCGAAGCGGGTATGTTCGCGCTCAACGGCCTGATGATCGGTCAGACAGCGATGACACTGTTCGGTCTGGGCCTGATCGCCGGAGCAGTCGGCAAGTCGGCGCAGTTCCCGCTGCACATCTGGCTGCCGGACGCCATGGAAGGCCCGACCCCGGTCTCGGCGCTGGTCCACTCGGCGACGATGGTTGCTGCCGGCGTCTACCTGCTGGCTCGCTTCTTCCCGGTGATTCACGCCTCATCAACGGCGTCGGACATGATTGCCTGGATTGGCGCTGGGACGGCGCTGGGAGCGGCGATTCTTGCGCTGGTACAAGTCGATATCAAACGCGTCCTTGCCTATTCGACGATTTCTCAGCTTGCGTACATGATGTTTGCCATCGGCGTAGGTGGCTATGCGGCCGCGGTCTTCCACCTGATGACGCACGCATTCTTCAAGGCGATGCTGTTCCTTGGCTCTGGCTCGGTCAACCACTCGACCAACACATTCGACATGCGCAAGATGGGCGGGTTGCGCTTCGCGATGCCAATCACGTTCGTCACATTTGTGATCGGGACCCTTGCCCTCGCCGGTATATTCCCGCTCTCTGGATTCTGGTCCAAAGATGAGATCCTTGTTGAGGCATGGCAGAACAACAAGGGTGTGTTCGTGCTCGGGTTTCTTGCGGCCGGCCTGACCGCGGCTTACATGGTTCGCGCTGTTTACATGACATTCTTCGGCGAGTACAAGGGTGGAGAAGAAGTCGCCCCAGGCGAGCACGGAAACGAAGACCCGTCGCATCCGCACGAGTCTCCCCGCAGCATGACGATCCCGCTGATCATCTTGGCCGTGTTTGCAGTACTCAGCGGATTGGTCACCCTCGGCTCGGAAGTACAGACCTGGGTGTACGGCGCGCTCCCGAATGCTGAACACCACACTGAACACCTGCCATTCCTTCATTGGCATTGGGGCGTAGCGATTAGTTCAACGGTGTTTGCGTTGATTGCAGGAGGAATCGCGTATCGCTTCATGCGTGAGCGAGATCGTATTCGGTCGTGGGGCGTCGGTGGGATCTGGCCGATTCCGGAGATGCAGAAGTTTGCGACTGAACTGTTCTACCTCGACGCGCTGGGCGAGAAGGTGCTGGCCCGTCGTGTGTTCTATAGCTGGATTGCCCAGGCGTCGTCCTGGTTTGATGCCAACGTGGTCGACGGCGTGGTCAACCAGGCCTGGCGACGTGGCGTGAGCGTCTCGAATACCGCCAGATTCGTCCAGAACGGATGGGTCCAGGCGGGCACATTGTCAATCGGACTCGGCGGCGTGATCATCTGGGTCGCCGTCGTGTTGTTCTAGGAGCGGTCGATGGATCCGGGCTTCCCCGTCCTTTCGCTGCTGATCTTCCTGCCCCTGTTGGGCGCATTGCTGATCGCGTTGCTCCCGGGCAAGCACACGCCGACTGAGTGGTTGGTGCAGAACGCGCCCGGCAACGCGGTCGACTATCCCAAGTGGCTCGCGCTGGGCATCTCTGCGGGCACGCTGATCATCGCCCTGGTGATGTTCATCATCTTCGACCGCTCGGTCTCGGGCTTCCAGTTTGTTGACGAGTTTGACTGGATTTCAGCCGAGGCCGTTGGCTTCAACGTCAAGTACGCCTTCGGCGTCGACGGATTGTCGATGCCGCTAGTCTTCCTGACCGCCCTGCTGACCGTTGTGGCAGTGCTGGTGTCGTGGCGCATCGACCTGCGCACCAAGGAGTACTTCGCCTGGTTGCTCGTCCTCGAGACGTCGGTGCTGGGCGTGTTTACATCGCTCGACCTGATTTTCTTCTTCCTCTTCTGGGAGCTGGAACTGGTGCCGATGTTCCTGCTGATCTCCATTTGGGGCAGCGGCAACCGCAACTACTCGGCGCTCAAATTCGTGCTCTATACGGTCTTCGGCTCGGCCTTCATGCTGGTCGGATTCCTGGCCCTGGGCGTCGCGGCGGACACGTTCGATATCCGAGAAATCCGACAGGATGTGTTGGCCGCAGCCTTCCTGCCCGCGCCGGCGATCTTTGCCTTCATCCTGATTGCGTTCGCAATCAAGCTGCCGGTCGTGCCCTTGCATACCTGGCTGCCGGACGCGCACACCGACGCGCCAACGGCCGTGTCTGTGATGCTGGCCGGCGTGCTGCTGAAGATGGGCGGCTACGGAATCCTGCGCCTGCTCTTCACGATGATGCCGGAGGTCGGAGCGGATGCTGATCTGGCACTGGCGATCATCGGCGCCGTCTCGATCGTTTATGGCGCGATTGTGACGATCCGGCAGACCGACTTGAAGAGATTGATCGCGTATTCGTCGGTGTCTCATATGGGCTTTGTCCTGCTTGGCGTTGCGGCGCTCGGTACGACCGGGATGAGCGGTGCGGCGATGCAGCTTGTCACGCACGGGCTGATCACCGGCATGCTGTTTGTCATGGTTGGACTCGTCTACGACCGGACGCATACACGGGAGATCTCCGAGATGAAGGGTCTGATGCACCACATCCCGCTGCTGGGGATTGGAATGGTGTTTGCGGGTCTGGCCGGACTCGGGTTGCCTGCGCTGGCCGGATTCGTCGCCGAGATCACGATCTTCCTTGGCGCGTTCGCCTCGCAGACTGCGCCAGTGTCTGTCGCCCTGCTGGGCGTCCTGCTCGCAGCTGCCTACATTCTCTGGGCGTTGCAGCGGACATTCTTCGGTCCCAGGGATGAGAAATGGTCGCACCTGCCCGACGCGAACCACTGGAGCGAGTTCACCATCATCGGCGCGCTGATGGCATTGATCGTGCTGCTGGGCGTCTACCCATCAATCGTGATGGACCTACTCGAGATGGGTGTCGAGCCGATTGTGACTGAGCTTGAAGCGGTCGTCTCGGCCGGAGCGGGAGGCGGCTGATGCTAAGCGACGTCAACCTGCTGGGCCCAGAACTTGTCCTGCTCGTCGTGGGCGGCTTCCTGTTGCTCGCCGACCTGTTCCTCAAGGACCGGCGTTTGCTGATGGGCGTATCGGTGGCGGCGCTCATGGGTTCGATCCTGTACTCGGGCGTGCTGCTGACAGAAGGGCATGTTGGCCAGCAAGCGTTCGACGGCGTGCTAGTCGTTGACAAGTTCGCCATCTTCTTCCAGATTCTGCTCGCGGCAGCGGCGATGGTGGCGGTGCTGGTTTCCACTGAAACACTGCAGCGGACTCCATCTCGACGCGGCGAGTACCTCGCGCTGATCCTGTTCTCGACCGCCGGCCTTCAACTCCTGGCCGGCTCGCGCGATCTGATCATGGTGTTTATCGCGCTTGAGCTGACTTCGATTTCGCAGTACATCTTGGTTGGATTCCACAAGGACCGCTGGGGCTCCGAGGGCGGGCTCAAGTATCTGCTGACCGGGGCCGTGGCCTCCGCCGTTCTGCTCTACGGCATGGCGATCCTGTTGGGTCTGACGGGCTCGACGAACCTTGCCGAGATTGCCTCGTACATCGCCTGGCAAGGCGAAGGCAAGGAAGAGGCGCTGATGCTAGCGGCCGTCTTCCTGATCGCCGGGTTCGGGTTCAAAGCGGCAGTGGCTCCCTTCCAGATGTGGGCCCCCGACGCATACACCGGCGCGCCAACGCCGATTGCGGCGTACCTCTCGGTCGCTTCCAAGGCGGCGGCGTTCGCCATCCTGATCCGAATCTTCTTTGAGGCACTGGGCGACGACCTGCTCGCCGAACACTGGAAGACGATCTTTGCGGCGCTGGCCACGCTGTCGATGTTTGTCGGCAACTTCTTCGCGCTGAGACAGAACAACATCAAGCGCATGCTGGCGTATTCGTCGGTGGCGCAAGCGGGCACGCTGCTGATTGGTCTGGCAGCGATCTCGGCAGATCGCGGTGAGTTGTTGGGCGCCAGCGGGATCCTCTTTTACCTCGCCGGATACACCGTGACCAACCTGGCTGCGTTCACGGTGATCATCCTGATTGCCAACCAGAACGGTGGCAGTTACGACATTCGCAAGTATGCGGGATTGGGCAAGAGGTCTCCGTGGTTGGCGTTTGTCCTCTCGTTTGCCTTGATCTCGCTGATCGGACTACCTCCGACGGCGGTGTTCTTCGGCAAGATCTACCTGTTCGAGACCGCCGTTCAGAGCGGGCTGGCCTGGCTGGCGATCGTCGGCACAATCAACACCGTGATTTCTGCTGCGTACTACCTGCGCCCGGTGAAGGCGATGTTTGTCGACTCGGCGCCGGACGAAGACGACGAACAGCCAATGCCGCGACCGTCGAACAGTGTGCTGGCGACGATGGGTCTGGTCACTGCCGGAGTGCTGGTCATCGGATTACATCCATCTCTCCTGATCAACGCCGCCGAAGCCGCTGTGGCCGCTATCTTCTCCTGATCTGAACGTTTGTGACTGCTGGCCGCCATCTGGTTGAAGTCCTGGTCGACGAATCCTTTGTCCACCGAGTTGATGTGGAAGCTCTTGAGCGTTGCGTGCAGGAGACGCTGGCCTCGCGCAGACTACGGATACCTCGTGTCGTTGCCGTTCGCGTGACAGATTCTCGCACCTTGCGGACTCTCAACCGGCGATTTCGAGATGAGGATGTTGCGACTGACGTGCTGTCGTTCAATACCGACTTCGACGGCCTGCGGCGTCCGGATGGATCGGCGGATCTGGGTGAAATCGTGATCGCATTGCCTGTCGCTGCCCGTGGCGCCAGGGAGCGAGCGGTGTCGCTCGGCGAGGAGCTGGGCCTGCTGACGGTCCACGGGACATTGCATCTGCTCGGGTTCGACCATGAGGAGGAGGAAGAGGAACGAGAGATGAAGCAGTTAGAACGAGTGGCACTCAGGCGGGCCGGCCTGGAGTCGGCTGCTCGTGATTGACATGTATAGATAATATGTTCTATCCTTCGCTCAATGAGAGTGCACTCGCTAGGAGACTGATGTGAGCGGGACTGTGCTGTACCGCAAGTGGCGACCAGCTGACTTCGATGAGGTGGTGGGCCAGGAACCCGTTGTTCGGACGTTGAAGAATGCGGTAGCTCAGGACAAGATTTCGCACGCATACCTGTTCTGCGGCCCGCGTGGGACTGGGAAGACGACGACAGCGCGCATCCTGGCGCGAGCGATCAATGGTCGGACCGCGTCGAGCGGCGCGGCAGCACTCGGTGAGTCGGACGACCTCGGATTCGATCTGGTAGAGATCGACGCCGCCTCGAATCGTGGCATCGACGACATCAGGGAGCTACGCGAACGTGCGAACTATCGGCCAGGATCTGCGCGATTCAAGGTGTACCTGGTCGATGAAGTCCATCAGCTCACCGGCGCGGCGGCCGATGCGCTGTTGAAGACGTTGGAAGAGCCACCTCCGCATGTGGTCTTTATCCTCGCGACCACCGATCCGGAAGCCCTGAAACCGACGATCCTGAGCCGTTGCCAGCGCTTCGATTTCCGTCGTGTCGGGGTCGACGACATGGTCTCGAGACTGCGCGCGATCGCCGAATCGGAAGGGATCGAGATTCCTGATGAAGCGCTGCGCCTGATTGCTCGTGAAGCCACCGGGTCGCTGCGCGACGGCGTCAATCTGCTCGACCAGGTGTGGGTGATGTGTGGGTCCTCGGTCGCGTTGGAGGCGGCGCAGGAGGCATTGGGACTGAGTCCCGACGCTCGGGCAATGGAACTAGCTTCCGCAGCGCTGCGCGGCAAACTGGCTGAAGGACTGGGCGTCCTCGCGGCCGTGCAGGAGGACGCGATCGACTTTGGGCGATTCAAACGTCAGGTCGTGACTCATCTACGGCACGTGCTGCTGACGCTGACTGGCGCGACCGGGACGCTGTCGTTGTCGGCACCGGAACTCGAACGCCTGGAGGAAGTCAGCAAGGGCGTTGAAGCATCGGCCGCCGTGACGGCACTCAAGGCTTTCTCAGAGGCAGATGTGCGTCGCGATCCGTATCAGCCGCTGCCGTTGGAGCTGGCGTTGGCGTCGATCGTGTACGGTCCGCCGACGGTCGAGGTCGCGATGCCGATACAACAACAGCGACCACAACGCCAGCAGTGGCAGGATGGTCAGCGTCGGCAAGGACAGGCGGATGGTCAACGCCGTCAGGGTCAACGTCGTGATCAACAGTCGACCCGAAACTTGCCCCGCGCCCCAGGTCAGAGCGAGCGAGCGGCCGCGACTCAGCAGAATCAACGTCCGGCGCCTCCTCCGAGTCCACCTCCTGAGCGGACCAAGCCTGAATCGCAGCCGTCCAACCTACCTTCCGGATCTGCCGGCCCGAGTGATTTGCTAGATCAGATTCGCGCAGCATTGCGTCAACGCAACCAGGGTTTGATCGCGACGATGTTGAACGGTTCGTGCCGGATTGCGGCCCAGACGGACGACTCTCTGACATTGGGATTCCTGCCGACCTATCAGCAAGTCCATATGCAGAAGGTCACCGAGGCGTTGACCGACGTATCAGCGGCAGCTTCAGCGGTGCTGAAGCGCCAGATCACCGTTCGCTGCGTGCCCCTGGACAATCCAGCTCAGGCATCCGGCAACGGTAGCCAGGGCCAGCGAACACAGCAGAATCCTCAACAATCGCAACAGCGGCAAGAGGGGCAACAAGGACAACAAGCGCAACAGCGTCGGGAGAGCGTTGTGGGACGTGAAGCACGTTCCCGCTTTGGAGCGCGGCCGTATCAGGCCAACTGAGTCGGCGATTGAGCGCGTAGACTGGAGACCCGACAGACGACGGACAAGGCGAAAGGGCTGACGATGGCGAAGCGGAAGGGTGGGATGTTCCGTCCGGCGCGGTCGAACAAGCAGCGGGGACAGGGCGTTGCGGGCGCCGGTGGCTTCTCGCCCGAGATGATGCGTCGCGCCCAGGAACTGCAAACGCAACTGGCCGAGGCTCAGGATGAGCTCAAGGACGCGACCGTTGAGGCGTCGGTGGGCGGAGGTGTCGTATCAGTCACCCTGGGTGGCGACCACAAGCTGCGAGAAGTTGTGATTGATCCCGATGTCGTCGACCCGGAAGACACGGAGATGTTGCAGGACCTGTTGTTGGCGGCCGTGAACGAGGCGCAAGACCGGTTGGAAGCAATGCAGCAGGAGCGGATGTCGGGTCTGACGGATGGGTTGTCGCTGCCAGGCTTGCAGTAATGCAGCGCTCGCCGGCGACTGCGCCGACGATTGCCCGCCTGATCGAGGCGTTTCATCGACTGCCGGGCATTGGCCCCAAGAGCGCTCAGCGCTTGGCCTACCACGTCCTACGCGCGCCACGCGCCGAGGCTGAAGCGCTCTCCGAGGCACTGCTGGAAGTCAAGGACTCGACCCGCCTGTGCGGCATCTGCCAGAACATCACCGACGCTGATCCTTGCGCCGTCTGCCTCGATCCGCAGCGGTCGGACTCGACGATCTGCGTGGTAGAGGAGCCGCTCGACGTGGCGGCGATTGAACGGGCCGGAGTCCATCGAGGTCGGTATCACGTGCTGCATGGCGCGATTTCACCGATGGATGGCGTCGGCCCTGAGGACTTGAAGGTCCGCGAACTGCTGGCACGCCTGGGAGACGCGACAGTTGAGGAAGTCATCCTGGCGATGAATCCCAATCTCGAGGGCGAGGCGACGGCGGGATACCTGTCCCGCGTGATCAGCGTGATGGGTGTGCGAATCACGAGAATTGCACATGGGTTGCCGGTCGGCGCCGACGTCGAATATGCCGATGAACGAACACTGCGAGCAGCGATGACGCACCGCGTCGAAGTCGACGCTCAGAGAGGCGATGACTGATGCCGCGCATCCGTCCGATTCGCACGGAGGCGATCGTGTTGCGACAACGCCCGTTGGGCGATGCAGATCGGATCTGCGTGCTGTTCTCGCCGAACCGTGGACGGATTGAAGCCGTCGCCAAAGGCGTGCGCAAGCCGTTGAGCAAGCTTTCGGGGCATGTGGAGCCGCTGAGCAGAGGTCAATTTGGACTGGCCCACGGCCGCTCGCTGGAAGTGGTCACCGACGCACAGACGTTGGACTCGTGGCCGGCGTTGCATGAAGACGTGGATCGGATGACCGAGGCGCTCGCGATGGCGGAACTGGTGGATCGGTCAACCGACTTCGACGTGGCCTCAGGCGCGCTCTATCAGTTGTTGCGACACTCCCTGGACGAACTGACGACATCCTCGTCGCCGCGATCGGTTCGATGGTGGTTCGTGTTGCGATTTCTCGATCAGCAGGGCTACCGACCTGAGCTCGATTCGTGCGTTCGCTGCCGGAACGAGGTCGGACCTGAGGGCAATGGGTTCTCGGCCGTGGACGGCGGCGTGGTCTGCCCAACGTGTCACGGCTCCGGTGTGGGACAGCGACTGTCCTCGGCAGTGTTTCGATTGTTACGCTATATGAGACGTTCGTCGTGCGAGTCGACGGCGCAGGTGCGAGTTGATGCTGATGCATCGGCGGAGCTTGAGCGCCACCTGCGGTTGTCGCTGGAACAGGCGTTGGACGGTCGACTGCGTTCGAGCGGATTTGCTGAGTCGCTCGCGAGGGCGGAAACGATTGGTCGCAGCGCGGCGTCAAGCGCCGCTGAGAGAGTGCAAGAGGAGCAGAAACATGCCGCTATATGAGTATCTGTGTGAAGAGTGCGCAGGCATTTTCGAGGTAGTGCGACCAATCCGCGAAGCGCCGGAACCGCAACCCTGCCCGGAGTGTGACGAAGAGTGCGAGCGGGTAATGCCGTCGTCATTCTCAGCCTTTGTGATGCGTCAGGGCTACCCACGTCGAATTCCCGACAAGGGCACGTACTGGCACCTTGGTCAGGAAGTGACCTACCTGCCCAAGAAGGCGCGCCCCTACGAGCACCCGCAGGTGACGAAGCAGCGCGAGCAGGAGCCGATGGCTACGCAGGACTACACCGACCTGGTCGATCGGAAGATTAACGAGCGCAGACTGGCGCGCGAGGATCGGCGCAAGGAGCGGGAGCTGAAGCGGGACCGCATGGCGGCAAAGGCGCCCGAGCGCAAGCCGCTGCCACAGCCGGTCAAGCGCGACTAGGCCACGGTCCCAAGCGGTCCTGGAAGCCATGCCCGGGGTGGCTTGACACACGGTCGGCCCTCGCCCCAACGTTCTTCCTCGGGAGACCCGCGCAACCTGGCTCCCCCTCGTAGGGGGAGCTGTGACGGAGTGACTGAGGGTTCCCTCGGACGTGGCGACCAGATAAGCAGCGGCTAACGGGACCCCCTCCGCCTTCGGCACCTCCCCCTGCAAGGGGGAGGAAAGAGGACTATGCAGTGGTCTCCTCGGGGAGAGGGGGTAGAAGCGAGGCCGGGGGCGACTGCCTTGGTTCAGAAGTCCCGCTGGGTGACGAACTCGGCGATGGCGGTGAGTTGTTCGCGCGGGCCGCTGGTTGGTGCGGCGTGCAGTGCTGCGAGACCCCGGTCTCGCCATTCCTCGACCGTTTCCATGCAACGTTCGACGATGGACTCCTGACGCGCTGCATCGAGTGCTGCGTCAAGGAACTCGGCGCGATCGGCGTCGTCCTTTGAGTCCAGGAATCTGTTGATCGGGTTATCGTCCGGATCGTCCTCCATCAGGACGATGGCAGGCAGCGTAAGCGTGCCGGCCGAGAGGTCGCCGCCGACGGGCTTGCCCAGTTGCTCCTCGGTCCCGCAGAAGTCGAGGATGTCGTCGACGATCTGGAAGGCCATGCCAATCGAGCGTCCGTACTCGCGCAGCGAATCGATGGTCTGCGCGTCGCAGGCGGACATCATGGCGCCTCCCGCGCCGGCGGTCGCGAACAGCGATGCCGTCTTGCCATGAATGCGGCGATAGTAGTCGCGCATGGTGCCCGAGTCGGCGTCGAACGCGGAGACATCCTGGGCCAATTCTCCTTTGGCCATAACCATCAGAGTGTCTGCGAAGAGACGAATGACGCCGATGTGTCCGGTCCGTGCAACCAGTTCGGCGGCGTGGGCGAACATGTAGTCGCCAAGCATGACCGAGGCAGGGTTGCCAAAGGTGGCGTTAGCCGTGACGTGGCCGCGCCGGGTGTCGGAGTCGTCGATCACGTCATCGTGGACCAGGGTGGCAGTGTGCAGCAGCTCGATTGATGCGGCAAGGGGAATCTGGGTGTCAGCGTCGTAGTCGCCAAAGCCGCCGCAGAGCAGGGAAATCGCTGGTCGCAGCCGCTTCCCGCCTCGCGAAAGCACCTGGTTGAGCATCGCCTCGAGGGGCAGGAAGTCAGATTGGGCGACGATGGAGAGCGTGTCCTCGACGATGGCCAGATCGTCGGCAATGGGTTCATAGAGTCGGTCGAGGGTGCTCATCGGGAACTAGCGTACTCTGGGTCTCGCCGTTGGACATCGAAGGAGTCAGTCCAAATGCCGAAACAGGAATTGGGTCAGTTGGAGGAGGTGCCACTGCGCGATGTGTTCGACGACGAGCCGAACGACTTCACGCCGTGGCTGGCGGACAATCTGGACTTGCTGGGGGGCGCGATCGGATTGGAACTGGAACGCGAAGGTACGGAGGTGCCAGTCGGAGATTTTTTCCTTGACATATTGGCTTCAGCAGGAGATTTTGGCCGGGTTGCGATCGAGAATCAACTTGGCCCGACCGACCATAGCCATCTCGGTCAACTCATGACATATGCGGCGGGAGTCAATGCCAAAGCACTGGTATGGGTGGCATCGACATTTCGCCCAGAATATTTGGATACAGTCGATTGCTTGAACCAATGGGCTGCCTCAAACGTCGTCGTGTTTGCCGTCGAAGTCAGGGCGCTCAAGATAGGAGATTCGCAAATGGGGGCAGACTTTCGTGCCCTCACATCTCCCAAGGGTTGGGCTCGTAGGAGAAGGTCGACTAGCCAACAGACCACGATGACGGATAGCGAGAGAAGCCGGAGGACCGATTTCTTTGACCGACTTGCTAAAGGTGCGCTTGAGCAAGGGCTCACAGACTCGACTGGCTTGGCCTCAGTTGCCAAGTCCAAATCGTTCCCCTGCCGAGGAGTCAAAGAACGAGGTCTGAAGTATTGGGTTGATTTGCGCCCAACTGGGGTCGCTACCGTGCAGCTTGACGTCCGGACTGGGGATCTCGAGCGGAACCTTGCCATCATCAAGGGCCTCTCCGAAGACAAAGTGGATATTGAGGGCGAGTTGCAATTCGAGCCGGACTTACTTCCGCCTGACCCTGAGGGACCGAACGGGCGGCTGTCGGGCAGAGTAATCACTTTTCGAGAGGCAACCGTCAGTGATTCACAAGATCGAGTCACAGAAACACTGGAGTGGTGCCTAGATGTGCTTGCCGGATACCAACGAGTGCTGGAACCGCGTCTCCGAACAATCATCGACGATCTAGATGCGAAAGAGGCGTAGCGCGTTTGCGGTGGAAAGATCCGCAATAGTCGTGGTTGACTCCCATCGCACTTCGACGATTTGCTCAGCGGTGTATTGGACGTTGGCCGGCTCGTTGCGTTTGCCTCGGCGGGGTTGGGGGCTGAGGTAGGGGCAGTCGGTTTCGATGACGATGGCTTCGAGGGGCAGGGTTGCGGCGGCTTCTCTGAGGGCATCGTTCTTCGGATACGTCACCGGGCCGGCGAAGGAGATGAGGAAGCCGAGGGTGTGGTAGCGGTGGGCGAGGTCGGCGTCTCCGGAGAAACAGTGGATGACGCCGACTGGGAATTCACGCGTTCGGCGGTTCGCCCATTCGAGCAGGACCCCATAGGACTCTTCGTGCGCGTCTCTTGAGTGAATGACGACGGGCAAGTTGAGGTCGTCGGCCAAGGCGAGTTGGGCTTCGAAGGCTCGGTACTGATCGTCGTGCGGTGACAGGTTTCGGTAGAAGTCGAGGCCGATCTCTCCGATGGCGACGACCTTGCCGTGCTTGGCCATGGTCCGGAACTCGGACTCGATCTCGGTGGTCCAGTCCTTGGCGTCGTGAGGATGGACTCCGAGCGTTGCCCAGACGTTTTCGTACTGTTCGGCGACCTTGAGGGCGTTGCGGCTGTCTTCGAGGGAGCAACCGATTGTGACGATCCGGCCGACACCTGACTCAGCCGCTCGATTCATGACATCGGGCAAGTCGTCGCCGATCCACGGGTCGTGGAGGTGTGCGTGGGTGTCGAAGAGCATTGGCGACTCCATGCATTCAACGGCGACCCAACGGGTCCCCGCTCGGAGGCGGGGACGGGAAGGAGTAGTACTACGTGCCCAGGCGCGCTTCTTCTTCCTCGACGATTGAGGCGTCGAGTTTCTTGAAGAGTGGCTTGGGCTTTTGCAGCTGGTCACCGGGACGCAAGGCGTGCATTTGCCAGCCGAGGTCGTTAATGGTGCCAGGAGCGTTGAGCATTTCGTGGAGTCGCTGGCAACTGAAGGGGAGATAGGGAGCGAGTGCGGTGCGCAAGGCGGCGATCACGCTCAGTGCGGTGTACAGGCTTCGGGCGGCGGCCTGCTTGTCGGTCTTGACGGCCTGCCAGGGCGCAGTTTGGTCGAGGTACCGGTTGGTCTCCTGCGCCAGCGCGAAGGCCTGCTGAATGCCCTGTCGCAGGTGGACGCCTTCGATTGACTGGCCGACCTGTTCGAGCCCGGACTGGGCGCGGTCGAGCATGCGTGTGGCATCGCGGTCCAGCGGGCCCGGGTCTGGCACCTGACCGTCGAAATGGCGGTTGATCAGCGATAGCACGCGATTGACCAGGTTGCCCCAGGTGGCGACGAGCTCGTCGTTGTTGCGACGGTGGAACTCGCCCCAGGAAAAGTCAGAGTCGGCGGTCTCGGGCATCTGAGCCGCAAGCGCGTAGCGCAGCGGATCGGGGTCGTAGCGGGTGAGATAGTCGTTGACCCAGACCGCCCAGCGCTGGGAGGTGCTGGCCTTGGAGCCGCTCATTGTGATGTACTGATTGGCCGGGACGTCGTAAGGCAGGTTGTAACCGCCGGCACCGAGCAAAATGGCGGGCCAGATGATCGTGTGGAACGGAACGTTGTCTTTGCCGATGAAGTTGTAGATGCGCGCGTCATCCGACTGCCAGAAGTCGCGCCACGATTCCGGATCACCGTTGGTTTTGGCCCACTCGACGGTTGCCGAGAGGTAACCGATCACCGCCTCGAACCAGACGTAGATGCGCTTGTCGTCCCAACCATCGAGCGGGACGGGGACGCCCCAGTCGATGTCGCGTGTGATGGCGCGGTCCTGGAGGCCTTCACGCAGCATTCCGCGCGAGAAGTTGATTACGTGAGTGCGCCAGAAGTCCTTGTCATCGTCGAGCCACTCCTGCAACTGGTCCTCGAATGCGGTGAGCCTGAGGAAGTAGTGTTCGGAGCTGCGCAGCTCGGGCGTCGCGCCGGTGTTGCGCGAACGAGGGTTGATCAGGTCGACGGCGTCGAGTTGCCGCCCGCAGGTGTCGCACTGGTCGCCGCGAGCTCGCGGTTCGTTGCAGTGCGGGCATTCACCCTCGATGTAGCGGTCGGGCAGGAAGCGCCGAGCCTCGGGGTCGTAGAACAGGTCCTGCGTCTGCTTGAACAGATAGTCATGCTCGAGCAGGGCGTTGAACAGACCATGGGTGACTTCGCGATGGTTGTCGGTCATGGTCGTGGTGAAGGTGTCGAAGGTAATGCCCATCCCCTCCCACGTGTCGAGGATCGACTGGTGAAACTCCTCCACGACCTCAACCGGTGTCCGGCCCTCATCGTCGGCGCGGACGGTGATTGGTGTGCCGTGTGTGTCGGAGCCGGAGACCATAGCGACGCGGTTGCCGCGGATGCGGTGATAGCGGGCGAAGATGTCGGCGGGCAGGTAGGCGCCGCCGAGCTGACCGTGGTGAATCGGGCCGTTGGCGTAGGGCCAGGCCACGCAGACGAGAATGTTGTCGCTCATGGTTGCTTGCTGGAAGTCGGTTTCAGGTTGCTGGAGTGCCGATTTGATTGTCGATTTCTAGGGTACGCGCTGTTTCGGTTTGGAAGGTCAACGCTCTTGGCCGAACGGCCAGAGGGCGTAAATGTCGCGTCGTGGCCGGCCGGACTGCTGGGCGACGAACCTGGCGGCCTGGGACCTTGATGCTCCCTGTTCGGCGGCTTCGGCGAGGGCGTCTGCGATTTGGGCGTCTGACCAGAGAGTGGGTTCTTCCTGCGGTGGGGTGATCAAGATGGTGAACTCACCCCTGGGTTGAGCGAATTCGTCGATTGCGTCTGCAGGTGAACCGCGCCAGATCTGTTCGTGCAGTTTGGTTAATTCGCGTCCGACGACGAGGTGGGCCTCGGGCATGACCTCGTCGATGTCCCTGAGCGTGTCGAGAATGCGGCGCGGGGACTCGAAGATGATGGTTCCAGTTGCTCGCTCCGTGACCTGTTGGAGCCGGGCACGTCGTTCTCCAGTCTTGCGGGGAAGAAAGCCGTGCAAGTAGACGCCAGGTGAGGCGGCGCCGCTCACCGACCACAGTGCGATTGATGCTGCTGGTCCGGGAATGGGAACGATCTGGATTTCAGCCTTGACCGCAGCCCCAATCAGGTTCCTGCCGGGATCGGAGACGCCTGGCGTGCCGGCATCGGAGACCAAGGCTATAGATTGCCCGTCGTGCATACGCTCGACCAGTCGCTGCGCGTCGTGACCTCGGTCGTGATAGGGGATGACTTGCGTGTCGATCTCGAAGTGACGCAGCAGGGTACGGGCGACCGGCACATGTTCGGCCGCGATCAGGTCGACTTCTCCGAGGACTCGCAGTGCACGTATGGTGATGTCCTCCAGGTTGCCGATTGGTGTTGCGACGACGTAGAGAAGTCCGGGATCGTTGCTCATGTGGGACACTCTAGGAGTCCTGGTGGCCGATCTGACTTACGGGTTAGCTGGTTGCAGGGAGGAACCCCCCATCAGCCTTCGGCAGCTTCCCCCGCAAAGGGGGAAGCGGGGAAAGATTGAGGTGGGAGTTGTTTGGTTCTTTACGAAATCTAGAGCGAGGGTCGGGTATCTTATGGTGACCGATGAAGGCAGGACAGGTGGTCGGTAACGTGCTTGTTTGCACGGGACACTGGCGTACAACCGAATGAGCGCGGCCATGTGCCGCGCTCAAGCGTTTAAGCGCCCAACCGACAGTCCGGCGCAGCAGCAAAGGGGAGACAGATGACCACGTTGACGCATCGCGAACCGCTGACTCCCGGACAAGAGCTGGTGCAGGGCGCCTACGAATCGGGGATTGAGCCGATGCCGCAGCCGCGACGCAAGTCGCTGCAGGAGGCGTACGGGTTCGACGATGTGGCGATCGTTCCCGGTGCAGTCACGATCAATCCTGAGCTGACGGATGTATCGACGGTGCTGGCCGGTCAGCATCTGCAGATTCCAATCCTGGCGTCGGCAATGGACGCAGTGGTTGATCCGCATTTCGCGATCGAAGTTGGCCGCCATGGTGGTATGGCCGTGCTCAACCTTGAGGGTTTGCAATGCCGCTTTGATGATCCAGCGGAAGTGCTGCATGAAGTCGCGGGAAGCGACACGGAGACTGCGACGGAGATTCTGCAGCGCGCCTACACCACTCCGATTCGAGATGAGCTGATTGGGCTTCGCGTCCAGGAGATCAGGGATGGGGGCGTGGCTGCAGCGGTATCGGTGACTCCGCCGAACGCGAAGCGCCTGGCTTCCGCGATCAAGGCAGCAGCGCCGGATGTCTTCGTTGTCCAGTCGACGGTCACGACCGCGCGTCACTATTCGCGTTCTGAGCGTGGACTGATCCTGCGCGAACTGATCAGCGAGATGGAGATCCCCACGCTGGTCGGCAACACGGTCGGATTTGAGGCGTCGATTGAGTTGATGGAAGAGGGGATCGAAGGATTGCTGGTCGGCGTCGGACCGGGAGCGGCCTGTACGTCTCGTGAAGTGCTGGGGATTGGCGTGCCCCAGGTGTCGGCGACGATCGAGTGCGCGTATGCGCGCGATGTCTACTACGAGCGCACGGGTCGCTACGTGCCGATCATCACAGACGGTGGCATCCGCACGGGTGGCGACTTCTGCAAGGCGCTGGTCTCTGGCGCGGACGCAGTGATGATTGGCTCGCCGTTCGCCGGTGCGCTTGAGGCGCCTGGCCAGGGATTCCACTGGGGCATGGCGACGCCGCACGCGGAGTTGCCGCGCGGTGTCCGCGTGCACGTCGGTCAGCACACGACGCTGGATCGGCTGCTGTTTGGTCCGACTTCGAGGACGGATGGCACGGAGAATCTGATCGGTGCATTGCGGACGTGCATGGGCAGTGTCGGCGCGGAGACGATACGTGATCTGCAGCAGACCGAGATGGTGATTGCTCCGGCGATCAAGACCGAGGGCAAGCGGTATCAGATGATGCGGGACTAGGATTGCTCGGGTTGAGTTGCTGAGAGTCGGGCATCACTGAGATCTGATGGACCTGATGGCCGGGACCCCCTCAGCCCCCGTTCAAGCCGGGGGCAGGCTCTTCGGCAGCTCCCCCTGCAAGGGGGAGCAAATTGAAGGTACCCACCTTGCATTTGCAATCTTGTCAGAGCGCTTCGTAGAAGAGATCGAGTAGGCGGCGTGTGTGGCGGTGTTGCCAGCCTCCTCGGCCCTGGTTCATGACATAGCCCCAGCCGACCCTGGCGTCGGGATCGGCGAAGGCGAGGGAGCCTCCTCCGCCGAAGTGGCCAAAGGTGCGCGGGTTTGGTCCGAGTGGACGCTCGGCCATCGTGAGCTGAAATCCTGCGCCGAACCGGGTGGGACGGCCAAGGATGCGGTCAATGCCATAGACCTGCTCGGCCGACATCTGGTCGATGGTCTCGGGATTGAGGACGTGGTGGCCGTCGAGCTGGCCGTCGGTCGCCAGGGCTCCGAAGAGTCGGGCCAGACCCCTGGAGGCTCCGTGACCTGTTGTGGAGGGGAACTCGGCGGCTCGGTACTCGCGGGTGTTTTGCGAGCCCGGTCCGCTGGGAATGTGTGGCGGATTTCGTCCACCCAGCGTTTGAAGTGCGTTGGGCGGCGCGCGACGGAAGTCGGGCGGTTGTTGGATGGGCAGCATGTCGGCGGTACGGATGTCGTGCTGGGCTTTGGTGCCGAAGTGGAAGTCGAGCTCGATTGGTTGGCTGAGGTCGATTTGCAGGTGCTCTCCGATTGACCGGCCGGTGACGCGACGGATCACTTCGCCGATCAGGAAGCCCTGCGTGTTGGAGTGATAGCCGTGTCCCTTGCCCGGCGTCCACCAGGGCTCCTGCTGGGCGAGGGCGGAGGTCATAAGCTCCCAATCGAGGAATGCTCCGGCCGGAAGAGGACGGCGTATTGCGGCCAAGCCGCTCTCGTGCGTCAGGAGCCAGCGGACAGGGATGTCGGCTTTGCCTTTCTGGGCAAACTCAGGCCAGTAGCCGGCAACTTTGCGGTCAATGTCGAGTTCGCCACGCTCCGCCATTCGCCATGCGAGGATGGCGCAGATTGCCTTGCCGACTGAGTAACAGCAGACGATGGTGTCGTCGGCCCAGGGTTTGGTGTGCTGTGCGTCGGTCCAGCCGCCGTAGATGTCGATGACCAATTCTCCGTTGAGGGAGACGGCGAGCGCGGCTCCGGTTTCGGAGCGATCGACGAAGTTTTGTTGGAACTGCTCTTTGACGGCCAGGAAGCGCGGGTCGCAGTGCCCCTGCACCGGGGCGTCGGCGGGCGACGGGAGTTGATCCATTTTGCTGAATAATCCGCTGTGACGAACGCAGGAACAGTCCCCAAGCGAAAGGGTCTTCTGAATCAGCTAGGACTTGGTCCCCAGCGACGTCGGATCGCCGCAATGAGATCATCAGGCTCTTTGCTCCGTGGTCCATCCGAGGGCCAGGTAAGGAATCGCGAGCATTTGCTGCCTGTTTGCTCTTCTAGCCAGTCGAGAAAAATCTTAGACCCTTGGGACTGGTTGCAGCGAGATGAGATCAATGCCAGATTGCTCCAGACGTGCTTACCGCCGCGCTTCCGAGGCCGGATGTGGGCAATCTCGTAATCTTGGAGCAAGTGACCGCTGTCATGCTGGAAGCCGCAGTCTGGACGGCTACGCCGACATGCGCAGCCACTGCCGTCACGCAGCTTTAGGACTTTTAGGATCTCCGCGCGATTTGCAGGTACTGGAAATCGCATATCGATTTCTCGGTCGAATCGATTCATGATTTGAACCTGTTGTTTCCAATCTAGACTCCATGCCTCTCTTCCATTACCGAACACATATCTCGCCCACTCGTACAGCCCATGATCGGAGAGGAAGGGGAAGAGGGTATCGAGATCATCGATAATGGGGCATCCGACCAACGACAGCTGTCCATCATCCCTATCAGCCACCTGGAGTTGAAGGTACGAGACCTTGACCAGGTCGGTCGACATTGGCGTCTGTTTCGGACAACCTCCGCCGTCGTGACAATCGCAAGCACATTCTGTTTCTGAATGTTGAGACGCATTCGTCGGCATCAGCGCAGGCTTTCGTCCCCTTCAAGTTCCATCTTCGAGTCTAATCGCTCGGTCATCCGGCGATGATACGGATCGCTCGCGGTCGTTGGGAGACGTCGTCAAGGACGGTGATGTCGGCGTTGGGCAGCATCTGGCGTGCGGCGTCGGCGATGGCCGACTCCTGCCCTGGATCGACCTCGAGCACGGCGACGCCGTTGGGATGCAGTCTCGACGGAAGCTGCGTGATCAGTCTGAGAATCAGCTCAGTGCCTCGAGTGCCGGGCGTGAGCGCGATGCGCGGCTCGTGTTCCGCGACTTCAGGCTCGAGTTCGCTGAGGCGCTCCTCAGGGATGTAAGGCAGGTTGGCGACGACGCAATGAAAGGGCCCTGGCAGCGGCGTGAGCAGGTCACCCTGGACGAAGGCCGCGTTGGGCCGTCGAAGAATTCGTTGGGCGTTCTCCCGGGCGACGAGCAGCGCGTCACGAGAAACATCGCTACAGATCAGGTTGATCCCGCGGCGATGCTTGGCGAGTGCGATGCCGACCGCGCCGGAGCCAGCACCAACATCCGCGACATGCGCGGTACGAATTCTGGCCTGGCGCATATGGTCAAGTGCTGCGTCCACGAGTAGCTCGGACTCGGGCCGGGGGATCAGCACATCTGGGGTAACACGGAACTCGAGTCGATAGAACTCGCGAGTGCCCGTGATGTAAGCCAGCGGCGTGCGAGTTGTGCGCTCTGCGACGGCGGACTCGAACCGCTGCTTGGCGGCAGGATCGATCGCATCGGTCAGTGAGGCATAGAGCTGAGCGCGTGAGAGCCCGGTGGCGTGTCTGAGAAGAACTTCGGCCTCGAAGCGAGCGTCGTTGATTTTGGCCATTTCCAGTGCGGACGCGCCTGCCAGCCAGACATCTCGGAGCATCGCGGGGGTTGTTGGAGTAGTCATGCGGACGCTTCCGCGAGCAGCCGCGCTTCCTCGGCGGTGGCGGCGGCGTCGATCAGGGGGTCGAGGTTGCCGTCGAGCATGCCGTCGAGGTCGTGGCGGGTCAGGCCGATGCGGTGATCGGTGACTCGGTTTTCGGGAAAATTGTACGTGCGAATCTTCTCTGAACGATCTCCCGAGCCGACCTGCGAGCGGCGGAAATCGGCTCGTTCTTGATCGGCGGCCATGCGCTGTTGCTCGTACAGCCTGGCACGCAGTACCGACATCGCCTTGATCTTGTTCTTGAGCTGAGATCGCTCGTCAGTGCAGGTCACGACGATGCCGCTGGGCTCGTGGGTGAGCCGGACGCCGGTCTGGACCTTGTTGACGTTCTGTCCGCCAGCGCCGCCGGAGTGGAATAAGTCGAGGCGGATTTCCGCCTCGTCGAGATCGACATCGACGGCTTCCGCCTCAGGCATCACTGCGACGGTGGCGGTCGAGGTGTGGATCCGTCCCTGCGCTTCGGTTTCGGGGACGCGCTGGACTCGGTGGACGCCGGATTCGTACTTGAGTCGGGAGAACGCGCCGTCGCCGTCAATCTGACAGATGACTTCCTTGAACCCGCCCTTGGCGTTTTCGGACATGCTGAGCAGGTCGGTGTGCCAGCGACGGCCCTCGGCGTAGCGAACGTAGGCGCGATAGAGGTCGGCAGCCCAGAGACCAGCTTCATCGCCGCCTGCGCCGGCGCGTATCTCGACGATCACATTGCGCTCATCGTTCGGATCTCGCGGCAGCAGCGCTCGCTTGGCGTCTTCCTCGAGCTGTTCAATCTCTTCGCGAAGCTCGGTGGCTTCCATCTGCGCGAACTCGCGCATTTCGTCGTCGTCGGCCTCTTCGAGCACCTCGCGGGCTTGCTGCAGTTGGTCCGAGGCGGTGCGGTAGCGATGCAACAGGTTGATCTTCTCCTGCAGAGACGAATGCTCCCTGGCCAGGGTTTGCAGGCGAGCCGGGTTGTTGGAAGTGGCCGGGTCGGCCATCTCCTGCTCGATCTCATTGAAGCGCTTGGCGACATCCTCGAGTCGAGCCCACATCGGCGCGCTGTCGGACGGTGCTGTGACGGCCATGACGAACCTCAGTCCTGCGCCTGAGTATATGGAAGGTCGGGCGAATCTTCGTCGAGGATCTGTTCGAAGTCGGTCGAAAACTCGTCAATCATTTCGTCCAGTAGTTGGTCCATCAAGCTTTCGGCGAGGACATCCAGATTGACTTGCCACTGTTCGGACGACTGGAGGTCGCGGACGGTGACACGCTGTTCGGCGAGGTCTCGTGCGCCGGCGATCACGGCGAGCCTGGCCCCGGAGCGGTTCGCCTGCCGGAGTTGAGCCTTGAGTGATCGGCCGCCAAATGCCAACGTTGCGCCGATGCCGACGCTGCGAAGTTCACCGGCGATGCGCGAGGCGGCAATGTCAGAACCTTCGCCGAGTGCGGCGATAAAGACATCAATGCCACTAGACATCTCCGGGGCAAGGCCTTGCTCGCGCAAGTGGTGCGCCATTCGTTCGAGGCCCATGCCAAAGCCGATTCCCGGCGTTGGCGGCCCGCCGATCTGTTCGATCAGCCCGTCGTATCGCCCACCGGCGAGCACGGTGACCTGAGATCCTTCTACTTGCGCCGGGACGATTTCAAACACGGTGTGCGTGTAGTAGTCAAGTCCGCGGACCAGGTTTGGCCGCTCCTCGTAAGGAATTCCGAGCGCTTCCAGGTGTGACTTGACCGATTCGTAATAGGCCTGCGACTCGGGTCGGAGGTGGTCGGTGATCAGCGGCGCTCCTGCTTGAAAGGGCCGAGTGCGCTCGTCCTTGCTGTCCAACAGGCGCATTGGAGCGCGATCCCAGCGGCCCCGGTCATCGGGCGCGATCTGATTGAGGTGTGGCTCGAAGTGGGCTTTGAGCAGCGGCACGTAAGCCTGGCGATCTTGGACATCGCCGATGCTGTTGAGCAGGATCTTGAGCTCGGACAGGCCGAGCGACTGGGCGATGCGCCAGCCGAGATCGATGACTTCGGCGTCGAGCGCCGCGTCGCGGACGCCGATGGCTTCGACGCCAAACTGCGTGTGTTGCCGGGATCGTCCGGCCTGCGGTCGTTCGTAGCGGAAGATTGGCAGGTGATACGCGAGTTTGACCGGTTGGATCAGATTTGACATGCCGTGCTGCAGGTACGCCCGACAGACCGAAGCAGTGCCTTCTGGACGGAGAGCGAGGCGGTCGCCCCCGCGATCGTCGAAGATGTACATCTCTTTCTCGACGATGTCGGTACCCTCCCCGACCCCGCGTGCAAAGAGTTCCGCGTGTTCGAACGTGGGCGGCTCGATGAAGCCGAATCCTGCCAGGCGCGCTTCTTCCTGGGCATGCGAGAGGATGTGACTGTGGATGGCATAATCATCCGGCAGCAGGTCGCGCGTACCCCTGGGCGTCTGGAACTGACGGGTCGTTGATTTACTCATCGTTGATCCTCAGGCCTCATCGTACAGACGGGTCGTCGTTTCACGTGTTGGTCAACAAACGTGCGCAGGTAAAGACGTGGGCTTTTGTATGATCGATCCATGGCGACCCAGACCGTTCCCGCCGAAGTAGTTGATCTGACCAAGCACCCCACGCTCGACGTATTGGTTGACGTGCTGGAGCAGTACCTGCCACCTGTCGACCGCGACCAGGTCATGGCGGCCTACGAGTACGCGCGGGAGAAGCACGAGGGCCACCAGCGGCGCTCGGGGCATCCATACATTGAGCATCCGTTGGCTGCGGCAGTTACCTGTGCGGAGTTGCAACTTGATGTGCCGGCGCTGCAGGCAGCGCTGCTGCACGATGTGATGGAAGACTGTGGAGTTACGCGCTCGCAGTTGGTGACTGAGTTTGGCGTTGACGTTGCGAAGCTGGTGGACGGCGCGACCAAGCTCTCTGCGCTGCAATTGCCGCGTATCACCGGGACGATTGACCGCGACGTCCAGGCCGAGAACTTGCGCAAGATGTTTGTGGCGATGGCCGACGACGTGCGTGTCGTGATCGTCAAGTTGGCCGACCGACTGCACAACATGCGCACGCTGGACGCGATGCGACCGGAGAAGCAGGTGCAGATCTCGCGCGAGACGATGGAGATCTACGCGCCGCTGGCCGCGCGTCTGGGCATCTGGCAGATCCGGGCGCAACTTGAAGATCTGTCATTCAAGTACCTGGAGCCTGAGGACTATCGACGCATATCCGAACTCGTCGCGTCACGACGGCAGACGCGCGAGCGGTACCTGGGCCAGATTCGCGTGCAGTTGGAGAACGCGCTGGAGGCGGAGGGTCTCAGCGCGCAAGTGCGAGGCCGCGTCAAGCACCTGTATTCGATTCACGAGAAGATCAAGAAGTATTCAGCGCAAGGCAAGTCGTTTGACGACATCTACGACCTGCTCGCGCTGCGTGTGCTGACGGACACCACGAGCGACTGCTACGCGGTCCTGGGAGTCGTACACGGGCTCTGGCGTCCACTTCCGGGCGAGTTCGACGACTACATCGCGAGTCCGCGCCCGAGCGGCTATCAGTCGCTGCATACGACGGCGTTCTGGTCGTCGTCGCACGCGGTGGAAGTTCAGATCCGTACGCACGATATGGATCAGGAAGCCGAGTACGGCGTCGCAGTTCATTGGGCATACAAGGAAAATCGCCACAACGCGATGAATGACCGCGAGCGAATGTCGTGGTTGCGCCAGTTGGTGGAGTGGCAAGGCGAGTTGGCCGGTGCGGACGATTTCCTCGAGACACTGCGATCAGATGTCTTCCACGATCAGGTGTTTGTGCATACTCCTAAGGGAGAGATTCTGGCGCTGCGGTCCGGCGCGACGCCGCTTGATTTCGCCTTCCGGATTCACACCGATGTCGGCTACCAGTGCGTTGGGGCGAAAGTCAACGGTCGCCTGGCGCGACTATCGACGCCGCTAGAGAACGGCGATGTCGTGGAAATCGTTACCAGCCGAACGGCTCGCGGACCCAGCAGAGACTGGCTCAATCCGGCGCTTGGCTACGTGACGACTCAGCATGCGCGGACGAAGATTCGCCAGTGGTTCAATCGACAGGCGCGCACCGAGAACATCGCGCGCGGTCGAGACGAACTAGAGCGCGAGTTGCGTCGTCTGAGTCTGAAACTGTCCAAGGTTGAGTCGGAAGTGATCGAGGCCACGCGCAGCAGAAGCATGGAAGATGCCCTGGCTCTGATCGGCGCGGGCGACATGACGGCGCACGCAGTGGCGCTGAAGGTGGCGTCGGCGGATGAAGAGGAGCTTCCCGCGAAGCCTGAAGTTGAGGTGGTGGAGACGCCGGCGACTCCCAGCGCAGACGCGGTACACGTCCTGGGCGGTTCGAACATGCTCACCCGCCTGGCGCCATGTTGCTCGCCCCAGGTTGGCGAGGACATCACCGGCTTCATCACCCGCAGTCGGGGCGTCACGATTCACCGCAAGGAGTGTCCCAATATCTTGTCGGTTGGCGACGACGAGCGCGTGGTCCCGGTGCGCTGGAACACCTTCCGCGGGCTGACCGAAGCGCGGCTGAAGATCATGGGTTGGGATCGAGTTGGCCTCGCTCGAGACGTGGCGGCGATCTGCGCCGATGAGAATGTGAACATGGTCTCATTCGTGACCGGCGAACCGGATCGTGGCGCAGTGACGCTGACCTTTACCGTCGAGGCGAACGGTCTACGTCAGTTACAACGGGTGATGTCGAAGCTTGACGGCGTCCATGGCGTGATGAGCGTCGAGCGAGACTACTGACCAACCGACCCTACGGCTTGAGGGCAGCGACCAAACGGTCGATGTCGGATTGCGGCGTATAGAAGTGCGGCGATGCTCGCAGCCGGCCGAATCGCACGGCCGTGATGATGCCCGAGTCTTGCAGCCGTTCCCAGATTTCGTCGACGGTCTCCCGTTCCAGAAGCTCCTCGGGCGGGTCGAAGATCACGATGCCGCTTCGCTCAGATTCGCCTCGGGGTGAGAAGACGCGACAACCTGCGTCGGAAAGCGCGTCGCAGAGGTAGGCGGTCACCGCTTCGAGTTGGGCCCAGACGTTATCGATGCCGATGTTGAGCAGGTGTCTGATTGAGGCGCGCAGACCGAGCATCGTTGCCGTCGGAGTGGCTCCGGGCTCGAAGCGCGAGGCAGTCGGCGAGAGGATCAGTTCTTCGTTGCCGGCACCTAGGCCGCCGTCCATGCTGTTCGCGCCGAGCACCGGCGGGATCAGGCCGTCGATGATCTCTTCGCGGATGTAGAGGATGCCCGAGCCGGTTGGTCCAAGCAGCCACTTGTGGCCGCCGGCCGCGAGAATGTCGACATCGTCCTCGGCCACATTGACCGGCAACGCGCCGGCGGATTGGATGGCGTCGACTGAGAGCAGTCCGCCGACGGCGTGGACGGCGTCTGCGATGGGTCGCAGGTTGGAACGGAACCCGCTGCCCCACTGGACATGCGAGATGCCGACGAGCCTGGTGCGCGGCGATACGGCGGAGATGATGTCTTCGGTGGGGATCCTGCCGTCGTCCTGCTGCACGACAACATCGAGTTCGACTCCGCTCTGCTGCAGCGAGTTGTAGAAGTGGCGATTTGAGGGATACTCGGCGTCGGTGACGAGGATGCGGTCGCCGTCCTGCAGATTCAATGCTCCGGCCGAAACCGAGACGCCGGTCGCGGTGTTGGGCACGAACGCGATCTCGTCAGGGCTGCGCGCGCCGATCAGCTCGGCGGAGACCTGGCGGAAGTCGATCATGTCATCCATCCAGGTCGAGCCGAAGTATCCGGACCTTCCCGCCTGGTCGGCGTAGTCGTGGACAGCCTGGGCGACGTCGGCCGGCAGCGGCGACACTCCGGCGTGATTGAAGAACGCAAGGCCGCTGTCGAGCACGGGGTACATGTTGTTGGTCATCGTTCATCCTCCACCGCAGCGAGTCTAATGAGGTTTCGTGGATTTGGGGGAATTGCTTGCGTTCCTGAGAATACGTGTTCTATAGTCTTTGTGCATGAGAGAACACTAGTTCCGTAAATGTGTTCTATAGCAAACACCAGGAGGTCGCTAATGCATACGCGAGTCAACGGCGGGGCAGTCATCGGTCTGGACGGAGCGCCCATCTGCGTCGAGGTGGATATCTCGTCGGGGATGCCCAAGACGACCATCGTCGGGCTTCCTGACGCGGCAGTTGACGAGGCGAGAGAACGTGTTCGATCGGCGATCCGCAATGCCGGCGCTGGATTTCCCACGAAGCGGGTGACGGTTAATCTCGCGCCCGCGCACATTCGCAAGGAGGGCGCGGGTTACGACTTGCCGATTGCGGTCGGGATGCTTGTAGCGACCGGTCAGATCTGTGAGTCGGCCGTGCAAGACACCCTGTTTCTGGGCGAACTGGCGCTGGACGGCGAGCTGCGACATGTGCGCGGTGTGCTGTCTGTCGCCGCGGCGGCGCGGGACGCATCAGTGCGCCGCATCGTGGTGCCGAAGGTTGATGCGGAGGAGGCGTCGCTGATTGATGGGATTGAAGTTGTCGCGGTGGACTCGTTGCGCGACTGGATCGAGATCGCGACGGAAGAACGACCGCTGGCGGACGCGATCTGGCCGACGACCTGCCCCACGGAGGACGATCCGGGGTCGGACTATGACGGTCACGATTTCTCCGATGTACGGGGGCAGGAGCACGTCAAGCGTGCGCTGGAGGTGGCGGCAGCTGGCGGACATAACTTGCTTATGTGCGGTCCTCCGGGCGCGGGAAAGACGCTGCTCGCCTCCTGTCTGCCAGGCATTCTGCCTCCGTTGACGTCGCAGGAGGCGCTCGAGGTGACGAAGATTGCGTCGGTTTCTGGGATGACCGGTGGATCCACGCTGATTCGCGCGCGACCATTCCGAGCGCCGCATCACACAATCTCGAATGCCGGACTGGTCGGCGGCGGGCAGCGCTTACGTCCGGGAGAAGTGACGATGGCGCATCGTGGCGTGCTGTTCCTCGATGAACTGCCGGAGTTCTCGGTGCGCGCGCTCGAGACAATGCGGCAGCCCCTCGAAGATCGTCACATCACGATCTCACGGGCGCACGGGACGGTGACATATCCGGCCGACATCTGCCTGATCGCAGCGATGAACCCCTGTCCCTGTGGCAACTATGACTCGGACCAGCACTGCACCTGCACCGACGGCGCGGTCTATCGCTATCAACGGCGCATCTCCGGTCCGGTGCTCGACCGGATTGACCTGTTCGTTGACGTGCCGAGAGTTGATGTGCAGAAGCTGATGGAGTCCTCAGGCGCAGCCGCGCCACCCAATACCGAGCCCTCCTCCGAGGTCCGGCGAAGGGTCGTGGCGGCGCGCAATGTTCAACGAGCACGCTTCGGCGACTGCGGACCCAACGCCAATGCGTCGTTGTCGGCTCGTGAGGTCAATGCTCACTGCTACGCCATGCTGGACGATCGTGCGCGAACGCTGATTCAAGAGGCCGTCGACCGGCTCAGCCTGTCGGCTCGCGGATTCCACCGTGTGCTGAAGGTGGCGAGGACAATCTCTGACCTCGCCGCTTCGGAGGTGATCACGGCGCAGCATGTCGCCGAGGCGGTGCAATATCGGCGAAGGTCGAATCTCGGATAGCGCTGGATCCGAGGGCAACCGTTTTCCGGTCGATAACCGGCTGTTTCGGAGAGGTTTACAGCGCGCTAGTGAGTTGTTAATCCCGAAAAGCTCGCAGCATTCATAGCCTGCACCGAGCGGCTGGCGCAGATGCCGGCCACCAGAGCGGAACAGGGAATAGTCAATATGAGCTCCGAAGAGGCTTCACGCGGTTTCTCGCCGTTGAATTGGATTTCGAGGCAAGCAAGGTCGGTGTATCACTGCCAAATCTCATGCGACGACGCATGTTTCCAACCAGCGCCCAATCAGAGTGGTAACGAACCGTTTGCAGCCGTGTTGAATCGACGGATCTCGCGTAGGTCGCTGGTCAAGGCAGCGGCGGTCGGAGCTCCACTGCTGGCCTTGAGCACATCGCCGTTGGGCTCGCAGATCTTTGGATCGGCGCCACTTGCCAGCACGGCGAGCGCGGCCTCGAGCACTGTAGGCCTGGTAAGCATTCCGCACGACCTCGACGATCAGGTGAATGTCTCGCCTGGCTACAGCTCCAACGTCATTGTTCGCTGGGGCGACGCGGTGTTGCCGGGAGCGCCCGAGTTCAACTTGAACGGGCAGACCGCTGAGGCGGCAGCGAAGCAGTTTGGCTTCAACTGCGACTACAACGGCTTCTTCCCCTTGCTGCCGGGGCAAAGCAAGCGAGGTCTGCTCGCGGTCAATCACGAGTACACCAGCGGCATCGACATGTTTCCTGGCTATGACGCCGACAATGTCACGGCCGAACAGGTTGCGATTGAAATCGCCTCTCACGGAATGTCAGTCGTAGAAGTCGAACGCGCTGAGGATGGCTCCTGGTCGTACAGCCCATCGTCAACGCACAACTTCCGGATCACGGGCGAGACGCCGATGAAGCTCACGGGTCCAGGTGCTGGGAGCATCTACACCATTACTAATGCCGACCCATCCGGCGTCGATGTGTTGGGCATGTTCAACAATTGCTCGGGCGGGCGCACACCTTGGGGCACGATTCTGACCGCCGAAGAGAACTTCCATCAGTACTTCGGCAATGCTGTCAACGACCCTCGCGCTCCGCGCTACGGCGTTCCCGAGGCCGAGTCGCGGCGTCACTGGGAGGACTTCAACGATCGATTCGATCTGGACCAGGAACCGAATGAGGTCAACCGTCACGGCTACCTCGTCGAGATTGACCCGTACGATCCTACGTTCACGCCTCGAAAGCACACCGCGATGGGCCGCTTCAAGCACGAGGCTGCGACGACGACGCTGTCCGACGACGGACGAGTTGTGGTCTACTCGGGCGACGACCAGCGTTTCGACTACGTCTACAAGTTCATCAGCAACGATCGATACAACGTCTTTAGTCGCACGGCCAACCTCGATCTGCTCTCGACCGGCACATTGTTTGCAGCGAGATTCAACGACGACGGCACTGGAGAATGGTTGCCGCTGGTAGCCGGGAGTCCGCAGTTGCCCACCTGGACGACTGCTGGCGTTGCGACGTTCACGCGGATCGCTGCCGACGCCGTCGGAGCAACACCGATGGACCGTCCTGAGGACATAGAGGTCAATCCGGTCAATCACCGCGTCTACATCGCGCTAACCAACAACACCAGGCGGACGGTTGATGAGATCGACAGCGCGAATCCTCGTGGACCCAACACGCATGGGCATATCCTCGAGCTCACCGAAAACGGCGGCGATGCGGCCTCACGGCGCTTTACCTGGGACATCTTCATCCTCTGTGGCGACCCGGCCGATGACGAACAGGAGACTTACTTCGCTGGCTTTGACAAGAGCCAGCTCGACTCAATCTCGGCGCCCGACAACTTCGCCATTGACTTGAATGGCAATCTCTGGATTGCGACAGACGGCCAGCCAAGCAAGCTGAACCAGGCAGACTCGATTTACGTAGTGCCAACTGCCGGTCCCGAGCGCGGCCGCATCCGCCGCTTCATGACTGGAGTGCCACGGGGTGAACTGGCAGGTCCCGAGTTCACGCCTGACTTTGAGACCCTGTTCGTCAGCGTGCAGCATCCGGGCGAGGGAGATGGCCTTGATGAGCCGTCTAGCACCTTCCCCGATGGAGATTTCCCGCGACCCAGTGTGGTTGCTGCCTACAAGGACGGTGGTGGCGTCGTCGGGACGTAGCCGCCCCGCACGCAGTCCTACATCTGGAAGCCCCTCTCCCCTGAGGGGCTTCCTTGCCCTCAGCGACGAGCCGACCGCTGAACGCGGTGATATCGTGAACCTCGCGCCCTCGTAGCTCAGGGGATAGAGCACCGGCCTCCGGAGCCGGGAGCGTAGGTTCGAATCCTACCGGGGGTACCAACACGTACCGTACTCATAACTCCTTCGGTTAGTCCAATCTCCGCTGCGTCGGCGGGCCCGATTGGGCTGTCTTCGGGCATGGGGATGGTGTAGTGGATCACGGCCCGGCCGGGCCGAACCGTGATCCGCTTGACGAATGACTTGATGAACGCCTTGGTCTCGGTGAGTTGGCTGGTCAGCAGGAAGTCGCTCATCTGCGCAGCGAAGGCGGCGATGACATCGGCGCTGTCCAGCAGTTGGCGACGCTCGGCCAGGACGTTCCGGGCCTTGACGGCGGCCAGTTCGAGCTGTTCCTGGCGCTGCTTGTGCTCGCGGATGCGATCACCCGCGTCGGCCGCATCGAGGTTGGAGTTCTCGATGACCTGCCAGATGCGGTCCAGCCGGCGCTTGACCTCGATCAGCTCCTGTTCCACGGTTTCCAGGGTTCGACGCTGTTCGCGCGCGACGCCGTCCATCTCCTCGTCGAGCAGCTTGACCAGGGCGCGGATGTTGCTCTCGGTGAGCACGTGCGCTCGCAACTGGTCGATGATCAGTTGCTCGAACTGCTTGGCCGCCAGTCTGGGACTCTGGCAGGTCTCCGCACCCTTCTTGATTTTCGATTGGCAGACGTAGTAGGTGTACTTGCCGCTCTTGGCTTCGGCGGCGGTCAGCGCCCGGCGGCATGAGCCGCAGCGGACGAGGCCGGAGAGCAGGTAGCGGCTGGAGACGCGGCGCGGGTTGACGCGGCTGGGCGCGCGGGACTGCATCAGTTTGCCGACGCGTTCGAACTCATGCCGATTGACGATGGCGGGGAAGGCGTCCTCGACCCGGACCGGCGAGGCGCCGTCCTTGGCGTTGAGGCCCCAGACGAGGGTGCCGGTGTAGGCCTCGTTGGTGAGCAGGCGGTGCACGGTGGTCTTGAGCCAGGGCTTGCCGTTGGTCGTGTGAATGCCCTCGGCGTTGAGCGCGCGGGTGATGTCGAGCACGCTCTGGCCGGCGAGGGCGCGGTCGAAGATGCGCCGCACGACGGCGTCGGCGGGCGGGTTCAGTTCCAGCCGGGGCCGGGTCTTGGGCCCATCTGCGACGTGCACCTTCTTGTAGCCGTAGGGCGCCGAGGTGGCGACCCAGAAGCCGCGCGAGGCGGCTTCGCGCATGCCGCGGATCACTTCCTGGGCGAGGTTCTCGGAGTAGAACTCATCGACGCTCTCGATGATCGCCTCCATCAGCTTGCCGGTGGGGGTGTCGTCGGCGTGCTCGGTGATTGACGTAACGCGGATCCCGCGCCGGCGGAGCATCGACTTGAAGGCGACGGCGTGCTCGCGCTTGCGCGTGAAGCGGGAGAACTTCCAGACCAGGATCTCCTGGAAGGGGGCGTCCGGCGCGCGCGCGTCATCCAGCATCCGCTGGAACTGGGGACGGTTGGCGATGCGGCCGCTCTCGGCTTCATCGATGTATTCGCGCGCGATGACGAAGCCGCTGCGTTCGGCGTAGTCGCGCAGGGCCCTGAGCTGCGCGGCGACCGAGAGATCGACGTCCTGGCGGTCTGATGAGACCCGCGCGTAGAGCGCCGCCGGGGTCGGGGTGGGTTCGTCTCTCATCGTTCTGCTCCGTCTCACTGACTTGACCGGTTCTGCCGCTCGTTGAGGTGGCTCAAGAGGGTATGCCGGCGCTCAGCGCCGATGCAAGCAGCGTAGATTCCGGTGCGGCATTCGTGCGCCGCTACCGAGGCCACGGATACACACGGGCCACACTCGAGTCAAAACCCAGCAAGCGATCCGGTCAAGAACTGCTGAAACCAGGGGATCGAGGCCCTGTCTGTCCTTGTTTGGCCGTGAAATGCGTTGCTAGATTGGCGCCGCTCTGAACACAAATTCTTGTGGGCCGCCGGGCCACCGAAGGAACGCGGCCGGCGAGCGCGAGGAGGAGGCGCGAATGAATAGGCGAGCATCGTTATCGGAGGAGGCGGAGGAGCGACGGATCGAGGGTCTACGCGCCCTGGCGCGGATCATCGCCCGGCACTACCTCGAACACCCGGAGCAGTACCCGGAGAGCGGGGCCGGTAGCGGCCAGCTGGATCGCCCATCCTCGGGTCAGAAGCGCTTTGAGCAGCGAACTCGGCCCGCAACGCGGCCCGCCACGCGGCCAGGCAGCGAAGCGTGAGGATGGATGATGCGCCAGCGACCAACGCCGCCGCGGGTCATGCTCAAGCCGGAACCGGTCTGGGAACAGATCAGCCGACGCAACATGAGCCAGAACGAATTGGCCCTGCGGGCGGAGATCTCATCCGGATATCTGTCTCAGCTGATCTGCGGCCGCAAGAGTCCGTCTCCCGGAGTGCGCAAGCGATTGCAGGCGGCCCTGGGGATCAGTCGATTCGAGGAGCTCTTCATTCTGGAGTACACAGATGAGTAACGAGCCCGGCTGGCAGACAAGCATATCGACGCCCGGCGTCGCCTTGATGCCGGGGGACTTTCCAGCGCGATTGGTTGAGCTCAAGGAGAAGACCGGGATGTCCTGGGAACAGATGGCCACGGCGATGGGCGTCGACAGCCGACAGGTGCATCGCTGGCGCCGGGGCACGGTGCCGAACGGGCCGGCGATGCTCGCCTTGGTGCGCTTTGCGGCTTGCGTACCGGGCGGTCTGGCGACCCTGATCGACGAGGCTCCATCGCCGCTTGGCGGATGAACAGCGACGATCGATGGGCCGTTTGCAACAGTGCGTCTACCGGGTTGAGCCAACGCCATTCCCGAGGGACTTCCCCGATCGTCTCGATCAACTCCGCTCGGCGGCTGGGCTCTCCTGGCGCGGCCTGGCGCGCAGGCTGCGGCTGAACGTGCGCAGCCTGCAGCGCTGGCGGCGCGGCGCGCGGCCGGACGCGGCCCACCTGTTCGCACTGTTCGTTCTGGCCGCTGAGCTGGGCCTCCTGCACGTACTGCTGCCGCAGGCCGAGCCGCAAGGTTCCTCGCCCGCGGAACAGCAGGATGTCGTCACGCGTTACGACACAGACGGCGACGGCAAGATCAGCCTGGCTGAATACAACGCGGCGATCCCGGACCTGGGCGCGACGCTGACCGTATCCGATCTGATCAAGCTCAGGGCGGCCTACCTCGCGTCGACGCGCTGACGTGCATCAGGGACCGGGCGGGCCGCCTGAGCGGTCGGCTCGGGTCCTCCCGGAGCCTGGACGCGTCCCCGGCCGAACCGTAGGCGGGATGACAACATCTCAACATGCACGACACAACACAGATAGAAAAATGGATATGCACGTGTTGATTGTCGATGAACTTGTATCCTCCATGAACGCTCACACGGCTTGCGAACGTGACGATTTGAGGATGTGCGAGATGTTCGAGTCCAACACAGGCAATCCGCGCCGCCTCTTGAGGGCGGCCGTGCCCCCCACTCCCCCCCCCCCCCCCCCCCCCCGCATATATGTTCTAGCCCCCGCCCCAAGCCTTCACCCTCAGACCCCCACCGGCGGCCCGCGTCATCGCGGGCCGCCTCCCTCCGCCGATTCTCCCTCGTCGCCGTCCTCGTGCTGCTACTCGGCGCGCTGGCGCTGTTCCACG
>MKWU01000401.1_pt1 | contig 83272 bp, 96 predicted proteins | sample 809101 | NCBI WGS metagenome assembly MKWU01 (sample SAMN05860141, study PRJNA318959) | sponge metagenome | host: Aplysina aerophoba | place: Slovenia: Piran, Adriatic Sea, Gulf of Piran | collected 2013-05-07 | reverse complement strand
GGTGATAACACTGTCATGACGGTCAGTCTGGGCTCCGCGATCGCGATGGACGAGGGCCTGCGCTTCGCGATCCGGGAAGGCGGCCGCACCGTCGGGGCAGGCACCGTCACCAAAATCATCGAATAAGAAGAACCACGAAGAAGCTACTGGCCGAGATATCAGAACGGGAACCGGCAGGAAGACAGCATGAAAGAACAGAAAATCCGCATCAAGCTGAAGGCTTACGATCACCAGGTGGTCGATGAGTCGGCGCGCAAGATCGCGGAGACAGTTATCCGCACCCATGCAGTCGTTCATGGGCCGGTTCCGCTCCCGACCAAAGTCCATCGATACTGCGTTATCCGGTCGCCGCATGTATACAAGGACTCGCGTGAACATTTCGAGATCCGCACCCACAAGCGTCTGATCGACATACTGCGGCCTACCCACAACACGATCGAGTCGCTCATGAGGCTGGACCTCCCGGCCGGCGTGGAAGTAGAGATCGAGACATGAGCCTGTCGGTAATCCTCGGAGAGAAGGTCGGCATGACCCGGATCTTCGATGATCATTCCCGCGCCATACCGGTGACGGTGATCAAGGCCGGGCCCTGTCACGTCACCCAGATATGCACCGAGGAGAACGACGGCTACTCGGCGGTGCAGATCTCGTACGGCGAGATCCCGGCCCGGAAGGCCAACAAGCCGCAGGCCGGCCATTTCGCCAAGGCCGGCGTCGCCCCGGCCCGCCACTTGGTGGAGGTGCGAGTCGATGACGGCTCGGAGTTCCAGTTGGGCCAGGTGCTCCGGGTTGAGGACGTGTTCGAGCCCGGAACCAAGGCCGATGTGACCGGAGTCTCCAAGGGGAAGGGCTACCAGGGCGTCATGAAGCGCCACAACTTCCGGGGACAGAGCGCCAGCCACGGTGTTCACAAGGTGCACCGCTCGCCGGGTGCCATCGGCGCCTGCGCCACCCCGGCCCGGGTGATGAAGGGCACCAAGCTACCCGGGCGGATGGGTGGCGAGCGGACCACGGTGCTCAACCTGGCCGTGGTCGGTGTGGACCCCGAGCGCAACCTGCTGGTCTTGCAGGGCGCGGTTCCCGGTCCCAGAGGCGGGCTGGTATTTGTCCGCGAAGCGGTAAAGAACGGTTGATGGGCGATGGCTGATCTCGTTGCGCCCAGGTATGACGCCGCCGGCGTTCAGCAGGGTGAGGTGTTGCTCGACCCGGCAGTTTTCGGCATCACGCCCAACCGCGACGTGATGCATCAGGTAGTGGTGGCCCATCTGGCGGCCCGGCGTTCCGGCACGGCTCGCACCAAGACCAGGGCCGAGGTGAGAGGCGGTGGACGCAAGCCATGGCGCCAGAAGGGTCTGGGGCGGGCCCGCCACGGGTCGATCCGCTCCCCCATCTGGGTGGGCGGCGGCAAGGCGCACGGCCCTCGCGACCGCAACTTTGTCCAGCGGGCCCCCAAGAAGATGAAGGCGCTGGCTCTTCGGAGCGCCTTGTCGGCCCGGGCGTCGGAGGGCGCCGTCAAGATCATCGGCAGCTTCGATTGGGAGGTGCCCAGCACCAGGCAGGCGGTCTCCCTGCTTAGCGAGATCGGGGCCGGCGGTAAGGCGTTGGTGGTGGTCGACCGCTCGGAAGAGATCGCGGTCCGGTCATTCCGGAACCTGCCCCAGGTCATCCTGGGACGGCCCGGAATGCTGAACACGTACGACGTTCTATGGGCCGGCACGGTCGTCTTCTCCGGATTGGCCCTGGGGCAGGCTTCCACCGGGCCGGCCGGATCCCAATCGGGTCGCTTTGAGATCTCGGACGAGGATTTCATCATGGAGAACGGCGCGGCACCGGCCGGGCTGGAACGGGAGGCATGATGAAGGACCCGCGTGATGTGATCATCCGGCCCGTGGTCTCGGAGAAGTCCTACGACCTCATCGAGCGCACCAACACCTATACCTTCGTGGTGGATCGCCGGGCTCGCAAGGAGGAGATTCGTAGGGCGGTCGAGGTCTTGTTCGACGTTCGGGTGCTGAGTGTCAACACGCTGAACCGCAAGGGGAAGCGGAAGAGGACCCGGTTCACGGTCGGTAAACGCGCCAACTCCAAGCGCGCCATGGTCACCCTGCCCATCGGGCAGACCGTGGACATCTTCGGAATCTGAGGCAGGTGAGTTCGAGATGGCAGTAAGAAAGAGAAAACCCACCTCACCGGGGCGCCGCTTCCAAACAGTGTCGGACTTCGCGGCGATCACCAAGTCCAAACCCGAGAAGTCCCTGCTGGCCAAGAAGAAGCGCTCCTCGGGGCGCAACGCCCACGGTCGGATCACGTCGCGCCATCGGGGCGGCGGCCACAAGCGTCGATACCGTATCGTGGATTTCCGCCGTACCAAGGACGGGGTGCCCGCTCGGGTGGCGGCGGTGGAATACGACCCCAACCGCAATGCCCGGCTGGCCCTACTGCACTACGTCGACGGTGAGAAGCGGTACATCCTGCACCCGGTGGGAGTGTCGGTTGGCGACATGCTGGAGTCGGGCCCCGGGGCCGAGATCCGGCCGGGAAACGCCCTTCCGTTGCGGAACATTCCGGCGGGAACGGTGGTTCATGCCATCGAGTTGAAGCCCGGAGGCGGGGCCAGGATGGCCCGGGCCGCCGGGACGGGTGTCCAGCTGATGTCCAAGGAAGGGAACAGGGCACTGCTCCGACTGCCCTCTGGCGAGGTTCGCTACGTGCTCCTGGACTGCCGGGCCACCATCGGGCAGGTCGGCAACACCGAGGCCGAGCTCACCAAGCTGGGCAAGGCGGGCAGGAACCGCTGGAAGGGAGTGCGCCCCCAGACCCGCGGCGTGGCGATGAACCCGGTGGACCACCCACTCGGTGGTGGCGAGGGGCGCTCGTCAGGAGGCCGCCATCCGGTTTCCCCGTGGGGTAAGCCGGAGGGCCGGACCCGGAATCGCAACAAAGCGAGCAACCGGGATATCGTGCGCCGCCGCAACAAGAAAGGCCGGAGGTAGCAGATGGCTCGGAGCCGCAAGAAGGGTCCGTTCGTGGACGAGCACCTCCTGAGGAAGGTGGAGGCGGCCAACAGCGCCGGCCCCAGGCGGATGATCCGCACGTGGAGCCGGCGGAGCACCATCATCCCCGAGATGGTGGGTCTGACCATCGCCGTGCATGATGGCCGTAAGCACGTTCCCGTCTACATCACCGAGCAGATGGTCGACCACAAGCTGGGCGAGTTCGCTCCCACCAGGACCTTCAGGGGACACGCCGGTACCAAGCGGGAAAAGGCTACGAGGCGGTAGGGGTCCGAGATGAGAGCAGTTGCCCGCGCCCGCCATATCCGCCAGTCCCCCTACAAGGTGCGGGTGGTGCTGGACCAGGTCCGGGGCATGTCGGTCACCGATGCCGAAGTGACACTCCGGTTCTCCAATCGGAGGGCGGCGGAGCCCATCCTGAAATGTCTCCGCTCGGCGGTCGCCAATATGAACTCGAAATTCGAGCTCGGCGAGGACCTCGAGACGCTGGCCGGCGAGGTCCGCGTGGTCGAGGCCTACGCCGACGAGGGCGTGACCATCAAGCGTTTCCGACCCCGCGCCCGGGGGCGCGCCACCAGGATCCGCAAGCGCACCTGCCACATCACCATTGTGGTTTCCGACGGCCGTGAGGAGGTCGACTGATGGGCCAGAAGACGCATCCCTACGGGTTCCGCCTCGGAATCGTCACCGATTGGAAGTCGCGTTGGTACTCCGACAAGGACTACACCTTCCTGGCTAACGAGGACTACCGGATACGCGACTACCTGCGGCGAGAGCTCAGGAGGGGGGCGGTGTCGCGGGTCGACATCGAACGCACCCGCGAGCGCCTCCAGGTGGACGTTCACACGGCCCGTCCCGGCGCCGTGATCGGCCGCAAGGGGAGCGAGGCGGAGCGGATCCGGTCCGGCATGGAGCGGATGACCTCGCGCCGGGTAAAGCTCAATGTCATCGAGGTCAAGGACCCTGAGACTGACGCCCAATTGCTGGCCCGCGGAGTGGCCGACCAGCTGGAGAACAGGGTGGCCTTCCGGCGCGCCATGCGGCGGACCGTGCAAACCGCACTCAAAGCAGGTGCGGAAGGCGTGAGGGTGGAGTGCTCGGGTCGCCTGGGCGGCGCCGATATGAGCCGCCGCGAGTGGTATCGGGAGGGTCGGGTGCCCCTGCACACTCTCCGGGCGGACATCGACTACGGCCAGGCCACGGCCAGGACCAGCGTGGGGAGCATCGGGGTCAAGGTCTGGGTCTACAAGGGCGATGTCGTCGCCTCGCTCAAGACCACCCGCGAGCAAATGGCACGCGAGGCCGCGCTGGCGGCGGGACGGCCGTCGGGCCGGATGACGCCCGCCAAGAGCCGGGCCGAGCAGCGAGCCGGCGCACGCACCGCGCCACGGGTGATAGAAGCCGGAGGGGGCAAGAGGATCATCGAGGCCGGGGGCGGCCGCAAGGTCAGCAAGGCCGAGGCCAAGTCGGCCTACGAGAAGGCCCGGGCCGAGACCGGTGAGCCGTCCGGACAGCCCGGCGAAGACCAGGCTGGGAAGCAGTAGATCATGTTGATGCCCAAGCGAACGAAGTACCGCAAGGTCCATAGGGGCCGGATGAAGGGTTTCGCCAAGGGCGGCACCACGGTGTCGTTCGGCGACTACGGGATCCAGGCGCTGGAGCCGGCCCAAATAACCGCTCGCCAGATTGAATCGGCTCGTGTCGCCATCACCCGCACGGTTCGGCGGGGAGGGAAGGTTTGGATCAACATCTTCCCCGACAAGCCGATTACGGCCAAGCCGGCCGAGACCCGGATGGGTTCGGGAAAGGGAAATCCCGAGTTCTGGGTGGCCGTGGTCAAGCCGGGCCGGGTGATGATGGAACTGTCAGGTGTGGACGAGCAACTGGCACGCGAGGCGATGCGCAGGGCCGGCCACAAGCTGCCGATCAAGACCCGATTCGTGTCCAGGGAACCGTTGGGATAGCCGGGGATAGAGACTGATCATGGAGGTAGCGGAATGAAGGCCTTGGAACTGAGGGAACTCACTCCGGCCGAGTTGGCCGAGAAGTTGGACGAGTCCAAGGAGGAGTTGTTCAACCTCCGGTTCCAGCTGGCTGTCAGCCAGTCGGAGGACACGGCCTCGCTGGGTCGCCTGAGGCGACTGATCGCGCGGATCAAGACCGTGATGCATGAGAATGAGGGGGTTGGTAATGCCTGATCGGCCGCGGCGCAAGACGCGGGTGGGCGTGGTCGTATCCGATGCCCGGGTCCGTACCATTACGGTCGAGCTCGAACGGCGCACCCGCCATCCCCGCTACGGGAAGATCGTGCGCAGCGTCACCAAGGTTCACGCGCACGACGAGGCCAACACCGCCCGCAACGGCGACCGGGTGATGATCATGGAGACCCGGCCCCTGTCCAAGACCAAGCGGTGGCGGCTGGTCGAGGTGTTGGGACGGGCCAGATGATCCAGCAGGAGTCCCGGCTCAAGGTGGCCGACAACAGCGGCGCCCGCGAGGTGTTATGCATCCGCGTGCTGGGCGGGTCGCGCCGCCGGTACGCCCGGATCGGCGACATCATCGTGGCCACCGTCAAGCACGCCGCGCCCGGTGCCGCGCTCAAGAAGGGCGAGGTGGTAAGGGCAGTGGTGGTGCGGACCGCCAAGGAGCAGCGCCGCCGGGACGGTACCTACATACGCTTCGACGACAACGCATGCGTGGTCATCAACGACAACCGGCTCCCCAGGGGCACCCGCATATTCGGGCCGGTGGCCCGCGAGTTGCGGGACCGGAAGTTCATGCGGATCGTTTCCCTGGCGCCGGAGGTGGTCTGATGGCTATCCGGGAAGGCGACCGGGTCATGGTGATCTCCGGCAAGGACGTGGGCCTCGAGTCAAGAGTGGCGCGGGTCCTACCCCGCGAGGGGCGGGTGATCGTGGAAGGCGTCAACACCGCCAAGCGGCATCAGAAGGCCAGGGGCCGGGAGCTGCAAGCGGGCATCGTAGACAAGGACATGCCCATCGATGTCTCCAACGTGATGCTGATGTGTGACGACTGCGGGCCGGTCCGGACCGGAGTCGGCAGGAGCGACACGGGCCGCAAGTTCCGCCGCTGCGTCAAATGCGACGGGGAGGTGTAGGCAGTCATGGCCGACGCGACCACGACCGCACCCACCACGCCGGTGGGAGATGCGCCCCGCTTGAAACAGCAATACGTGGAGACGGTCCGGTCCCGGATCATGGAAGATCTGGGTCTGGCCAACCCGATGTTGATTCCCAACTTGGACAAGATCGTGGTGAACATGGGTATCGGCGAGGCGGTGGGCGACCGCAAGCAGGCCGCCGCGGCCATGGAGGATCTGGCCACCATCACCGGCCAGAAGCCCCGCCTGAATCGGGCTCGCCGGTCCATAGCCGGGTTCAAGCTACGGGCCGGGATGCCGGTGGGCTGTTCGGTGACGATCCGGGGAAACCGGGCCTGGGAGTTTCTCGATCGGTTGATTACCATCGCCATCCCGCGCATCCGGGACTTCCGAGGCCTGAGCCCGTCGTCGTTCGACGGGCGTGGCAATTACAGCTTCGGGGTGAGCGAGCAGCTCATCTTCCCCGAAATCGACTACGACAAGGTGACGGCGGTCCGCGGTATGGACATAACCATCTGCACGAGCTCCTCCGACGATGGGGGCGCCAGAGCATTGCTGGAAGCCTTCGGCTTTCCCTTCCGGCGTCGGGCTGTTGCGACCAACTGAGATGTGAGGAAACGATATGGCTAAGAAGTCGATGATCGCCAAGAACAAGCTGAGGGGGGAGCTGGTCGAGCGCTACCGGGAGCGCCGGGCCGAGCTCATCAGCGTCATCAAGGACCCCGATGCCACGTATGACGCCAAGCGTGACGCCTATGCAAGCTTGGCAAAGATGCCTCGCGACGCCAGCCCGACCCGGTACCGGAACCGTTGCGGGATCACCGGACGCCCCCGCGGCTATCTGCGCAAGTTCGGGATGTCGCGGATCGCCGTCCGGGAGCTCGCGCATCGTGGCGAGCTGCCCGGCGTTCAGAAGTCCTCCTGGTAGGGAGCGAGATCGGAAATGATGACCGACCCCATCGCCGACATGCTGACCCGGATCCGCAACGCCAACATCGCCTTGCATTCCAAGGTGAGCATGCCCTCCTCGAAGCTGAAGGAACAGGTCGCCAGGGTCCTGGCGTCGGAGGGTTATGTCGAGGGCTACGACGTGAACCCGGCGGCGCAGGGCAACACCCTGACCATCCGCCTGAAGTTTGCCGGTAAGGGCAATCAGGATCGCATCATCCACGGGTTGCGTCGCATCTCCCGGCCGGGCCGGCGCGTGTACAAGGGCACCGACGACCTGCCCCGTTCCCAGGGTGGCCTGGGAACGATCGTCGTGTCTACCTCTCAGGGTCTGCTACCCGATCGGGAGGCCCGCCGGCGACGCCTCGGCGGCGAGCTCATGTGTGAGGTCTGGTAGTCATGAGCCGGATTGGCAAGGTTCCGATTCCGGTACCCGGCGGGGTGGAGGTCACCGTCGCCGGTCGGGAGGTAACCGTCAAGGGCCCGAAGGGCTCCCTGCAGCGGACCTTCGAGGACCGCGTGGGGGTCCAGGTGATCGACGGCCGGTGCGTGGTCACCAGGATCAACGATGAACGCCGCAGCCGAGCCCTGCACGGTTTGACCCGGGCCCTGGTCAACAACATGGTGATCGGGGTCACCGAGGGCTACCGCAAGACCCTCAAGATCGTAGGGGTCGGTTACCGGGCTCTGAGCCGGGGCGAGGGCTTGGAGCTCCAGGTCGGCTTTAGCCACAACGTGGCGGTTCCGGGCGTGGAGGGGATCTCCTTCACGGTTCCGGACGCCACCACCATCGTCGTGGAAGGCATCGACAAGGAGTTGGTCGGCCAGGTAGCGGCCGAGATCCGCCGCGTCCGGCCGCCCGAGCCGTACAAGGGCAAGGGAATCCGCTACCAGGACGAGCACGTCCTTCGAAAGAGCGGTAAGGCCGGAGTGACAGTACGATGAACAGGACACGATCACAGGCTCGGATCCGCCGTCACCGGCGGGTACGAAAGCGGTTGGCCGGCACCGCGGCCCGCCCTCGCCTCGCGGTGTTCCGGAGCAACCGGTACATCTATGCGCAGGTCATCGATGACGGCCCCGGCCGGACGCTGGCGGCGGCTTCCTCGCAGGAGCCGGAACTCCGGTCGAAGGCGTTGACCACCGGGACCGCCACCGAGGTAGGCCGTTTGATCGCATCCCGGGCTGCCGGTGCCGGTGTGACCAAGGTGGTTTTCGATCGGGGTGGACATCCGTTTCATGGACGTGTGAAGGCTCTGGCCGACGCAGCGAGGGAGGCTGGACTTGACTTCTAGAACGAGAAGGCGGCGCGATGGCTTGGACTCCTCCCCGCAATTCGATGAGCGGGTCATAGAGATCAACCGGGTCGCCAAGGTGAGCAAGGGGGGACGCCGGTTCTCGTTCACCGCCCTAGTGGCGTTGGGCGACGGGGCCGGCCGGGTCGGAATCGGGTACGGGAAGGCCAAAGAGGTTCCCACCGCCATCCAGAAGGCAATCGAGGCGGCTCGCAAGTCGATGTTCGCCGTTCCGATGGCAGGCACCACGCTGATCCACCGGGTGATCGGTCAGCAAGGCGCCTCGAAGGTGCTCTTGCAGCCCGCGGCGCCGGGCACAGGCGTGATCGCCGGCGGCGCCGTCCGCCAGATCCTCGAGGCGGCCGGGATCCGCGATGCGCTGGCCAAGTCCCTGGGAGCGCCTACCCACCTCAACGTTGCCAAGGCCACCATCGACGGCTTGAAGGCGCAGCGGCGTCCCGAGGAAGTGGCGAAAGGAAGGGGCAAGACCCCTGAGGAGATCACGCCTCCGGGACTACTGGCGGCCTACCGCTCCACCGAGATGATGCGGGCGTCAGGCGGTGGAGGCCGTCGATCATGAGCGGCGCGATGCTTCGGATCACGCTGCGCCGGAGCCTGATCGGCGAGAAGCACAAGGCCCGGGCTACGGTCCGGAGTCTGGGATTGAGAAAGATGAACGCCTCGGTGGAACGTCCGGACAGTCCGGAACTGCGGGGTATGTTGCATCGAGTACGCCACCTGGTGGAAGTCCGGGAGGCGTGACCGCAGGGAACGAAGTAAGAAGAGGGCTCACCGACGGTCAGGGTCGGGCGTGGGGTTCGTAGGCTGAGGCAGGCCAGGGCGAACCGCAGTCCGGTCCAGAAGGCGAGCCCAGCTATCCGGGAGGGTGCCGTCCGTGGCTACCAAAACGAACCAATTGAAGCTCCACCACCTCAGGCCGGCGGAAGGGTCGAAGCGGAAGAAGATCCGGGTCGGACGCGGCGAGGCGGGAAGGCGCGGCAAGACAGCCGGTAGGGGTACGAAGGGTCTCAAGGCCCGCCGCAGCCTGCGACTCGGCTTCGAGGGCGGCCAGACCCCCTTGCAAGCCAGGCTTCCGAAGCTGCGGGGCTTCAAGCCACACAATCGGCAGGAGTTCACGGTGGTCAACGTGGATGCCCTCGACAGGTTCCGAGACGGCGCGACCGTCTCGCCGGCGCACCTTCGCGAACAAGGGCTGGCGCGCAAGCGAGGCAGGATCAAGGTGCTGGGCCGGGGCGAGATCCGCAAGTCACTGACCGTCGAAGCGCATGCCTTCAGCGATTCGGCCCGTAACAAGATCGAAGCCGCCGGTGGATCGTGCGTGATCGTCGGTTGACGGCGATGCCCGCGGCGGCGCCCTCTTCGGGATCCGGGCCGGGACCGGCCTGCCGGGTTGTCCGCGCCCGGGATGGACTCGGCGGGAGCCTTGACCGATGCTGAACGTCTATCGCTACATGTTCAAGATCCCGGACCTCCGGGGCAAGATACTGTTCACGCTGGGCATCTTCGCCCTGTATCGGTTGGGGGCCACCATTCCCGTGCCGGGTATCGAACTGGACCGGTTGGACGCGATGGCCGGGCAGCAACCCGGCGGCGCCTTCGGTTTGTTGAACCTCTTCTCGGGCAACGCCCTGGAGAACCTGTCCGTCTTCAGTTTGGGGATCCTTCCCTACATCACGGCCAGCATCATCATGCAGCTTCTATCGGTGGTCATACCGCGCTTGCAGAAGTTGCAGGACGAGGGTGAGTCGGGCAGGGCCGTAATCACCAAGTGGACCCGGTATCTGACCGTGATCTTGGCACTACTCCAGTCGACCGGTATCACCTACCTCTTCAGCCGGGGGAGCAGCTTCACGGGCGGGATCGTGCTGATCGACGATTACACGCCCACTCGGGTGGTGCTGATGGTCGTGACCATGACGGCCGGCACGGCCTTCGTGATGTGGTTGGGCGAGTTGATTACCCAGCGCGGGGTCGGTAACGGGATGTCGTTGCTGATCTTCATCAGCATCGTGGCGGCCCTACCAAGCCAGTTCACCCTGATCTGGCAGTACACGATTCCCACCGGCCGGGCGCCCATATTCGTGTTGATAATCGCCCTGTTCATCCTGATGGTGGTGGGCATCCTGTTCGTGGAGCAAGGCCAGCGGCGGATCCCCATCCAGTTCGCCAAGCGGATCCGGGGACGCCGGGTGATGGGTGGCCAGAGCACCTACATCCCCCTGAAGATCAACATGGCCGGGGTCATCCCGGTGATCTTCGCCACCTCGATCCTCTTCTTCCCGGTGCTGATCTCCACCTCCATTCCCAGTACGGAGGGGTTCTTCTCATCGGTGAGGGACTTCATCAACATCCATCTTGCACCGTCCGGCTACGCGAGCGGCGCCACCAGCTGGTTCTACATCGGGGTGCTGTTCTTCCTGATCGTGTTCTTCACCTATTTCTACACCGCAATCCAGTTCGATCCGGCCCGCCAGTCGGAGATGATCCAGCGTCAGGGCGGTTTCATCCCTGGCCAGCGACCCGGCCAGCAGACCTCTCGTTACCTGGGGCGGATACTCAACCGGATCACCCTTCCCGGCTCGGTCTTCCTCGGGCTCATCGCCATCCTGCCGGCGGTGGCCTCGGCTATATGGGCGATTCCGGTCGGGTTTTCGGGCGTATCGATCCTCATCGTGGTCGGCGTGGCCTTGGAGACGATGAAACAAATCGAGAGCCAGCTCACCATGAGGAACTACGAGGGATTCTTGACGTGAGAATCCTCTTCCTGGGGGCCCCTGGCGTAGGCAAGGGCACCCAGGCTGAGCGGGTTGGTGCGGCCTTGAGCATCCCTCATATCTCGACAGGTGAAATGTTCCGCCGCCATGTGGGGTCGAGGACATCTCTGGGTTTGCGGATCGAGGAGATCCTTGACCGCGGCGATCTGGTTCCGGACGTTCTCACGGTGGAGATGATTCTGGAACGTCTTCGTGAACCCGACACGGTCAACGGCTACATCCTGGACGGATTCCCCCGCAACCTCGCTCAGGTTCATGCGCTCGATGGGGCCATCGGTGACTATGCCCTCGACGCGGTGCTGGTACTCGAGGCTCCGAACGAGGTGCTCAAGGAACGAATCCTGGCCCGTGGCAGGACGGATGACACCGGGGCGTCCGTTAGCAACCGGCTGGATGTGTACGAGCGGGAGACGGCGCCCTTGATCCATGTGTACCGGGAGCGAGGGCTCGTGGTGAAGGTGGACGGGACCGGTGAGATCGAGGAGATCACCGCCAAGATCCTGACGGCTCTGGCATAGGCGGATACCGACCGGTGCCGGTGATGTTCTCCCTGTCACGGATCGCGGCGAGCGTCCGGTACGGCTACCACCGGCGCGGACGATGATCACGATCAAGACCAAGCGGCAGTTTGCCAAGATGGCCGAGGCGGGAAGATGCGTGGCCGCAGTCCACGAGGCCGTCGTCGAAGCCGCCGAGGTGGGTGTCACGTTGAGGTCCCTGGACCTGGTTGCGTCCGAAGTGATACGCGATCGGGGATGCCAACCCTCCTTCCTCGGCTACCAGGGGTTTCCGGCCCACACATGCATATCGCCCAACGAGGTGATCGTGCATGGAATCCCGGGCGACTACCGCCTCGCCGAGGGCGACATCCTCTCGATCGATGCCGGTGCGATCTACGACGGATACCACGCCGATGCCGCTCTTACCATCCCGATCGGTGAGGTGGACAAGGAGTCCGCCCGGCTGATCGAGGTCACGCGCCGCGCCCTCTGGGCAGGCATCGATCAGGTCCATGCCGGTAGGCGGGTGGGCGACATAGGCCATGCGGTGGAGACGGCGGCGGTCCCGGACGGATACGGTGTGGTCTCCCAGTACGTGGGGCATGGCATAGGGCGCGCCATGCACGAGGGCCCGCAGATACCGAACAGGGGGCCTCCCGGCAAGGGATACCGGTTGAGGACCGGCATGGCTGTTTGCGTGGAGCCCATGTTCAATCTGGGGACACCGGACACCGTTACCGCCGAGGACGGGTGGACCGTGGTCACGGCTGACGGCCGGCGGTCCGCTCATTTCGAGCATACGGTGGCGCTGACCGCCGACGGACCCGTGGTCCTTACCGTCAGCGACTTGCTCACCGACCGTCCGGTCGGGTAGAATCGCCTGTCGGTCATGCGTCGCCGACCGATCTGGCGCGGGCATCTATCTGTGGCGGTGGTGGTTACGCATGCGGTTCGGCTCCGTTCTGAGCCGGCGCCGGATGATCACAGTGAATCGACGGGGTTAACCCCAAAGGGCGAACAGTGAAGGTACGGCCCTCCACAAAGAAGATGTGCGACAACTGTCGCCTGATCAGGCGCCGCCGACGGATATGGGTGGTGTGTTCCAATCCCCGCCACAAGCAACGGCAGGGTTGAAAGGTTGATGCTTTCATGGCGCGCATAGCGGGAGTCGACCTTCCACGGCAGAAGCGGCTCGAGATCGGCCTCACCTATATCTACGGCATCGGCGTTAACACCGCTCGGGATATGTGTCATCGGCTGCGGATCGATCCCGACACCAAGGTGCACGAGCTCAACGACGACGAGGTGAGCCGGATCCGTACCTACATCCAGTCCAACCTCCGGGTGGAGGGCGATCTGCGCCGGGTGGTGGCCCAGAACATCAAGCGCAAGATGGAGATAGGTTGCTATCAGGGCCTTCGGCATCGGCGAGGCCTTCCGGTCCGCGGACAGCGGACCCACACCAACGGGCGGACCCGTAAGGGTCGGCGGATGGCGGTCGCCGGCAAGAAGAAAGTGAAGAAGTGACATGGTCTTGGCTGGTTGTGAAATGAGCTGCGGAGGTCCCGTTGGCTAGAAGGCAAGGGAAGCGGGTAAGGCGGCGCGAGCGTAAGAACATCTCGTTCGGTCAGGCGCATATCAGGGCCAGCTTCAACAACACCATCATCAACATCACGGACGTGAACGGCAACACGATCGTGTGGACGTCCGGTGGGTCGGTCGGGTTCAAGGGCTCCCGCAAGTCGACGCCGTATGCGGCCCAGGTGGCTGCCGAAGAAGCCTCCCGCCAAGCCGGGGAGCATGGCATCAGGAAGTTGGAAGTGATCGTCAGCGGGAATGGATCAGGACGGGATACCGCGGTCCGGACGCTCACGAATATGGGCCTCGAAGTGTCGAGCGTTCGGGACGTCACGCCGTTACCTCATAACGGATGCCGTCCCAAGAAGCGCCGGAGGGGATGAATCATGGCGCGCTACATCGGTCCCCGCACCCGGAAGAGCCGTCGTCTCGGCCAGTTGCTCGACGACAACAAGTCGAAGTACTTCGACCGGCGCCCCTACCCGCCGGGCCAGCACGGCCGGCGCCGGGGCAGGCGGAGCAACGACTCCGACTACCTGCATCAGCTCAGGGAAAAGCAGAAGATGCGCCAGATCTACGGTGTGTTAGAGCGGCAGTTTCGCCGGTACTACAAGGAGGCAGCCCGGCTGAAGGGGATCACCGGAGACAACCTCCTGCAGATCCTGGAATGCCGGCTCGACAACGTGGTGTACCGGTCGGGCCTGGCGAGGACACGTCCCCAGGCTCGCCAGCTCGTCAACCACGGCCATTTCCAGGTCAACGGGCACAAGGTGGACATTCCTTCCTACCGGGTGCGGGCCGGAGACAAGGTGACGGTGAAGGCCAAGTCCAAAGAGATAATCGTGATTCGCCATGCCGCGGACACGGCTGGCGACCGCCGGGTTCCGGAATGGCTGGAGGTCAGCCTTGACGAGCGGCGCATCCAGGTGACCGACGTTCCGAGCCGAGCCCAGATCGACACGGCGGTGCGGGAGCAGTTGGTTGTTGAACTGTACTCCAGGTAAGGGCTTGTTCGGTAGCCGTGCCCTTCGCCATTTCATTCTATGTCCCAAACGGACTCTCCGACAAGAAGTGACCCTCGAGACTTAGGGGAAGAAACCTTGCAAGCGTTGGTTGTTCAACGTCCACAGATCGAGATGATACCGGTCAACGAGACCCGTGCCCGGTTCGTGATCGAGCCTTTGGAGCCGGGTTTCGGCTACACGCTCGGCAACACTCTCAGGCGGACATTGCTTTCTCGGATACCCGGTGCTGCGGTGTCCTCGATCAGGATGGATGGCATCTACCACGAGTTCACCACCGTTCCGGGCGTCAAGGAGGATGTGGTGGACATCATCCTCAATATGAAGCGGCTGGTGGTGCGGATGACCGACCTCGAGCCCCTCACACTTCGGCTGTCCGCCACGGGTCCGGGCGCGGTGACGGCGGCCGATCTCGACGTTCCGACCGGGGTGGAGGTCGTCAGCGAGGACCTGCACCTCGCCACCCTGGCCGAGGGCGTCCATCTCGAGGCAGAGATGGTCGTCGAGCAGGGGGTGGGTTATCGCACCGCGGTGACGAACCGCAACGACGCGATCGGCATGATCCCGATCGATGCCATCTTTTCCCCGGTGCGCAACGTCTCGTACCGGGTCGAGAACACGCAGGTTGGCCAGATGACCAACTTCGATCGGCTGGAGGTCGATATCGAGACCGACGGTTCGCTGGACCCGAGCGAGGCGCTCTCGTCGGCCGGCAAGACCTTGCGCGAGCTGCTCAGCCTGTTCGCCGATGTGGGGGAGGGCATCGGTCTGGAGTTGGGTGACGTGGCGGTGGCCGAGACCGTCTCGCAGGATCTCGACCTGCCGATCGACGCCCTTGATCTCTCGGAACGTCCCCGCAACTGCTTGAGGCGAGCGCAGATCGAAACCGTCGGCGAACTCACCAAGCAGACCCGCGAAGACCTCCTCGACATGACCAACTTCGGGCAGAAGAGCCTGGAGGAAGTGATCGCCAAGCTCGATGAGCTCGGGCTCGGTATCTCTTCCTCGCGGGACGGGAACGGCTAGCCGATGCCTAGGCCGCGAAAGGGCAAGCGCCTGGGCGGTGACCCCGCCCACCAGAAGGCCATGCTGGCGAACCTCGCCCAGTCCCTGATCTGGGACGAGCAGATCACCACCACCGTGACCAGGGCCAAGGTGCTCCGGCCCTACGTAGAGAAGATCATCACCAAGGCACGCCGCGGCGATCTCCATTCGCGCCGGCTGGTGCTCAGGGATCTGTCGGATCTCGAGGTGGTCACCAAGTTGTTCGACGAGGTCGCGCCTAGGTACCAGGGACGGCCCGGCGGCTACACCCGGATAGTCAAGATCGGTCCCCGTCGCGGCGACAAAGCAGAGATGGCGGTCATAGAACTGGTCTAGCCCCCGACGGAGCACGAGATTCGCTCCTTCGGGTCCTCTGCACCTCCCCCGTCACCACCCATCCTGGTGGAACGTGGTCGGTCATGCCCGGCCGGCTGCCGGGCGATTCGGCCCTTCGCTCCATGAAGCCTCGTATGTTCCCATCAATGGGCCGAACCGATCAGCAGGCGCCTTCGGCCGGTGTAGGTGCTTGGCGATAGACAACACATACAAGGCCTGTGGCACATTTCAATCCTCTTGTTCGGAGAAGCGGGGTCGGCTGTTAGCTTGGCCGTATATGCCTACCGCGCTAGCAGGGCGTTCCCGCACCCGGGTGATATCCCTGGGCCGGGCGCTGGATCTCCGGGGAACCCTGGTGGTAAAGGGGTTGCGGGGACCTTCGCTGCAGGCTGGGTCGGATGGCCTGTGGAGGGCAACCCGCACCCGGTCCGGGCCGGCCACGGTCCGGCTGCGGATCGAGAGCCGGAAACTGATTGCCGATGCTTGGGGCGATGGGGCCGAACTCGCTCTGGAGCGGGTGCCGGAGTGGGTTGGCGAACACGACGATCCTGCGGCGCTTATCCCGGCCCATCCGGCCGTGGAGCGAGCGGCGAGGCTGGGGCGAGGGCTACGCCTTCCGGCGGTAGGCGGGCTGGTCGAGGTGCTGATCCCAACCATCCTCGCCCAGAAGGTGACCGGCATCGAGGCCGGCCGCAGCTACCAGCAGCTGGCCGGACGCTACGGCGAGCCGGCGCCGGGGCCGACCACGCTGCGCCTACCACCGGATCCGGCCCGCTTGGCCGAACTCGAGTACTACGACTTCCATCCGCTCGGGGTGGAGCGCCGCCGAGCCGAGATCATCATCCGGGTATGCCGGGACGCCGACCGCATCGGAAACGTCAGCAAGGGCGGCCTGGCCGCCGTGTACGAGTACCTCCATAGGATCCCGGGCATCGGTCCGTGGACCAGCGCCTCGGCGCTGGCAGTGGTGCGGGGCGATCCGGATGCGGTACCCGTGGGGGATTTCCACCTGCCCAATACCGTTGCGTGGGCCCTGGCGGGCGAACCGCGCGGGACGGATGGGCGGATGCTGGAACTCCTGGCGCCCTATGAAGGGCAGCGGGGCCGGGTTGTGAGGCTATTGGAACGCTACGCCGGTCGTGCTCCCGCCTACGGACCCCGGCTGGCGCCCAGGGATATCCGGGACCATTAGCCGTCCCGATCCAGTTCGGTAGTCCGGCCCATCCCGCCCGACAGACCTCAAGACGCCGAGAACGCGAAAATCGCGGTGACACACCCCTCCCGGCGGGCCCGGCCCCCAGCCACCACCTCCTTTGGTCCGAGCGCGTCCCGCCATCCCCGCACGGGTCCGCTCCCGATTGATCCCGGTTCCGGTCCCCTCGACGTCGATAGGTAAGAGACCGGTGGTGTTTGTGACTTCCTGACAGTATGCGACGGGTCTGTGACGTGTTCAACCCCCTTGTTGAGGGTTCCTGCCACACAGTGCGCGAAGCGAAATCCCACAGTGCTGAGGAGATCGGGACGAAGTGAACGAGTGCGCAACAGCAAGTACCCTCTATCGACTACCAACTAACAACTACCAACCAATTATCGGGCGTGTTCCTCCGACCAGCGTTCGAGGAGGAGGTGGATCGCCCAGTTGCCTCCGTCGCCCCAGGACTCGACCGCCGCCCGCACGTCTGGTTCGGGTAATACCTCGCCCTTCTCGGCGCCCATCACGTAACGGGAGACCACCTTTCGAACGCCCAGATCGCCCGCGGGCACCACGTCGGGACGGGCCAGGCAGCGGGCCAGGAACCATTCCGCCGTCCACCTGCCCACGCCGCGCAACGCCACCAGGCGCCGGATCACTGTCTCGTTGCCGTCCTCCTCCAGGCCGGTCAGGTCGCCCGCCACCATTGCCCCGGCAACCCCCACGATGTATCCGGATTTTCGGGTGGTGAACTGCATGGCCCGTATGTCGGCCGGGTCGGCTGCGGCCAGCTTCTCGGCGTCGGGGAAGCGCCACCATCGAACCCCGTTCAGCTCTACCTCGCTGCCGTAGCGCCGGATCAGGCGGCTCATGGTGGTGTTGGCCCAGCGCATGTTGACCTGCTGGGCGCAGATCGAGGAGACCAGAACCTCGAGGCTCGCCGGGTTGAGTGGGATGCGGTAACCGGGCATGCGCCGGAATTGGTCGGCTACGGCCGGAACCCGGCCCGCCACCTCCTCGAGAGGCGCTTGCGGCAGCGTCTCGCCCAGCCGGAACCGCGACTCCTCCACCGCTGCATCCAGATTCCGGTCGGCGCCGGTCCCCACCTCGATCCCGCCGTCCTCCGTCTGGCGGATGCGGTAGGGGAGGCCGTCGCTGGTGGTGCGGTACAGGTAACCGTTCGAGACGGCGCTCCGCAGATCCGCTCCGTACCGGACGAAGCGAGCGATCGAAGCGGCCAGATCGATCGGGGTCCGGGGCGTCCAGCGGGCGGTGTTCACGGCAGATCGAGCCCGGCTGCGGCGGCCCGATCGACCAACCAGGAGACCGGCGCCGCGCCCTCCATGAGACGGCGGGCCGGAAGGGGCTGATCGCCGGTGGGCCGGAGCACCTCCGCCAGGGCGGGGGCCTTGGACTCGCCCGAGACGAGCACGTAGACAGCGGTCGCCCGGTGTGCCAAGGGGTAGGTAGCGGTGAGGCGCCATGGTTGCCCGGCAGCCACCTCCGTGGCGGCATACCACCGATCGGTGATGTCCAGCGCCTCGCTGCCGGGGAAGAGGGACAGGGTATGGCCGTCGCCGCCCATGCCGGCCAGGATCAGATCGGGACGGGGCCCGCGGGCGTCCCCTCCCATCGAAGCGAGAAGATCGGCTTCGTAGAGAGCGGCGGCTTCGTGGGCGGGGCGGTCCGCGGCCCACGGCACTCGCAGGAACCGGGCCCCGGCGCTGTCCAGCAGCGACCGCCCGATCATGGCGCCGTTGCTGTCCTCGTGGTCGGGCGGCACGTAGCGCTCGTCCCCCACCCACGCGCAGACACCCGACCACGGGATGTCCATCGTGGCCAGCCGGCCGTAGGTGGCCACCGGGGTCGATCCGCCCGCCATGGCCACCGACACCAGGCGCCCATCCGCCTCCCTGGCCTTGGTAACTTCCTGCCTGATGAACGAGGTGATCATGGCAGCGGCCCCCGCGGCAAGCGCGGCCCCGTCCTCGAACACCCGGACGTCCGCCGGTCCGATCGTTATATGTTGTTGTGTTCTATTCATGACCGGTACCCTAATTGGGGGTCACGACACGCAGGGGATCACGGGTTGACGCGGCAGGTCACTATCGAATTGGGCGAAGGTTCGGTGACCGGGCGCTGGCGGGTTCCCGAGGGTTTGGCGCGCACCGGGGTGCTGCTCGCCCACGGCGCCGGGGCCGGGCAGGACCATCGGGGGATCACGACCATTGCGGAAGCGCTGGTCAACCACGGCCATCCGGTGCTGACCTTCAACTACCCCTACATGGAAGCGGGACGCAGGTTCCCGGACCGTAAGGAGGCGTTGCTGCGATGTCACCGGGCGGCGGCGGCCTGGCTGGGGCGGCGATGCGATCGGTTCGTGATGGCGGGCCGCTCGATGGGCGGGCGGATGGCCTCCTACCTGGCTGTGGAGGGTCAGCCGTGCGTGGGCCTGGTGCTCTACGCGTACCCGTTACATCCGGCGGGCAAGCCCGACCGGTTGCGAGCCGACCACCTACCCCGGGTGCCGGTTCCCATGCTGTTCTTCACAGGCCAGAAGGACAGGCTGGCGCTCCCGCATCTGGTGGAGGTGCATCTGATGCGGCTGGAGCGGGCGGCGGTGGAGATCATCCCGGATGCCGACCACAGCTTCCGGGTGCCGAAGCGGACCGGCACCACGGAGCGAGACGTACTGCGGGGAATGGCGGAACGCACGGCCCGGTGGATCGAGGGTCTGGGGCGTGGAGCGGCAGGCCCCGAGCGAGTCGGCTAGCGGCCTTCCTCCAGCCGGGCGATCTTGGCCAGGCGCCGGCGGTGGCGTTCCTCCCCCGAGAAGGTGGCGCCCAGGAAGGCCTCGACCAGCTCCACCGCTACGTCCGATCCGACCACCCGACCGCCCAGACACAGCACGTTGGCGTCGTCGTGCTCGACGCCTTGGTGGGCCGAGTAATGATCGTGGGCTAGCGCAGCCCGTATACCGGTGACCTTGTTGGCGGCGATGGCGGCGCCGACCCCCGACCCGCACACGATTATGCCCCGGTCGGCTTCCCCGCGCTTCACCGCCTCCGCCACCGCGATCGCCAGGTCCGGGTAGTCGACGGCGGCGGTGGAGTGGGTGCCCAGATCGATCACGTCGTGGTCGCTTCGCAGGATCGAAGCGAGCTGCTCCTTAAGCGGGTAGCCGGCGTGGTCGGCGCCGATAGCGACTCTCAACTCAACTCCTGGAAACGCCAGGTTCAGAGGATACCCGGCTCGTATCTCCGGATCCGTGTCCAGCGGTAGGAGCTCCTCAGTATCTGGGAAAAGACCCGTGAGACGGTGGTGTTCGTCACCCACAGCGTGGACGAAGCGATCTTCCTTTCCGGGCGGGTGGCCATCATGTCGGCCCATCCGGGGACAATCAACGAGGTGGGTATCTCACGTTGCGGCTGCTACCCCTCCGGCTTGAGAGGCGGGACCCACTTCAACACCTTCTCGAGGTTGGCGAGATAGCTCGCGAAGGCCCGGCGGCCCGAAGCCGTGGCCTCCACCCATGTCGACGGCTTCTCGTCCTGGAACCCCTTGGCGATCGCGACGTAACCGGAATCCCGCAGCTTGCGCAGGTGCATGGTGAGGTTCCCGCCGGTCAGATCCAGGGTCTTCTGGATGAACGTGTAGGCCACTCGCGCGTTGTCCGGCTGGGAGACCAGCAGGGTCATTACCTGCAATCGGACCGGCTGATGGATGATCTGGTCAAGGTCAACGGGTTCGTTGATCACCGGATCCCGATCCTGCGCAACCACGCCGTGCCCTCGCCCACGACCGCCAGGGTCGCCACCGCCGAGACGGCCAGAGCGGCGTCACCCGCGAGGAAGCTCGGAAGGTAGTAAGCGGCAGCTATCCCGACACCCACGATTGCCAGCACCGGCCGGGTCATCATGCCGTACAGGATGTACCCCAGGCTCACGATCCCGATGGACACGTGGGGGATTCGAGGGCCTAACTCGTCATTCCACATTCCCGCAACCGCCGGAATGAACCAAGCCGCCATCGCCACCGCCATCCAGAACCCGAAGACCCGGAGGCCGACCGCCCGGTTGACCTCCCTCGACACGTTCCTGTTCCCCGCCCGGTGCCCGATGATGGCGCTGCCGACTATCCCGGCCACGATCAAGACGCCGAAGAGCGGCACTATGACCCACGGTCTCTCCTCCACCAGATCGGAGCCCCCGGTCTCGAGCCAGTAAGCGAAGAGGTATGCCACCGCGGTGATACCTCCCCACAGCATCAGGATGGGTGTGGTTCCGGCGAGGTACATCGAACTCCTCGGCCTGTCCATCGTGGTGTGGATGGTTCCCCAACTCTCTTCAGGAGTGAGGGCGGACCCGCCGCTTTCTTCGCCTGCCATTGGAACCTTCCTTTCTGTTTGTAACACAAACTAGTTTATACGGCGTAGTCCCCGGTGTCAACTTGCCTCTGACGGGAGGAATGGCCGGTCGCTGTTGGTGGACACGTAGCCGATGCCGTCTGTATCCCATTGGCGGCACGTCTTGCCTCAGGGCCGACTACTGAGTACCTCGATGGCTAAGACTGCGACGACCGGGTCCAACCCAATGTGCCACACGTGAGCCGGGAGGGGTGTGGGCTGGTCGATCAGAGGATGTCGGTCATGAACCTCTTAGCCCGGTCGGGACTCGGGAAGGAGGACTGGGTGCCCGGCCGAGTGACGCTGTCCGCGGCGCAGGCGTTGCCGAGTCGCACCGCATCCTGCTCCGGCAGGCCCAGCGCGATCCCGACTACGAACGCTCCTACGAAGGCATCGCCGGCGCCTGTGGTGTCGAGCGGGTCGACCGGAGGCGGAGGGATGCGTACGACACCGTGGCCCTCGCTCGAGACGATGGCGGCCCCCTCGTCGCCGATAGTGACCACCAGGCGGGTGTCCGTCTGGCGGGCGAAGTCCACCAGCGCACCGTCGGAGTCGGCGGAACTACCAGTGAGCATCTCGAACTCCACCTCGTTGGGTATCAGCCAATCGCTCGAGGCAAGCAGGTCATCCGATAGGGAGTCCGCCGGCGCCGGGTTGAGGACGGTGATGGCGCCGATATCTCGAGCGGCGGAGAAGGCAGCCGCAGTGGTTTCCTGGGGAACCTCCAACTGTCCTACTACCACCGACGCGTCCGGAGTGTCCCGCACGGATCGGGCAGCTTGGCGAGCAGTCAGCCGATGGTTGGCGCCCGGGATGATGATGATGCGGTTGCTGCCATCCGGCTCGACCCAGATCGGAGCCACGCCGCTGGCCCCCGTGGCCCGGAACACGTTGGTGGTGTCTATACCGAAACCGGAGAAGTTCGCCAGGGTCATGTCCCCATAGGCGTCGTCCCCCAGGCAGTTGACCATGACCACCTCAGCGCCGAGCAGCCGGGCCATCACGGCCTGGTTGGCGCCCTTCCCGCCGAACCCCATCTGGAAGCTGTCCCCGACGAGGGTCTCTCCCTTCTTTGGAATCCTCGACGCGTAGGCCACGAGGTCGATCATCGTCGAACCGACCACGATCACCGTTGGGGGGCGGGGATTCGCTGTCATGAAGCCTCCTCGATCTAATCCGTTCCTGCGTCCACCCGATACCCGTTTCCTCGTTTCTGATCCGGCCTCGTTCAAAGGCGGGGCGGGTTGAAGATCCGGGCGAGGTCGGGCGCACATGGGTCCCGGGTTCGTGCGAACCTCGGATCCCCCTTTCCGGTGAAAGGTGACCCCCGTCGCGCCCTGGCTACGTCTCCTCGCCGCTGACCCTCCTGGATTCCCCCGCTGATCGACCGTTTCTGAAACCGTTTTCAGGTAAGGTAGTAGAGAACTGTACACCCTCTTGACGAGGTTCGGTCCGACACGCGGCGGATAACGAGTGCCCAAACCCCCGACCATCACCGATGTCGCCGACGAGGCCGGCGTCTCCATTTCCACGGTCTCGCGCCACATGCGAGGCGATCGTGTCCGTGCGGCCAAGCGCATCGACCGAGCGATTGCCCGCCTCCGCTACCGTCCCAGCCCGGCTGCCCGGTCGCTCAAGTCCGGTAAGACCGGAGCGGTTGCCCTCGTGGTTCCTGATGTCACCAACCCATTCTTCGCCGCGGTGGTGCGCGGCGCCGAGAGCATCACGGCACAAGGTCGGCACATCATCTTCCTAGCCAATACGGACGAGAGCGACGACCGGGAGGCGGCGGTGATCGAAGATCTGCTCAGCCGGGTTGACGGCATGCTGCTGGCGCCGGCGAGCGAGAGCGATCCAAACCCGCAACGCCTGGCCGATGCCGGAGTCCCGACCGTCCTCATAGACCGGGAGGGGCCGTCCGCCGGTTGCTTCGACGTGGTGCTGGTCGACAACTACGGGGGCGCCCGATCCGCGGTCGGGTATCTCCTCTCGCTGGGGCATCAGCGGATCGCCACCATCGCAGGACCGGTCGGCTCCACCCCCGGCCGGCTCCGCCTCGAGGGGTACAGTGCCACGATGGCGGAAGCAGGGATCGACCCGCCATCCGCCTTCGTGCAGCCGGGCGGTTTCATGGAGCATGGCGGCTACCAGGCGATGATGCAGCTGCTGGCACTCCCGGACCCGCCGACGGCGGTGTTCGTAGCCAACAACCTGATGACCATCGGAGCGCTGCGGGCGATCAAGGACATCGGTGTGCGCGTACCCGACGACCTGTCGATCATCGGGTTCGACGACCACCCGTTCTCCGAGATCCTGGACCCACCCCTGACCGTTGTCGGCCGTCCCATGGAACAACAAGGAGCCCTAGCGATGCGGATGCTCCTCTCCAGAATGAGCGAGAACCCCGGGCGAATGGCCAGGCGCGTGGTCCTCGATACCCACCTCATCCAGCGAGCGTCGTGCAGCCCCCCGCGCGAGAACCCCATGAGCACCCCCGAGGGGGCGCGGGCCCTGATCAACAAACTCCCCAAACACCCGCATCCGGAGAGAGGATCCCCGGATGGATCGGGTCGTAAACGAACCGGAACAACCCTCGAGAGGAGGAACTGATTATGCGAACACGCGTAACGAGTCGGCTGGCGGTGCTGGCGACTCTCGTCCTGGTGGTCGCCACCGCATGCGGAGGCGAGGCCGAGGATACGACGACCACCGCTGCCACCACCGCTACTACCCAGGCCGCGACCACTACCACGGAGGCGATGGCCGAGCCGGAGTTCAAAGTCGCTGTGGCTTACGACCTAGCGGGTAGAGGCGACGGGGGTTTCAACGACCTCGCCTACAACGGCGCTGTGGAGGCTGCGGAGGAACTCGGTCTCGAGTTCACCGAGGTGACAGCGAAGGCGGAGGACACCGACCAGGACCGCACCGATCGCCTGCGGCTGCTCGCAGACTCGGGCCATAATCCGATCGTCGCAGTCGGGTTCACCTATGCCGGTCCGGTCGCCGAAGTGGCAGCCGAATACCCCGACGTGTGGTTCGGGATCGTGGATGACGGCACGGTGGAGGCCCCGAATGTGTCCGGGCTGGTATTCGCCGAGGAGCAAGGTTCCTTCCTGGTCGGCGTGGTAGCCGCCCTGGAGAGCGAGACCGGACATGTCGGGTTCATCGGGGGCGTGAATATTCCGCTCATCGTCAAGTTCGAGGCCGGTTACATCGCCGGGGCGAATGCCGTCAACCCTGATATCGAGATAACGTCCACTTACCTCAGCCAACCTCCGGACTTCTCCGGATTCAACGACCCGGCCAAGGGCAAGGAAGCAGCCAAGGGCATGTTCGATGCCGGCGCCGACATCGTGTACGCCGCGGCAGGCGGATCCGGAGGCGGTCTCTTCGAGGCGGCCACGGAGGGTGGATACCTGGCGATCGGAGTCGACGCGGACCAGTACCACACGGCCGCGCCGGAGGTACGTGATGTCATCATGACCTCGATGCTCAAGAACGTGAACGTCGCTACCTACACCTTCGTCACCCAGGTGGTCGGGGGATCCGGACAGGCAGGCGTGAACCTGTTCGACCTCGAAGCCGGGGGAGTCGGGTACTCGACCTCGGGGGGTCTGATCGACCACATAATCGATGAGGTTGACGCCTACGCCGACCAGATAATGTCGGGTGAGATAGTGGTCCCCACCTCGACGGGATAGGGAGATTGCCCGCCCCGGCCATCGAGCTACGAGGTATCACGAAGCGGTACCCCGGCGTCGTGGCCAATCAAGACGTGAACCTCCGGGTGGAGACCGGTACCACCCACGCGGTGATCGGTGAGAACGGGGCGGGCAAATCGACCCTGATGAACATTCTGTACGGGATGGTCGTGCCCGACGAGGGAGAGATCCTCGTGGAGGGCACGACCATCCCGATGTCGTCACCGGCCGAGGCCATCGCCGTCGGCATCGGCATGGTGCACCAGCACTTCAAACTCGCCGACAATCTGACCGTTCTCGAGAACGTGGTCCTAGGCGACGAGCCCACCGGGCGGCTCGGACGGATCGACTTCGATACGGCGCGAGAGCGGATAGAAACGTTGGGGGACCACTACCGGATCCCCATTGATCCGGATGCCCTGGTAGCGGATCTCACCGTGGGCAACCGCCAGAGGGTGGAGATCGTCAAGGTCCTCTACCGGGGAGCGCGCGTGCTGATCCTGGATGAGCCGACGTCGGTCCTGGTGCCCCAGGAGGTCGACGAGTTGCTCAAGAACCTCCGGCGGCTGACCCGGGAAGGCTTGACCGTCATCTTCATATCGCACAAGCTCGACGAGGTGCTGGCGGTAGCCGACGAGATCACCGTGATGAGGAACGCCCGGACCGTGGCGAACACCGTCCCTGCGGATATCACGTCCCGGGAACTGGCACAGCTGATGGTGGGCAGCGAACTTCCCACGCCGGAGCCGAGAACCGTCGATGTCCGCCCGGAGGTGGGGCTCCGCCTCGAGGGCCTGTCCACGCTCGGTACCGGCCACGAGACCAGCCTCTCCGATATCAACCTCGCCGTGCGATGCGGCGAGATCGTAGGCGTGGCGGGTGTGGAGGGGAACGGACAGGCCGAACTGATCGAGACCATCCTCGGCTTGTCGCATCCTGTGGCCGGTAGCGTGCTGTTGGATGAGGATGACGTAACGGGATCGTCGACGAGTACTCGGCGCAGCCGGGGTCTCGCCTACATACCACAGGATCGTCACCGGGAAGGCCTCCTGCTGGACGCCGCCATTTGGGAAAACCGGATCCTGGGTCACCAGATGCATCCCCCCATCAACCGAGGGGTGTGGATCGACCGCAAGGCGGCTCGCGAAGACACGGCAAGGATCGTCGCCGAGTCCGACGTGCGCACTCCCGGAATAGACGTGCTGGCGTCGGCGCTCTCGGGCGGCAACCAGCAGAAACTGATCGTAGGAAGGGAGTTGGCTGGCAGCCCGCGGGTGCTCATCGCCGCTCATCCCACCCGCGGCGTCGACGTGGGAGCGCAGGCTGCCATTTGGGCCCGCCTTGCCGAGGTTCGGCGGGCCGGGGTGGCGATCCTGTTGGTGTCGGCGGATCTGGAGGAACTGATCGGGATCTCGGATCGCATCGTGGTGATCCTCCGTGGCCGGCTGGTGGCGGAGTTCGAGCCCTCCACGATTGGCCCCGAGGACCTGGGAGCGGCGATGACCGGAGCGGACGCGGCGTGATCGAGACCCGTATCGAACGCCTGCTCCTGCAGTTGATAGCGCCGGTGGTCGCCATCGGCTTCGCCGCGCTGCTGGCTGCAGGCATTCTCCACTTCACGGGCGCCGACGCGGGCATGGTCCTCGGAGAGGTTGTGGCGTTCGGGACGACGCCGGCCAGCCTGGTAGCTGTGGTCAACAAGGCCACCACCTTCTACCTGGCAGGGATCGCAGGTGCCATCGGGTTCCGGATGCTGCTCTTCAACATCGGTATCGACGGCCAGTACCGGCTTGCCGTGTTCTTCGCGGCGGTGGTAGGCGCGTCGGTGTCGCTCCCGCCGGTGATCCATGTGGCCTTCATCATCGTGGTAGCCATGGCCGTGGGCGCCGGTTGGGCAGCGATAGCCGGTTATCTCAAGGTGACGCGTGGGGTGTCGGAGGTCATCAGCACCATCATGCTCAATGCGGTGGCCACCGGGATCATTGCCTATCTCCTCGCTCCCGGAAGGCTGGCCGAGCAGGTGGCAGGCAGCAACAATATCCGTACGACCCCGATACCTCCGTCAGGCTGGTTACCCGGCTTCGATTTCCAAGGCAGAGAAGTGTTCGGGTTCACCCTCGTGGCCATGGTGATGGGGATAGCGTTCTGGGTTCTTCTCAACCGGACTCGCTTCGGATTCGAGCTTCGGGCCAGTGGGCTTTCATTGCGGGCGGCCGCGGTGAGTGGTGTCAATTCCAAACGCATGATCTTCATCACGATGGTGATGTCCGGCGCCATGGCGGGTTTGGTCGGGATCCCGCAACTCCTCGGATCGTCCCACCAGTACGGGCTCGACTTCCCGGCGGGCTTCGGATTCACAGGGCTCGCCATTGCGATCCTGGGCCGGAACCATCCCCTCGGTGTCGCCTTCGGTGCGTTGCTCTGGGCATGGCTGGAACGGTCGTCCCAGATCCTCGACCTGCTCGGAGTATCGCGGGAGATCGTCACCATCATGCAGGCCACGATCGTGTTGAGCGTTGTGGTGGCCTACGAGGTCGTCCGGAGAGTCAACGTCCGGCGGCAGCAGAAGCTCGTCGGCCGAGCTGCTCTAGAACCTGCGGAAGAGGAAGGCGGGATCTCCACATGAAAACCGTCATTGGAAGGACGGCTGCGTCGTTACTGAGCCGTTGGTGGGTACGAGTGGCGATTGGACTGCTGTTCCTCTCGGTGGTCGCCGACGTGGCTCGTACACCGGACCTACTCTCCCGTGGAGCGGTCAGTGCTTCCCTCCGTTTCGCAGTACCGATCGCGCTCGCCGGTCTCGGCGGGCTCTGGGCGGAACGATGTGGCGTTCTCAACATCGGTCTCGAGGGCATGATGATCATCGGGACCTGGATGGGGGCCTGGGCCGGTTACCAGTGGACTCCCTGGGTCGGTGTGCTGGCTGCCGTGGCCGGGGGAGCACTGTTCGGCGCCTTCCACGCCCTGATGACGGTGTCGTTCGGGGTGGACCAGGCGGTGTCGGGCATCGCCATCAATGTGGCCGCGCTGGGACTGGGACGCTTCCTCTCGTCGATCTTCTTCGAAGGCACGCCTGGCGGGGGCATCAGCCAATCTCCCCATGTAGGCCAGATCTCGAACATCTCGGTTCCGGGCCTGGCCGGGATACTGGACCCGGTTGCCCAGCTCGAGATTCCCGTCCTCTCCGATGTCGCCGAAATCGTCCTGGGTATGACCACGGGCGTCTCCCTCCTCACCGTGCTGGCAGCGGGCCTGGTGGTCGGCTCGTGGTGGGTCCTCTTCCGGACCAGCTTCGGGCTGAGGCTCCGCGCCTGCGGCGAGAACCCGGCTGCCGCCGACTCTCTCGGAGTCAGCCCGAACCGGATGCGGTACGCAGCCCTGACGGTGTCGGGTGCTCTGGCCGGTCTGGGCGGAGCCTTCCTCGTCACGGTGGCCTCCTCGATCTACCGGGAGGGCCAGGTCGCCGGTCGAGGATTCATCGGGCTCGCCACCGTCATCTTCGGAAACTGGATGCCGGGCCGTCTCAGCCTCGGAGCACTGCTCTTCGGGTTCACCGACGCGTTGCGTACCCGCCAGGAGACCACGATGACGGCCCTTCTCATCGTCGGGTCGGTGTTGTTCGCCCTTCTTGCCATCCGTGCGGTGCGGGCGGGTAACCGCGGCGCAACCTTCGGCTATGTGGTAGCCGCAGTGGGATTGGGTTGGTGGTTCCTCGGTTTCGGGATCGTCCCGTCCGAGTTCGTCGGATTCGCCCCCCATCTGACCACGCTCCTTGTCCTCTCCCTCGCGCATCAGAAGATCCGCCCGCCAATGGGGATCGGTGTCCCCTACCGCCGGAGCGAGGCGACCTGAAATGACGTCCAGACCAGCCGGATGGAAGGAGCATCGTGAAGGGTGAATACTGGGAAGGTCCGGTACTCCGGTCCGTGATCCCCGTTGTGGAGCAGTCGCGACACGTCTCCACCTCTGGAGATGCCGTGGAACGGGTGGCGAGGTGGATGGCCTACGAGGAGTTCGCCTTCCCTCGCGGAGGCGCAGCCGGAGAATTCGATGTGGGTCCGGACCCGGACGACATCATCGACATGACGATGCTGGTGGCCACCCTGAACTTCGCCTTCACGGACTTTGCCACCGGGCTCAAGTTCGAGTCCGCCTACAAAGGCCGGACCTGGTCGGACAGCCTCGGCATGTTCGCCTGCCTCCATCAGGCGCTCGCGGCCGATGTCCCGCTGCTCGACGGTGCCTTTCTCGCATCGATCACCCGGCCCGACCTCGAACGCATCTTCCGCGGCACCATAGAGATGCCGATGCTCGACGAACGGGTCGAGGTCCTCAACGAAGCGGGGAAGGTGCTCGTAGAGAGCTACCAGGGTCGGTTCCATCACTTCGTCCGTAGCTGTGCCCCTGCCATGTACTCGGGAGGCGATGGGCTCCTCGAGCGGCTCGTGGCCGAGTTCCCCCGGTTCGACGACACGAGCACCTACCGCGGCGCCGATGTCCATATCCTCAAACTCGCCCAACTCGGTTTGTGGACGCTCCACATGGCCCTGCAATCGACCGGAGAGTGGCGTCTGGCCGACCTGTCGATGACGACCGCCTTCGCCGACTACATCGTTCCGGTGGCGCTGGAGGTGATGGGAATCTTCGAATACAGCCCTGACCTCTCAGCACGGATCGCCGGAGGGGTGTTGATCGAGAGAGACAGCGATGAGGAGATCGAGATCCGTGCCCACACCCTGTATGCCACCGCGCTGCTGACGGATGCGGTCAACGCGCTCCGCCCCTCCGACCTCCGGCTCGTTATTCCTCAGGTCGACTTTCGCCTGTGGTCGAGCTACCACGCCACCTTCCGCCCGCACCATCTGACCAGAACGGTCATGTACTGACCTGGCTGTGGCGGCGAACCGGCCCGGGCGGTTATCGAGCGCTGCTGCGCATACCCGGGGCCCGGCCGCTCCTGTGGTTCGGCCTGATCGGTCGGTTCCCCAATTCCATGTATCCGGTGGGCCTGGTTTTTGCCGGGGAGGCGATGACCGGTTCCTATGGCGTAGGGGGGGCGGCCTCGGCAGGCTTCAGCCTCGCCTCGGCGGCAGCCAAACCGATCAGCGGGCGGTTGGTCGACCGCTTCGGCCAGCGGCTGATGGCCCGCCTGCTGCTGGCGGGTTTCGTGGCAAGTTCCGTCGGATTGCTGGCGGCGATGCGATCGTCGGCTTCCTCCTGGGTGATAGTCCTGCTGGCGGCGGTCACAGGCCTGACCGCACCGAACGTTGGTTCCCTCACCCGCGTGCGCTGGACCGGAATGACCAAGCGATCGGACCTCACCCGCTGGCAGGCCCTGGAGTCCGTCAACGACGAGATCAACTTCATCGTGGGCCCTTCCATCGTCTCCCTCATGGCTTCGTGGTTCACAGCTGCGATGTCGCTGGTGACCGCGATAGTCTTGGCGGTGATCGGGACGCTCGGCGTGACGGCGCTCCCCGGAGAACCCCCCGCGGCTACCCACTGGAAGAAGGCCACAAGCTGGGTGAAACCAACCCACCTCGTGGTGTTCGGCTCTGTAGGTGGGCTAGGCATGGTTCTGGGCGGTCTGATGGTCACGGTGGTGGCATACACAGCCGAACTCGGTTACCCGGCCTGGTCAGCCGTTATCTTCCCTCTCAATGCGGGCGCGAGCCTGTTGGCGGCGCTCGTCGTCGGACGTCTGGCTTCAGGCGACCTCGTCTCCGCGCACCGGAAGGCAACCCTCTGGTTGCTAGCGGTCCTGATCCCCTACGGGTTGGGCGATGGCATCGCGTGGTTCATGGTCACCGCTGCGGTCGCCGGTCTAGGGACCTCTCCGAACCTGATTCAAGCGAACTCGCTGGTCGCCGCCACGACCTCGTTCGATCGGAGGACCGAGGCCTATTCATGGATCGCTGCCGCGGCAGGCGTCGGCATCGCGATCGGGTCGGCTGTCACCGGGTTCCTCGTCGATGCCGTAGGAGCGGAAGCGACCAGAAGCTGGGTTACCGTGCTGGGCGCGTTCCCTGCCGCTATCACACTCGTTGCCGGCCTGAGCAAAAAGAGAGGCGATTGATGTCCGTACCTGTCCTCGTGGATGTCGACACCGGAATCGACGATTCCCTGGCCCTGCTCTACGCTGTGGCATCCCCCGAGATCGACCTGCTGGGTGCCAGTTGCGTGGCAGGCAACGTTCCCCTCGATGCGGTGGTCTCCAACACGGCCGCCGTGTTGGACCTGGCAGGACGCTGCGATGTGGAAACGGCCCCGGGTTGCGACCGACCGATGGTGCGACCCCTCATGACCACGCCGGAGACTCATGGACCCACCGGAACCGGGCATGCCATGCTGGCTGCGTCGCCGGATCGGTCAAGCGAGCGAAGCGGGATCGATCTGGTGGTCGACACTGCTCGGTCGCGGCCTGGGGAGGTGACGCTCGTGGCTCTCGGGCCCCTGACCAATGTGGCGGTGGCGCTGGACCGGGAACCCCGCCTGCTCACCCTGCTCGACCGTCTGGTGATCATGGGGGGATGTTTCGGGGTGGCGGGCAACACGGCGCCGCGAACCGAATGGAACACGCATGTCGACCCTGAAGCGGCCCGGGCGGTATTCGCCGCTGCCGGGCGGGGGGCGTGCAACCTGCCCCTGGTGATGCCCCTGGACGTCACCGAACAGGCCCGGCTGCTACCCCATCATGTCGCCCGGATGGCCGAAATCGGCGGCGAGTCGATGGAGTTCCTGGATCCGCTGCTCGCCGGACCCGAAGCGGGCCGCCTGATGTCGTTCATCACCGACGCCCTCCGGTTCTACATGGAGTTCCACCAGCGCTATGACGGGTTCTATGGCGCCTTCGTCCACGATCCCTTCGCGGTGGCCGCTGCGGTGGATCCGTCCCTGGTCACGACCGTCGAGACCACCGTCGATGTCGAGACGGCAGGCGAGTTGACGACTGGTGAAACCGTGGCGGACTTCCGGGACTCATGGGGTCGACCGCCCAACGCCGCCGTGGCCGTGGCCGCCCGGGCGGACGTGTTCCTTGAACGGCTGGTGGTCAGGATCGGCGGATTGATTCGCTCCCGCCCCTGACGCCGGCCACCGGATTCCGGGGCCGCCTCCCGCGTGGCTTCGACATTTTCTCCAGTAGCTTGACGACGTTTTCTCCAGTAGCATGGCGACGTTTTCCCCGGTAGACATTCGACGTTTCTTCCGGTACGACTGATGGGAGCCTGGATGGACGTGCGTCCGAGACGTCTCGAACCTATCACGCGCGAGGCGCTGGCCAGCTTCCGGGTGGTGGTAGTCACCGGCCCTCGTCAAGCCGGGAAGACCACACTCGTCCGGCGGACGCTCGGCGGCGCCGGCACGTTCGCTCCCCTCGACCACGAAGCCACCCTGCAGGCTGCGCTGACCGATCCGACCGGCTTCGCCATGTTCGGGGAGACGCCCAGAGCCTTCGATGAAATACAGCGGGGTGGCGACCCTCTCATCCGAGCGATCAAGAGGGTGGTGGACGATGACTGGTCGCCCGGCCAGTTCCTCCTGAACGGTTCGGCCGACTTCCTCACCGTCCCGACCATTTCCGAGTCGCTCGCTGGTCGGGCCACATTTCTTGAGCTATGGCCGTTCACCCAAGGTGAGATCCACGGAGACTCCGACGGCTTCCTGGATCAGGCCTTCACAGATCCTGCCCTCCTGCCTGTGGGCAGTTCGCCGCCGGTCGAGCAGTCCGGATACCTGGAGCGCATCTGCACAGGTGGCTTCCCCGAGGTGGTGTCGCTAGCCGGGCGACCGCGCCGGTCATGGTTCCGGGACTACGTACGTACGGTCACCCAGCGGGACATCGTCGAACTCACTGGGGCGCGACGGTCTAGACATCTCGACAAGCTGCTGTCACTCCTGGCAGCGAGGACGGCCTGCGAGTTGGTGATGACAAAGGTCCATGCCGCAGCCGATCTCGGCAGCCCGACTACCACCGATGACTACGTGGCCCATCTGGAGATGAGCTACCTGGTGCGGCTGCTCCCGGCCTGGTCTCGCAACCTCACCCGCAAGATCACACGACGCCCCAAGGTTCACATCACCGACACCGGGCTCGCCGCCCACCTACTCGGTAAGACCCCGGAGGCTCTGGCTCGACCGACGGACCCGGCCAGAGGCCAACTGCTCGAGTCCTTCGTGTTCAATGAGCTACTCCGGCAGACCACATGGGCCGAGGACGAAATCCGGCTTTACCATCTCCGCGACCGGGACGGCGCCGAGATCGACTTCATCGCGGAGGCGACCGACGGTCGTTTCGTCGCCATCGAAGTGAAATCCGCCGCCGCAGTCAATCCATCGGATACCCGGTGGCTCAAATGGCTCAGGAAGAAGGCGTCCGACGACTTCGTGTGTGGCGTGGTGCTGCACACCGGTTCCCGCGCCTACAGACTCGGAGACCGCCTACTTGCGCTCCCAGTGTCCTTCCTCTGGACCTCCGGGGAAGGAGGATAGACGTACCGGGCACAAACGCCCTAAACGTTCGATAAGCGACATATATTAACCGGGTCGAAGGATATAACTTCGAGGCCCGGCCGGGACAACCGGTCTCGGTGGCCGCCTCCCGGCGTGGCTTCGACATTTTCTCCAGTAGCTGGACGACGGTTTCCCCAGTAGGCCTTTCAAGCTTTTTCTCGTACCACTGGCCACAGACCGCGTGATCGGCGGCTAGTCACCAACTACCAACTACCAGCTACCAACCAGTCACTAATGCTCCGGCTATTCCACTCCGCGGGGAACCGTGTTCCGGATGACGGTTCCGTTGTGGTTGACAACCGTGTAGACCGGCACCGCCCGGCGGGAGAAGACGCCGAGGGGGCACCGGGCGTCGCCCCAATCGATCATGGCGAGGACGGCGTCGGCGGTCGAAGGGCTCTCGACACGAACGTCGAACACCAGCCACTGGATGTGGATCGGTTTGTCCTCGAAGCCATGCTCACCCCGGAGATCGAGGTGGGTGGTGATGTTCATCCCTAGCCCCTCGACCTCGCAATCCGCGAACGCTGCCCCCTTCGCGTACCAGCCGAGCATGCAAAAGGCGATCCCGCTCAGGAAGTACCGGATGGGGCTCGGGCCTCGCTCGTGCCCGCCCCGGTCGAAGGCCTCGTCCCCGAAGAATGTGAACTCCCGGTCGTACTGGATGAACGAGGACTTGACGCTGCAGCGGTGGCGCTGAACGCGATCACCTTCAACCTGGCCAGAGCGATCGGTCCGGTCATAGGCGCCGGAGTCATTCTCACCCTGGGGTTTACCTGGGCGTTCTCGATCAACGCCCTCTCGTTTCTGGCCCTGGCCGGGGCGGTGATGATCGTCAAGGTCAAGAGGCGCGAGGGTGGTAGGCCAACGGAGCGCACCACGCTGCGGGACACCATCCGCCTGATCAGGAAGGATCCGCTGATCGGGCCGCTCCTCATCGCGATCGCCACCGTGTCCGTAGCCGTCGATCCGGTGAGCAATCTGACCCCCGCGTTCACTGTCGAGATCTATGGGAGGCAGGACACCTTCACCGGCGTGCTCATCGGGGTGTTCGGGCTGGGGGCTGCCCTGACTGCCGCTCTGGCCGTGACGAGGGTTCGCGCCTCCTTCCGGAGCATCGCTTTCGGCATGACCGGACTGGGTCTGGCGATCGCGACCTTCGGGATGTCCTCTCACCCGAACGCGGGCATCGCCGCCCTGTTCGTCGGCGGGATCATGTACATGGTCTCGGTGAGCCTGTCGACCACTCTCGTGCAGATCAACACGGCGGAAGACCATCGAGGCCGGGTCATGGCCTTGTGGGGGGTGGCCTTTCTCGGGCTCCGGCCCGTGGCGAGCCTGGTTGACGGGTCGGTGGCCAGCCTCGTGAACGTGAGGGTGGCTGCTCTGGTCATGGCGGTACCCGTCCTGGTCGGAGCGGTGTTCATAGCCCGGCACAGCCGGAATGCCCGGCCGTAGCCGTCGGAAACGGGCGTAGGGGATAACTCCTAGACTCGTTCCAATGGCAGAGTTCCAGCTCCAGCCTCTGGACATGGGTGGGGTGTTCAGAGAGTCCATCGCCGCCTACCGGCATCGCTTCGGCACGCTGATGGCTACTGCCGTAGTGCTCGACCTTCCCTACGCAGTGCTCTACTTCGTGCTGGCCGATGAGCCCCCTGCCTTTTCTGGCATACCGACCGAAGAGGAGCTCTCGACGTTCCTCGGGTCGATGGGACCCTGGCTGGTGATACGCCTGCTGATCACGAGCATCCTGTTCGCGGCGGTCATCCGGACGGTCGGCGAGACCTATGCAGGTGTCGAGTCATCATGGCGTGAGACCACCGCGGCCGCCATCAGCCGGATGGTGGCCCTGGCCGTGGTGACCGTCCTGTTCTGGTCGGGGGTCACGCTCGGGTCGGCCCTGTTCGTTCTCCCGGGAGTGTTCCTGATCGTGGCCTGGAGCGCCACGCTGAGCGTGGTCATCATCGAAGGGGCAGGCCCGCTGACCGCCTTCGCCCGTTCCTGGCTGATCACCGCCGGCCGCCGGATGGCCATCTTCGGCGTCCTGGCCACCGCCTCGGCGCTGGTGATCATGGCCAACCTGGTGCTGGTTGTGATTCTCGGAACGGTGCTCGGGTTCCTGGTGGGTGACGCCGGCCCGTTCCTGGCATCGGAGATCGTCTGGGTGGTCACCCAGCCCTTCATCGCCGTGGTGCTGGCGGTGCTGTATCTCGATCTGCGGGTCCGCAAGGAGCAACTGGATACCGACTGGCTCTCGCTGCAGATCTCGGCAACCTCCATCGACGGTTAAGGCGCCCAAACGGACGGATGGTCGGCCTGCCGTCCCTGATCTGGCAATAACGCTACAAACGCCCGAGTCGAAACGACGTTTCCCGGTACCCCCGTGGCGGGGTATCCTCACGGGTGGGCCGGTACCACTCCCGTTCCGCAGCCCGCTCCGTTCGAGTGTCCGTAACCCTCCGTAAGGATGTATCCAACCCCATGAGCGCCACCGAGACCGCGGTAACCCTCCGCCCGTCCGTTCGTGAAGAACGGGTCGAGGTCGACCGTGACCTGCTCGACTCCACCCTGGAGTACATCCGTCCGGCCCTCCAGTACGACGGGGGTGACATGATCCTGGAAGGTGTGGACGAGGACGGGACCGTGAACCTGAACCTGGTCGGGGCTTGTAGTGGCTGCCCGATGTCGATGATGACACTCACGGCGGGTATCGAACGGATCCTCATGGATCGGGTCCCCGGCGTTACCGCCGTCAACGCCATCTGAGCCGAGCCTGCCTGCCGGTGCCGCATCGGGGCGCCGGGCATCACGCCACCCCACCTCGCGAGTCGCGTAGCGGTCACGTTTCGCCCAACCGGTGACAGCAACCATCGGCAACGCTACCCAAGGCTATTATCCCTAGCCTGTATAGCCGGGAAGCCCCCGCATCGGTCACCGTCGCACTCTGGATCCATGAAGAATCGGGGCTAACCTGTCGGAACCCACAGCGAGGAGCGGTCTTGGAATACGCGTCGTACACCACCCAGGATGCGGTTGGGGTCATAGAGCTGACCCGTCCTCCGGTCAACGCGATCTCTACCGAGGTCGTGCGCGACCTGGACCAGGCCCTAGATCGGGCGTCCGATCCGGGCATCCGGGCCGTGGTGATCACGGGCCGCCCCCATTTCGCGGCAGGCGCCGATATCAACAAGTTCAAGCAGGCGCACGAGGAAAGCACCGGTGCCCGCTCCCTGGAGGCGGACCAGCTGGGAGCCCTGATCCGTCGCATGGAGTTGATGACCAAACCGATCATCGCGGCCGTGTTCGGGTACGCGCTGGGCGGAGGTCTGGAACTGGCCATGGGCGCCGACTTCCGCTACCTGGCTGAGGACGCCCACGTCGGCCAGCCCGAGATACTGCTGGGGATCATGCCGGGCGCCGGGGGAACCCAGCGCCTCCCCCGCCTGGTGGGGTTCAACCGGGGCCGGGAAATCATCTACTCGGGCCGCCACGTAGGTGCTGAGGAAGCACTCGCCATCGGCCTGGCCGACAAGGTGTTCCCGTCTGACGGGCTGCTGGAATCGGCGCTTGATGATGCGGCCACCCTGGCCGACGGGCCGTCGGTGGCGCTGGGAATGGCAAAGCGGGCCATCAACGAGGGGTGGGGACGCCCGATAGATCAGGCCGTCGCGGTGGAGGCGGAAGCCTTCGACGCCGCCTTCGCCAGCGATGACGCCCGGGAAGGGGTGGTGGCCTTCCTGGAGAAGCGAACGGCACGGTTCAAGGGCACGTGAACGGAGCATTTCGGGCCACCCGAGGGCCGGTAGTAGCGCTCGCGGTGCTGGCGGGCCTCGTGGTGCCGGCCTGCGGCGGGGACGAGAACCCCGACGGCTACGACGGAGCGATCGACTGCGGGCTCCCGGCGTGGTCGTGGGAGGCCGAGTACGACCGGACCTACGAAGCGGCGCCGACCCCCTACGACGCCATGGTGAGCTTCGCCTCCGCCTATGACGACCGGGACCCCTACGTGCATGTGGAGAGTGCTCGGGAAGCCACCGTCGTGATCGACGGCGCCGAGGTGGTGTTCGTGCGCGTGCTGGAACTGGCCACCGAGACCTTCGCCGCGGTGGAGGCTCACGGATGCGCCGGCTTCGAGCATCCCAATCTAGTTGTTAGTCGGTAGTTGTTAGTTAGCTACTATCAACTAGAAACTATCCTCCGCTTGAGCGCGGCCAGATTCTTGGTCCAGACACGTCTCAACACCACCCGGCCCACCAGGGCTGCGGCCGGGCCCCCGAAGAGCCACGGGAACCGGATCCGCTCGCGCCACACCAGGCGAGTTCGTCCGGGTCTCGGCGAGGAGAGCTCGAAGCGGCCCTCGCCCCGGAAGAGGCCCGTGTGCCGGCCCGCTACCAGGATCATGGGTTCGATCTCGGTGATCTCGAAACGGTCGGCGGTGCGGAGCGGACCGATCCGGGTGTCGATCAGCAGCACCGTGCCGGGTCCCTCCCGCTGATCGGTCCCGAAGCGGATGGCGTGGGCGTCCTCCATCCATTCGGTGTGGGCGGCGAAGTCGATCACCTCTGCCCAGACCCGGTCCATCGGCGCATCGATCGCCACCGAGACGGCGGTGCGAACCTCCGACTGCTCCTCTATCCATCCGCGCAAGCGACCGGTCACGCCCGTCAACCGCACAGTTCCCGGGCCAGCGGCGTCGGGTTGACGGGCCCACCGCGGTCGGGGTGGAACTCCCAATGCAAGTGGGGGATGTGGGCGGGTGCGTTGCCGGTGGTCCCGACGGTCCCGAGCGGCTCCCCTCGGGAGACCATCTGGCCGACCGCCAGACCGGACGCCCAGGCGTCGAGGTGGGCGTAGTAGTAGCGGTCGCCCCCGATGCCGTCCAGCCACACGGCGATGCCGCCCCGGCTGGTATTGGACATCCGATGGATCGTTCCGTCCTCCACCGCCACAACCGGTGTGCCGCGGTCGGCCAGCATGTCCACGCCTTCGTGCTTCCTCCCGCCTGAGCGGGGCGCGCCCCAGGTGTCGGTGAAGCTGTGGAACCCGTCCACCGGGCAGGCCATCGCACCGGAGGGCGGGTCGGGCGTCACCGGATCGTCGGCGGGAACGGTAGTGGGAGGGGCGAGGGTGGTATCGGTGACGGCGATCGAGGTAGTCGTCGTGGCCTCGGTCGTGGTGGTAGTGGTGGACGAGGTGGTTACGGTGGCCGGGCTGGTCGTGGTGGTAGTGGTGGACGAGGTGGTGCTGGTGGCCAGGAATGCAGCCTCTGCCTCGGCCTGGGCGCGGGCTTCAGCTTCCGCCTGGGCGCGGGCCTCAGCCTCTGCCTGGGCGCGGGCCTCAGCTTCCGCCCGGGCCTCGGCCTCCGCCAGCGCGATCTCCTCTGCCCTGCGCTCCTCGAGGCGGAGATAGGCCTCCTGCCCGGCGGCAAGGCGCTCGCTCAGGCCCACCGACAGTTCGTCCAGGCGAGCCAGGGCTGCTTGCTGGTCCCGGCGGCTGAGGCGCAGGGTCTCCACGGCATCCTCCAACTGGCGTGTGAGCACCTCCAACCCGTTGAAGAGCACTTGGTCCTGCTCCCGGGCGTCGTCCAGGTACTCGGTCCTGATGTCGATGTCGGAGAGCGAGGTGGCAATCATCAGGGCGGCCAGATCGTTTCCCGCCGCGCCGCTCATGTAGAGCTCCACGGCTCGCTCCCGGATCTGCTCCTGGAGCCGTCTCTGCTCCACCCCGTAGGAGACGATCGACGATTCCAGGTCGCTGATGCGGAACTCGAGATCGGCTTCCTCCGCCCAGACCGCCTGGTATTCGTCAGTCAGCTTCTGGACCTCGGTCCGGATACGAGCCAGCTCCTCCTCCACCCGGTCCAGCTCCTCCTCGGTGGTCTGCGCCGACGCCGGTATCGCCGCAGCGGACACTGCCAACACCAGGGCCACGAGCACGATGGGCGACGCCCGTCGAGTGCGGGGCCTGTTCACGCGATGCCCGTGTTCCGGACGGCCATGGTCTCCCCGGGTCCCGCGCCGTTTTCGAGAGAGACCGTTCCCTGGCCGGCCAGGTGTCGCAGATGGGCAAGCGCCGAGCCCGCGGCGGCGGAACGCAGCCGGGGATCGACCTCGCCGTAGACCGCGTCAACCACCGCCCCTACCGTGCGGGCGCCATCACGGACCGCTCGAAGGATCTGGGCTTCCCGCTCGCGGCGGTGGGTGATGTAGGCGGCGATGGCCTCGGCGGCGTTGTCCATCGGGTTGCCGTGGCCCGGGAGCAGGCGCTCGGGCCGGAGCGCTCGGATCCGGTCCAACGACCGGAAGTAGTCGCCCATGTCCTGGACCAGCACCGTCGATCCTCCGATGATGTGGTCGCCTGTGAATACGGTGGCGCCCATGCGGAAACAGAGGTGGTCGGCCGTGTGGCCGGGAGTGTGGACGGCGGTCAGGACGGCCTCGCCGAAGCGGATCCGGTCTCCATCCCGGAGGCGACGGCTCGGGGCGAACCCCGGTCCGGGTGCGTGGCCGTAGGTATGGACGCCGGACTCGGCGGCAAGCGGGCCGGCCAGAGGAGCGTGGTCGGGATGGGTGTGGGTCACCAGCACTCCTCGGAGGCGGAGCCCTCCGATGGCGTCGAGGATGGCCCGGAGGTGGGACTCCTCCGGCGGTCCGGGGTCGACGACCACGCAATCGCTGCCCGACACGATCAGGTAGGTGTTGGTTCCCGGTCCGGTCATCGGTCCGGGGTTGGGGGCGAGCAGCCGATGGACTCCGGTCACTCGATAATGACCACGCGCGGCTGTAGTAGGCGAACCCCGAGACGGCGGAGCCCCTCCCGGACGAAGGGGATCATCAGGGCGAACCCCAGCGCGTCGGTCAGAAAGCCGGGTGTCAGCAGCAGCGCTCCACCCACCAGAACCATGGCGCCATGGACCAGCTGCCGGCCCGGTAGGGCGCCCGACGCCAGGTCGGCCTGGAGTCGTCGCCAGACAGAGAAGCCCTGCTGCCGTACCAGGAAGGCCCCGGCTATGGCCGTGATGATGATTCCCAGCACCAGCCAGCCCAGGCCGATCCACCGCTCCACGTAGACGAACAGCACCAACTCGAGGATCGGTACCACGATGAAGGCCGTACCCAGAATGACTCCCATGGGGCCAGCTTATCCCCCGGACCGCGCAATCCGATGTCCAATCCAGGGGAAGCCCGGAGGCTCGGGGTCCCCCACACCACCTGCCCCGGGAGGGTACTGAAAAATGTCCAGGTGGCCTGATAGCCGGCGACGAAAGCCCGGTCGAGGCGTCGCGGCCAACCCATCCCTGTCTTTTTCAGCACCCTCCTAGCCTTGGGTCCGGCGGCCGGTATCATTGCTTGATGCCCGACCTGCGCCGCCTTCCCTCGGTTGGTGCGCTGGCGCAACACGTGGTCGACCAAGTCGAGGACGGCCTGCCGGTGGCGCTGGCCACCGAGATCGCCCGGCGCAGTATCGAGGAAGCCCGCGCCGGCGCCCTCGAAGGCCGCTCCGTAGACCCGGCGGTGACCGCCCTTCGGGAAGCCGCGCGCCTCTCCAGGACCCGGCTGCGACGGGTGATCAACGCCACCGGCGTGATCCTTCATACCAATCTGGGTCGAGCGCCTCTCCATCCGTCCGCTGCCGAGGAGGGCCGCCGAGCAGCCACCGGCTACGGCAACCTGGAGTTCGACCTGGCCGAGGGACGCCGGGGTTCCCGCGCCGCCTACCTGTCCCGGCTGATGGTCCACCTGACCGGCGCCGAGGCTGCACTGGTGGTGAACAACAACGCCGCCGCCCTTTTCCTGGTTCTCAACACGCTGGCGGCGGGCCGCTCGGTACCGGTCTCCCGGGGCGAGCTGATCGAGATCGGAGGCTCCTACCGGCTGCCTCGGTTGATGGCGGCTTCTGGAGCGCATCTGGTGGAGGTCGGCACCACTAACCGGACCCGTATCTCCGACTACGAGGAGGCGACCGGTGACGGCGCCGCCATGCTGCTCAAGGTCCATCCGTCCAACTACCGGGTGGTGGGGTTCGCGGAGGAGGCCACCATCGGGCAGATGGTCGGTCTGGGTAGGCGCCTCGGCCTGCCGGTGGTCTACGACGTGGGGAGCGGGCTCCTGGATACCGAGGTTCCATGGCTGGAAGGACCACCCCCCGCCTGGATCGGCGATGAGCCGGGAGTGCGGCAGGTGCTGGCTGAGGGCACCGACCTGGTGACCTTCTCGGGCGACAAGTTGCTCGGAGGATGCCAGGCCGGGATCATCACGGGGCGGGCCGATCTGGTGGCCAGGCTCAAGGCCAACCCGGTGGCCAGGGCGGTGCGGGTGGATGGCTCCACCATCGCTGCGCTGACCCGTACGGCCGAGTTCTACGCCGGGGGGAGGGGTAGCGAGGTCCCGTTCTGGGAGATGGCCGACCGTTCCGTTGCCGCCCTGACCGAGCGACTCGAGCGGCTCGCCGCCCTGGTGGGGATAGTCCCTGATGTGCGGATGTCGGAGGCGGTGGCGGGTGCCGGGTCGGTTCCCGGCATGGCTGTTCCCTCGCCGGTGCTGGTTCTCGAACGCCGCGGAGAGGATCTCTGGCCGGCCCTGGTCGGATCGGATCCGGCCGTGGTGGCCCGCCGGGACGCCGGCGATCTGCTCATCGACCTGAGAGCAGTCGACGAAGACGACGACGCCGTGCTGGCCACGTCCCTACGGGCTCTATGCCGGTCGTAGGTACCGGCGGTCACGTCGATCACGGCAAGTCCACTCTCGTCCAGGCCCTGACCGGGCGCGATCCGGATCGCTGGCGCGAGGAGAAGGAACGGGGGCTCACCATCGACCTCGGGTTCGCCTGGGCGAGGATCGGGAGCCAGGAAGTCTCCTTCGTGGACGTTCCGGGCCACGAGCGGTTCATGAAGAACATGCTGGCGGGTAGCGGGGGCTTCGATGTGGCGCTGCTGGTGGTGGCTGCCGATGAGGGATGGATGCCCCAATCGGAGGAGCACCTGGCCGTCCTCGACCTGCTCGATATCCGCCACGGGCTGGTCGCGCTGACCAAGACCGACCGGGCGGACGCCGATCTGGTAGAGCTGGCCACGCTGGAGGTCGAGGAGCGGCTGTCGGGCACTTCTCTGGAAGGTTGCCCCATCGTCGGCGTGTCGGCGGTGAGCGGGGAGGGACTGGACGATCTCCGGGCAACCCTGGCGGGGGTGCTCGCAGCCATGCCCACCAATCGGAGCAACCGCACCCGGCTGTGGATCGATCGGGTGTTTCCGATGGCAGGCGCCGGCACCGTGGTGACCGGCACCCTCGTCGGCGGATCCATCGTGCTGGGCGACGAGGTGGAGGTCCTCCCCGGGGCCGTCAGGGGACGGGTGCGCTCCTTGCAAGCCCACGAAGCGGCGCGGGAACGGATCGGCGCCGGGACGCGAACCGCGGCCGGAGTGGCCGGGCTCGACCGGAGGAGGGTGGCCCGCGGGTGGATGCTCGGAAGGCCCGGTGAGTGGGTGCCGAGCCATCGCTTTCTGGTAACACTCCGCTCCGCGCGATACGTGAACCGTCCCCTGTCGAGGCGGGGGGCCTACCAGATGCACCTGGGAAGCGGAGCCTGGCCGGTGCGCCTCTTCTCCGTCGGCGAGATCGATGACCGGACCGTGGGCGTGCTCCGTACCGAGCAGCCGGTGCCGGTCCGGATGGGCGACCGCTTCGTGCTTCGTGATGTGGGAAGGCGCCTGATCGTGGCCGGAGGTCAGATCGTCGAGCCGGTGGCGCCGCGCAAGGGACGGGACGCCCGTCGAGCCGCCGCCTCGCTCCAACCCGTTCTCGAACGGGATCCCGACCGGCGGGCCGGCGCGTTGCTCGAATGGCGCGGCGTGGAAAGCCCGGCGGTCCTGGCCGCCCATTCGGGAGGAGGCAGGCCAGACCGGGGAGTGGCGGCCGGCCGGTCCCTGCTGAGCGAGGTCCATGCGGGCCGCCTGGCCAGGCGAGCCCGAACGATCGTGGCCCGGTTCCACGAGGACAATCCCCTGCGCCCAGGGATGCCGAAGGCGAGCCTGGCCAGCGCGCTACGGGTTGACATCGACACCCTCGCCGCCGTGCTGCCATTCGACGATCGGCTGGGGCAGCGGGAATCCGTGGTGGCGCTGGCGGGATTCGCGCCCGAGTTGGATCGGTCCGAGGAGGAGGAGTGGGAGCGGATCCGGACCGCCCTCGAATCGGCGGGTCCGATGGTGCCCAGGCTGAAGGAGATGGAGATCGATCCCGAACTCCTGCACGCGTTGCTCAGGGAAGGGCGCCTGGTCAGGATCTCCGAGGAGCTGGTCTACCTGCCTAGCCAGGTGGAGGGGCTGGCTGACCGGCTGGATGATCTTCCGGACCGCTTCACGGTGGCGGAGTTCCGGGACGCCACCGGGCTGACCCGCAAGTATGCGGTTCCGTTCCTGGAGTGGGCCGACCGGCGCGACATCACCACCCGCTACGGGAACGAGCGCTCCGTCAATCGTTAGCACCAATTCTTCATGGATGGGGGTTTGTCGGGGTGAACGGAGTGGACCTTCGGACGTCCTGACATGGGAATATGGGCTACTCGATAGCTCCGTCTCGGCCCAGGCGTAGCACACACCCGCTGGGTGCGAGGTGACCCCTCCGCAATGATGCGATTGAAATGGCCTGATGCCCGTCGTGCGCCGGGGAACATGAAGAATCGGGGCTAGGAGCAAGCCGAGAACGGGGATTGGTTGGCCCGCCACACCTCGACTTGGGGTTCCGTTGGCTGCCGTGGCGGCAACCGGACATTTTCGGCATACTCCTAGCCGGAGTCAGACCGTGAGCAACTCCCTACGCTCCGCCTCGGTGTATCCGCCCCAGATCCCGAACGGCTCGCGGATGCCGAGGGCGTAGTCGAGGCACTCCTCCTTGACCGAGCATGCGTTGCACACCGCCCGGGCTCTCACTTCCCTACGCTCCCGGTCATCCTTCCTTTCGAAGGTGCTGGGGGGGAAGAAGAGGTGTGAGTAGTTGTTGCGACATCGCGCGTGGAGATGCCATGAGTCGTCGTAGTCCATACGGTGGACCGCCTCCTACTCCGCCTGAGTTGTACTGACAAAGTACCAGTGGAATCATCCAGCCGGGAGGTGGTTTTTCGCGCTCTCCCCCAGAGTGGCCAGTTCCAGACGCCTAACAACCAGCAACTACCAACTACCAACTAGGCGGGATCTACCTCCAGGATCGGGCCGTCAACCGCTCGTACCACCACCGGATCGCCCGGACCGATACCAGCCTCTCGATGGGCGGTGGCCTGCCACCGGGCTCCCTCTACCTCCACGATCCCATCAGGGTCGAAGCGGGTGACGGCTTGGCCCGAACGGCCGATCAGGTGGCGGCGGCCCATGGTCGGGGTGGAGAAGCGAGCCCGAGCCACGGTCCTGATGCCTATTACGTAGAAGGCGGTCACCGAGACCGTGATGACCGTCACGATCCACCACGAGGGTTGGATCTGCGGAGCGGAGTCGGTGAAGTAGAGGCCGCCCGCCAGCATCGCCAGGGCGCCCAGGGCGGTCAGTGGCCCGGCCCGGCCCCGCTGGAAATCGGCTGTCAGGAACCAGATCCCGGCCAGGGCCAGCCCGACAGCCCACCCCCGGAGCGGAAGGACCGCCAGGCCGTAGCCGCTGATCAGCAACATGAGGGCCGCCACGGCGGCTGCGATACCGGGCCCGAGGGCGTAGAACTCGAACACCACTACCGCCAACCCGGCCACCAGGAAGAAGAAAGCCGCCTCCACGCCGGTGGCGATCGCCAAGATCCTCACCCCGATGGAGGGTTCGTAGAAGACCGTCTCGATGGCGGCGGCGCCGTCTGCGGTGGGGCGCAGTGTTCGGAGGGTGACGATCTCTCCCCGGACCTCGACGGTTCGGCCGTCCAGTTCCACCAGCAGGTTGCTGATCGAAGGCGCCACGATCTCCACGAGGCCCTCGATGGGTTCGGCGACCGCGAAGGCCGACTCGGTGAAACCGTCGAGCGGTCCGGACCGGACCGGCTGGCGCGGGTCGCCGGCTATGACCGGTTGCGTGTACCCGATCCGCACTCCGGGAGCAGCTGCCTTGATAGGGGCGGCGGCCAGCAGGTGAGCGGCGCCGCCGAACGCCGAGGCCGGCGCCGGCCCTACCCACACCACCAGCGGTAGGGGCGGGTCGGCAATCCGGGCTGCCAGCTGGAGTACGCCGGCTGAGAGGGTGGCGCGGGAGTCGAGCTGGATGATGGCGGCGGTAGCGCCTCCGCGGGCGGCGGCCTCCACTCTGTCCGAGACGAAATCAAGAGCGGGCCGGTCCAGGTTGCCGCTGATCTCGATGATCTCTATGCGTCCGCCCTGCTCGTCCCCGATGACCGGACTCCCGAGAACCACGAGGAACGCGGCGATGAGAAGGAGGGGAATGAAGCGGGAGACCACGGGCCGCGATGTTAGAGGGTACGCGGGTTGCCTCCGCCGGGTTGCCACCGGCCTGTGGCCAGTTGGGGTTGTCGGAACTCGGGAGCCCCTCTGTTCGTAAGCCCCGCTGATGGTCCGGCACTCCCTGTCCACTGACCTCTGTCCACTGACCTGTATGGACTCGCTACAGTGAGGATGTGAGAGTTCTGCTGGTTTCCGACGCCTCCTGGGTGCGGAACCAGGTGCGTGCCGCCCTGAGCGGATCGGCCGAGATCGTGGAGGTCAGCGACCCCTACCAGGTCGAGACGGCCGCGCCGGGTACCGATCTGTCGATCGTGGACATGCAGGTCGGCTCCATGGGGGGAATGGCGATCACCCGCGCTCTCAAGGCCATCACGCCCACCACCGGGCCGATCGTGTTGCTCCTCGACCGCCAGGCCGATGCCTTCATCGCCAAGCGGTCCGGCGCCGACGGGTGGCTGGCCAAGCCCTTCAGCGCCCAGGCACTGAGGAGGACGCTGGCGGAAGTCGCGCTCCTAGGGGCGACCGGCTGACCGGACGATCGCCGCCTCGGGTGTCCGGATGATCGACACTTACCACCTGACGCTGTGGACCATATTTTCCCTGTGTCTCCTGGCGTCCGGGTTCCTATCGGGTAGCGAGACGGCACTGACCGCCATAGCCAGGGAGCGGGTCCAGCAGCTGGCTGCCACGGGCAGGCGCGGGAGGCGGCTGGAACGCCTGGTCGACGACCTGGAGGGCTCGATCGGCACCATCCTCGTGGCCAACAACTTCGTCAATATCCTGGCGACGTCGGTGGCGACCGCGCTGGCATTCCAGCTGGTGGGCGAAGCATGGGGGACGATCCTATCGACCGTGGTGGTGACCATCCTGGTGCTGGTGATCGGGGAGGTGACTCCCAAGACGCTGGCGGCGCGCTATCCGGAGCGGTACGGGATGGCGGTGGCGGTGCCGGTGTGGATCCTGGCGGTCGCGATCAGGCCCATCACCAGGGTGTTCATCGGCCTCGGTCAGGGAATCCTCCGGCTGCTGCGCTTTCCTGCTCGGAGCGATCTGGGCGTGACGCCGGCCGATGTGCGGGCGCTGGCCGTGCTCGGGGAACGGGGCGGCGAGATCGAGCGGGGCGAACGGAAGATCATCGAGCGCCTGTTCGAGACAGCCGACCAGCCGGTCCGCGATGTGATGACGCCGCGAGTCGACATCGTGACCCTGACCCTGCCGGTTACCTCGTCCGAGGTTCGGAAAGCGGTGGCCAGAACGGCCCACTCCCGCTTCCCCGTGGTAGGAGCGGAAGGGAATCCGGACTCGATCCGGGGGATCCTCTATGCCAAGGATGTGCTCAGCCATGCCGAGGAGCTGGATAGCCACCGGGTTGCGGGCCTGCTGAGGACTCCCTACTACGCGCCGGAGAGCGCCTCGGTGATGCGGGTGCTGGAGGACTTGCGTATCCGGCGGATCGGCTTCGCCATCGTGACGGATGAGCACGGAGGCGTGGATGGGCTGGTCACGATCAAGGATCTGGTCGGGGAACTGGTGGGCGACCTCCAGGACGAGTACGACCCCCGGGTGCCCACGATCCTGCCGATCGGGCGGCAGGTATGGCTGGCAGACGGCCGGACCCCGATAGACGAGCTGGAGGAAGCGACCGGCGCCGAAGTCGAGGACGGACCCTATTCCACCGTGGCCGGGTTGTTCCTGAGCCTGTTCGGAAACATCCCGGCGGAGGGCGACCATGTCAGCCACGAGGGGCTCCGGTTAACGGTGTTGAGCATGGACCAGCGCCGCGTCTCGAGAATCAGGGTGGACGCCGGCGGGAGGGCCGCCCGCCATCCGGAGTAGGAGCCGGGCGGGGTGTCCGCCAAGCGGGGGACCGGGTATGCTTGTTGCCTCACACGGGCAGTGGCGCAGCTTGGTAGCGCGCTTCGTTCGGGACGAAGAGGTCGTGGGTTCAAATCCCGCCTGCCCGACCAGTTGATGTCGGTCGCTTAACTCTCGGGGTCCAGCGGGCCGTAGCCCGCCTGGTAGATGGTCGGAGCCTGGTACAGCCTGCTGCGTCCCGCGCTCAAGACCTCGATCAGGTCTCCGCGCTCCACCAGGGTATTGATGGCGGCGTAGGCCGTGGGCGGCGTGACCCCTAGATGTTTGCTGACTCGGGAGGCCGTTACGAACGGTGAAGTGAACAGCTGCTCGGCCAGCCTGACCACCGAGGTTGCCCGGTTCTCGGCTAGCAGGTCGTCCCGGAGTTCCTGCTGGAGTTTCACCAGCCGGATGGTGCGGCGCTCCGTGTCGACGGCCTGGCGCATGACCCCGCGCAGGAAGAACCGGATCCACGGCAACAGATCGCCGTGCTGGCTTGTGCGCAGCAGCAGGTCGAAATACTCGTCCCGGTACTGCTCGAAGAACGCCGAGAGGTAGAGGAGGGGTTGGGTCATGGCACCTCTCCAGATCAGCATGAGTGGGATCATCAGCCTCCCGATTCGGCCGTTGCCGTCCGAGAAGGGATGGATCACCTCGAACTGGTAATGGGCCAGTCCCAGCTGTATCAGGAGCGGCAGCTCGTTCTCATGGAGGAATCGCTCCCAGTCGGTCAAAGTCTCGCTCATCGCGTCCGGCGGAGGAGGGACGAACACCGCGTCAGTGGGGTTCGTCCCCCCTATCCAATTCGAGCGATCCCGTAGCTCGCCGGGACGCTTGTAATGGCCGCGTGCTCCGGTGAGCAGGCGTTCGTGCATCTCGCACAGCAGGCGCATCGACATGGGGAAGCCCTCCCGGAGCCGCTGCAGTCCATGTTCCATAGCCACTATGTAGTTGGCCACCTCACGCAGGTCATCGGTCGTCGTCCGCCCCTCGCCGGCTTCGTTCCGGAGGAGTTCGGGCAGTTCGGTCCTGGTTCCTTCGATCCGGGAGCTCAGAACGGCTTCGATCCTCAGATAGGGCCCGATGAGCAAGTGTGGGTTCGGGAGCAGCGATCCGACCCCGCCTAGCCGGTGGACGGCGCCTGTGGCCTCGTCCAGGTCCTTCACCACCTCTTGGGGGAGGTCAAGCCGGCGCGGCAGAGGATGCGGATAGAACGCCCGGTGTCCCTCCAGGGTTCTCCGCACCACGCCGCGGTCTGTCGACCGGAAGGCGTCGGGCTGCATGGTCAGGCCTTTCAGATCTGGGGAACCGCTCGCGCAGACCCCGCTCATTAAAGTCGATAGGGGATCACTTTACTAGAGTGAGGGTCTAGTTAAAGGGCCTTGAATCCAGATCCAGTCAATTAAAGTTTTGTCCCAAATGCTTTATCAAAACTCAGGGTTCATAAAGTCGGCTTTCAAGTAGGCCATTGGTGACGTCGGCAGCCTGGGGTTCGGAGCGGCGCGATCCCCCTGATGGCAGCCGACACCCTCCTAGGCCGTCGGCAACTTGGACGCCGCCGCGTAGTCGAAAACGGCGAGGGCGCTCGATACATGGCCGATCTCGCGTGCCGCGATCAGGGCCGCCTCGTCGCTGATCGGCCGGGCATCCGGGGCCTTGACGTGGACCTCGGCCACCCGCTCCAGCATCAGGAACCAGCCGATCGCCTCCTCGACCGTGTTGCCCACGGTGACCGGTCCGTGGTTGCGCAGCAGCACCGCTTTGGTCTCACCCAGCGTGGCGGCGATCTTCTTGCCGGTGTCGAAGTCGGAGACCTGGACCTCCTCACCCTCGTAAACCTCGTGGTCGTCGAAGAAGGCGGTGGCCTCCTGGCAGATCATCCGGAAGGGCTCCACGTTGGCCGCCCATGGCGTGGCGTACGGGGTGTGGGTGTGGGCCACCGCCACCGTCTCGGGACGGGCTTCGTGGATGGGAGCGTGGATGTAGTAGGCGGTCATGTTGATCGAGTCGCCGCCGTCCACCCGCCCATCCGGACCGACCAGCACCAGGTCGTCAACGGTGGTGCGGTGGAACGGGACTCCGTAGCGGATCAGCCACATAGCGTCGGCGCGTTCCGGATCCCGCGCCGTGATGTGCCCGTCTCCCAGCGATCCCCATCCGAAGGCGCCGAACAGGCGGTATGAGGTGACCAGCATCCGCTTGCGGTGGGCGCGCAGCTCCTCGACCGATGCGAACCCTGGTTCGGCGCGGGCCGCAGCTCCCTCGGATGCGATGCCAGATCGCCAAACGGGGTAGGAGTCGGTCATCCCTCAGAGTTTACCCGAGGATCACCAGCTAGCTCAGATCAGGAGCTCGGCTATCTCCACCGCGTTGAGCGCCGCCCCCTTGCGCAGGTTGTCTCCCACCACCCACACGCTGATCCCCCCGGGCGTGCCGATGGTGGGGCGGATACGGCACGCCATCACCGGATCCTGGCCTGCCGAGTCCAGCGGGGTGGCCACCCGGTCATCGCTCCACAGCTCGAGGCCCGGCGCGTCAGCGAGCACCCGCCGGGCGGCGTCGGGGTCGACCGGTGAGTCGAACCACATCGAGGCGGAGATGCCGTGGCCCACCATGACCGGCACCCGTACGCAGGTCGGTTCCACCTCGATGCTGTCCCGTTCGAGGATCTTGTGGGTCTCGTTCACCAGTTTCCATTCCTCATCGGTGTGCCCGGCATCGGTGATCGCCCCGGCCAGCGGCAGAACGTTGAAGGCGATGGGCCGCTGGAACGGATCGGTCTCGCCGTGCTCCCATCCTCCCTGCACCAGCGCTTCGCGGCGGTTGCCGAGTTCGATCACCTGTTGCCAGAGGGTGTCCATGCCGGTCATCCCGGCCCCCGAGACCGACTGGTAGGACATAGCCACCATGCGGGCCAGCCCGGCGTATTGGTGGAGCGGTCCGGCGGCCATCATCAGCGTCATGGTGGTGCAGTTCGGGTTGGCGATGATCCCGTTGGTGTCGGCCGCCGCGTGGTCGTTGACTCCCGCCACCACCAGCGGCACCTCCGGCGCCATGCGGAAGGCGGAGGAGTTGTCGATCACGATCGCTCCCGCTTCCACGAATGGCGGGGCGAACTCCCTGCTCCTTCCCGCGCCGGCCGAGAAGAGGGCGATATCGATGCCCGAAGGGTCGGCGGACGACAGATCCTCCACCGTGACGTCACCCCAGCGGGTGGTGACCACCCGGCCGGCCGAACGAGCCGACGCCATGAGACGCAGCTCCGAGAGCGGGAAATCCCGTTCCTCGAGGATCTCGATCATGGTGCGGCCCACCGCTCCGGTGGCGCCGACGACGGCCACTCGTGGATCAGGCATCGGCGCCGACCTCCGCTGCGATCACGGGCGGGTCGAACTCGGCGTGCAGGGCCCGTACCGCGTCCGTTACCGAGTCTCGATTCACCACGCACGAGATCCGGATCGGGGAGGTGGAGATCATCTCGATGTTGATGCCGGCGTCGCCCAGGGCGCGGAACACCCGGGCCGCCACCCCGTGGGTGGACCTCATCCCCGCTCCGACCAGCGACACCTTGCCCACGTTGGAATCCACGGAGGAGCCCGTGGCGTCCAGTTCCACAACCAGCTCGGCGGTCGCCCGGCGAGCGATGTCGACGTGGGCCTCCGGGACCGTGAAGCTGAGGTCGGTGCATCCGTCCGCGCCCACGTTCTGGACGATCATGTCCACGTTCACCCGGGCGCCCGCCAGCTTCTCGAAGATGGCCGCGGCGACGCCGGGCCGGTCGGGTACTCCCCAGAGGGTCACCTTCGCCTCCGAAGTGTCGTGCGCGATGCCGCTGATAATCGCTTCTTCCATCACCTTCTCCTTGACCCAGGTGCCCTCGTCCTCCACGAACGACGACCGGACGTGGATCGGAATGCCGAACTTTCTGCCCACCTCCACCGAGCGCGCCATCAGCACCCCGGCGCCCCCGGCGGCCAGCTCGAGCATCTCGTCGAAGGAGACCTCGCCGAGCTTGCGAGCGTCGGGAACCACCCGAGGATCAGCCGTGTAAACGCCGTCCACATCGGTGTAGATCTCGCACACCGCCGCGGCGTGGGCACAGGCCAGCGCCACCGCGGTGGCGTCGGAACCGCCCCGGCCCAGCGTGGTTATCTCTCTCGAGTCGGGATTCACCCCCTGGAATCCGGCCACGATCACCACCTGCCCGGCGGTGAGACCCTCCCGCACCCGGGTCCCGCGTACCTCGGTGATCCTCGCCTCGCCGTGGGCCGAGTCGGTGAGTATCCCGGCTTGGGAACCGGTGAGGCTCAGCGCCGGGATGCCCTTGTCGTGGAGAGCCATGGCGAGCAACGCCATCGAGATGCGCTCGCCCGCCGTCAGGAGCATGTCCATCTCCCGGGCCGGTGGGCTAGGGCTCACCTGGTGAGCGAGTGCGATCAGATCGTCGGTCTGCCGGCCCATTGCCGAGACCACCACCACGACGTCGTTGCCGGAGCGCTTGGTGCGAGCCACCCGGCGAGCGACGCGCTCGATGCGCTCCGAATCGGCTACTGACGTGCCGCCGTACTTTTGGACAACCAGAGACATGGCAAGAAGTTCCAGGGAGAGGTGCGGGCGGATCGCATTCTATTGCTCCGATACGCGCTGGCGTGCTTGGCGCGTCGGAGACCCTTACAATAGCCCCGATGGGGAGCGAGAAGAGAGCCCGGCAGAAGCAGAACCGCCAGGTCCGCCTCGAGGAGGAGCGCCGGGCTGCCCAGCGCGCCAAATGGCGGCGCCGGATCATCACGGGATTGATCCTGGTCGTCGTGTTGGTCGTGGTCTTCCTGGTCGGGAACCTGCTCACCGGCGGCAGTGGCGGCAGCGAGGTGCCCACCACCATCCCGGCCGTCACCGACACGACCGTCGCGCCGTAGCATTAGCCACTGGCCAGTACGGTCGGATACCTCTGCCCACTGCCCTCTGACCACTGTCCGAGGAATCGGGTTAGCCTCATCTCCGGATGGCCGTCGATCTTCATGTTCACTCCACCGCCTCCGACGGCAGCGAGAGCCCGGCTGCGGTCGTGCGGCTGGCCGTCCAGGCCGGTCTTTCCGCGGTTGCCCTGACCGACCACGACACGCTCGATGGCATCGGGGAAGCCCGTGCCGAGGCGGGCCCGGCCGGAATCGAGCTCGTCCCCGGTGTGGAGGTGGCCTGCGAATGGGACCGCGGCGGGCTCCACATCGTGGTGCTGTTCCTCGAACCGGGGCCTGGTCCACTCCAGGATCGCCTCGCGGAGTTCCGGGCCGGCAGGACCCGGCGCAACGAGGCGATAGCCCGACGTCTCGATGAGATCGGCATCGGCATCGACTACGAGGAAGTTCTCGCCCGGGCCGGGGACGGAAGCGTCGGCCGGCCCCACTTCGCGGCGCTCCTGGTCGCCAAGGGATACGTTCCCGACATCCCCACCGCCTTCCGCGAATACCTCGGGTGGACGGGCGCGGCCTATGCCACCCGTCCGCTGCTCCCGCCCGAGGAAGCCATCCGGCTGGCGCGCCGCTCCGGCGGGGTGCCGGTGGTAGCGCATCCCCATACGTTGGGATTGAACACGGCCGAAGAGTATGCGGTCGCCTTCCGGCGTCTGGCCGGATACGGCCTGGTGGGCGTGGAGTGCTTCTACGGCGAGTACCCCACCGAGGTCCGCCGGCAGTTCGAGGAGACGGTCCGGTCGTTCGGTCTCCTTCCGTCAGGCGGGTCGGACTTCCACGGGTCCTACAAACCCGGCCAGTATGTGGGGGTCGGACGGGGCGATCTGGTGGTTCCCGACCGGGTCCTGGAGGATCTGCGGGCCGCCAGGGATAGCTGAAGCCATGCGCCGACCGACCGGTGGGATCGCCCGGGCCGCCTCGGTGGTCGCTATCGGCATCCTGGTATCCCGCATCCTGGGCTTCGCCCGCAACGTGGTGCTGGCCAACCGGTTGGGTGACAGCCCTGCCGCCGATGCCTACGAGGCCGCCTTCATCGTCCCCGACTTCCTCAACTACCTGCTGGCCGGGGGCTTCCTGGCGATCACGTTCATCCCCATCCTCAGCGGGTATCGGGCCAGAGGGGACGGCGAGGGCGCCCGGGCCGCCTTCAACGCGGTCCTGGGGCCGGTAGCGGTGCTCATCATCGCCCTGACCGTCGCGGCGGCGCTGGCCGCCGACCTAGTGGTGGGGTGGCTCTTCGGATCGGGTGGCCGTCTCGACGCCGCCCAGCTGGCCGAAGTGGCCCGCCTCACCAGGCTGGTGCTACCGGCGCAGATCTTCTTCGTGCTGGGCGGGCTGTTCACAGCGGTCCAGTACGCCCACGGCAGGTTCCTGATCCCGACCCTGGCCCCGATCATCTACAACCTCGGAATCATCGTGGGTGGCGTGCTGGGAACATCGTCCGGCGAGGCTTCGGCCACGGGCTTCATCGTCGGCGCAGTGGCGGGGGCTTCGATCGGCAACTTCGCGGTCCAATGGTGGGGCGCCGCCCGGGCGGGTTTCCGGGTGCGCATGACGCTTCCCGACTTCCGGCATCCCGCCTTTCGGGAATACCTGGTGCTGGCATTCCCCCTGATGCTGGGCCAGTCGATCGTGGTGCTCGACGAGTCCATCGGCAAGATTGTGGCGGCGTCGGCTTCGGACGGATCGATCTTCGGCCTGAACCTGGCCCGGCGGGTCAACATGTTGCCGGTGGGCGTGATCGCCCAGGCCGCCGGGGTAGCCGCCTTCCCGTTCCTCGCCCGCCTGGTGGCGGAGGGTCGCGGCGCCGAGATGCGGGAGTCGATGGGCCGCACCGTCCGCACGGTGTTGTTCGCATCGGGAGGGGCGGTGGCCGCCGTGGTGGCGGTCAGCCTGCCCGCGGTCCGGGTCGCCTTCCAGCACGGAGCGTTCAGCGAGGACGGCACGGTGCTGGTGGCGGCGGCCCTGGTCGGGTACTCGCTCGGCATTCCGGCGTGGGGCATCCACCAGCTGTTCGCGCGGAGCTTCTACGCCCACCGCCAGATGTGGGTTCCGGTCATCGCCGGGACCGCCTGGGTGCTGCCCGCCATACCTTTGTATTTCCTCGGGTACCGGATCGGGGGCGTCCCCGGCATCGCAGTGGCCGCCTCGATCGCCGTCACCGGCCATGCGCTGACCCTCTGGTTGCTGTGGCGGCGCGTCCACAGCGGCGACGGACTGGAGGGGATGGTGCGGACGGTCGGGCAGGTGGCGGTGGGCACGCTGGCCGCCGGAGCGGCCGGTTGGCTGGCCGCCACGGCGATAACCGGAGGGCAGGTGCCCGGCATGTCGACCGGGGTGCTGGCCACGCTGGCCGGAGGGGGAGTGGCGGCGGTGGTCTACCTGGCTACGACGTACGCAGTCGGCTCCGCCGAGGCGCGCTCGGTCGTTCGGCGCCGTTGATCCGGGTCCCGGCGGCGGACCTGGGCCGGTGGTAAGGGCGGTTCCATCCGGCCACGGTCCAGTTGGCGAAGCGCCGCGCAGGGGCGGGCTTGCCGTTGCGGCGTTCCTCTGCCAGGGCGTGCTCGAGCACGGCGGCGATCACCGCCGCCTCGTACGGTCCGGCGGCGCCCTCGATGCGGAACTTCACTCCGGCGTGATGAGACGATCCGTTGCTGGTCATGTAGGAAGTTCGACTAACTCGACGAGGGTTTGGTTTCCACCTTTCGGATGCACGAAGGCGATCCGGGTGCCCCGCCCGCCGGTTCTGGGCGTCTCGTCCACCAAGCGGGCGCCTTCCGCCTTCAGGTGGGCCAGGGCCGCCTCGATGTCCACCACCGCGAACGCCACATGATGCATTCCCTCGCCGCGGCGCTCCAGGAAGCGCCCCACCGGAGTGTCGGCGTCCAGGGGCTCGAGCAGCTGGATGAAGGATCCGCCCACCGCCAGCATGGCCTCTTCGACCCCCTGGTCCTCCACCACCTCCCGGTACATGGGCTCTATCCCGTAACGCCGCCGGTACTCGTCCAGCGCCCGGTCGAGGTCGCGAACCGCGATCGCCACGTGGTCGAGGTTGAGAAGCTTCACGGCGGAGAGCGTAACCCGATGGCCGGGTCCGATCTGCATTCGGCTGGCGAGCCCTGGGATAATGGAGCAGTCGGAGCGGCATCCGGCCGAGAAGATGGGATGCCGTCCGGAGCCGCCAACCGGGAGGCAGAATGCGTATCGGAATCCTGACCGGCGGGGGTGACGTCCCGGGACTCAACCCGGCCATCAAGTCCTTCACCAACCGGATGGACGAAGCGGGCCACTCCGTCCTGGGACTGCGCCGCGGCTGGGGAGCGGTGCTCGCTATCGATCCTGACGATCCCGACTCGATCTCGGCCCACACCATTCCGCTCGATCCCTTGGCGGTGCGCACCATCGACCGGACCGGCGGAACCATCCTGCACTCCAGCCGCACCAACCCGGGCCGGGTGGGCGACGAGAACCTGCCCCCCTTCCTCACCCCCTCCGAAACCGAGGCCCCCTACGACCTGACCGGCCACGCCGTGCGGGTGATCGAGCGGCTGGGCCTTGACGCGCTGGTGGCGATCGGCGGCGACGACACCCTCTCCTATGCCCTCCGCATGCACCATGAGGGCGTCCCGGTGGTGGCCATTCCCAAGACGATGGACAACGACGTGCCGGGAACCGACTACTGCATCGGTTTCTCCACCGCGGTCACCCGCTCGGTCAGGTTCATCAACGACCTGCGGAGCGCGGTGGGGAGCCACGAGCGGGTGGCCGTGGTCGAGTTGTTCGGCCGCTACTCGGGAGAGACCAGCCTGGTGTCCGGCTACCTGGCCTCAGCCGATCGCACCCTGATCGCCGAAGTGCCCTTCGACATCGAGCGCCTGGCCGGCATGGTGGTGGCCGACCGGGCCGCCAACCCGAGCAGCTACGCCGTGGTGGTGGTGTCCGAAGGCGCCACGATGTCGGGCGGCGAGCGGGTGGAGAGCGGGGCCGCCGACGCCTACGGCCATCGCAAGCTGGGCGGGATAGGAGAGACCACCGGGAGCCTCATCAAGCAGATGACCGGCATCGGCATCATGAACCAGCGGGTGGGTTACCTGATGCGAAGCGGTCCTCCGGACGTGTTGGACCTGATGGTGGGCACCAACTTCGGCACCATGGCGGCGGAGATGCTGCTGGCCGGGACCAGCGGGGACATGGTGGCGATCCGCCAGGGCGTCTACACCACGACCGGCCTCGCGGTGCTGGCGGAAGGCGCCCGCCGGGTGGATGTGGACACCTTCTATGACGCCGAGGCTTACCGGCCCAGGGTTCGCGCCCTGGCCGGCAAGCCGATGTTCCTCCGCTGACGCGGCCCAGGGAGAAGTAGGTCGGTGAAGGCCCAGGTCGTCCACGAGTTCGGTGACTACCGGAACCTGAGCTACGAAGAGGTGGATGATCCGGCGCCGGGGCCCGGCGAGGTCCTGATCGGAGTCGAGGCGGTGGGGCTCAACTTCCCCGACATCCTGATGATCGCCGGCCTCTACCAGGTTCGCCCCGAGCTGCCGTTCGTGCCCGGAGCGGAGGCGGCGGGGCGCGTGCTGGCCATCGGGGACGGGGTCACCCAGGTTTCGGTAGGGGATCGTGCCTTCGGTTACAGGCTTCTCGTGGGGGCCATGGCGGAGCGGTTCGTGGCGCCTGCCGACCAGGTGTTCCGCCTGCCGGAGGAGGTGACGATGGAGCAGGGCGCCTGCCTGTCGCTCACTTACGGCACCGGATACCACGCCCTGGTGGATCGAGCCCGTCTGGAGCCCGGCGAGACGGTGCTGATCACCGGCGCCACGGGCGGGGTGGGCTCGGCGGGCATCCAGATCGCCAAGGCGCTGGGAGCCCGGGTCATCGCGGCGGTCGGGACGGACGCCAAGGCCGAGACGGCCCGGTCGCTGGGTGCCGATGAGGTGATCGTCTACACGACCGAGTCCCTCAAGGAGCGCACCAAGGAACTGACCGGCGGTGTAGGTGCCGACGTCATCTACGACCCGGTGGGAGGGGACACCTTCCTGGAGTGCCTGCGCTGCATCAACTGGGAGGGCCGGATCCTGGTGGCGGGCTTCACGTCCGGCCGGATCCCCAAGGCCCCGATGAACCTGCCCCTGCTCAAGGGATGCTCGATCGTAGGGGTCTTCTGGGGCGCCTTCGGCGAGCGGGATCCGCAAGCCAATCGAGCCAACTTCGCCCGCCTCCAGGACTGGACCGCCGAGGGGATCATCGCCCCTCGGATCAGTGCCCGTTTCCCGCTGGAATCAGCCGCGGAGGCGCTGGCCACCATCGCGAACCGGCAGGCAACCGGCAAGGTAGTGCTAAGCCCGGGCCACCTATTGGCCTGACTCGGTAGTTCGTTTACCCGAACGCTGAGGCGTCGAGACCGCGAAAAACGCCGGACCACACCCCTCCCCGGCGGGCCCATCCCCCAGCCACCACCTCCTTCGGTCCGAACGCGGCCCGCCATCCCCCAGCGGGGTCCGCTCCCAAACTGAACCCGAAAACGGTCCCCTCGACGTCGAAAGCAGGAGACCGGCGGTGCTTGTGACTGCCGTCCAGTATGCGGCGGGGCTGTGACATGTTCAACCCCCTTGCCAGGGGGCGGGATCGCAGCGCACGGTCGGCACGGGTCACGATTCCTTGCCGATCGCCCACTGCCCACTCAGGCCGACGCCGGCTCCCTTCGTCCTTCCAGGTATTCCTGGATCAGCGCACTCGTCCGGTAGGTCGCGTGGACGAACTTGCCGTATGGAAGGCTCACGAAGAAGGCTGCGACCAGGCCTAGGTGTACGAGGAGAAGTAGCCCCATGGCTGTGGTCGTCCGTGCCGCCAGCAGCGTCAGTCCAGACCCGTTGATGAGAACGAGGAGGACGATGAAGTCCAGGTCCAGGCGCCGGGTCCCGGCCGCTTCGAGTTCCTGCCAGATGGTGGCGAGGAAGGTGTGGCGAGGAATCCGTTGAACACCAGGGAGCGCATGACCAGCCGGCTCTTTGTGGGTGTCTCCTCCGGATAGGTGCATCCCGGTCCCCACCAGAAGGCGACCATGCCGGCGCCGAGGAAGATCAGGGCGAGACCCGAGAGTATGGGGTCTTCGCGAGTTATGGGGTATTGAGTTCGCGGGTTAGGGGGTTTGGTCGGGTTCTTGGCTGGTTTCGGGGGTTTCGGCGGTGTTCGGCGGTTGTGGCGCCGGTTATGAGTGCTGGTGGTCTAGGCGACGGTTCTGGACACGGTTGGTCCGACGGGTGGGTTCCGTCGGTGGACGATGGGTGAGGGTTGGTTTATGGGGGTGCCCGGGTGGGTGTGTGAGTGGCCGCTATCCGTCCCGGGGGCGGGGGAACCCCTCGCGTAACCCCTAGGGGATGGATATAATGCACCGCATGACGACGACATCACCCGCGGCCGATTCCTTGCGCGAAGAGGAGCAGAGGGTCCGGGAGCTGGCCCGGGCCGCCGAAGCGGGCGAGTTCGCCCATGCCGGGTGGGACGCCATTGAGTATCTAGCCAGCCAACTACCGGACGGGTACGTACTCGACGAACACAACCATGTGATACGCACCGACCCGGGCCTGCCCGACCATTTTCACATACCCGCTCTTGTGAACGGTGTCCCCTCCGGCGTGTGCCGGGTTCCCGTCCGCCGGTAGCAGCCCCGCCCCGCGGCGGTCCTAGTCCCTTTCGAAGCGATCATGGGCCTGAACCTGCCATCGGTGTATCCGGGTATTGCGGACACGCTGGGAAACGGTCTCGGAACTTTCAATCACAGATCAGATCGGATGTTCTGACCCGCCACGGTCGATGTCCGCGCTGAGCCGGGTTTCCATAGCGGTCATCGCTGACTCGGTCATCGACGCGTAATCCCTAACATCCATAACCCGAACCATGCCCCCCGCCCCCGACCAGGCACTTGGGGTACGGGCGCATTGGCCGCTGTCTCGGCGACTGAGAAAAGGAGACAGATTCCGGCTGAGGAGGAGACAGGGTTGCGGGACCCCTACCATCACCCCTGGTCAGGGGTGGTCGCGAAGACCCCAGTATGGACGCCGGGATCGTCATCACCATGAAGGGGAGGACCTCGTCAAGGTGAGCGACGGTGGGATCGGTGAACAAGGCGGGTCGGCGTTTCGCGGACGAGGGGAGAGGCAACTGCCTGCCTGAACCGGGGGGTCAGCGCGACTACGGAGCTAGCTGGATGTCGTCTGTCTGGGAAGCGAACAGGTCGACGATGGCCGATGCTTCGAAGACGCGGTTGCGTTTCCCGGCGTTGCGTTGCCGCAGCACGCCACCCGCCAGGAGATGGGACACCACTCGGGCGGCGGTGCGTTGGCTGACACCGAGCTGTCCCGCCACGGTCGGGATATCGAAGACCGGCTGGGTAGGCAGCAGGCGCACCATTTGCCGCTGGTACTCGCCCCGTAGCGGAACGGTCTCTTCCCAGCCTCTGCGAATGTCCGCCAACCTCGTCTGTATCCGGGTCGAGTAATCACAAGCAGCCGTCGCCGAGTCGGCGAGGAGCTGCAACCACGGCTGCTGCGAAGCCATACGGTCCGGGTGGTGTTCCGGGCCGACATGTATCCCGGCGTTCAGCGAGTCGATGTAGGCAGATCGGTGTCGTGCCAGCACCGAGCTGACAGGCACGGTCAGGTTCCGGGTCAATGCCCTCTTCCGCATGACTAGATGGATCAGCGCCCTCCCGGTACGTCCGTTGCCGTCCTCGAACGGGTGGATGGCGATGAACTGGGAATGGACCAGAGCGGCTTGGACTAGGGCCTGGTGATGTTGCGTGTTGATATACGAAACGAGGTCTTCCAGCAGCGGCCGGACCATCGCTGGAGGGGGTGGCACGTACACGGCATCCAGAGGGGTGGAGAACTCGGGGCCGATCCAATTCTGCCGATCCCGGATCCGCCCACCCGTCTCCGGGTACGGGGAGTACTCCATCAGGCATCGGTGCAGCCCGCACAAGTCGTCGACAGTGATGGGCCGCTCCCTTGCGCCCATTGCCAGCGCCCGTGCCGTCACTGAAATGTTCCCGATGGCCATTCGGTCGGTGGGGTTCAAACCGGTCTGCCGGGCCTCGGCCCTGGCAATCCGCCGCAAAGACGGGAACACCCCTTCGATCCTGCTGGAAGCTACGCTCTCGGCTCTCACCAGCAGCCACTCCGCTGCCGCCAGCGACTTGACCGAATCCGAAGCGTCGGTCCGGCGGATCAGGGTCTCGGCCTCCGACACCACCCCCGCCAAGCCCAGCGGTAGTGAGGGTTCCCACCCTGAAAGCAGGTCTGGAACGAAGGCACCATACGTGCCCCAGGGCCGGCCGCGACTCCGGGGCCTTCGTGGGTACCCCACGGTGTCGCTGGGCAGCCATTGACGGCTCTCATATGTTCCCATACAGACATTCTATCACTAGATGGTCCATATAGGGAAGGTGTGTGGGCATCTCTCAGGCAGAACGCCCACAAGCGCGCAGATTGTTCGCGCCTAGTCGACCGTCCAGGTCCCCAGGCTGGTCACCAGGGCCTTGAGGTCGCCGTCGCCGCGGGCCGCCTTGGACATGGCCACCTCCTCGTCGAGCACCTTGTCGTAGACGGGCCGCCGGACGCTGCGGAATATGCCGAGGGGGGTCGGACCGTACGGTCCGTGCGAGAGCCGGGACAGGGCGAACGCCGCCGAGGCGTCCGGGGAATGGGCGTCGTGAACGATGATGTCGGAAGGGTTGACGGCGGCTCGATCGACGATTTCGGCGCGGCCGCCGGCCCATACCACCGCCTTCTCCTTCTGCGCGCCGAAGATGATCGGCGCCCCGTGAACCAGATCGATGCGGTTGGCGTAGCGCTCGGACTTGCCGGTCAGCTGGATGAACGCCTTGTCGTTGAACACGTTGCAGTTCTGGTAGATCTCGATGACCGCCGAGCCCCGGTGCTCGTGGGCGGCTTGGAGGATGGCGGTGGTGTGCTTGCGGTCCATGTCCAGAGTCCGGGCCACGAAGGACGCTTCCGCCCCCAGGGCCAGGCTCACCGGGTTGAAGGCGTGGTCGATCGAGCCGGCCGGGGAGGACTTGGTGGCCTTGCCCGGCTCCGAAGTCGGCGAGTATTGGCCCTTGGTGAGCCCGTAGATCTGGTTATTGAACAGGAGGATGGTGAGATCCAGGTTGCGCCTTATGGCATGGATCAGGTGATTGCCCCCGATCGACAGCAGGTCTCCGTCACCCCCGACCACCCACACCGACAGGTCGGGGTTGGTGATGGCCACCCCGGTGGCGATGGCCGGCGCCCGCCCGTGAATCCCGTGCATGCCGTAGACGTTCATGTAATAGGGGAAGCGCGCCGCGCATCCGATCCCGGACACGAACACCACCTTCTCGCGCTCGATGCCGGCATTCGCCATGAAGTTCTGCACCGAGGCGAGGATCGTGTAGTCGCCGCATCCGGGGCACCAGCGAACCTCCTGATCGGTCTGGAAGTCGACCCGTGCGTAGGAGGTCACTGTCCCGTCACCTTCATGATCTCGTCGGCGATCTCGGTGGAGGTGAAGGGCTGCCCTTCCACCTTGTTCACCGAAAGCACCGGGGTCACGAACTCTGCCTTGATCATCCTCGAAAGCTGACCCATGTTCAGCTCCGGGACCAGAACCTGGCGGTAGCTGCTCAACACCGTGGCCATGTTGGCCGGGAACGGGCTCAGGTAGCGGATGCGGGCATAGGCCACGGAGGCACCCTGGTTGCGGGCGTTGCCGACCCCGGCTCGGACCGCCGAGAACGTGGATCCCCAGCTCAGAACCAGCAGATCCGCCCCGTCCGGATCGTCGACCTCGACATCGGGGATGTCGTTGGCGATGTTGGCGATCTTCCACGCCCGGACGTCGGTCATCAACTGGTGGTTGGCCGGGTCGTACGAGACGTTGCCGGTGACCTCCTCCTTCTCGAGGCCGCCCACCCGGTGCTCGAGGCCCGGTATGCCCGGGATGGCCCACGGACGGGCCATCGTCTCGATATCGCGCAGGTAGGGCAGGAAGCGGTCACCCGCGTTGGGGCTGGAGGCAAGCGGCGCCGCCAGGTCAGGCAGGGCGTCCATATCGGGCAGGCGCCACGGCTCGGAGCCGGTGGCGATGTAGCCGTCCGACAGCAGGATGACCGGGGTCATGTACTTGAGGGCGAGCCGGCAGGCCTCGATGGCCACCTCGAACGCGTCGGATGGTGAGGACGCGGCCAGCACGGGCAAGGGCGACTCTCCGTGGCGGCCCCATACGGCCAGGAAGAGATCCGACTGCTCGGGCTTGGTGGGAAGACCGGTCGAGGGACCGCCGCGCTGGACGTCCACGATGACCATCGGAAGCTCGGTCATCAGCGCCAGGCTGATGGTCTCTCCCTTGAGCGACAGGCCCGGACCGCTGGTGCCCGTCACCGACAGCGAGCCGGCGAAGGCGGCCCCGAGGGCGGCGCCCGCCGCGGCGATCTCGTCCTCGGCCTGGAAGGTCTTCACGCCGAAGTTCCGGTGGCGGACCAGCTCGTGGAGGATCTCGGAGGCCGGCGTGATCGGGTAGGAGGCGTAGAAGAGCGGCAGGCCCGCGAGCTGGGCGCCGGCGATCAGGCCCCACGACAGGGCGGCATTGCCGTTGACGTTGGTGTAGGTGCCGGGCGGCAGGTCGGCGGGACGCACCTCGATCTGGCGGGCGAAGCTGCCGGTGGTGATGCCGTAGTTGTAGCCCGCCTTGAGGGCGGCCAGGTTGGCGTTCTTCACCGCCTCCAGCTTGGCGAACTTCTTGGCCACCCACGCCTCGGTCACTTTGGTGTCACGTCCGAACATCCAGAGGATCAGGCCGAGAGCCAGGAAGTTCTTGGAGCGAAGGACCGCCCGCCCGCTCACGCCGGTGCCCTTCACGGCCGCCTTGGTCAGGGTCTGCATCGGCACCGCATGCAGGTCGTAGCCGGACAGGGTGCCGTCCTCGACGGGATTGGACTCGAATCCCGCCTTGTAGAGGTTGCGCTCGTCGAACGCCTCCTTGTTGATGATGAGGACGCCCCCGTCACGAAGGTCCTTGAGATGCACCTTGAGGGCGGCGGGATTCATGGCGACCAGGACGCCGGGGCGGTCGCCGGGGGTGAGGATGTCCCAGTCGGCGATCTGGATCTGGAAGGAGGACACCCCGGGGAGGGTGCCGGCGGGAGCACGGATCTCGGCCGGGAAGGTGGGAAGGGTCGCCAGATCGTTCCCGAAGATGGCCGCGGCGTCGGTGAATCTATTGCCGGCCAGCTGCATGCCGTCACCGGAGTCGCCCGCGAAGCGGATCACCATCCGGTCCGCTCGGTCGACCCTCACCCCGCCGTTGGTGGCTGCGGCGCCGGGCGCCTCCGTCACGGGGTTGACCGGGCTGTGGTCGCTGTCCACCGTCTTTCTCTTTCCAGCCGATCCTGAAGCGCTAATCCGGGCGCGCGCCTCGCTTCTGTGGCGCGCGAACACTCCGCAGGGCCGGATGATCCATCCGGGTGCGGATACTTCGGAGTCTACCCCAGCTGTGCGGGCATGCGACGCGGACCGGCCGTGGCGGACCGATGCCGGCATAGCTTCACAACGGTATTGTCACGCCACACGATTGTACATAATGTTACTGATGTCCGGTAGTCGCGATATATGGCCACTTGTTCAAACAGTGCGGTGCTGTCGGGGCATCCCCTCCCGACCGGCGTTACACTGGCGGCAGAAAGGACGCGCAGCATGCCCACTCTCGACTGGATCGGAATCGTCACCCTTTTCGGTATCGCCGTAAGCATCAACTGGTGGGTGGTGAAGAGCTATTCCGACCGGATCGACAGGCGCTTCGATCAGCAGGACGCGCGGCTTGAAAGGCGCTTCGATCAGCGGGACGCGCGCCTCGACAAGCGTTTTGATCAGCAGGACGCTCGGCTCGACAAGCGTTTTGATCAGCAGGACGGGCGCTTCGATCGGCACGAGACGCGCCTTGAGAGGCTGGAGTCCCTTATGCTCCGCCTCGTGGCCGATGTCGGCCTGCTCATGGGAGCGATGGGGATATACCCCGCCGCCAAGGCGAAGGTCAGTTCCGGCGAGTAGGCCTGCCCCGGGACGTCCTCACCCGATCGGCGGGACGGCGAGGCCGGTCCCGATCAGGCCGGCTTCCTCCAGAGCCTCACCCACACCCAGCAGCACGTTCTCTCCCCACCAGGGCGCCAGGAACTGGACCGAGGGGGGCGGGGCGCCCTCATCGGTTGTCGGCAGGGCGATGGCCGGGCATCCGATCAGGTTCACCAGGGCGCTGTAACCGTTCAGTACGTCCCGGTAGAAGTAGGGCTCACCGTCCATCGTGATGGTGTCGTTCCCGATGGTCTTGCGGGAATGGCCGACAGCCGGGGTGAGCAGCAGGTCGTGGTGGCGGAAGGCCTCGCCCGCGGCCTGCTCGAGTGCTGCTCTCCGGCGCATGGCCTCTGTATACCGGTCGATGGTCACCTCCATCGCCTCCCCCAGGCGCACCTCGAGGTCGGGACCGTAGGGCTTGTCCGGGTCGTCGAACCACTCCCTGTGCACGCCCGCCACCTCTCCGGTCACCACCGCCATGAGAGCCGGATCGGGCGCCAGGCCGGGCGCCTCCACCCACTCGACGTGGGCGCCCACGCTGCGAAGCCGGTCGCAGAAGCGTTCGAACGAGCGGTGTACGGCGGCGGATGTGGGCGCTGCGGACAGCCAACCGGCCGGCACCCCGATCCGCAGGTTCTCCAGGCGAGGAACCCGATCCGGCGAATCGGGCGCCCGGACCGACCATGGATCACCCGGGTCGGGACCTTTCATCGTGTCGAAGAGCAGGCGGGCGTCGCCCACGGTGCCGGTTATGGGTCCGACCGTATCGAGGGAACCCGCCACCGGGAACACCCCGGTCACGGGAACGGCGCCGTGGGTGACCTTCAGGCCGACCACGCCGCAGAGGGCGGCGGGCACCCGGACCGAGCCTCCCGTGTCGGTACCGATCGCTCCCGCCGACATGGCGGCCGCCACGGCCGCCGCCGATCCGCCCGAGGATCCTCCCGGCGACAGATCGCGATCCCACGGGTTGCGAACCGGTCCGAACCAGGGGTTTTCCGACGAGAAGCCGAACGCGAACTCGTGGAGTCCGGTCCGCCCGATGATGACGGCGCCGGCCGCCTCCAGCCGGCGCACCACGGTGGCCGATGCCTTGGCCCGGTGCCTGTAGAAGGCCGATCCCGCCGTGGTCGTGTGCCCGGCGTGGTGGATCAGGTCCTTGAGAGCGATCGGTACCCCGCACAGCGGCCCGGCCGGCGATCCCGCACGGAGACCGGCATCGATCGAATCCGCCCGCTCCAGAGCCCCCGTCCGGTCGATCTCCACGAAGGCGTTGAGCTCCGGGTTGAGCCGCTCCGCCACCTCCAGATATTGCTCGACCACCTGGCGGGCGGTCCGGGCGCCGCTACGTACCGCCGCGGCGATGGTGGCGCCGGTCCCGGTCCCCACCGTTACCAGACCAGCTCGGCGGTCTCCGGGTAGATCATGATCCACGTCCGGCCGGCCGGCATGGTCACCGGCTCGCCCTGGGTCCCGGTGAGGGTGAACCAATCGCCGTTGTCGGCGCGACTCCACCGCCCTTCCTGTGCCAGGCCGTCAGCGAACACGACGGCGCGGTTCTCGCCCACGGTGTGCCAGGCCGGAACGCACGAACCCTCACCCGAAGGGCAGGCCGTGTAGCGCTCGGCCATCAGCACCACCAGCACGTCAGCCGCGATCTGGCCGGTGGCCCCGTCCTGGGCGATCCATTGATGGGGCACCCCCTCCACCGAACGCAGGTACTGGCTGCCGTCCCAGTGCCACACCACATCGGTGGTGTCCGTCCAGTCGAGGAAGATGTAGGTGGCGACATCCATCGGCGAGGCGCTGGAGGGACCCCGGTTGAACAGGGTGGGGGGAGGACTCTGGTCGAGGCCCCGGTCCTCCGAGACACGGCGGGCCTCGTTGGTGTTGGCGTAGAGATTGTGGGGCGCCTTGCGGTCTCTCCAGCGGGCGGTCAGGGGCGGGCCCATGTCGCCGATCAGCGGGACGGAGTTGGAGAGCGCCGTGTCGACTATCCACGGCTGGCCTCCGCTGATGGTCAGTGCTCCGTTGAGCGGCTTGACCAGGGTCGAGTCGGTGGGGCGGAGCGACCGCACCGGGCCCACCCAGTCGGTGTCGCTGTGATGGAAGAGGGCGATGAACCTGGTGATCCCCGCCTCCACGACCAGCTCGAACACCGCGTCGGCAAGCTCGATTCCCGACTGGGGCCGGGAGTCCCAGTGGTTGTCGACCTTGACGGCGATCAGCTTGCGATCCAGGAGAGAGGCATCCGCGACGGGCAGGCCGCTGACCGGTGACACCGGACCCGAGTAGACGGTGGTCGAGGGGGAGGAGTCATCGGTTTCCGGCGTACCGGTGGGTTCCGAGGTCCCCGTGGTGGTCGTGGCGCCCGTTCCGTCCGGTTCGGAGCCGCCGCCGGTGGTGGACGTAGCGGTGGAGGCGGCGGTACCGGTATCGCCCGGGTCCCCCTCCTCGGTGGTGGTGGCGGCGGCGGTCCCTGCCGGCGTCTCCTCCGCCGGCTCGCTACCGGATCCCGGGTCGGACGTGGGCGTACCGGTGCCTTCGCTGACCGGGGCGGCCGTTTCGGAGGGGGCTGTCGATGTAACGGCGTCTTCTCCACCGCCACAGGCAACGGAGAGCACCAGCCAGACAGCCACGACCAGTGGAGACTTACGGTACATAGGCCTTCCAGTTTCTCAGACTCAACGGCCCATTCCAAGGATCAGTTACCGAGTTACGTTCGGGTTGTACGGCGACGGGGAGACCACTGCCTCGCAACGGATAGGCAGATGCGGGGTTCGGCAGGCCGGGATCAGGACGCCCCGTCCAAGATTGGATCTCGGGACAGGCCCGCCCCGTCCGCGAGAAGTGTCCCGGCCCACGACACCGACATCGGGCATCTGGCGACCGGATCGGCCTCGCGACTCGGACCGAAGGAGGTGGTGGCCGGGGGATGGGCCCGCCGGGGTGGGGTGTGCTCCGCCGTTTTTCGCGTTCTTGACGCCGCGGAGATGGACAACGAATCAGGGATCAGGAGACTCGAGGGGTTTGCGAGCCAGGAAACAGTACAGCGTCGTGAATATCCCGGTCTTGCCGCCCGCGACATATGCCTTGGCAGTCCGGTCCATCATCCTCACCACGTCCGAAGTGCCTTTCGGGAACACCTTCACCAACTCGGCCAGGCTGAGCCCCCAGATCATCGCTCTGCGGCCCAGTGGAATCCTGTACAGGGTGCCGCCCGGCATGCCGCGCCGGGTCTCCATGGGCCGGTACCACGCCTCGGTGGGACCGTCCTGCGCGATGGCCCGATCTATCCCCTCGATGACCTGGAATCCCGCCTCCTCGAGCGCCTGATTCACCTCCCCCGTCGTGGCGATTCCGTTGAGCGCGATGCCGTGCATGAGCTCCTGCTCTATGGCTCGATGCCGCTTGTCGTGGGGATCGAACCTGTCCGTCAGGCACATCTCCTGACCCCAGAAGAGAGCTCCGGGCTTAAGAACCCGGTAGATCTCGGCGAACGCGCCCGCCTTGTCCGGCGCATGGCATGTCGATTCGATGGCGTAGCCGCGGTCGAATGTGCCGTCCGCGACGGCGCTCATGTCCATGAAGCTGCAGGCTAGGTAGTCGACCATGTGGTCGATCCCTGCCTCGGCGTTCAACGATCTCGCCTTGTCCAATTGGAGGTCGTTGTTGTTGACGCCGACGACCCGGACACCGCCCTCCCGGACCACACGGCGCATCGGGCCGCCGATCCCGCAACCGACGTCGACCACGGTCATGCCCTCGCGCAATTCCAGCTTGTCGATCATCAGCCGCTGGTGCCGGATCTGCGATTGCTCCAGGCTCTCCTCGGGCGACAGCGGCGCGAAGTGCAGCGACGGGCCCCAACCGAACACCATGAACTCCCCGCAAAGGTCGTAGTAGTCCTTGACGGTTTCTGCATGGTCGTAGGACGTCGCGCCGATGTTTCGTGCTAACGCCCTGTCGCGCCATCCATTGAAGCCCTGTATGCGCCCGGAGACGTTCGTCCCACGGTACGTTGCCCGGAGCCCGGAGGCTAGGTCGCGGAGTCGCATCAAGGCTCGGACATCAACAGCGACCGGATGTGCTTTCTTCCCACTCCTCGCCCATCCGGGAAACCCTAAACGAAAGGAAGGGAGTCATGGCTACGCGGCAAGATCCCATCCGAGAGGATATGTCAGCCCTAGATCGTGCCGGCCCTGCGCCAGGGCCAGTACCGGGCCACCACCCTCGAGTGGACACTCGGGCGCCGGATCGGTCCCAACGTCCGGCTGTCGGCCGAGGAATCAGCCCGGTTGTCGCCCAGGACGAACCAGGAATCGGACGGCACGGCCCACTCGCCTTCGGGACGGGTGGCGGCGGGCCACCACGGATCGGCGGCTGGCTCCCGGTCGATCATCAGCACACCACCTTCGATGCCGACCGTCTCGCCTGGCAGGCCGACCACCCGCTTGATGATGTGGCGGCCGCCCGACCGGAAGATCACGATGTCACCTCGTGCGAGCCCCCGCCGTTCCCACGCCCGGTCCGCTACCAAGTGGTCCCCCGGCTCGATCACGGGCGTCATGGAATGGTCCACCGCCCGGAAGCGGCGGTAGCGGGCCGCCAGCAGGATCGAAGCCAGTCCGACCAGGGCAAAGGCGCCCCGGCGGAGGCGCCGCCTCCGGGGAATCAATGCGCGAGAGTGGGTAGAGGCTGCATGACGGGACACCGGTTGAGTGTATTGTCTCCCTCATTCAGTAAACCACCAGACCCGAGGAGATGTTCATGGGGATATTCACACCCTCCAGGCAGGCCTTCGCCCATTGCGACCTGTTCTGCGGCGTTTACGACCCGGCCCAGGCCAGGATCGAAGCCGAGTCGGTCCTCCAGGCCGCCAACAAGTACCACGGAAGCGATGACGAGGTGTTCCGCGGCCGCTGCGTAGCGGTCAAGGAGGCCCAGGCCGAGTTGGTGAAGCACCACCTGTCGGTGCTGTGGACCGACTTCTTCAAGCCGCACCATCTGGAGCAGTTCCCGGGGCTGCACGACATGTTCTGGAACGCCATCAAGGCGGCAGGCGACGCCAAGAAGTCGACCGATCCGGCCGTGGCCGAGGACCTCGTGGCCCAGATCGAGGGCATCGCCGAGGTCTTCTGGCAGACCAAAGAGTCGGCCAACGTGGGCCTATACCCGCCCTCCTAAGCCGGCACCACCCCCCGGCACCACCCCGCCGGGCGTTCCTCAGGCTCAGGGCGTCATGGTTGGTGCGGTGTTCCTCAGGCTCAGGGCGTCATATATGACGCCCTCTGCCCCAAGAACGCCGAAACGCAGCAGCTCTCCTCGGGGCATCGGCTAGCCGATTCAGTCCGTGTGGGGGCCGACGGGGAGGTAGTGGAAACCGCGTCCGATCCGTTTTTCCCGGCTACCGGCGAGCAGCCCGTCGTCTGCGAGGGAAGCAAGGAGTTTCCCTGCGTAGACCACGGTGAGGCCGGTCAGGTCGGCGACTTCGGTAGAGGAGACTCGTCCTCTTGACCGTGCCCAGTCGAGGATGATCGCTTCGCGACGTTCGGGTGTTGTGTTCGGTCTGCGACGGTGGGCCAGGGCATTGCGGCTGTGGTCGGAGAGGCGATAGGCAGGTGGATGATCAGACGGGACGCCGCGCACTCGGGCAATGACCGGCGATCCGCTGCTTGTCACTGCTTCGATACGGGTTAGCGCGGCACCCGTTTCCATTGCCGACCTTTGCAGGACCGGCGCAACCGAGGATGGGTCGGCCCAGCCTCCGCTGATCAGGTGCTCCACAATGAGTAGCAGGTCCACGTCTTCGTCGGATGCTTTGGGTTCTATTGCGTCCAGGAAGCTGATCATCTCGTGGTCAGGTTCGCCACCGGCCAGGCTGACACGGACGTACGTTCCCTGGACTTCGTAGAACTCCGGCGCGGGCCGACCGATGGCGAGCATGTCCCTGATCATCCGATCCACGCCGATACCCTCCCGCTCGGCGAGCCGCAGGGAGGACATCGCTTCGGCCAGGGACCGGTATCTGGGTACTGCGGGGTGGGTGATGATGTTCGTCACCCAGACCCCTCCTATGAACCCGCCGGGCGACGTGACGGCCATCTGGTCGCCGATGTGCTCGACGGTTGTGGGCTGCGGCGAGTTCCAGTCCCGGTGGACGACACCGTTCACGATTGCTTCGCGTATCACCAGGGTGGGGATGGATCGTGTCCTGCGAACGACGAAGCCAAGGGGCAGGTGTCGGGTCCGGTTGGCATCCGCTGCGGCCTTCTCCACATCTGCGATCTGTCCCAGCAGAGGTCCTCTGCCACGAACACGGTTGATGCTGTCTCCCCCCGGCACGTCCCGGCGGATGTAGTCGAGGCCGATGTCGGGTGTATCAACGAAGAGCAGCGATCCCGCATTGGTGAGCCCGTCGCTGCCGTCAACCACGTTCAGGCGCCTGATGAGGTCCTCGTCGCTGGCATCGGCCAGGTCGGTGGCATCCCGATGGTTGCTTCGCCTCAGGTAGCGGCGGGCGATCTCAACCGCGATGGGACTGATGTCGGCGAGGGTGTGTCCCGATGATTGCGCCGACCAGTCGTATCCGAGGCTGTGCATCCGCTGGCTGTACCACGTTGTGGGGTCGATCTCCACGCAGTTGTCGTCCACCCGCCAACGGACCCGTCCCCGGTAGCGAATAGGTTCGATGGCCTCGTGGGTGGAGAGCACCAGCAGGCGGCAACCGTCGAGTTCCGCGATCCTTACCGCGACGGTCAGCTTCTGCTCGGTCAACTCCCAGATCCGGTGGCGGAGCCATTCCCGTTTCAGGCTGGTACCGATCCGGGTTCCGTCGTCGGCGACGCCCACGATGATGGCCCCCCCACCCGCCGTGTTGGCCATGCAAGCCATCTCACCGGCCAGGTATCGGGCCGCTTGCTCGTTCTCGCCGTGTCCCGGCAGAACACGTCCCTGCGGGCCCCGGCGTTCGGGTTCCTCCTTGACATCGACCCGGGACGTTTCCACACGGCTAGGCGCCCGACCTCGCTCGAGCAGAGCGAACATCTCTTCGACTTGCTCGTCTAGCGGGTCGGGTCCCAAAAAGCGCGATTCCACAGCAACAATCCCATTCGAGTTATACTTTTAGCCACGAAAGTATAACTCAGCTCGTACTGGTGGACGGGTAACGGTCTTGATCTCTGGCCCGCGACGGGGAGAAATGCATAGACATCCGGGCGGTGTTGGTTCGTAGTTATATTTTCGGGCCTGAAACTATAACTATATGGGTATACGGGGGACGTCTGTTTGTATTTCGAGGCCTTACCCCCAAACCAAGACTTCAACCCACCCGACCCCACACTTCCGCGCAGGGCCGACAAGTTTGGTCCTTCCGGGGCTGTCATACGAGAAATCTGGGCGAGGGCGGCTAACGGGAGTGCGTCCCTGAGGGCCGGACGCGCAGGGGGGTTCGGAAACTACCCGCTGGGAACGGGCGTCACTCTCCCACCAGGTCCTTGTGGCGTAGCACGAGGCCGGTGAGGGCCACCGACACCAGGGCCATCACCCCCACCTTGGCTACGGCCCCGCCGAGTCCCACCTCGACCCGTCCGAGCACTTCGTCCACCGAGGACAGGGTGTCGATGGTCATGACTGCCAGGTCCGCCCAACCCGAGAGCACGATCCGGGACACGGACGACGCCTGGATGCCCTCGATGACGTTGCTCAGGACCCCTTCCCAGACCAGCAGGTAGCCGAGGCCGACCAGGGTGGCGCGGCCCAGGATGAGCCCGAACGGCACGAAGATGGCCGCCGAGGCCACGCTCTGGATGGCCACCGCCACCGTGGTGGCGATCCCTACCGACCAGTCGCCGCCCACGATGCCGCCCACCGCCCAGGTGATCAGCACCCCGGCCTCGAGCACCAGGAAGGAGGAGAGGGCGGTGGCGATCACTACGCCCAGGGCGATCACCCATCGCGAGACGGGCTTGATCAGGAGGAACGGCAGGGTGTGGTTCTTCCATTCCTCGCCCAGGGCGGCGGTCGAGATGATCAGGGCCACCACCGGGTAGAGGATGACCACCCCCAACACCACCGTGATGTCGTTGTACAGCTCGGCGCCGCGAGCGGCCGAGCGGCCCTGGGCCACCATGAGGAGGATCGGGGCCGGGCCGGCGCTCAGCGCGATCAGCCACAGCGACCGGCGCCTGCCCAGCAGCCGTCTCACGACAGCCCGGACGATCACCGGCAACACCATCATTGGATTTCCAGCAGGTAGGAGAAGACGCTCTCGAGGGAGTCGTCCTCGGGTGACACCGCGGTCACCACCGATCCGGTTTCCAGGGCGGCCATCGCGATGTCGCCGCCGAGGGCCTTGGCGTCGGTCGTCCGGATCTCGATCCCGGTGCCGTCGATCCGCACGGCTTCCACCCATTCCCCGGCCAGCAGCCGCCGGGCCAGCGGGCGCGGACTGTCCGCTTCGATCCTGATCAGCCGGGGGGTGTCGGACAGGGCGTCCCGCAGGGAGGCCACCGTTCCGGCCGCGGCCAGGCGGCCGTCGACCATCGTCACCACCCGTCCTGCCATACGTTCCACCTCGCTCAGGACATGGGAGGAGACGATGATGGTCCGGCCCTCGCTCCCGAGCTGTTGCATGAGCTTGATGAGGCGCCCTCTCTGGATGGGATCCGTCCCGTTGAGGGGCTCGTCGAGCAGCAACACCTCGGGGTCGTGGACCAGGGCCGCCGCCACCTTGGCTCGCTGCCTCATGCCCTTCGAATAGGTCGACATCCGGCGGCCGGCCTGCTCGGTCAACTCCACGGTCTCGAGGGCTCGTCGAGCGGCGCCGGCCGGGTCGGCGATCCTGGCCAGGGCGGCGCTCCACTGTATGAACCGCCGGGCGCTCATGTGGCCGTAGACCGCCTCGTCCTCGGGAACGAAGCCGAGATGCCGGTAGACGCCGGTGTTCTTCCGGGGTGGTTCGCCGAGGATGAGGGCCTTGCCGGTGGAGGGGGACAGCAGTCCGGCCAGCAGCCTGAGGAAGGTGGTCTTCCCGGCGCCGTTCGGTCCCAGCAAGCCGGTCACGCCGGGCCCGAAGGAGCAGCTCACCTGGGAGACGGCCACTTTCTGCCCGAACCACTTCGACAGGTCGTCGGCCACCACCGTCGCCTCGGGCGCGTGCATGGCGTCCGTCACGCCAGCCTCCTGTAGCGCCACCACACGAGTCCCACCGACACGGTCACCACCCCGCAGACCACGGCCAGCGACACGCCGGGCCCGAATCCGGCCTGGGCGGGGATCACCACGTCGGAGCTCCGGTCGAAGATCCAGTCCCGGATGTGGCGGGGGTGTTGTTCCAGCGCCACCAGGGTGGCCCACCGGGCGGCCGGAGCGGAGACGGCTTCCTGGAAGAACAGGGCGACCAGGTTGAGGCCGTAGACGCCGGCCACGAACGCCGCGGTCGCCGCTCCCACCCGGTTGATGAACGAGGAGGCCAGAAAGATCAGGGAGGCGTGGAGCGCGAAGTAGACGGTGGCGGCGAGGGGCACCTTCCACAGGATGTCGGTGGTATCCCCGAGGTAGGCGATGAAGCCGTCCGGGGAAAGGGCGGCCAGCCCGAGATGGAGGAGCAGCTGGGGGACCAGCCAGTAGCTGTAGATGACGGCCGCGTAGGCCCCGCCCTTCGCCACCAGGTAGTCGGTCACCGACAGGGGCCGCGAGAAGTAGACGTTGAGCACCCCGTGGGTCCGGTCGGGAACCAGCAGCTGGGGCCCGCAGTAGGCGGTGAACAGGAGCGCCACCACCGAGATGAAGTCGAAGTAGCCGGCGTAGCGGGGTATTAGTTTCTCGGTCGCCTCCGGGCCGACTGTGGTGCTGCTGACCCAGGCGATGGCCACCACTATCAGCATCACGGCCAGGGCCAGCGCGATGAGCGACCAGGGGAAGAGCTTGTGCTTGGTCTTGCGGCGGAGCCCGATCACCCGCCGGAATCCCTCCCTGACGATGGCCCGCATGGCGCCGCTCCGCCCGGTGCGCTCACCTTCGTAGTGCCGGTAGCCCCGGTCGACGATTACCGCTTGGTCCTGCCGCCCCGGATCGGTCATGCGGGGCCTCGGGTGGCCGACTCCAGCACGTCCTCCAGCCGGCTCAGGCCGGTGCCCATCCTTCGCACCGACGATCCGGAGCCGGCCAGGGCGTCGCGCACCAGCACGAACACGTCGGTGTCCAACCCCTCCACCGTGATCACCGGCCCTTCCACGGCGGGCGAGACCCCCCTGGAGACGAGGTCGTCGATCAGGGGTCGAGGATCACCGAACACCTCCACGGACACCTGGCTTCCCTCCGTGGGCGGGTCGAGGGGTGCGGAGTGGATGAGCCGGCCCTCGTGGAGCATCAGCACCCAGTCACAGGTCCGTTCGATGTCGTCGAGGAGGTGGGACGAGAACAGGACGCTGATCCCGAACTCCCGGAACCGGGCGATCAGCCTGAGCATCCGCTCCCGTCCGGTGGGGTCGAGGCCGGAGGCGGGCTCGTCCAGCAGCACCAGCTCGGGGTCGTGCACGATGCTCTGAGCGAGCTTGACGCGCTGCTGCATGCCGGTGGAGAAGTCGCCCAGGTAGCGGAAACGTTCCTCGTGCAGCCCCACCAGGAACAGGGTCTCCGAAGCCCGGCGCCGGGCTTCGGCGGAGGGGATTCCGGCCAGCTCGGCGGCGTAGGAGACGAAGTCGGCGGCGGTCTGGTCGAGGGGGAGGCACTTGTTCTCGGGCATGTAGCCGATCCGGGCCCTGAGACCGGCCGGGTCCTCGGACACCGGCACCCCGAACACCGACACCTGGCCGGTGGTGGGCCGGGTCAGGCCGAGCAGGACCCTGATGAGGGTGGTCTTCCCCGCGCCGTTGGCGCCGATGAGGCCGGTGACGCCGCCACCGACCGACAGATCCACATCCACGAGAGCCCGGACCCGGCCGAAGTCCTTGCCGAGGCCCTTCGAGCTGATGATGGGATCCGGCGCCGAACCCTCAGCCGGGCCTGGAGACAACCCGCCGACGTTCGGGGTGGTCCGGTGTTCGCTCACGAGCTCGCTTTCACGCGAACGCACCGTGTCTCATCCGGAAGTCCTTTCGCGAGTATCACACCTTGCTCGCCCGTGACCGCCGGCGAGCGGTGCGGGCAACAACCTTACTATTCATAGGGTCGCGCAAAACGTCAATGGAGGATCACCCTCGCGATGCCCTGATCATTGGGGAGAACATCGGGAGAGTTCCCTCCGGGCGACCCTGACCGACCGCACAGCCGGCCAGGACTTGGCGTTCAACGCCGACGCCGCGCTCGAAACCGTTCAGCCCGATGTGCGACCACGGCCATCCCGACGGCGCCGGGAGCGGGACCACCTCCCGTCCTTCCACTTGGCGGACCGGTCCGCTAGCCAGGCGCGAACCCGCGCCAGGACCTCCCTGGCCCACCTGAACTCGGTGGACCACATGAGCAAACCCGCCACCAGGAGCACGGTCCCCGGAAGGAGGGGAAGTACGAACCCGGCCAAACCCAGCAGCACGAGGAGCCCTCCGCCGATGGCCACGAGCGCCCTCCGGAAGTTCTGCTGGACGCTCATCTCTTCATGCCTGCCACGCCGGCTCGGGCCCGCTCAGCCGCGGCTCGCCGCCTCCACCTTCCGGTACAGGGGGGCGACGTCGCCGAGCCGGGGCCCGGCGGGCACCGGGGCGCCGGGCCACCCCGCCGCCGCCCCCCCCCCCGCCGCCCCGGCCCCCCCCGCCCGCGGCCCGCCGCCTCCACCTTCCGGTACAGGGGGACGACGTCGCCGAGCGGGGTCCCGGCGGGCACGGGAGCGCCGGTCCACCCGGCGTCCGCCACGGTCCCCGAGAGTCCCAGCATGTTGTGGAGTTGCTGCGAGGTCACGGGCAGGTAGGGGGAGAACGCCACCTTCAGGTGGTTGATGGCGTCGATGGAGTTCTTCAGGACGGTGGCCGCCTGTTCCCGGTCGGTCTTCACTAGCTTCCACGGCTCGGTGGCGTTGAGGTAGGCATTGATCCTCGCCGCTCCTTCCATCGCCGTCCTGAGCCCCGCCCTGAGCTCTACCCGCTCTATGTGGGCCGCCACCCGTTCGAGGGTCTGGCCGGCCGAGTCCAGGACTTCCCGGCCCATGGCGGTCTGCTCGCCCCGCCGGGGAACCCGGGAATCGAACCCCGACCGGGTCATGGAGAGCACCCGGTGGACCAGGTTGCCCCATGTGGCCACCAGCTCGTCGTTGATGCGGCGGTCCAACTCCTCCTCGGACACCTCGGTGTCGTTGTTCTCGGGCAGGTTGGCGGCCAGCGCGAAGCGGAGGGCGTCGGGCTCGTAGATGTCGAGGGCGGCGCCGATGGTCAGGCCGATGCCCCGGCTCGCCGAGGCCTTTCCGCCCCGGAAGGTCACGTACTGGTTGGCGGGGACGTTGGTGGGCAGCTCCAGGCCACCGTATCCCATCAGCATGGCCGGCCAGATGATGGTGTGGAAGGGGATGTTGTCCTTGCCGATGAAGTAGTAGTGCTCCGCGTCGGGGTTCTCCCACCAGTCCTTCCAGGCGTCGGGGGTGCGCTGGATCTTCGCCCATTCCTTGGCGGCCGACAGGTAGCCGATCACCGCGTCGAACCAGACGTATATCTTCTTGCCCTCGCCCAGCCCCTCCACCGGGATGTCGATTCCCCAGTCGATGTCCCGGGTGATCGCCCGGTCATGGAGGCCCTCCTCGATCCAGCCCAGTGAGAAGTTCAGCACGTGGCGGCGCCAGCCCTGCCGGGATCGCAACCACTCCTCGAGGCGGTCGGAGAAGTCGGACAGGCGCAGGTAGAAGTGGTCGGTCTTACGTCGAACCGGAGCCGCTCCCGACAGCTTGGAACGAGCGTCGATCAGGTCGACCGGATCGAGGGTGCGGCCGCAGCTGTCGCACTGGTCCCCACGGGCCTCCCCGTATTCACAGTGGGGGCAGACGCCCTCGACGTAGCGGTCGGGGAGGAACCGGCCCGCGTCCGGGTCGTAGAACTGCTCGGAGGTCCTGCGGTCGATGTGACCGTTCTCGTGCAGGCGGCTGAAGATGTCCTGGGTGACATCGTGGTGGTTCCGGGTCCCGGTAGACGTGTACAGCTCCCACCGGATGGCCAGTGCCTTCCAGCCGGCCACGAATTCGGCGTGGTAGCGGTCCACGATTTCCTGCGGGGTGACGCCTTCCTGGTCGGCCCGGACGGTGATGGGGGTGCCGTGGACGTCGCTCCCCGACACCATCAGGGTGCGGTTGCCGGCCAGCCGGTGGTATCGGGCGAAGATGTCGGCGGGCAGGTAGGCGCCGGCCAGGTGTCCCAGGTGCCTGGAGCCGGATGCGTAGGGCCAGGCCACGGCCACGAGAATGTTTCGAACCATCCCTCCTAGGGTACCGGAGTCGGTCCACCAGGCCGCGCAGCGGCGCCGTGCCGGGAGATTCCGCGCCCCGACCGGGGCCTACGATTGGGACCGTATGAGTGCTGCGGCCTCCCTGGCGGCCGGTCTGGTCGCCACCCTGTTCTGCGTCGATCTGGTGAGACGCTACCGGGCCTCGCCGAGTCCCCACACCGCCGCCTACGCGGCCGGTATCGGGTTCTTCGCCCTGGCCACCTGGGCTCTGTTCGTGGGGACGGCCACCGGGTGGACCTCGGCCAGCTACCGGACGTTCTTCCTGTTCGGAGCGATCGTGAACATCCCGGTCCTGGCCCTCGGTTCGATGTTCCTGGTGGTGGGGCGGAGGGCCGGCCACGCGATGCTGATGCTCATGTTCCCGTTCTTCGCCATCTCTCTGCCCACCACCCTGGCACAGCCCTTCGATGCCGGAGTCCTGCCCCCGGGCGGGGTGCCGAGCGGCCGGGACCTGTGGGTTGACATGTTCGGGCCCCGCCTGTGGGCGGCCATAGGCGGGGGTATGGGCGCCACCATCATCATCCTGCTGGCCCTGGTGTCGCTGGTCCGCTTCTTCCGCAAGAACCCCCGGCTGGTGTGGGGCAACCTGGCCATCGTCGCAGGGACGCTGGCGGCCTCCACCGGAGGTACCATCCTGGCCCTGGGCCTGGACTGGGGGTTCGCCGCCTCGTTGCTGGTGGCGGTCACCTTCATCTGGGCGGGCTACCGCATCGCCTCGGGCGCCCGCAGGCGACCTGCGATCCCCGACCCCGCCGCCGATTGAGGAGGGCGCTGAGCCAACCGTCGGCCGCCGGCTGCCCGCCCCACGGTCCCCGGTCTGCGATCCGCCCGCCGTAAGCGGCTAGCCGTCTTTCCACCTTCCCGTGGCCCGAGTGTGGGTAAGAGCGCGAAAAACGACGAGAGCGCGAAAAATGTCGTGGCAGAGCGCGAAAATCAGGACCGAGAGCGCGAAAACATGTCGCGGCAGTGCCGGGCCCTCCTTTGCCGACTCTTCGGAGTTCAGGGGGAGTGACCGTCGCGAGCAGGTCCCAGTTGCTCCGATGAGGTCACATCAGCTCCGGGCTGGCCGCCCGGTTCCCTCGACCGGTGCCCGGGGATCGAGTTGCGCCCGGTCCCGGTGCCGGTGGATTGTTAGCGTGAGCGCTCTCTCGTTTCTTGCAGGAGTCCTGTGGCCATCCTCCTAGCCGGACTGACGTCTGTCTTCTACGGGGTTTTTGACTTCGCAGGTGGGATGGCCACCCGCCGGGCCCCGGTCTTCGCGGTTGCCTTCTGGTCCAACATCATGGCCTTGACGCTCTCGGGTTTGGTTGCGTTCTTCTACCACTTGGTGTTCGGGTCCGCTGTCAGCCTCTCCGACCTGGCCTGGGGAGCGGCGAGCGGTGTCGCCGCGGTCGCAGGGGTGGTCGCGTACTACGAAGGCCTCGCGAAGGGCCAGATGGCGGTGGTCGCTCCGGTATCCGCCATCACCCAGTCTTTGATCCCGTTCATGTTCGGGTTCCTGACCGGAGAACGCTATGCCTTGTTGCCGTGGATAGGGGTTGCCCTCGCCGTCCCTGCGATGTGGCTGACCGTTGCGACCAGGATCCGTGGAGACCGTCCGGGGAAGGCGATATACGGTCTCGGCGCCGGCGTGGGGTTCTCGTTGATGTTCATCGGCCTGGCACAAGTCTCGGGCGAGGCCGGAATGTGGCCGTTGATTTCCTTCAGGTTCGCCGGCGTTGCCACAGCGGCTGTCCTGGTCAAAGCGCGCGGGATCCCGCTCAGGATGGCAAGGAAGAACCTGCTATTGAGTTTCGTCGCCGGGGGCGCGATCTTGGCCAACCTCACCTACGTGCTGGCAGTGCGGATCGGGCCGCTGGGACTCGTCGCGGTTGCGTCGTCCCTCTATCCGGCCGTGGTGGTCGTCATGGCTTTCCTGGTCTACAGGGAAAGACCTGCTCCCCAGCGCATAGTGGGTCTCTTGCTGTCCCTGGGAGCCTTGTCCCTGATCGCCCTGAACTGATCCGACTTGCGGGGAGGTAGCTCGGCGTCGGGGCACCCTTCCGCTGGGGGCTCGGACCGGCCGCTGATAGCGATTACCCGACCCGATGGTCTCACCAGCCCTAGCGCCTCCGTCTGGGTGGGTGTCGCAGGGGGGAGTGGAGGTTGCAGTGGTCGGTCGGGTTGTAGATGGATAGGCGCGCCGTGCACTTGTCGGTGGCGCAGCGGCGGCCAGGGGGATATTTGGGTGGCGGGCGGCCTTGTTGTGGGAGGACTCTGCTCATGGGGGTTCACCGTACTCGGGAAACGTTTCCGGGGAAACGGGGCGGTTTCACCCTACACCAGAAGCCTGGAGCCTTGTGGTTGACCGGCATAACCAATGCCATGCTCACTATGCCTAAATGTGCGGCATGAGAACGATGATCGTGCTTCCAGACCACCACCACGCCGAAGCCAAGCGCGAGGCGGCTCGCCAGGGAGTCTCCCTGTCCGAGTACATCCGCCGTCTCGTGGCTCGCGACCTGGGCAAGGACGCACCCGCGAGCGACCCGTCCGTCATCTTCGGTCTGTTCGACAGCGGCGGATCGAGAATCGCCGAAGGCAAGCAGGCCATGATCAGCGAGGCAATCGACCAACAGTTCGAGGCCAAAGGCATCTGATCGGTGGTTCCGGTGTTCGTGGACACCAGCATCTGGTATGCTGCCGCTGCCGACGGTGACGCCCACAGCCCCGTTGCCCGTTCCTTGCTCGCGGACAACGCCGGGGCGCTGGTGACCAGTGACCTGGTACTTGCCGAACTGTGGAACCTGGTGAACGCGCGGGTTGATCATCACACCGCCAATCGCTTGGTCTCTTCGATAACGGCCGGTGTCGCCCGAGTCGAGTGCGTGACCGACGAGGATCTCGACGCGGCCGCCGGCGCGCCGGCGGCCCTCCCCGATCGGGCGTTCTCGTTGACCGACCGCACGAGTTGGGCGCTGATGGAGCGGCTCGGGATCAGTGACGCCCTTGCCTTGGGCGCCGATTTCCGTATCTTTCGCTACGGGCCCCAGCGCCGTAGAGCATTCTCAGTACGCCCGTAGCCGGTGGCCGGTAATAGATCAAGCGTTATTGGCCGTTAACCCGGTACCGCCATCTGACACCCGACAACCGGCACCGAACCGCCCTGTGGTGGGCGGGACATCGCCTTCGCGGCAGGGTCTCGAAAGCACGCAGGCACATAGGCACGACGGCACGAACGAAACGGGATCCGGGGCCGCTAGCCCGACCCGGCCAGCTCTTCCGGAGCCGGGGGCGCCAGGCCGGCGCTTTCGGCCGCGCCGGCGCGGACCGGCTTGGGTGTGCGGGTCTTGAGATTCTCGATGCGGTCCAAGGACCGCTCCAGCTTCCGTTGCCGGGTGGTCGTCAACTCCCCGAACGCCGAGTTGAGACGTCCCAGGTGCCGCTCCACCAGCTCGACCTTGCCCACGTAACGGCCCCATTCCTCGGTGAAGACGGTCAGGTGATCGAGTATCTCCTGCGACGACCGCTCCAGAGCGATGGTGTCCATGGCCTGGCGCACCAGCGAGACCATCCCGAACAGCGTGAAGGGGGAGCACACCACCACCCGCACCGACAGGGCCTGGTCCAGCAGCCGCGCGTGGTGCTCGTGGATGAAGGCGTAGACCCTCTCGTTGGGAACGAACATCAGCACGAACCCGACCGTGCTGATCGACTCCCGGTAGGCATCCCGCCGGGCTGTCTCCCGGATGTGGTGCCATACCGCCCTCCCGAAGTCCTTGACCGCGGCCGTCTCCTCGTCGGGCGTCCCGGCCTCCAGGTAGCGGACGTAGGCCTCCAGAGGGAACTTCACGTCCATGTGGAGAAGCCGCCCGTCAGGAAGGTCGAAGGTGAAGTCGGGCCGGGTACCGGCGCTGGTGGTCAGCTGCTTGCGGTAGTTCACCCCCTCGATCAGCCCGGCCGACCGCAATATGTCGTCGGCCATCCGCTCCCCCCACTGGCCTCTGGCCTGCGGGTTGCCGAGAATGTCGTTGAGCCGCTGGGTGGAGGCGAGGAGCCGGCGCTGCTGATCGGCGGCATTGCGCAGGTTCTCGGTGAGGCCCTCGTGCTGGACGGCCCGGTCCTTCTGGAGTTCGTCCACCAGCCCCCGGATGCCGGCGAGTTCCTCGTTGACCCTGGCGACCAGCGGCTCCCACTTGGTGTCGAAGACGTCACGCTCGCGGGCGAGTTCGGCATGGCCGGCCCTCATCTCGGCCCGGCCGGTCTGGAGATGGGTCTGGAACGCCTGCCCGGCCACCCGGACCACCTGTTCTACCAGCGCGTTGGGGTCCACCGGCGGGACCGAGCCGCGGCTACGCCTCCGGGCCAGGGCGAAGGCGGCCGCCGCTCCTAGGGCGCCGGCGAGGGCAAGGCCGAGAATTACAGTGATGTTGTCCATGCCCGGCATGGTAAAAGGCGGGTGTGACACGTTCCGGGATTCTGTCCCGCACCTCGCACGCCACCGCACCGGGACCAGCCCCGGCGAGCCCTGAGATCGTACCCGATGGCGGGTCTTCGTCATCTGTAAGCGCTTGGCCTAGCCTAAGCATGGTGGAAGAATGACAAAAACTTATAGCCGTCATATAGCCTGAGACAGGATAGTATTGTTATGGTCTACAAACGTTGGCCGTTCAGAGTCCAGGGATTGGGTATCCACTCTGACATGTCGGCATCGCGAATCTGTAGAATCGAATGGTGAAGGAGCGAGCAGGTGAGCCTACAGCTTGTTGATTTGGTAGCCATCGTCGGCCTGCTGACCCTGTTCGCGGGCTTCCTCCGGTGGGTGATGGCCACGGAGATGAAGGCCGTGCACCAGCGTTTCGAGAACGTGGACCGGCGTCTTGACAAGCAGGACGAGGACATGGACCGGCGTTTTGGGGACGTGGACCGGCGTTTTGACAAGCAGGACGAGGACATGGACCGGCGTTTTGGGGACGTGGACCGGCGTTTTGACAAGCAGGACGAGGACATGGACCGGCGTTTTGGGGACGTGGATCGGCGTTTTGACAAGCAGGACGGGCG